>Ga0194112_10000610_pt1 | contig 52236 bp, 49 predicted proteins | sample TA2MahC400mmetaG_FD_146191 | JGI IMG/M metagenome (GOLD analysis project Ga0194112, IMG submission 146191) | Freshwater microbial communities from Lake Tanganyika, Tanzania - TA2015016 Mahale Deep Cast 400m | ecosystem: Environmental > Aquatic > Freshwater > Lake | place: Tanzania: Lake... | reverse complement strand
ACGGTCTTCTGGTAGAGTGGCGGCGGGGATCCAGCGCCATGGCCCATCGAATCCTGTCGTTCGACGGCGGCGGCATCCGCGGCCTTCTCACGGTCATCCTCCTGGAGCGCCTGGAGCGGGAGGTGCCGGGCTGGATCGACCGTGCCGACCTGCTGGCCGGAACGTCGACCGGCGCCCTCATCGCCCTGGGCCTCGCGCGGGGCATGAGCCCCACCGAGGTGCGCGGGCTCTATGAACGGCACGGCAGGGAGATCTTCCACGACACCTGGCTCGACAACATCCAGGACCTCGGGCGGCTGGCCGGCGCGGGGTACGACAACGTGCGTCTCAAGCGGGTCCTCAAGGCGCGTTTCGGCGACCTGCGCCTGAAGGACCTCCGGCGCCGCGTCCTGATCCCCGCGTTCGACCTCGACAACGAGGCGGCGAATCCGGCCCGGCGCGCGTGGGCCGCCAAGTTCTTCCACAACATTCCCGGCAGCGACAGCGACGGCGACCGGCTCGTGCGCGACATCGCGCTCTACACGACCGCCGCGCCCACCTACTTCCCCTCCGCCGACGGCTACATCGACGGCGGGGTCGTGGCGAACAACCCGTCGCTCGCGGCGCTCGCGCAGACGCAGGACGACCGGGCCGACGGCCCCGTCCCGCCGCTCCGGCAGGTGCGGATGCTGTCGCTCGGCACCGGGCGGCCGCTGATGCGGATCGAGGGCCGCCGCCTCGACTGGGGCCTCGGCCAGTGGGCGAAGCCGCTGCTGGGCATCCTGACCGAGGGCGGGATGGGCGTCGTGGACTACCAGTGCCGCCAGTTCCTCGGCCGCCGCTACCACCGCCTCTCCCCGGCCTTCGCGCCGGACGACCTCATCCCGATGGACGCGGTCAACCGCATGGACGACCTCGTCCGCATCGCCGGGTCGATCGACCTCGCCCCGACCCTCGCATGGCTGCGGACGGTGTGGATGAAGCGCTGATGCGCCTCGCCTATTGTTGTTGCGCGGCCGGCGCCGACCGGACAGAGTGTCCGCCCTGGAGTCATCACCCATGAGCATCGGCATCATCGGCGGAACGGGCCTCTACGAACTGCCCGGCCTGGAGCGCCTCGGCGAGGTGCGGATGGAGACGCCCTTCGGCGCGCCGTCCGACGCCTTCATCCACGGGCGCCTGGCCGGCCACGACGTCCATTTCCTCGCGCGTCACGGGCGGGCCCACCACCTCCTGCCCTCGGAGCTCAACCACCGTGCGAACATCTGGGCCTTCAAGGCGCTCGGCGTCGATGCGCTCCTGGCCGTCTCCGCGGTGGGAAGCCTGCAGTCGGCCCTCGCCCCGCGCGACATCATCGTGCCGGACCAGTTCTTCGACCGGACGAAGGCCTCGGAACGCCACACGTTCTTCGGCCGCGGCGCGGTCGCCCACATCGCCTTCGCCGAACCGGTCTGCCCGGCGCTGCGGGCGGTTCTCGCCGCCGCCGCGCGCGAGACCGCCGCCGCCGAACGCCCGGCCGCCCGCCGCGTGCAGGACGGCGGAACCTACGTGAACATGGAGGGGCCGGCGTTCTCGACGCGCGCGGAGTCCGAGTTCCACCACAAGCTGGGGTTCGACGCGATCGGGATGACGGCGCTGGCCGAGGCGAAACTGGCCCGCGAGGCGGAGATCTGCTACGCCACGCTCGCGCTCGTGACGGACTACGACGCCTGGAACCGCGAGCACGCGGCGGTGACGATCGAGCAGATCGTCGGCCATCTCCACGCCAACACGTCGTTCGCGCGCGAGGCGGTGGCCCGAGCGATCGGAGCGGTCGATCCCGCCCGAACCTGCGGCTGCCGCGACGCGCTCCGCCATGCGCTGATCACGCCGCGCGACGCCATCCCGCCGGAGACGCTCGAGTCCCTGCGGCCGATCCTGGACCGGTACCGCTGACGCCTACCGCCGCGGACGCGGGCCGCCGGCGGGGCGCGCGGGCAGCACGCGCGGCGAAGGGTCGGGCGCAACCACGGCGGGCCGCAGGGGGCGCGCGGGGGCCTCGCCGCCGGTCTTCCGCCACTGCTCCAGGAGCCGGTCCATCTGCGTCTCGAGGTCCTTCGGCTGGAACTTCTCGGTCAGGATCGTCCCCTTGCCGTCCGTCACGCGGACCGCCCAGCCGTAGAGCTTCTCCTTGAGCGCGCCCGTGCCCAGGCCGGCGCGGTTCCATTCGATCTTCTTGAGCGTGACGGTTTCCGACTCGACGGCGACGGGGCGCAGGGCCTCGAGGACGACCTCCTCCTCCTTCGCCGCGCCGGCCCGCAGTTGCCCGGCGGCGTCCTGGACGACCACCATGTACTGGATCCGGAGGTCCTGGGGCACATCCATCGCGATCCGCTGGAGTTCGAACCGGTAGAAGACCTCGTCCTCCTCGACGCGCCCCGACACGTTGGGCAGGCTCTGCTGCGGCCCTTTGCGCGAGGCGGCGGTCTTCTTCGTCGCCGTCACCCTGACCTTCTCCGGCATCGACGGAGCCGCCATCGCCGGAACCGTCATCGCCGCAACCAGGACCGCGATCCACCATGTCTTCATCGGCTTCACCCTGTCCCTTCTCCATTCCGCACGTGCATCCGGGCACCGGCGCGGGGCCGCTTCTTTTGAATACCCGGCCCCGCATCGCGTCTATATACTTGAAAACGCCGATCTGCGGCGGAAATTGTCGCGTCGGGAAAGGAAGGAAGGCCATGACAAGAACCCTGTTCGGACTGGCGGCGGCGGCCGCGCTTCTTCTGCAGACCACCGGGTGCACGACGACGCAGGCGGACCAGACGACGGCGCTCGGCGCGGGTATCGGCGCCGGGCTGGGCATGATCCTCGGCCACAATCTCGGCGAGGGCAGCGGCAACGACCGCGCGTTGGGCGCGGCGGCCGGCGCGCTGCTCGGCGGGGCCCTGGGCCGGCAGTACGGCCGTCAGATGGAGACGCAGCAGCAGGTCAACTACCTGCAGCAGCAGCAGTTCATGACCACGGTCTGGATCAGCAACTCCAACGGGTCGAAGACGCCGGTGCAGCTCCGGATGACCGAGGGCGGGCAGTACATCGGCCCGCGCGGCGAGTACTACAGCTCCATGCCGACCGAGGCGCAGTTGAAGGCGGTCTACGGGATGTAGGTCCGGGCCGCGGAGTCCGGCCTTCCGCCACCCTTGGGACTACGCACCGCGTCCGGCGGCCCCCTCCGCCGGACACGGTGCGGTCCGCTATTTGGCCGGGGGCACCGGTCGCGGCTGCGGGACCGCGGGAAGCGTTGTCGCGGGCGGCGGGGCGACCCTCACGGGGGACACCGAGGCGGGCCGCGGCGCCGGGGTTTGCAGGAGCTTCGCACCGCCCAGGTCGCCGAGCGACGCCTTCTCGAGATCCGTCCACAGGGTCCCCTGGCCGGCGTAGATGACCTGGATGCGCAGATCCGGGCTCAGCCCGCTCGCGAACTCCCACATCGTGTAGGCCTCGGGGTCGCCGAACGCGGCGGTCTTCATCTGGTACCCGCGCGCCTTCTCGCCCTCGACCATGCGCACGGCATCGGCCTTCGCCTGGCCGAGCTTGACGGTCTTCTCCGCCATCAGCGCGGCGGTGCGGCTCTCGATCTCGGCGACCTGCTTGCGCGCCTCGGCGCCGATCTGCGCGACCTCGCGGTCCTGTGCGGCCCGGATCTCGCCGGCGAGCTTGAGCGTCTCCTGCCTGACCTGCTCGCCGCGCTGCTCGATCATGCTCGTCTCGGTGTTCAGGTCCGCCTGCTTGCGCGCGGTGTTCTGCTTCTCCTTGTTCGTGAGGTCCTGTTCGATCGCGATGCTCGCATCGCGGATCGGCATCAGGATGTCCGCCGGCACGTTGACATGACGGATCAGCGCGTTGTGCACGCTGATGCCGCGCTCGCCGAGCACCTTGGCGAGGGTCTCGGTCAGATCGATCTGGAACTTCTCACGCCCCTCGCCGACGATGAACTCGGTCACCTTGTAGGCCGAACCCTTGAGCCGGGAGATGGACAGGATCTGCGGCATCAGGGCCTTCTCCACGACCGCAGGCAGGTCGCCGTACGCGCGGAAGATCCCGGAGAGCTTCTCCGGGAGCAGTTCGAACTCGACCGTCATGTCGAGGCTGACCTCGAACCCGTCGCGGGAGGGGAACGTGACGAACTGGTTCAGCGTGAAGGTGTTCTGGACCTGGATCTGGGGCATCACCTGCTGCACCGTCTGCTCCGCGTCCTGCTGCCGGCCCTGACGGCCCGCCGGCCGTTGCTGAGCGGACACCTGCGGCCGGGCGCGGGCGGAGGAGGTCAGCCCCTTGAAGATCGACGACTTCTCGACGTAGTCCTCGCGCTGCGCCTGCTGCTGGATCAGCATGTTCTGGGCGAGGGCGTTGAATCCGCCCTGCTGCTGGCCCTCGTTGATCTGGAAGTTCTTCGTCAGCACCTCGCCGCCGGTCTTGCCGAGCAGCGAGACCTGGTTCAGGCCGATCTCCAGCACGTCGATCTTGTACTGCTTCGGATTCGCGTAGTAGATGCCCGGCTGGAGGATGTCCTTCCGGATCCCCTTCTCGTCGGGACCGGCGAACGCGCCCTCCGGCGCCTGCCGGCCCGACAGCGACGTCAGGACGCCGACGTAGCCGATCGGAATGCTGACCGCGTCGACGACCTCGACATCGTACCCGACGGGGTTGAGGCGGTACTTGCCCGGCCCCAGCACGCTCCGCCAGACGCCCTTCTGCCCGGGACCGGCCAGGAACTCCCCCTGCGGCAGCGGATCGCCGATCTTCGAAGTGACCACGCCGACCTTTCCCGGCAGGATGCTCAGGACTTCGACGATCTTGTGCTCGTAGAGGAACGGGTTCAGGAAGTACCGGCCCTCGCCGAGGACGTCCTCGCGGATGCCCTTCTGGCCTTCCTTCGCCAGGATCTGCCCCGGCGGGAGCGGATCGCCCGCCTTGGCCGTGATGACGGCGACCTGGTCCGGCCCGACGTAGAACCGGCAGAAGAACCAGAGCCAGACGCCCCACAGGACGGCGACGATCGCCACGAACCCCAGGATTGCTCGCACCATCGGTTTCACGGCCGCACCTCCCTGGTCTTCGCCTTCGCGTCCGGCAGGAGCGGTTGGAAGAGCCCCCCGAGTCCCTTCGGATCGTCGGTGGTCAGCAGGCTGCCGATCCGCGGCGCGACCTGCTGGTAGAAGGTGTAGCGCGCGAAGCCCATCCCCCCGTTGAACGCGGCGGCCTGGTTGCTGATCACCGAGGCCTGCGCCTCGTTGTCCAGCCGGATGACCTGCCCCTCGCCCTTCGCGGCGGCGAGCACGGCGGCGGCCTGGAACGTCGCGGCCTCGACGTCGAGCTTGGCGACGTCGAACTCGCGGATCGCGTTGGTGACGGTCACCGACTGCTGCTGCTGCGCCTCGATCACGGCCTTCAGCTTGGCGGTCTCGGCCTCCACCCGGGCCTTGTTCTGCTGGGCGAGCATCTCCTGCTTCGTCAGCTCGGCCTTGGACCGGGCCTGCTCGATCTGCTGATCGAACTTCTTGGCGTCCTGCACGGCGATCTCGCGCTCGCGGATGATGCTGGCGATCTCGTCCGGAACCTTGATGTTCCGCACGAGGACCGACTTGATCGAGACGCCCCACTCCTTGCAGCGGTCGCGCAGGTGCGTCTCCAGCGTGTCCTGGAACTTCTGCCGCGTCTCGCCGATGATGTAGCTCGTCGCGGGCTGCTTGCTGCCCTCGATCCGGCTGAACCCGCGGGCGCGGGGCAGGATGATCTTCTTGATGATGTCGTCCATGTCGCCGATGCGATGCGTCAGCAGCGCGGCCTGTTCGCGCATCAGCGCGAACTCGAGCGTGCCCTCGACCTCGACGGCGAAGCCGTCGGCGGTCAGGAACGAGATGGCGTCGTCGCCGCTCATCTCGAACCGCTGGCTCTGGAGGTTCACCTCGATGACATTCACCATGTAGGGATTGAGGTAGTGCGTGCCCGGGTCGAGCACGCGCGGACCGACGCCCTTCACGCCCTCGTCCACCATCAGGCTGTTGCGGTTGGTGCCGGTGACGTCGCCGACAATCGCATCCTTGCCGATCAGCGAGGTGACGACGCCGACGTGGCCCGGCCGGATCGAGATCGCGTCGAACGGCTGCACGAGCACCGCGTAGGGATTGACGCGGTAGGTGCCCGGACTGAGGATCTCCGCGAGGATCCCCTTCTGGTCGGGGCCCGCGATGATCGCGCCGTCCTCGAGGTTGGCACCGTACAGCCGCGTCTGAACGCCGAGCTGGCCGGCGCGGATCTCGCAAGCGGGATGGTATTCCCAGCTCCAGGTGTACGGGTTCCGGAAGTGGCGGCCCTCCGGCAGCACGTCGAGCTGGATGCCCTTCCGGCCTTCCTTCGTCGCGAGGATCTCGCCCGACGGCAGCGGGTCGCCCGTCTTGCGGATCAGAACGGCGATCTGGCCGGTCCCCGGCTCGATGCGCCAGAAGAACCAGACCCAGAGCGGGCCGAAGAGCAGCACGGCGACCAGCAGCAGCGCGATCCACGGCACGTGGACCGGCACCGCGGGGGCGGGCCGGCGCAGATCCCGCCGCGGGAAGCGCGAGGGGGGCGGCGGCAGGGGCGGAGGCGTGGAGAACGATTCGGGGTCCATGTCCGTGCTCCTTTCGGCGACGTCAGCGCGTCGCGTCCATCACACCGCGGAAGTAGCCGATCGACTCGGCGACGCCGAGGATCGGGTCGGCCATGTCCTTCTCGTACTCGAGGCTGCAGACGCCCGGATACTTGACCTTGCGCAGCACGCGGACGAAGGCGGGGATGTCGATCAGGCCGCGGGGCATCTCGACGCCCTTCCCCTCCTTGCTCGCCGCCGTGACGTTCTTGATGTGGATGTCGTGCACGCGGCCGGCGAAGGCCTCCATCTCGGCGATCGGGCAGGCGCCGGCGCGCAGGTTGTGGCCGATGTCGAGGCAGATGCCGACGCGCGGGTCGAGGTCGCGGATGAACTCCATGATCGAACCGGCCGTCGCGTAGGGCAGGTTGTCGGGGCCGTGGTTGTGAATCGCGAACTGCATGTCGTAGGCCTTGACCTTGTCCTCGACGTACCGGATCAGCTCCGGCGATTCGACCTTCTTCTTCTCGACCGTCCCGTGCGGCACACCGACGATCAGCTTCACGCCGACGCGCCGGGCGTACTCGAACGCGTCATCGACCGCCTTCTCGCCGTCCATGTAGATGGGGCCGACGCCGTACCCGGTGACGCCGGCGTCCTTGCACTTGGCATGGAAGGCGGCGATCTCCTCGGGCGTGCTCGTGAAGGGCAGGTGGAAGTCCTTGATGCACAGGAAATGGACGTCGACCTTCTTCACCATCTCCAGCGTGGGATCGATCTGGAACTTGTTGAACGTGTATCCCGCGAGGCCGAGCCGGAACGTGTCCTTCGCGTCGCCAGCCGCCGCCCGCGCCTCGCCGGCCAGCATCGCCGGGGCGCCCGCCGCCGCCGCGAGCCCGAACCCCGCCTGCTTGAAGAACCCGCGCCGAGTGGTCATGCAATGCTCCTGTCTTCGCCCCGCCGGCGTCCGGCGGGCCCTGCGGGCACCCTAGTCCGACCCGCCCCGGGGTTCAACCCGTTTCCGCGCTTCCGGGCGCGTCTGCGGTTCATGGACCTGATCCTGCGGACGCCTCCCGGAGTCCGTAGGGTTGCCGGGATCCATCGAACCGCCGGGCCGGACTTCGGCGAGCTCAGTCGAGCCGCGGGCCGGCCGAACGGAATGCCCGTACGAGCGTCTTCTTCACCGCCGCGCCGGACTGGAAACGCACCCCGCGCTTCCGACGGCACCGCATGGCAGGGCAGACGCCCGGAATCGAGCCGCTTGCACTGAATCCTCAGGATTCCCCTTCCATCGCCGGGAAAGGGAGATCCCAGACGAACGATTCTCGAATCAAGGCAAAGGCGTCGCACCCCCGCAACCGCAAGGGCTCCAGCGTCCACCAGCCACTCCGCGCCCCGCCGACCGAAAGGCGCCACGACCTCGGGGAAGAGGTGTCGGCCCTGAGCTGCATGGCGCTTGCCTTCGCGCAGGGCTCTGCTAGCATGGGCGCGCATGACGCCAGATCCCAGCAACCAGGGCGCCGGAGACCCCGCGAGCAAGGAAGATTGCATCACGGTCGACGGCGTCGTCTCGAAGGTCCTGCCGGCCACGATGTACAAGGTCAAGCTGCCGAACGGGCACGAGATCCTGGCCCACATCTCCGGCAAGATGCGCAAGCACTTCATCCGGATCACCACCGGTGACCGCGTGACGGTGGAGATCTCGCAGTACGACCTGACCAAGGGTCGCATCACGTTCCGTCACCGCAACTAGGCGGGGCGGACCGGTCCCTTCGTTTCCTCACCTCAACCGGAGGCGTTGCAGCGCGTCCCGGAAGTCCGCCGGGAGCGGCGCGCGAACCGACACCACGCCCGAGCCCGGCGCGGGAAAGGCGATCTCGGCCGCGTGGAGCATCTGGCGCGGGATCGACCGGAGGCGGTCCCCGGCCCGGCGCGAGGTGCCGTAGGTCTTGTCGCCGGCGATCGGATGGCCCTCCCCCTCGAGATGCCGCCGGATCTGGTGGGTGCGCCCGGTCTCGATGGCCAGGCGGAGGTGGGAGGCCTCGTCGTTCGCATCGAGCACGGTCACCCGGGTGACCGCGGTCTGCCCGTCGATCGGACGGGTGATCCCGCGCAGGTCGCGGCCCACGCGGCCGGTGGCGATCGCCTCGTAGATCTTCCTCACGCGGCCTGCGCGGAACCACTCGACGGCCTCGTCGAACACCGCGTCGGACCGCGCGAGGAGCAGGCATCCGGTCGTGTCCCGGTCCAGCCGGTGCGCCGCGCGGATCGCCGGATCCTTCCGTCGCATCCGCATGGCCTCCTCGGCGCTGTCCTCACCGTTCGAGAGCAGCCCGGCGGGCTTGTCGACCACGATCGCGCGGGCGTCCTCGAAAAGGACCCTCAGGGGGCTCCGGCCGGGGGCGACATCCACCGGGGCCTGCGGCAGGGCGGCGGCGTGGACCTCGATGCGGTCGCCGGCATCGACGCGGTGGCGGGCCATCCACACCCGGCGGTCGTTGACGAAGACGCAGCGGGCGTCGAGCAGCCGTCGCGCGGCGCGCCGGGAGAGGCGGAGGCGTTCACCGATCACGACCTCGAGGGTGCGGCCGTCCTCGACCGGCGTCACCATCATGCGGGCCGGAGCGGCGCCGGGGCCGCCCCGGGGCGCGGACGGAGGACGTCTGCGGCTGGCATCGGGCATCGCGGCATCGTAGGCGGCGGCGGACGGACCGTCAACGCGCGGAGATCTGGGCCTTCCGAACCGCGGCGCAGTAGTCGAGGACGCCCTGGGCGATCGCGCGGGCCAGGCGGTCGCGGTGGGCGGAATCGCCCAGCCGCAGCGCCTCGGCGCGGTTGGAGAGGAAGCCGCATTCGACGAGGGCGGCCGCGCAGGGGGCGTCTTTCAGCACCGCAAAGCGCGCGTGACGAAGGCCCCGGTCCTCCGCGCCCGTGTCGCGAAGCAGGCGCTTCTGGAGGACGAATCCGAGCACGGCGCTGGCGGCATCGTGGGAGTTGCCCGGCTGGGTGCGATACGCGGTCGACGGGGCCTGGTCCCGGGCGTTCGTGGAGGCGCCACCGGCCTTGGACAGAATGTAGGTTTCGACGCCCTCGGCCTCGGAGTCCGGGCCCGAGTTGCAGTGGATGCTGACGAAGACGTCGGGCGACCATCGCGCGGCGATGGCGCTGCGGTCTTCGAGCTCGAGGAAGGTGTCGTCCTCCCGGGTCATGAGCGTGCGGACGTCGGCGCGCGCGAGCAGGGCGCGCACCCGCAGGGCGATGTCGAGGTTCGCGTCCTTCTCGAGAAGGCCCGTCGCCGGGGACTCGGCTCCGCCATCCTTGCCGCCGTGGCCGGCGTCGATGACTACGACGGACGCGCCCCGGTTCCGGAGATACTGGTACGAGCGAAGGATGGGATCGAGCGTGTTCTCGGCGTCGAGACGGTTGACCGCCCACCGTCCGCGGACGCGCGAGACGGGGTTCTGCAGCCAGACCTGCACGTCCATCAGCGACATCTTGCGGCTGTCCGGCTCGAAGATCATCGAGTGATAGGAGCTGGAGAGGACGACGTGTCCGTTCGCCGCACCCGACACGCGCAGGCCATAGAGCCGGGCCATGTCGGAAAGGCGCACGTAGGACTGGTTGCCGACCTGGACGTAGGACAGGCTTCGCGGCGCGGCGCCCGCCGGAACGGCCCGCCAGGCCGGCGCCAGGGCCAGGGCGAGCGCAAGCGACCGGCCGGCGGCCAGCGCCGCCCCCCGCGTCAGCATCCGCTCTTTCGCCCCGCAACAATGCATCGTGATCCCCGCGCCCCACCCGACCCGGTGCGCGGGGGCAAACCATATCCACGGGCGAGAAAGCGGTTGCAAGCCAAAAGATGCTGGAATAGCATATCCCGTTCCCCGCCACGCGCCGGGAAACCGCCCGCGGCCGGGGCCGCGGAGCGGCGTGGCTCCGGGCGGCGCGGGCGGGAACGAGGAGTCTTCGCCATGCCGGAAGTGACGCTAGAGGAAGTCCCGCGGAAGATGCGCGAGGTGTTCGAGAAGGCCGTCTCCGCCATGGAGCGCGGAAACGCGGACTACGCGACCAACATGCTGCTGGCGCTGCTGGACACGGAACCCCGGCTCCTTCAGGCCCGGAAGCTGCTCCGAGCCGCCCAGATCAAGAAGTTCCGCGAGTCCGGGGGCGGCGCCATGCGCCACCTGACCTCGTCCCTCGCCGGCATCGGCGGCGTGATGGCCGGATCGGCCATGCTGAAATCGAAGCCCCTCAAGGCGTTGCAGGCGGCCGAGAAGCTGATGATGAAGGACCCGCTGAACAAGCAGTTCTACACCCTGCTGGCCAAGGCGGCGATCGCCGCCGACCTTCCCGAGACGGCGATCCACACGCTGGAGTTCGCGCTCGAGGCGGAGCCCGAGAGCATCGACCTGCTCTACTGGCTGGGCGGCCTCTACAAGGACGGCGGGATCACCGACAAGGCCCGCGAGTGCTTCGAACGCATCGGCACCCTCCGCCCCAACGACCCGAAGGCGATCAAGGCGCTCAAGGATGCCCAGGCGATGGACACGATGAAGTCCGGCCGCTGGACCGAGGCGGCCGGCGAGGTCGGCGGCTACCGCAAGGTGATGAAGGATGCCGAGGAGGCGCAGCGGCTGGAACAGGAAGCCAAGGCGGTCAAGACCGCCGGCGACATCGACACGCTGATCGCCGACCAGCTCAAGAAGATCGAACGGGAGCCGAACAACATCAACTACCGCCGGGCGCTGGCCGAGCACTACATCCGCGCCGAGCGGCTGGACGAGGCGCTCGCGACGCTGCAGGAGGCCGATCGCATCAGCGGCGGCGGCGACCCGCAGATCGACCGGTCGATCAGCAACCTCCGCGTCCGCAAGTTCGACGCGCGCATCGAGGAACTCCGCGCCGCCGGCGACGAGGCGGGCGTGCAGGCCGCGGAGCAGGAGAAGGACGCCTACCTGCTGGCCGACGCCGAGGAACGCGTCAAGCGCTACCCGAACGATCTCCAGTTCAAGTACGAGCATGGCGTCCTGCTCTTCGAGCACGGGCAGTTCATCGAGGCGATCCAGCAGTTCCAGCTGTCGCAGCGGAACCCGCAGCGCCGCATCCGGTCGCTCTACTACCTCGCGCGGTGCTTCGAGCAGAAGGGCCAGCTCGACATCGCCGCCGAGCAGCTGGAGAAGGCGTCGTCGGAGCTGTCGGTGCTCGACAACACGAAGAAGGACATCCTCTACGAACTCGGCGTCGTCTACGACCAGATGGGCCAGCGCGAGAAGGCCGTCGACCTGTTCAAGCAGATCTACTCGGTCGATATCGCGTACCGCGACGTCGCCGAGCGCATCGAGAAGTCCTACAAGAAGGGATGAGGTGTCCCTCCCGCCCGCGCTGATCCGGCGGCTCGCCGCAGTGCTCGTCGCGGCGGCCGCGGGATGCCGCCCCCAGGCTCCAGCCGCCCCCGCGCTCCGCGAGCCCGCAGGCGTGCCCGCGCCCGGCGAGTTCAGCGTGGCGACCTACAATCTCGCCCGGCACACGCTGGACGACCGTGATCGGGACGGACAGCGCAACGATCCGAAGCCCTCCGCGGAGCGGGCCGCCCAGGCGTCGCTTCTCGCCCGACTGCGGCCGGACATCCTCGCCGTGCAGGAGATCGGCACGGAGCCCGTCCTCCGGGGGTTCGTGGCCGATCTGCGGGCCGCGGGCCTCGACTACCCTCACGTCGAACACGTGATCCGGCCCGGATCGGACGTCGGCCTGGCGGTCCTCAGCCGCTTCCCGTTCGTCGAGCGGACGCCGCGGATCGACGACACCTACCGCATCGGCGAGACGAACCTCCCGGTGCTCCGGGGCTTCGCCGACGTGGTCGTCGAGCCGGCGGAGGGCTACCGGTTCCGGCTGATGGTCGCGCACCTGAAGTCGAAGATCTACCATCCGCTCGGCCAGACGGAGATGCGGCGCAACGAGGCCCGCCTGCTCGCCAACCATGTCCGCAAGGCCCTCCGGGGCAACCCGGCGATGAACCTCCTCGTCGTCGGCGACCTGAACGACTCGCCCGACTCCGCCCCGCTGAACGAGATCCTGGGCAACGGATCCACGCGCCTGATCGATCTCCGTCCGGCGGACGCGGTCGGCGACGTGTGGACCCACCAGGGCCGCACCGTCGACATCTACAGCCGCATCGACTACGTGCTGGCCAGCCCGGGCATGGCCCTCGAGTTCGTCCGCGAGCGGTCCCGGGCCGTGCGCGACCCGGCCGTGGCGGAGGCATCGGACCACCGCCCCCTGCTCGCGGTCTTCGCCGCGCACGACGCCGCCCCTGCGCCCCGGGAACCCTCCACGCCATGAATCCCGTCCCCCCGTCGCCGCAATCCGGCTCCCGCATCCGCGCCGCGGTCTTCGACTTCGACGGCACCCTGTTCGACGCCACCGGCGCCATCGTCCACTCGTTCAACGCCGCGCTCGTCCGCCACGGACGTCCCGCCCTGCCCCGCTCGACGATCCTTCCGTGGGTTGGACGCCCCCTCTACGAGATGTTCCCGGGGTTGGAACCCGATGCCGCCGGCGGGAAACTCGACGCCTACATCGAGGCCTACCGCGACGCCTTCTGGCCCGTCGCCGTCAGCCACACGCGTCCGCTGCCCGGCCTGGCGGAGTGCCTCGCCGCGCTGCGCGCCGACGGCCTGAACCTGGCGATCGCCACGCACCGGTCCGGCCGCGGCGCCGTCCAGATCCTCGAGGGTTTCGGTTTGCGGGACTTCTTCGCGGCGATCGTCGCGCTGGAACACATCGAGAACACCAAGCCGCACCCGGAGCCGGTCCTGAGGGCCCTCGCGCAGCTTGGCGTCGAGCCGGCCGCCGCCGCCATGATCGGCGACACCCCCGACGACGTCCGGGCGGGGCGCGCAGCCGGCGCCCTGTCCGTCGGGGTCACCACCGGGGCGCACACGCGGGCGGTGCTGATGGAGGCGGGTGCGGACGTCGTGCTCGAGACCCTGGCCGAACTGCCCGCGCTTCTTCGGGCGGGCCGCCGCTGATCCGCGCGGTCCGGCGGACCCGGCGGCCGCCTACTCGCCGCGCATCGTGACGATGTCGTCGACCGTGTTCGAAACGCCGTCCGGTCCGAACGACCGGAGGATGCAGGAGTCGTCCTTGTACTTCTGGTACCAGATGGGCTGGTTCCACGGGTCCAGGAACTCAAGCCCCTTGGTCACCTGGTTCGTCTGCCAGCCGAAGTGGTTCGTCAGGTCCGGCACGAACGAAAGCATGTTGGTGAAGATCTTGTAGGTGATCTTGCTCGGGGGATACCGCGTGTAGGTCGTGTTGTATCGGTCGAGGGCGGTCTGGATCATCTCCAGCTGGGACCGGGCCTTCGCGCGATCGGCCGCGCGGTTCGCATAGCCGGCGCCGGCCATGACGATGCCGACGAGCACGATGATGATGCCGATGACCGCCAGCAACTCGATCAGCGTGAAGGCTTTCCTGAGTCTCTGCCGACGCGATTTCATGGTGCACCTGCTCTTGGTCCGCGCGGCTCCCGCCGCTGCAGCAGTATCGTCCCGGAACGGCGCAAAGTAAAGCCCGCGGGTCTGCCCGCGGGTCAGGGCGCGGCGCCGCGATGGACGCGGATGTCGTCGCCCGAGCCGTCGACGCCATCGGCGCCCGCCGACCACACCTCGCAGGCTCCGGGACCCGTCGAGCGGTAGCCGAACGGGCGTCCCCACGGATCGGCGAGCGACAGGCCGGGGACTGCGTTCGTCAACTGCCGGACGACCGCGGCGTTGGTGATGGACTCCGGATAGCGCGCGTTGCCGAGGCAGTAGAGGTCGAGCGCCGCAACCACGGCCTCGACCTGCTTCCGCGCCTGCCGGCCCTCCGGCCCGCCCGACCCGCCCCCGCAGCCGGCGAGCCCCGCCGCGAGGAACAGCAGGCCGGCCGCAGCCGTCACGAGGGCGCCCGGGGGATTCTTCATCGTCATGCCTCCGCCTGCCGCAGCTTCGTCCGCCGCGGCCGCCGTGTCCAGCCGCGAAACGCCCGGGGTCAGGGCGATGCGGGGCTTCCGTCCGAGCCGGCCCGGTCCGCCGCCCCCTCGACCGGCTGCGTCTTCCAGCGACGATGAATCCAGATCCACTGTTCGGGATGGGCGCGGATCCAGTCCTCGACCACCTTCGTGTACGCTTGGGTCGCCGCGTGGATGCTCCCGGGATCGAGGTCCGGCGGAGGCGGCAACGGGGCCAGGACGCGGACCGCATGCCGCCCGTCTGGGAGGCTCTCGTCGAAGATCGGGATGACCGAGGCGCCGGACCGGGACGCCAAGTAGGCCAGCCCGGGCGTCGTGCAGGCCGGGCGGCCGAAGAAGTCGACGAAGATGCCGTCGGCCCGCGTCATGTTCTGGTCGAACATGAAGGCCAGCACCTCGTTCCTCCGGAGCGTCCGGAGGCAGTCGCGGAACGAGCCGTGGGCCGACAGCACCTTCATGCCGAACCGGTCGCGAACGATCCGGGCGAACGTCTCGAAGGACGGGCTCCGGATCGCCTTCGCAATGACCGTCAGGGGGAATCCGAGCGGCCGGGCAAGACGTCCCATGAGATCCCAGCCCCCGGTGTGGGCCGTGAGCATCAGCGCCCCGCGTCCCTTGGCGAGCTCCGCATCGACGATCGCCTGGCCGTGAACGGTGACACGGTCGCGGACGTAGGCCTCCACGGCCTCCGGCGAGAGCCAGAACGACTCCATCATCGACCGGCCGAGGTGGGCGTACATCCCGCGCAGGACGCCGGCGATCTTCCGTTCGCCCAGTCCGGTCAGGCTGCGGCGGATCGCCGCGGCGGATTCCGAGCGGCGGTGGCGCACGACGGTTCCCATGATCCACCCGATGCCGCCGCCCAGGGCCAGGGCCCGGTCGAGATCCATGCGCGAAACGGCCCGCGACAGCGCCAGGAGAAGACGAGTGCCCACGGGCACGGGCGCACCGTCGGAGGGTGGGACGACGGCCGCCATGTCATCCGGCGGTCGTCGCGGCGGGCTGCTCGAAGACGAGGCGGTCGCCTTCCACGCGCACCTCGACGGCCTCGCCCGTGATGCCGCCGCGCAGGATGTGCTCGGCGAGCGGGTCCTCGAGGTAGCGCTGGACGGACCGGCGCATCGGCCGGGCGCCGAACTGCGGATCGTGCCCCTTGGCGATCAGGAAATCGCGCGCCTCGGGGGAGAGCTTCATCTCGATCTTCCGGGCGGCCAGGCGCTGCCGCACCTTCTCCGTCTCGAGGTCGAGGATGCGGACCAGGTCCTCGCGGACGAGCGGCCGGAACACGATGATCTCGTCGATGCGGTTGATCAGCTCCGGCTTGAAGACCTTGCGCGACTCCTCGATCATCCGCGTCTTGAGCGCGGCGTAGTCCGCCGCCTCGTCGGTCCCCCCGAACCCGAGCCCCCCGCCCTTCCGGAGGAACTCCGCGCCGAGGTTGGAGGTCATGATCAGGATCGTGTTCTTGAACGACACGGTCCGCCCCAGGCCGTCCGTCAGTTTCCCCTCCTCGAGGATCTGCAGCATCATGTGCATGACGTCCGGGTGGGCCTTCTCGACCTCGTCGAAGAGGACGATCGAGTAGGGACGGCGGCGGACCTTCTCCGTGAGCTGGCCGCCCTCCTCGTAGCCGACGTAGCCCGGCGGCGAACCGACGAGGCGCGAGGAGCTGAACTTCTCCATGTATTCCGACATGTCGATCTGGATCAGGGCGTCGGGGTCGTTGAACATGAACTCGGCGAGGGCCTTCGCGAGAAGCGTCTTGCCGACCCCCGTGGGGCCGAGGAACGCGAACGAGCCGATGGGCCGGCGCGGGTCCTTGAGGTCCGCCCGCGACCGGCGCAGGGCCTTGGAGATGGCGGCGAGGGCCTCGTTCTGGCCGATGACGCGCTTCTCCAGCTCCTCCTCCATGCGCAGGAGGCGGGCCATGTCCTGCTCCTCCATGCGCGTGACCGGGATGCCGGTCCACTTGGCGATGACGGAGAGGATGTCGTCGGTATCGACGGGCACGATCGTTCCGTCGCGGCTCTTGCGCCAGTCCTCGATCCGGCGGTCGAGCGACTCGCGCTCGACCCGCTCCTCGTCGCGCAGCTTCGCGGCCGCCTCGAAATCCTGCTTCGCGATCGCGGCCTCCTTGCCGCGGCGGACCTGCTCGATGCGGGCCTCGATCTCCTTGAGGTCCGCGGGGCGGGTCATGGTGCGGATGCGCGCGCGCGCGCCGGCCTCGTCGATGACGTCGATGGCCTTGTCCGGGAGGAAACGGTCGGTCAGGTAGCGCGACGACAGCTCGGCGGCGAGACGGAGGGCGTCGTCGCTGAACGTCGCGTGATGGTGCTGCTCGTAGCGGGCGCGGAGGCCCTTGAGGATCAGGACGGTCTCCTCGACGGTCGGCTCGCGCACGGTGACGGTCTGGAAGCGCCGTTCGAGGGCGGCGTCCTTCTCGACGAACTTCCGGTACTCGGCGAGGGTCGTCGCGCCGACGCACTGGAGTTCGCCGCGCGAGAGGGCCGGCTTGATGATGTTCGCCGCGTCCATCGCGCCCTCGGCGGATCCGGCGCCGACGAGCGTGTGCAGCTCGTCGATGAAGAGGATCACGTTCTTCACCCTGCGGATCTCGTCCATCACCGCCTTGAGGCGCTCCTCGAACTGGCCGCGGTACTTCGTGCCCGCGACCATCAGCGCCAGGTCCAGCGTCACGACCCGCTTCTCGCGCAGCAGCTCCGGGACGTCGCCCGACGAGATCGACTGCGCGAGGCCCTCGACGATCGCCGTCTTGCCGACGCCCGCCTCGCCGATGAGGACCGGGTTGTTCTTCGTGCGGCGGCAGAGGATCTGGATGACGCGTTCGATCTCGGCGCTGCGGCCGATGACCGGGTCGAGGGCGTCCTTCGCCGCCAGCTCCGTCAGGTCGCGGCCGAACGTGCTGAGCGCGGGGGTCTTCGACTTCCGCGGCTGGCCCGCCGCGCCGCCCGGCGCGCCGGAGCCGCCGGCCGGGGACTCGCCCCCGGCCGCGGGGGCCGCCTGCCCCTCGGGCGCGGCGTCGGACGCGGGCGCCGACCCGGGCTCGTAGTCCGGGTCGAGTTCCTTCATGATCGCGACCCGCGCCTTCTCCAGGTCGATGTTCAGGTTCTTGAGGATGCGCGACGCGACCCCCTCGCCCTCGCGGAGCAGGCCCAGGAGGATGTGCTCGGTCCCGACGTAGGAGTGGTTGAGCGCCCGCGCCTCGCTGCCCGCCAGCGCCAGCACCTTCTTCACCCGCGGCGTGAACGGGATGTTGCCGATCGTCTTCGTCTCGGGACCGACGCCGACCGCCTTCTCGACCTCGAGGCGGAGGGTGTCCAGGTCGATGCCCATCTTCTGCAGCACGACCACCGCGACCCCCTGGCCGAGAGCGACCAGGCCCAGGAGCAGGTGCTCCGTGCCGACGTAGCCGTGGTTGAAGCGCTCGGCCTCCTGCTGGGCCAGCCGGAGAACCTGCTGCGCGCGGGGCGTAAAGTTGTTCATGCCTTCGTCTTTCTCACGCGGCGGCGCCGGGGCGGCTCCCCGAGCCGTTCGCGAACGAGCCGCGCGCGGGCCTCGTCGCGCTCCCGGGGCCCCAGGGGCCTGCCCGCCGCCCGCTGGATATGCGCGGGCTGCGTCAGCAGGAGCAGCGCGTCGACCGTGGCGCGGTCCAAGCGTTCCACTATACCCAGCTCGATCCCGAGCCGCAAGGCGGAGAGGTGCGAGAGCGTCTCGTTCGAGGTGAGGACGTGGGCGTGGCCGAGGATGCCCAGCGCCCGGCCGACATGGTCGCGGACCACCGTCTCGCGGCTCCGCATCAGCCGCGCGCGCGCGTTGCGCTCGTGGTCGATCACCTCGCGGACCAGCCGGTCGAGATCGCCGACGAGATCCTCCTCCCGCGCCCCGAGGGTCATCTGGTTCGAGATCTGGAACATGTTCCCGACCGCCTCGGTCCCCTCGCCCCACAGTCCGCGCACGGCCAGGCCGAGCTTCTGGATCCCGTTGACGGCCGGCGCCATCTCCTCCATCAGCACCAGCCCCGGAACGTGGAGCATCACGCTCGCCCGCAGCCCGGTTCCCACGTTGGTCGGACACGCCGTCAGGTAGCCCAGCCGAGGCGAGAACGCACAGGCGATCCGCTCCTCGAACTCCCGGTCCAGCGCCTCCATCCGCTCCCAGACCTCGTGCAGGCGCAGGCCGCATTCCAGGGACTGCATCCGCAGGTGGTCCTCCTCGTTCACCATCACGGCGAGCCGCTCGTCGGCGCGGAGGACGATCCCGCTCCCGCGGCCCTTCCGCGCGTGCTCCCGGCTCGACAGGTGCCGCTCGACCAGGATCTGCCGGTCGAGGTCCGTCATCGCCTCGTTGGCCGCCGAGACGGAGCCCTGCATCGACGGCAGCGCGCGCAGCACCGGCTCCAGCGTCCGCCAGACGCGGAGGTTCTCGTCCTCCCCCGCCCAGTCCGGGAAGGCGTGCCCGCGCAGGTTGCGCGCAAGGCGCACGCGGCTGCTGGCGGCGATGCCGTCCTCCCCCGCGCCGCAGGCCCAGAGATGGGGTTGCCGCAGGAGGTCCCCGACGTTCACGGCCCCGCCTCCGGGGCGGCCGGGGACCCCGCCGCGATGCGCTGCCGCAGCGCCAGCAGCCGGTCGCGCAGCCGGGCGGCCTCCTCGAACCGCTCGTCCGCCACCGCGCGGTCGAGCGCCTCCTGCACCGCCGCGGCCTCCTCGGCGGGCGACACGCCGCCGGGCACCGCCCCGGGGGTCCGGCCGACGTGGTGGTCGCGCCGGTGCATCTGCCGCAGCAGCGGCGCCAGTTCGGTCGCGAACGCCGCGTAGCACTCCGGGCAGCCGAGCCGGCCCGTCTTGCGGAAGTCGGCCTGGCGGAGATGGCAGACGGGGCACGCGCGGTCGGGCGCGGCGGGGGCCTCCTCCACCGGCTCCTCCTTGCCCAGGCCGAGCAGCAGGTCCGAGATCGACACCGGGTTCTCGATGTTGATCCCGCCCTTGCGGGCGCAGTCCTCGCACATGTGGAGCTTCTTGACCTCGCCGTCCATCACCTGCGTGAGATGGACGCTGGCCTCCTGCGCCTTGCAGATCTCGCACTTCATGGGCGCAGCGCCCTCCGCGGCGGTCAGGCCGGGATCGGCGTGCCGGCGCCCTTCGCGTAGGCCGCGAAGGCGGCGCCGAGCTCGCGCGTCACGGGGCCGGGCTTGCCGGACCCGATCGGCCGCCGGTCGATGTTCGTCACGCCGATGATCTCGGCGGCGGTGCCGGTGAGGAAGACCTCGTCGGCCACGTAGAGGTCGTAGCGCGTCATCACGTCCTCGCGCACCTCGTAGCCGCGCTCGGCGGCCAGGCGCATCACGGCGTCGCGCGTGATGCCCCGCAGCGCTCCGCACCACGTCGGCGGCGTCGTGAGCGTCTTGCCGAGCACGGCGAAGATGTTGTCGCCCGAGGCCTCGGCGACGTAGCCCTGCGGGTTGAGCAGGATGCACTCCATCACGCCCGAGTTGATCGCCTCGATCTTCGCCAGGATGTTGTTCAGGTAGTTCAGGCTCTTGATCCGCGGGTTCACCGCCTCGGTCATGTTGCGGTGCGTCCCCACCGTGACGACGGCCATGCCGTTGCGGTAGAGCTCCTCGGGATAGAGCTGGATCGTCCCGGCGATGACGATGATCTGCGCCTTCTTGCACAGGTAGGGATTCAGCCCCAGCGTGCCGACGCCGCGCGTCACGACCAGGCGGATGTAGCCGTCGCGGATCCTGTTCGCGCGGCAGGTCTCGAGGACCGCCTTCTCCATCGACTTCCGGGTCACCGGGATGTTCAGCGCGATGGCCTTGGCGGAGTCCCAGAGGCGCGCGAGATGCTCGTCCAGCAGGAAGACGCGACCGTTGTACGCCCGGATGCCCTCGAAGACGCCGTCCCCGTAGAGCAACCCGTGGTCGAACACCGAGATCTTCGCATCCCGCTCCGGCACCAGCTTCCCGTTGATCCAGATCTTCATGCCTCACCGCTTTCGTTGTGCCCGTTCATGATACACGACGGAACGCCGCACGCAATCGCAGCCGATCGCGCCGCGCGAACGCCGATCCGGCCCGCGGCCCGGTGACGGCGCAGGGCGGACGGCCTCGGGCGGGAGCGCACGGGTTTCCTCGGCGACGGCGTCCATCCCCCGGAGTCCGGCCGCGCCACGGTGGCGAAGCGGCTGCCCGGATGCTCCGCGAACGGCCCGCACGCGATGCCGCGGAGCGCCGGCGGCCGGCGGTTGGACGGCGGCCCCCGATCGCGGGGATCCGCTCCGCCCGCCGCGGCCCACTCCTACGGCCCGTCCGGAGGCTCCTCGTCGTCCCCGTCCACCGGCTCCCCCTCCTCCACCAGTCCCTCGGGTTCGCCGGGGCTCAGCCGGTTGAGTTCGCGTTCGGCGCGCTGCTTCTCGGCCTCGGCCTGCCGGAGCAGCGGCGCAAGGTCGACCTTGCGGGCCTCGAGCTTCGCGCGCAGGCCGGCGACGGAGGGGTCGAGCACGAAGGCGCGCGTCCACCGCTTCAGGGCCTCGGCCTCCCGGCCGAGCTTGGCGAGCGCATCGCCGGTGTGGTCGAGGACCGTCGCGTCCTCCTCGGGAAGGGCCTCGAGCGACCGCTCCAGGTGCCTGAGCGCCTCCTCGGCGCGGCCCTGGCGGAAATGGACCCAGCCCAGCGTGTCGAGGAAGGCGCCGTTGTCCGGCTCGCGCTTGAGCGCCTCGTGGACGTACTCCAGCGCCTTCGGCAGGTTGATCCCGCGATCGGCCCACATGTAGGCGAGGTAGTTCCAGGCCTCGGCGAAGTCGCGGTCGAGCTTGAGGCACTGCTCCAGCGCGACCTCCGCGTCGGCGAACCGGCCACTGCGTTCGAGGGCGCTGCCGTAGGAGAAGTAGAACTGCGCCCGCAGCATCGAGGCGCCGTCGATCGTCTGCCGCGCGACCCGTTCGGCGTGCTCGAAGGCCGCCACGGCGTTCGTGAAGTTCTCCGCGCTGAGGGCGTACAGGCCGGCGTACATCGACGTGGCGGGATCGTCGACCCGCAGCCGCGTCAGCTCGGCCAGGGCCTTCTCCGCCGGCCCGTGGTCCTTGAAGCGGCGGCCGTAGTCGAAGGCGAGGCGGACGTAGAGCTCGAAGATCAGGTAGCCGGGATCGACGGCCTCGGCCAGGCGCCTCGCCGCGAGGGCCGGGCGTCCCTCCCACTGCAGCGCGACGGCCTGCTCGACCTTGACCTGGAGGACGGCGTTGAGGTCCTCCGGGGGCAGGAGCGTCTCGATCCGCTCGTAGGTCTCCCGCGCCTTCGCAAACTCGCGCCGCAGCATCTGCAGCGTCGCGAGCGCGCGCGTCAGGCGCGGGTCGTCCGGGACGCGCGCAAGGCCCTTCTCGAGCCATCGCACCGCGCCGGCCGGATCGTCGTCGTGCGCAAGGATGGCCAGCCGGATGTACGGCGCGGACTCGGCCGGCTCCGGCGCGGCGGCGGCCTCGAAGGCGGCGCGCGCCCCGGCGGGGTCGCCCTTCGCCTCGAGGATCTCGCCGAGGTAGTGCCGCGCCAGCCGCCCCTCCGGCCCCGGTCGCGCCGCGGCCGCCTGCATCCGCTTCACCGCGGCGTTGGTGTCGCCCCCGGACAGGAACCGGAGCGCGAGCGAGCGGCGCGTGCCGGCATCCTCCTGCGGAATGCGGGAGAAGGCCTCGAAGGCGTCCGCGTCGCGACCGAGCCGGATCCGCACCTCGCCGAGTTCCGCCAGCACGCCGGGCTGCGCGGGCGCCTCGCGGTCGACGGACTCGAGGAGGTCGACGGCACGCTCGCGGTCGCGCCGCGCGGCGGCGGGGTCCTTCGCGGTCTCCGCGCGGCGGACGAGCAGAAGCGCAAGAACGCGGCGGAGCCCGGAGGGACGGTCGGCGCGCGGCACCGCCGCCTCGAGCGCGACGATCGCCTCGTCCTGCCGGCCCTGGCCGAGCAGGATGCGGACGATCCGCGCGTGGATGCGTTCGTTGGCGCCGTCGAGCGCGGCCGCCTCGCGGAAGGCCTTGAGGGCCGCGGCCTCCTCCCCCGCGGCCATCCGGATCTCGCCCAGCGAGACGCGGGCCGGCGCGTTCGAAACGGTCGCCCGGGCCATGGCGTCGAGGAGCGCGGCGCCCTCCTGCCGGCGGATCTCGCCGGCCGATGCGTCGCGCGAGCGGAGGTAGAGGCTGCCGATCACCCGCTGGAGGGCCGGCGAGGGCGGGGAGGCGGCGAGGCTGCGCTTCGCGACGCCGATGGCGTTCGCGTCCCGCCCCGCATCGGTGAGCAGCACGCACAATTCCGCGGCGAGGTCCCCGTTCCGGGGGGCGAGATCGAGGGCGCTGCGAAGAAAGTCCATCGCCTCGCCGGGCTTCCGGGCCGCGAGCTTGACCCGCGCGAGCGCCCGCAGGGGCTCGGGGCTCCGGGGATGACGCTCCGCGATCGTCCGCAGGATGGCCTCGGCGCCCTCGAAATCGTTGCGCGAGGCGCGCAGCCCGGCGACGCGGAAGTAGAGCGGCTCATGATCCGGGTCGGCCTCGATCGCCCGCAGGTACTCCTTCAGCGCGTCGTCGGCCCGCCCCTGCAACTCCAGCGACATGCCCGTCGAAAAGCGGGCCAGGGCCTCGGGGGACGGATCCGCCACGGCCGGGCCGCCGGAGGGGACGGACACACATCCGGCCGCCGCCGCCAGGCAGACGAGAGCCGCCCGGCGGACGAACGGACCGCACCCTTCGCGGTCCCGGGATGGCGTTCCCGCCCGCATCGTTGGCAGGTGGTGGACGAAACCGGCACCGAGCAGCGCGCCGGGGCCCGGCGCGCTACTTCTTCTTGTGGCGCTGCAGCCGGAGGCGCTTCCGCCTCTTGTGCTTGGCCATCTTGGCCCGGCGCTTCTTCTTGATGCTGCCCATGGTGTCCTCTTGTGCCCCGGCCCCGCGCCCGTGCGCGGCGGCCTACGGCACGATCTTGTTCAACCCGAGTTCGATGATACCTTCCGCGCCCGCGGCTTTCAATGAGGGGATGATCTCGCGGACCACCTTCTCGTCCACCACGGTCTCGACGGAGATCCAGCCCTCGTCGCTCAGCACGTTGATCGTCGGCGCGTGGAGCGCGGGGAGAAGCCGGATGACGCGGTCGAGGTTGGCGCGCTGCACGTTCAGCTTGATCAGGACCTTGCCCCCGGCGCGGAGCACGCCCTGGAGAAGCAGCGCGATCTGCTCGATCTTGCGGCGCTTCCATGCGTCGGCCCACGCGGCCTTGTTCGCGATCAGCCGGGTGGTCGACTCCATCACCGTCTCGACGATCCGCAGGTTGTTCGCGCGCAGCGAGGATCCCGTCTCGGTGATCTCGACGATCGCATCGACCAGGTCCGGCGCCTTGACCTCGGTGGCGCCCCAGGAGAACTCGACCTCGGCGCGGACGCCGTTCTTCTCGAGGTAGCGGCGGGTGATGCCGACCGCCTCGGTGGCGACGCGCCGGCCCTCCAGGTCCTTCACCGACCGGATCGGCGAGGCCTCGGGCACGGCGAGGACCCAGCGGACGGGCCGGAACCCCTGCTTCGCGTAGCGCAGCTCGCAGACCTCGACGACGTCCGACGCGTTCTCCTGAACCCAGTCGTAGCCGGTCAGGCCTGCATCAAGGTGGCCGTTCTCGACGTAGCGGCTGATCTCCTGCGCGCGGATCAGGCGGGCGGTGATCTCCGGATCGTCGACGTCGGGGATGTACGAACGGGATCCGGCGCGGACCTTGAAGCCCGCGCGCTCCATCAGCATGAACGTCGCCTCCTGCAGGCTGCCCTTCGGCAGGCCCAGCATGAGGATGCGTCCCTCGGATGCACCGTCCGCCATTCCATCCTCCCCCGCGGCGGCCGCTGCGACCGCCGGGCGTAAGCGCGGGAGAATCCCTTGAAATGATGGAATTGTCAAACGCGGACCACGCGCCGGCCCTCGACGCGGAGGCGGCCGGCGGAGAGAAGCTGCAGGGCCTCCGGGTAGGCGAGGTGCTCCTGCTCCTGGATGCGGGCGTGCAGCGTCTCCGGCGTGTCGGTGTCGAGCACCCCGACCGGCCGCTGGACGATGATCGGGCCGGTGTCCGTGCCCTCGTCGACGAAGTGGACCGTGCAGCCGGCGACGCGCGCCCCGTACTCGAGCGCCTGCTTCCACGCGTGAAGCCCGGGGAAGGCGGGCAGCAGCGAGGGATGGATGTTGACCATGCGGTGGCGGAACGCCCCGATCAGCTTCGGCTTCACGATCCGCATGAAGCCGGCGAGGGCGATCGAATCCGCGCCGTGGTCGCGGAGGATCCGCAGGACCCGGTCCTCCGCCACGCCTTCGAGCTTGGTCTTGAACGGCGCGCCGTCGACGTGGATCGCCGGCACCCCCGCCCCGCGGGCGCGTTCGAGGATGAACGCGTCGGCCACGTCGGAGAGCACGCAGGCGACCCGAGCCTCCAGGCGCCCCTCCCGGATCGCGTCCAGGATGGACTGGAAGTTGCTCCCCTTGCCCGACCCCATCACCGCCAGCGATAGCATGGTCCGCTCCCCCGTTGTCGCGGCCAGCGTATCGGACCGGCCCCCGGCGCGCAACGGCGACGGAGGAAGAGCCAGAAACTGGCCTCATGCCGGAACGCCGGGTAGACGTTCTTCTGGAATCCTGCCCAGATGGCCTCCAGCGAATCGTACATCCGCACCCGCACCACGTCCTGCCCGTCGACGCAGAGACCGCTCCGGCCCGCCGCGCGCCACGCGCGCGCCAGGGTGGTATCCTCGAACAACTCGCGCCGCACCATCGCGTGCCCGCCGGTCCGCAGGTACTCGTCCCGACGCATCAGAATGCACGCCCCGTGCGCAAGGCCGAGCGCGGGCAGCCGCGCTTGGTGTAGACCATGGGAGCCAGCAGGACGACGCTGATGACGAGGATCGTGAGCATGATCGTCGGTTTCGGACGACATCATAACGGGAGTTGCCGGACCGGCAAACGGCCGATACTGTAAGCGCCTATGGAGGACCTGAGTTACTACCTCGAAACCAGACGCGGAACTGTGGATGCCGCGATGGAGCGGCACCTCCCGCCCGCGACGGTGCGTCCGTCGCGGCTGCACGAGGCCATGCGATACAGCATCTTCTGCGGCGGCAAGAGGATCCGCCCGATCCTCTGCCTGGCTGCCGCGGAGGCCGCGGGCGGATCCGACGGGACGGCCATGCTTCCGGCCGTCGCCCTCGAGTTCCTCCATACCTACACGCTCATCCACGACGACCTGCCCGCCATGGACAACGACGACCTGCGACGCGGGAAACCGACCTCTCACAAGGTCTACGGCGAAGCCAACGCGATCCTGGCCGGGGACAGCCTGCTGACTCTCGCGTTCGAACTCCTCGCGCAGGCGAAGGAGTCCGGCCGCCTGGCCCTCGAACTGGCCGCGGCCGCCGGCAGCCGCGGGGTCGTCGGCGGGCAGTTCGAGGACCTGGTCTCCGAGGGCCTGCAACCCGACGCCGCGCAGGTGCAGTTCATCCACATTCACAAGACGGCGAAGCTGATCCAGGCCGCGTGCCGCATGGGCGCCATCGCGGCCGGGGCCGGCGGGCCGGCGATCGATGCGCTCGGGCGTTACGGCCTTAACGTCGGCCTGGCGTTCCAGGTCGCGGACGACATCCTGAACGCGACGTCCTCGCCCGAGGCGCTCGGCAAGGCCGTCGGCAGCGACGCGGCCCGGGGGAAGATGACCTACGTGGCCCTGTACGGGATCGAACGCGCCCGGCGCGAGGCGGACAAGCTGGTCGCGGATGCGATCGCCGCCCTCCAGGGACTCCCGGGCCCCGTGGAACCGCTCGCCGCCATCGCGCGGTTCATCGTCGAACGGAAGTCCTAGCGGATCCCGAGGCCGATTCGGCCGCCGCCCCGGACCCGACCGCCGCAGGGATCCGCGCGGCGAGGCGCTCGCGCAGCGGGCCGACACCCTCCCGCAGCCGCCCGGGAGGAAACCGCGGTGGCTGGCCCTCCCGAACCGCCGCGGGAGGTCGCACGCAACGATCCCCGCGAGAAAATTCCGGAATTCGCGCCGCCGCGCTTCTTCCCTTGAATGGGGAGGGAGTTGGGGTTTGACAGGGGGGCACGGGTCGGGTTGGGTAGGCGCAAGCGACGGCAGGTCGCGCGAGAGGATGCGAATGCTGGCGAAAGTCAGGTCCGGTGCGGTGGTCGGGGTCGACTCGGTCCCGGTGGAGATCGAGGTCAACGCGGGCGGCGGGGATCCGAAGATCATCGTCGTCGGCCTGCCGGACGCCGCGGTGAAGGAGAGTTCCGACCGCGTCTGGACGGCGCTGATCAACTCCGGTTTCGAGCCGCCGCGCGGGCGGACGACGATCAACTTGGCGCCCGCGGACATCCGCAAGGAGGGGCCGGTCTACGACCTGCCCATCGCGCTGGGCATGCTCGTCGCCTCGGGCGCCATCGACGGGGCCGCCCTGGAGGGCCTCGCGGTGATCGGCGAGCTGGCGCTGAGCGGCGAGGTCCGGCGCGTGCGCGGTGTCCTGCCGCTCGCGGTCGGCGCGCGCGCGGCCGGTTGCCGCGGCATCCTCGTCCCGCCCGAGAACGCCGAGGAGGCGGCGGTCGTCGAGGGGCTTTCGGTCTTCCCGGTCGACACGTTGCGCGACGCGGCGGACTTCCTGACCGGCGGCATCGAGATCGCGCCGATGAAGCTCGATCCCTCCCAGGTCTTCAACGACGGCTGGCGGATCCCCGAGGACTTCGCCGACGTGAAGGGCCAGGAGTACGCCAAGCGCGCGATCGAGGTGGCGGTCGCCGGCGGCCACAACCTTCTCGCCATCGGTCCGCCGGGAACCGGCAAGACGATGCTCGCGCGGCGCGTGCCGTCGATCCTGCCGCCGATGGCGCTCGACGAGGCCCTGGAGGTCACGAAGATCCACAGTATCGCGGGCACTCTGGCCTCGCACCAGCCCCTGGTCACCGCGCGTCCCTTCCGCGCCCCGCACCACACGATCTCCGACGCCGGGCTGTTGGGCGGCGGGACGCACCCGACGCCGGGAGAGGTCAGCCTCGCGCACCACGGCGTGCTTTTCCTCGACGAGCTGCCGGAGTTCCACCGCAACGTGCTCGAGGTGCTGCGCCAGCCGTTGGAGGACGGCACGGTCACGATCTCGCGCGCCGTGGCCAGCCTGACCTTCCCGTGCCGCTTCATGCTCGTCGCCGCGATGAATCCCTGCCCGTGCGGCTACTACGGCGACCCGCAGCGCGACTGCCGCTGCTCGCCGCTTCAGATCCAGCGCTACCGCAACCGCATCTCCGGCCCGCTGCTCGACCGGATCGACCTGCACATCGAGGTGCCCGCCGTCCGCTACGACGACCTCGCCGGACTGGCGCGCGGCGAGGCGTCGGGCGCCATCCGCGAGCGCGTGGTCGCCGCCCGCACCGTGCAACAGCAGCGCTTCCGCGGATCCCCCGGCGTCCACTGCAACGCGATGATGCGCGCGAAGGACGTCCAGCACCATGCCCGGCCCGACGACGAGGGCGCCGAGGTGCTCAAGCTGGCCGTGTCCGACCTTCACCTCAGCGCCCGCGCCTACGACCGCATCCTCAAGGTCTCCCGGACGATCGCCGACCTGGAGGGATCCGCGACGGTCCGCGCCGCGCACATCTCGGAGGCGATCCAATACCGAACCCTCGACCGGCAGGTGTGGGCATGAGGGGGGCGGGACGGCGGGAACCGGCGATCGGGAGTCGGAACGCGGGCCGGACGCCCGGCTTGCCGCGCGGACTTCGCCGTCTTCTGCCCGGGGTGGCGGCGGCCCTCCTGGTCGCGGTCCGCAGTTCGGAGGCGGCGGAGTCCTACGTGTCGCTCCCGTCCGTCGCATCGTCCTATGGACTGAAGATCACGGCGAACACGAAGGCCGTCGTCGAGATGAAGAACTCATGGACGACGCTCCAGTTCTTTCCCGAGTCGCGCGAAATGAAGCTCAACGGGACCCTGATGTGGCTGAACGACTCGGTCACCTCGGTGGACGGCCGTTGGTGCATCAACACGACGGATCAGGCCAAGGTGATCGACCCGGTCCTCCGGCCCTCGCGCCACCTCGGCGGGATTTCGGCCTCCGTCGTGCTCCTGGATCCCGGCCATGGCGGCGAGGATCCCGGCGCCATCGGGCGCGGCGGGCTGCAGGAGGAACGGTTGACGCTCGATCTCGCCAAGCGCGTGCGGATCAGGCTCGCCAACGCGGGAGTCAAGGCCCTGCTGACGCGCGACAGCGACCGCACGCTCGATCTCGACGCGCGCGCGCCGATGATCCGGCGGACCGGCGCGCAGGTCTTCGTCAGCCTCCATTTCAACTCGACGGCTTCGCGTTCGATCTACGGCGTCGAAACGCACGTCCTCGCACCGCGCGGCTACGACATCACGGCCGGCGGCGAGTCCGCGTCGCGGAAGTCCGCCTCGAACAACGGCAACCGCTTCGACGCGGCCAATACGGCGCTTGGCTATCACATTCAGCGCTCGCTTCGCCTGTGGCTCGGCACCTCGCACGACCGCGGCGTCCGGCGCTCGCGCTTCGCGGTCCTTCGCGACGCAACCTGCCCCGCCGTCCTGGTCGAATGCGGGTTCCTATCCCACGCGGCCACGGAGGAGCGGCTCCGCTCCTCCGCGTACATGGATTCCCTCGCCCAGCGAATCGCCGACGGCATCGTCGAGTACACGAAGTCGGTGCGCGCGGCCCGGCCGTCGTCCGGCACGTCGTCGCGGAAGTAGACGGCGCCCGGCCCCACGGGCGTCCGGTGCGGTCGCGCTATGGAGTGGCTCGCGATTGCGTGTTGCCGCCCGCGGGGGCATCCGCTAGTGTGGCGTGATGGTCGGCGCGGAATCGCCGACGGGAGGGTGGTCATGGCACGGGTGTTCAATTTCTGCGCGGGTCCGGCGGTCATGCCCGAAGAGGCGCTTCTGGAGGCGCAGCGGCAGCTCTTCGACTTCAACGGCAGCGGCATGTCGATCATGGAGATGAGCCACCGCGGCAAGGAATACGACGCGGTTCACACCGAGGCCATCGCGAACCTCAGGCAACTGATGGCCGTTCCGGATGAATACTCGATCCTGTTGCTCCAGGGCGGCGCGAGCGGCCAGTTCGCGATGGTCCCGATGAATCTGCTTCGCCCGGGCGAGACCGCGGACTTCGTCAACAGCGGCGCATGGGCGTCGAAGGCGATCAAGGAGGCGAAGATCGTCGGGGCCGTCAACGTCATTGCGAACACCGGCAAGGATATTCCGACGCGTCTTCCGGCGGTGGCGGACCTGAAGCCGACGCCCGGCGCGGCCTACCTCCACATCACGTCCAACGAGACGATCGCCGGGACGCAGTGGAAGAGCTTCCCGAAGACCGGCGCCCCGCTCATCGCGGACATGTCTTCGGATATTCTGTCCCGTCCCTTTGACGTGAAGGACTTCGGCCTGTTCTATGCCGGCGCCCAGAAGAATCTTGGGCCCTCCGGGCTCGCCGTGGTCGTGATCCGCAAGGACCTGATCGAGCGGTGCCCGGAGACAGTCCCGATGTTCCTCCGGTACAAGACCCATGCCGAGGAGAACTCGCTCTACAACACGCCGCCGACCTTCGGCATCTACATGCTGATGCTGTCCACCCGCTGGTTGCTGAAGATGGGCGGGATCGCAGGCATCGCACGGCAGAACGAGGCCAAGGCCGCGAAGATCTATGCGGCCATCGATGGATCCGGTGGCTACTACCGCGGCACCGCGGTGCCCGAATTCCGCTCGAACATGAATGTCACCTGGCGGCTCCCCGATGAGGCCCGCGAGGAGAAGTTCATCAAGGAGGCGTCGGCCAAGGGGTTGAAGGGCCTCAAGGGCCACCGTTCCGTCGGCGGAATCCGCGCCTCGATCTACAACGCATTCCCGCCCGCCGGAATCGATGCCCTCGTGGCGATCATGAAGGACTTCCAGGCCGCGAACGGCTGACGACGATTCGCGGTTGAAAAACGGACCGTAGGATGGCACACTCCGTCGTTCCGTCCCATATGCGCCTGTAGCTCAACTGGACAGAGCGTTAGCCTCCGGAGCTAAAGGTTCCGCGTTCAACTCGCGGCAGGCGCACCACTCTACTCTCGCGGTACTCTCGTGGGGACAGACACCACACGCACCGCACGGGGACAGACACCACACCCTCCCACCCTCCGGACAGGGGACGGGGACAGACACTACTCGATAGGGACAGGCACGCGCCGCCGGGCGCTGATCGAGGGGTTCTTGCGCATCCCGTGGGCCGGATGACCTGTGCTTGATGGCAAAGCGCGGGGGTCGGCAGCGTGGAGTTGCCCATGACCCCGCAACGGAGGCGAGGCCACCGGTGCCTGGCGGCCGCGGATGTCTTTGAAGTCGGCTACCGCTTACTCCCGTGCGGCGTGGAGTCGGTTCCAGCAGCAGATCTCGGCGGGGGTGCCAGCGGGAGGAGTGGTTCGAGCCATCCGGTGGCGGGCGACCTCCTCGCCGGTGCGAACCCTCCTCATGATGTCCCGGATGAACAACTCGGAGCCGATCACCAGGCCATCCACCCAGTGCCGCACCCGCCGGCGCGCCGAGAGCGTGAAGGCGATCTCCGGGCCGGCGCTCTTCGCCTGCGCCGGCTCATGTCCCGCGGCCGTCTGCGCCCGCGCCAGATCCTCCGCCGCCAGCCGCTCGAACTCCAACCGAAGCTCCCTCCGCAGCGCCGTCGGATCCAGGGCCATGAGCCGCTCCGGCAACGCCGGGCGCAGCACCTCCACCAGGGCCTCCTCAAACGGATGGCGCCCCGTCTGCACCCATACCCCGTACGAACAGAACCGGTACTCTCCAGGATCGCTCACCATCTTCGCCCGGACCGGGTTGCGCTCGATGTAGGCCCAGCACGCCCACAGCGCCGTCCCCGTCTCGAGAACCGTGTTCTTGAACCGCCCCGCCCACAACGGCCCCTTCCTCCGCACCCGCCGCGACCTGTTGAACCACACCGTGTAGAGCTGCTGGAGATGCCGCATGCACCAACTCACGTCCCGCAACCGCTCCTGCCACTGCCTGCAGAGCCGGCTCCCCGGCATCAGGTTGCGCCGGCCCCGGTGAAACGCCTTGTACCTCTCGATCGTCTCCGCCTCCGAGAGCATCTCCCGGGGCGCCCGCACGAGAAGGTGCCAGTGGTTGGACATGACTTGGTAGGCAACGACCCTCACGGCGTAGAACTCGGCCACCCGCATCAGGATGCGGACAAACCCCTCCTTCTCGGCCCGGCCAAAGGGCCGGTCGTCCGCCGTCCCGACGGCGTGGTTGTAACAGTGGTGCCAGCTGTCCTGCCAGTCCGGCTTCAGTCGCGCATGTCGCATCGCCAGGTCTCCTCCCCGCGGGACCCCAAGCCCCGCCATCCATGAGAAGAAGCCGCGACGACAAAATTCCGGAAGTTGTTCCAACTATCTTCTCTGTCCCCACCCGGCCGGGTGCGGGGACAGGGATGGCCGGGTGCGGGGACAGAGAACAGGATGGCGAGGGGGGACAGAGAGACTAGAGACTGGCTGGCGTTCTATGTCCCCGTTTGGGGGTGCGGGTTGGTGTAGCGACGCTCGATGGAGGCGTTGATGCCGGTGAGGATCTCGTAGGGGATGGTGCGGCAGAGGGTGGCGAGTTCGTCGGCCCATATCTCCTGGTTGCCTTGGCGACCGATGAGGACCGCCTCGTCGCCGGGCTTCGCGGAGGCGTAGAGGCCGGCGTCGACGGTGATCCAATTCATGCTGACGCGGCCGACGACGCGGCAGCGGCGGCCGCCGATCAGGACGTGGCTGCGGTTGCTCAGCGTGCGGAGATAGCCATCCGCGTAGCCTGCGGCGATGACGGCCAGCGTGGTTGCGGCCGGGGTGGTGTAGGTGCCGTAATATCCGACGGCGGTACCGGCCGGAACGCGACGGACCTGAACGACACGCGTCTTCCATTGCAGCACCGGGCGCGTCTGGATTCGTCCGGCGGCATCGGAGGCGCCGTAGCCGTAGGCAAGGATGCCGGGGCGCACGCCGTCGAGGTCCCATTCCGGGTGAAGGAGCGCGGCGCGACTGCTGGAGACATGGCGAAAAAGACGGCGTCCGGCGGCTTGTTCCGCCGCTTCGACCACATGGAAGAAACGCTCGGCCTGGGCGCGCGCAGGATCGTCGCGACCGCTCTCCACGCGGGCGAAATGGGAGCAGATGCCGTCAATCTTCAGGCCCTCCTCCCGGAAGAGCGGCCCCATGGCCGTTGCGGCATCGCTCCACGGAAAGCCAAGCCGCCCCATGCCGGTGTCGATCTTGAGGTGGACGGACAGTCGGACCTTCCGCTTCTTCGCCTCGGCGGCCAGGGAACGGCCGTGATCGGCGTCCACGACGATGGGTATCACCCGCAGGCGCGCAAGCAACGCGACCTCGGCCGGATCCGCCGGACCGAGCAGGACGATTCGGGCGCGCGGGGCGGCCCTGCGAACGGTGGCCGCCTCGTCGGGATAGGCGACGGCGAACCACTTCACGCCGGCGCCGGCGGCGAGCTTTGCGACCTGCGCGGCGCCGTGGCCATAGGCGTTGGCCTTGACGACCAGCACCGGCTCGGTGGCCTTCGGGAGAGCGGAACGCAGGGCCTCGAGGTTCGCACGCAGCCCCCCTGGATCGATCTCCACCCATGAGGGGCCCATGGTTCACCTCCGGGCGACGCGCCCGGCTCCATTGCAGGACTTGCACAGCGAATGGCCGACGCCGCGGCACGCCTCGCAGGGCTTGCCCTTGGCTGTGCCCGAGCCGCCGCATCGGGTACATTCGATGACGCCGTCGCCATGGCATTTCGTGCAGGCGGGGGCGTCGCCCGTGCCCTTGCAGGTCTTGCATACCTGTTCGCCATGACCCTGGCACTCCTCGCACTCGACGAACCCCTTGCCCTTGCACTCCAAGCAGGCGCGCTTGCCGGTGCTGTTGCAGGCGGTGCAGCGGGCCTGGACGCTGGTGGCGCCGCGGGTGCCGGTGGTGCGGCCGGTCCCCTTGCACTCCTGACAGATCTCGACGCCCGAAGCGCAGTTCTCGTTCGGACAGGGCAGCACCCCCGCGCCGTTGCACCCGTCGCAGGCGATGGATCCGAAGCCATGGCACGGGGTGCAGGGGGTTCCGGCCGCCTTGCGGGCCGCCGACTGCTCGCGCGGGGACAGAGCCGCGTACAGCCCCTCCGGGAGCCAGAGGCCGCGCGATTCCTCGAGCCCGCGCTGCTTCTGATCGGTCGCAACCTGCTGGAGAGCGCGGGCTTCCTCGCGTGTGATCTGATCATCCGGTGAGCGGGCCGGCCGGCGGCCGGTCCCCTTGCAGACGGCGCACTTGCCTCCCACGACCGTCTGCTCGATGACGTCGCCCTTGAGGGACAGAGACTTCATCTGCTGCGCGCCGGTGCCTTTGCAGACGAGGCACGGCTGGTCGGTCGTCGTCAGGCGTTTCCGGCACTCCCGGACGAGAGTATCCAGCGCCGCGCCCGTCGCCGCCCCGTCACGGCCCTTGAGCGCCGCCATCGCGGCCGCGTTCCGGGCAAAGAGGATGGCGCCCCAGAGGGAGCCCTGGCCGGCGAGATGCTTTGCCATCGCGACCTGATCGGCCAGAACGGCCTCCGGCACCTGCTTCGACGCCGGGTCGGAGGGCTTCGTCTCTGTCCCCGCGTCCGCGGCCGGGGGGGGCGGGGGGGTCGCATCCGGCAAGGGCGGCAGGGCGGCCCCGCAATGGGAGCACTTGGCCTCCGTGCCGAGAGCCTCGTGCCCGCAGGCCTTGCAGACGCGGACGGCCGCCAGCGCCCGAAGGCTGGGAGCCACCGCCAGCAGGGTGAACAGGCCGCCCCGAAGGGTCTGGCCCAGGAAGTTCCGGCGGGTCGATGGGGTTGGCATGATAGCGATCTCCGGGAATTGCCTCTGCAACCGGACAATACTATAGTGTCCCGCGGCGTTATCCTCAAGGGCAACCGCATGAAGCATCGCGTCCAGCGCAGCGGCCAGGCCACGACCGAATTCGTGACCGTGATGGGGCTTCTGATGCTCGTCCTCGTGATGCTCGCGCTGCTGCTCTACACGTTCCGGGAATACGGCGGCCGGGTGATGGACCTGGTCGGCTCGGAGTATCCCTGACCGTGGGACAGAAAAAAGGGTTGCGTGGACGGCGGATAGGACTATTCTGAAGCGGGCCCCGGCGGGCTCCGGAGGACGACCATGAAGAGCCGGATGAAGAGCAGAAGCGGGCAGGCCCTGACCGAGTACATCATCATCGTCGTGATCGTGGCCCTGGCCGCCATCGCGATCGTCGCGATCTTCAGCGACACGATTCGTGAGAAGTTCGGCGGCGCGGTCGAGGAACTGGGCGGCGACACGGCCGCGAAGGATGCGGCGCTGGACGTCGACTCGCACCAGTACCTGAAGGACCTCGACCGGGACGGCGCCGGCGGATCCTCGCCTTGACGTCCGCTCCCCCGCATGGCGGGAGGCGTCCGTGAAGCGCAATCGCGACAGCCGGGCGGGACAGTCGCTGATCGAGTCGATGATCGTCGTGACGATCACCTGCCTGATCTTCTTCGGACTGTTCCAGATCTCGCAGCTCTACGCCGCGAGGGCGGTGCTGACCTATACGGCGACCGCGGCCGCGCGCTCGCGGATGGTCGGGTTCAACGACTTCATGGTTCACAAGGTCACCCGCGCGGCCTCGATTCCCAACGCGGGGCCGATCGAGACCCCGACCGTCCAGCGCGGCGGGGCCCTGGCCGCCACCGTGTCGACCGAGACGCCGGGCCGCCTGTGGGATTACGCATTCCGCGGCGGGCAGCCCTCGTCCCCGCAGTACCTGGTCGAGCAGTCCCGGATCCCGCTCTACCTCGGCGCGACGCGCTGGGGCGACCTGCCGGCGATCCTCGACTACGAGAACTGGGATGACATCCACTACGCCGAGGGCGGGGGCTCCGCGGACCTGATCCTCGCCCGCGCGCGCCAGGACTACGAGTTGGTCTGGCCCTTCGTCCGGGCGTTCTACGCCGGCGACCGCGTCCGCCTCGACAGCGCCGGCGACCGCGACTACCTCGTCCGCGAGAAACACTACCCCCTCTACCTCGAGGAAACCCCCTAGGCCGCCCGCGACGCGGGGCCAGCACCATGAGGTCGATCGTCCAACGGAAGGGCCGGCGGCGGGCGGGGCAGACCATGGTCTTCCTGCTCATGGTCTGCGTGATTCTCGCGCTGGTCGTCCTGTGGAACTTCGACCTGCACAAGATCATCACCGTCAAACTCCGCGCCCAGGATGGCGGAGACTCCGCCGCGCTGGCCGCCGCCCGCTGGCAGGGCATCACGCTCAACCTCGTCGGCCACCTGAACGTGCTTCAGGCCGTCGCGATCAGCGACGGGCTCGCGCGGGGCCAGACGGCCTTCCCCGAAGCGCAGGCGATCGCCGACCTCGCGGCGCGCCTCTGCTACGTCGGCCCGGTGACCGCGCTCGCCGCCGCGCAGCTCGGCGCCAAGAACAACGGGATCTACAACAACAGCGCCTACGCGCAGATGGTCGCAAGCCACGCCGCCTACGTGACCGGCCAGTACCCGGACCAGTTCCCGGTCCAGCCCTACACCAACGCCCCCTCGCCGCCGACCGCGTGGGACGACTACGGGACGATGCTGGCGGCGGTCGCCGCGCAGGGCATCGCGGCCCTCCCGGACAACACGCGGTTCTACGTCGACTACTCGGGCGACCACCTGCTCCTCAACCCGAGCTTCTACGACGCCGTCGGCTCGGCGGACTGGTGCTGGTTCTTCCACCACGCCTACCAGACCCTGCAGAGCTACACGAGCTACCGCGACTGGCCGCCGCTACCGATCATCCGCGACCCGGAGCCCATGAACTCCGAGTTCTTCGGCCTCGGCCTTATGCGGCTGTCCTACCTCGATTCGCTCCCGATGATCGCGCGGGGCACCGACGCCGGCGACGTCGACGCGGTGATCCGCATGATGGAGCAGATCGCCGGCGAGCCGATCACCTCGGGCGTCTCCCGCGTGAGCGCGCAGTGGTACTGCTACTCGCCGGACCGCTGGAGCGCATGGACCGGCCTCATCCCGGACGGCTTCCCCTTCCGCGGCACCGTCCGTCCCGAGTACGACTACATCGGCGCCGACGCCGCGGTCCGGATCGAGACGGAGACCGACCGCGTGACGCCCGGCGCCGGCCGCCGATGGGTCACCTGGAGCGCGGCCGCCAAGCCGTTCGGCTTCCTCGAGGGTCCCGAGCGCCCCAACCGCTACGGGCTCGTCCTCCCCGCGTTCCACGAAGTCCGGCTCGTCCCCGTCGACACCGCCACCGGCATCGGCGGCGGCAGCCGGCCGGGCTGGAGCACGCACATCCACGACCACCTGCCGACCTACGTTGCCCAGGGGCTCGCGGGGACGACCCCGGGCTGCTGGTACTGCGAGCAGCTCCATACGTGGGAGAACGCATCCTTCCGCCAGACCGGCATCGACTGGCTTGCCTCCTACAGCGCCCGGTGCCACCAGCCCGGCGGCGGCGGCGGCAGGGGCGGCTCCGGCGGAACCCGGAGGGGCCACTGAGGTCACGACGATGAACGGACGGACATGCATCCGCGACGCGCGGGCACGGGGCGGTCAGGCCCTGATCGAGATGACCGTCTGCCTCGTGGCCATCCTCGCCATCCTGGCCGCGCTGATCCAGATCGGCCTGCTCTCCCGCGTGCATCTCGACACGATCGGCGAGGCCCGCGGCGGCGCCGCCCAGTACGCCATCAGCGACGTGTATCAATCGATGCAGCCCAGCGCGGAGATGATCCAGGCGTGGGACGAGGGCGACGACGGCCGCCGCTACTCCCGCGACGACGAGGCCGCCGTGGGCGGCAGCCAGTTCCTCCGGCAGCACGTGCTCCCCGTCGCGCACCCCGACGAACTCCACCGCTACGTGCCCGGGAACCGCTTCTTCAGCCTGCAGTACAACGATCCGGCGGCCGACGAATTCGAGTTCGTCCGCGGCACCTCCGAGAGCCGTCCCGTGCCGCTCCTGCCGGTCGTCCGGCACCTGCTCTACAACGCCGAGTCGATCCGCCTCGAGGCGCAGTCCGTCATGGTCTGGACCAAGGGGATCGACTGACGCCGTGCGGCCCTCCCTTCCCGCGCGGTGGGCCGCGGTTCTCGCATTCGCCCTTGCGACCTGCGTGTCCGCCCGCGTCGCATGGCTTCACGACGGCCTCCACGGCGCGACGACGCCCGGCCGGCCCGGCTGGAACGGCGCGTACGTCGCCCCGCTGCGGATCAACGGCGGCCGGGCCGGCCTCGACGTCACCGGGTGCCAGCTCGACGCCCCCGACGCGATGCGGATGCTCGCCGAAACCTACCGCGCCGCCGGCGGATCCGTGCTTTCGGGACACGGCTCGGAGATCGGGTGGGGCATCGCCCTTGCGGGCGACCGCGTCGTCCGCTGGCTCGTCTTCGGCGCCGGCCGCAGGGGCGAGTGCATCGTGGTCCGGCTCACGCAGTCGAGGGAGGACTTCCTCGCCTCCGGCCGCCGCCCCGGCCGCAGCCTCCTCGATCCGGTGCCCGACCTCCCGGGCAGTTCGCCGCGGCTCTTCGTTGCCGACGACGAAGCCCGCGCCGCGGTCGAGGTCTCGGACGCGCGGATGACCCCCGCCGCCGCCCTCGCGCGGATGGACTCGCAACTCGTCGGCGCCGGCTGGACGCCCACCCTCCCCGTCGAGCCGGGCGCCGGCCTCTCCATCCTCTATCGGAAAGGCCGCGCGATCTGCATCGTCTCCGCCGGCCCCGGGCCCGAAGGCGCGTCCGTCACCCGCCTCCACAAGGTGCTTGGCGGACGGGACGGGCTCTGAACCCCGGACATCGGCCCTTCGGCATCGGATGTCCGGGCACGGGCGGAGGGATGACGACGTCCAACGTCCGGAACCTCCGGGCCTGCCGGCGTCCCATCCCCGGAACCCGCGGATCTCCGCCCCGGGATTGTGCTTGTGGGCGGCCCGCGGTTCCCGATAATGCAGCCGTGACCCGCGTCGCCGCGGGCGCCGGGAGTCCAGCATGAAGCAGAAAGCGATTCTCATCGCCGCGATCCTTGTCGGCATCCTCGCCTTCGGTCTGACGCACAAGTACCTGAAGGACGAGCGCGACAAGCTCTACGCGGGTGCGGAGAAGATCAAGACGATCGTCGCCCAGAAGGACCTGCCGGCGGGCACGGTCCTGAAGATGGAGGACCTCGGCGCCCTGTCGGTCTACAAGTCGGCCGTGGGCGGGCAGGCGGTCCTCCCCGACGAACTGAACACGATCCTCGGCAAGAAGCTCCGCTACTCGGTCCGCCGCAACGATCCGCTGCTGTGGTCGTCGGTCGACATCCCCGAGCGCATGCGGTACGGCTTGGCGCCGATGGTGAAGACCGGGCTGCGCGCGGTGTCGCTGGCGATCGGCGGCGAGGCGGCGGTGAGCGGCCTGGTCCAGCCGAACGACCGCGTCGACATCCTCGGCACCTTCACAATGCCCTCGCGGGCGGCGCCGGGGCAGATGGAGACGGTGACGCTGACGGTGCTGCAGGACGTGTCGATCCTCGCTACGGGCACACGGCTGGCGAAGGGCGAGGGGGGCTATCAGTCCGCCTTCGAGGGCCGCGCAACGAGCTTCAGCAGCGTCACCCTCGAGGTCACGCCGCGCGAGGCCGAACTCCTCGTCTTCGCGCAGAACATGAAGGGCCAGCTGACCCTCACGCTGCGCAACCCGGAGGACGTCTCGTTCGAGAAGGACCTCCCCGAGGTCAACTTCCAGTTCCTCGAGAAGAGCCTGCCGGAGCTGAACGTCTTCCGGCAACGCAACATCCGGCACAAGCAGGAGTAGGCACGGCATGGCCGACGACTTCTTCCTCCAGATCGCGCGCCCGGGCAAGGCGGAGCGCAGCTTCCGCGTCGAGCCCGGGGTGTATCCCATCGGCAGCGACGCGGAGAACCTCGTCGTTCTGCCGGATTCCGCGGTCAACTGGCGCCACGCCGTGCTCTCGGTCGGCGACGACGGCCTCTACATCGAGGACCTGATGACCGACCACGGGACGCTGCTGGACGAGGCCCGCGTGACGGGCCGCCGCCGGTTCTTCCCCGGCCAGACGGTCCGCATCGGGCCCTACAGCATGAAGATCGTCACGGCCGACCAGGCCGCGCGCGCCGTGCAGGGCGCCCCGCCGGCCCCCCCGCCGGCCGGCGGTCCCCCGGCGCCGCCGCCCGAGCCCGCGACGCCGCAGGAGGATCCCACCGCCCAGCGCGCGCGGCAGGAGGAGGAGCAGCGCCGCCGCTCCATCCGGCGCCAGATCCAGAACGAGCTGCTGCAGCGGCTCGACATCAAGCGGCTCGCGGCGGGACGGATCGACGAGAAGGACCTGCGCCGGCGCGCGCAGGAACACATCCGCGAGATCATCCGCGACGTGCGCGACCGGCTCCCGGCCGACATCGACTCCGAGCAGCTCGGCAAGGAGGTCTACGACGAGGCGATCGGCCTCGGTCCGCTCGAGGACCTTCTCGCCGACCCCGAGGTCACCGAGATCATGGTCAACGGCTGCGAGAAGGTCTACATCGAGCGCCGCGGCAAGATCTACATGACCGGCAAGACGTTCCTCGACGACGACTCCGTGCTCGCCGTGATCGAGCGCATCGTGTCCCCGATCGGCCGGCGCATCGACGAGAGCCAGCCCTACGTCGACGCGCGCCTCGCCGACGGCTCGCGCGTCAACGCCATCATCCATCCGCTCTCGCTGATCGGGCCCTGCCTGACGATCCGCAAGTTCGCCAAGGACCCGTTCACGAAGGACGACCTGATCCGCTTCGGCACCTGGACGCCCGGCATCGTGGACTTCATCCGCGCCTGCGTCCTGCTGCGGAAGAACATGATCATCTCCGGCGGCACGGGGTCCGGCAAGACGACGCTGCTGAACGTCATCAGCAGCTTCATCCCGCCCGGCGAGCGCATCATCACGATCGAGGACGCCGCCGAACTGCGCATGAGCCAGCCGCACGTGATCCGGCTCGAGGCGCGCCCGCCGAACATCGAGGGCAAGGGCGCGGTGACGATCCGCGACCTCGTCCGCAACGCGCTGCGCATGCGCCCCGACCGCATCGTGGTCGGCGAGGTCCGCGGCGGCGAGGCGCTGGACATGCTCCAGGCGATGAACACCGGTCACGAGGGCTCGCTGACGACCGTCCACGCGAACTCGCCGCGCGACGTGATCTCCCGCCTCGAGACGATGGTGCTGATGTCCGGCATGGAGCTGCCGCTGCGGGCGATCCGCGAGCAGGTCGGCGCGGCGATCCACCTGATCGTGCACGAGGCCCGGTTCAGCGACGGCACCCGCAAGGTCAGCCGCATCACGGAGGTCGTCGGCCTCGAGAGCGACCAGATCACGATGCAGGACATCTTCACCTTCGAGCAGCGCGGCCTCGACGTCCGCGGCCGGGTCCTCGGCCGCATGGTGCCGACGGGCTCCGTCCCGACCTTCGTCGAGGAGATGAAGACGCGCGGGATCCAGATCGACCACACCATCTTCGACCCCGCGAGGGCCGCATGAGCGGCGTGGCCGGCCTGGTCCTGATCCCGCTCCTGTTCATGGCGTGCTTCAGCATGCTCGCCTACGGCCTGCTGCTGGCCTTCCGGGAGGGGATGGAGCAGTACGCCAGCACCTACTCGCAGGACACGGCGCGCCAGTTCGAGGATCTCTTCCTCTTCATCCCGGCGAAGCGCATCGCGGACCTCGCGCGGCTCGCGGCGGTTGCGGTGTTCGTGCTGTTCTACCTGCTCTTCGGCGACCTGGCGACGCAGGCGGGCATCACCCGCGGCCTCGTGTTCGCGGCCCTCGGCGCGCTGCTGGCCCTCAACGCGCCGAAGATCGTGCTGGCGATCCTCCGCCGCCGCCGCATCGCGCGGTTCAACCTGCAGCTCGTGGACAGCCTCGTCGGCATGAGCAGCGCGCTCAAGGCCGGCTTCAGCATCCTGCAGGCCTTCGAGACGATCGTGAAGCAGAACCTCAACCCGATCTCGCAGGAGTTCTCGCTCTTCCTCCAGCAGGTGCGGGTGGGCGTGAAGTTCGAGGACGCGCTGCACAACATGGAGGAGCGCGTGGGCAGCGAGGACCTCCTGCTGATGAACCAGTCGATCGAGATCGCCCGCATGACCGGAGGCAACCTCACCGAGGTCTTCGAGAAGATCGCGGCGACGATCCGCGAGCGCATGCGGATCCAGCAGCGCATCCGTTCGCTGACCGCGCAGGGCCGGCTGCAGGGCATCGTGGTCGGTTCGATGCCGGTGGCGCTGCTCTTCCTGATGACGATGGTCGACGCGAAGATGATGATGGCCTTCTTCGCCTCGAAGCTCGGCATCGGGCTGATCGTGCTGGCGGGCCTGCTGGTGCTGGGCGGGGCGCTGATCATCCGCAAGATCGTGGACATCAAGATATGACGGCGTGGACGTGGCAGGGGGTGGCGATCTCGCTGCTGTGGGCGGCGAGCCTGACCGCCGTCGCGTGGTACGTCGGCCGCACGTTCGCCGACATCACCTACATCACGCTCGCCGACGGCCGCCGCCAGGAGCGCCGGCTGCCGCTGCTCTACCGGCTGCTCCTCCCGTTCACGCCGAACTTCGCGGGACTCGTCAACCGTCCCGCGTTCGCCCGGATCCGCGACGATCTCGACCGGCGGCTGACCGCGGCCGGGTTCGAGGGCCTCCTGAGCGGCCGGGAGCTGCTCGCGCTCCGGTTCCTGCTCCCGGCGGTCTTCGGCCCGCTGACGTTCCTCGTCGCGCACTGGGGATTCGCGCAGATTCCGGGGCGCGTCGGCACGGCGCTCGCGCAGCGCGCGGTGATGTTCGACGTGGTCTTCCTGCTCTACTGGTTCCTGCAGCCGTCGCTGTGGCTGCAGTCGAAGGTCCGCGACCGCCACCTGCAGATCCAGCGCGCGCTTCCGTTCGTGCTCGACCTGCTGACGCTCTCCGTCGAGGCCGGCCTCGACTTCATGACCGCGATCAAGCGCATCATCGACCGCCGCAGCGTCGACGCGCTGAACGAGGAGCTGATCCGCGTGTTCCGCGAGGTGCAGCTCGGCAAGACGCGGCGCGAGGCGCTGCGGGACATGTCCGACCGCGTCCAGCAGCCGGACATCCGCTCCGTCACGAACGCGCTCGTGCAGGCGGACGAGCTGGGCGTGAGCATCGGCGCGATCCTCCGCATCCAGGCCGACCAGATGCGCGTGCGCCGGTTCCTCAACGCGGAGAAGATGGCGAACGAGGCGCCCGTGAAGATGCTCTTCCCGCTCATCGGCTTCATCTTTCCCGCCGTGTTTCTCATCCTTCTCGGCCCGATCGTCGTCCAGGTGGTGAAGCAGGGCTTCTGATGCGCGCGAACATTTCTTGCGATTGTGCGTTGACGTGTCGGAAATTTGTTCTATATCTACACTCGACTTGTGAATGGCATGGTTGACATGACGGTCGAAGCGCAGCCCGCGGCGGATGCCCTCCCGTTCCCGCCGGCGTCGCGCGCGCATTCCCCCTTCTTCGTTCGCTCTCGCGCGAATCTCCATGAGGACAACGCCAGGAACGAACCGGGCCCACCGGGCCCGGTATGAAGGGGGGGAGTCAGCATGCCCGCAAAGAAAAAGGCCGCGAAGAAGGTTGCGAAGAAGAAGGTCGCCAAGAAGGCGAAGAAGTAAGTCTGATTCTGCCGGCGCGTCGAAAGACGTCCGGCAGCCCTTTGCAGGGAGCGGCGGACTCCGGTCCGCCGCTCCTTTGCATTGTGTCCGCTTGACACCCGCCGCCCGGGTGCGGTACGCAATCCGCACGGCGGCCCGGCCGATGCCCGCCGCCCGGGGGACTCCGCATGCGCTGCCCGAAGTGCAGTTCGATGGACGACAAGGTGATCGACAGCCGCTCGGCACGGAACGGGGCTTCGATCCGCCGCCGCCGCGTGTGCCAGGCATGCGGTCACCGGTTCACGACGTACGAGGAGGTCGTCAAGACCAGCCTCCGCGTGATCAAGCGCGACGGGCGCCACGAGGAACTCGACCGGACCAAGATGCTCGGCGGCGTGCTGCGCGCCTGCGAGAAGCGCCCGATCGGCGTGCAGGACATCGAGGCGCTGGTGGACGGCGTGATCGGCGAACTCGAGGCCGAGTACGAGCGCGAGGTTCCCAGCGTCGCGATCGGCAAGAAGATCATGGACCGCCTCGAGAAGCTCGACGAGGTCGCCTACGTCCGCTTCGCCTCCGTCTACCGCCGCTTCCGCGACGTCAGCCAGTTCCTCAGCGAGGTCGAGGGCCTGATCGGGCGCGAATGATCCTGCGCGATCCAACGGGGGCGGCCGCGCCCGGAGAGCCCGTCGGGCGGGCGGTCGCCCTGTTCGCCGCGCGTACCTGGCCCGGCGAGGCGTTGTCCGACGGGGAACGCCGCGCGCTGGCCCGCCACGCCTGCGAGGCCGCGGGGATCGCGGACACGGAAGACGGGAAACGGAAGACGGAAGACGGAATACGGAAGCCGGGAGACGGAGGACGGGAGGCGGACGGGGAAGGGCAGGGGATCGACCGCCGCATGGGCGCCGCGCTCGACGTCGCCCGGCGGACCCGCCGGCCGGAGGCGCGCCGGCTGGCGAAATGCGGAGCGCTCCGCCCGTTCGACCTGTCCGCCCGCCCCGGCGGCCGCACCTGGAGCCTCGATCTTTCGCCGATGACGGACGGCTGTCCGCTGGAACTCGGGGCCTATCGCCGGCTGCGGGCCGCGCTGGAGGGCATCGCCGATCTCTGGGAGGCCGGCGACCGTCCGGTCCTGGTCCTGTGCGGCCTGGCCCGGTGGCCCGGCGGGACGGGCGATCCGTCGGATGTGACGTCCTACTGCGAGTCGGTCCTGCACCGGCTCGGCACCGGCCGCGGGTGGCGCGGCCAGCCCGAGGTTCTCCGCGCCCACCTGTCATGAACCCCGGGCCCACCGCGACCGCCCCGGCCGGCACCGGCGCGGCGCCGCCGGACGCGCTGGCGGGCTACGTCGAGCGCGTCACGTTCCGCAACGACGACACCGGCTTCTCCGTGATGAAGGTCCGCGCCCGCGGCCACCGCGGCGAGGTCGCCGTGATCGGCACCGTCGCCGACGTCAACCCCGGCGAGTGGATCGAGGCGAAGGGCGAGTGGCAGGTGGACCCCCGGCACGGGCGGCAGTTTCGCGCCGTCGAGGTGCGCCTCGCCGCGCCGGACTCGCTCGAAGGCATCGAGAAGTACCTCGGCTCGGGCCTCATCCACGGCATCGGCCCCGTCTACGCGAAGAAGCTCGTCGAGCGCTTCGGCCGCGACGTGTTCGACGTGATCGAGACGCGGTCCGCCCTGCTGATGCAGGTCGAGGGCATCGGCCCGACGCGCCGCGACCGGATCAAGTCCGCGTGGGCCGAGCAGAGGGCCGTCCGCGACATCATGGCCTTCCTCTTCAGCCACGGCGTCAGTCCCGCGCGCGCGTTCCGCATCTACAAACGCTACGGCGAGCGGGCCATCCAGACGGTCCGTCTCGACCCCTACTGCCTCGCCCGCGACATCCACGGCATCGGCTTCCTCAGCGCCGACCGCATCGCCGAGCGGCTCGGCATCGCCCGGGACTCCGCCCTCCGCGCCCGCGCCGGGGTCGAGTACGCGCTCGGCGAACTGACGGCGGAGGGCCACTGCGCCTATCCCCGCGACGCCCTCGTGACGCACACGGCGGAGTTGCTCGGCGTCGACGACGCGCTCGTCGAGGCCGCGGTCGCCGCGGGGCTCTCCGACGGGCGGCTCGTCGCGCGCACCGGGCCCGCGTCGGTGCCGCTGGTCTACCTCGCGCCGCTCGACCTTGCGGAGCGCGAACTCGCGCGGCGTCTCCGCTGGCTTGCCGGCGGCGGGCACCCGCTCGCGGGCGTCGACCCCGACCGCGCCGTCGCATGGGTCGAAAGCCGCATCCGCCTTCAGCTCGCCCCGGCGCAGCGCGAGGCCCTGCGCGCCGCGATGAGCGCCAAGGTGCTCGTCATCACGGGCGGACCCGGCGTCGGCAAGACCACGCTCGTGCAGGCGATCGTCCGCGTCTTCCGCGCCCGCAAGCTGCGCGTGACCCTCTGCGCGCCCACCGGCCGCGCCGCGAAGCGCCTGGCCGAGAGCACGGGCGCCGAGGCGAAGACCATTCACCGGCTCCTCGCGTTCGACCCCGCCTCGAACGGGTTCCGGCACGGCGCGGAGCGGCCGCTGGACACCGACGCGGTCGTGGTGGACGAGAGCAGCATGCTCGACGTCACGCTCGCCTGGAACCTCGTCCGCGCCGTGCCCCGCCGGGCGGCGCTGATCCTCGTCGGCGACGTCGACCAGCTGCCCTCCGTCGGTCCGGGGATGGTCCTGCGCGACGCGATCGAGTCCGGCGCGATCCCCGTGCAGCGCCTGACGCAGGTCTTCCGGCAGGCGGCGCGCAGCCACATCGTCGAGAACGCGCACCGCATCAACGAGGGGCAGATGCCGCACATCCCCGAGGTCGGGCGCGATGTGAAGACCGATTTCTACTTCGTCGAGGCCGCCGAGCCGCCGCAGGTGCTCGACGCCGTCGTGCGGCTGGTTCGCGAACGCATCCCGCGCCGGTTCGGGTTCGACCGCATGGACGGGATCCAGGTCCTCACGCCGATGCAGCGCGGCGACCTCGGCGCCCGCAACCTCAACACCGTGCTGCAGGCCGCGCTGAACCCGGCCGGGGCGTCGGTGGAGAAATACGGCACCGTCTTCCGCGTCGGCGACAAGGTCATGCAGGTCGAGAACAACTACGACAAGGACGTGTTCAACGGCGACATCGGCCGGGTCGTCGAGGTGCGCGACGCCGAGCGCGAGGTCCGCGTGCGGTTCGACGACCGCGCCGTCGTCTACACGTTCCCGGAGCTCGACGAGCTCGTCCTCTCCTACGCGATCACGATCCACAAGAGCCAGGGCAGCGAGTACCCCTGCGTCGTGATCCCGGTGCACACGCAGCACTACGTGATGCTGCAGCGCAACCTGCTCTACACGGCCGTCACGCGCGGCCGGAAGCTCGTCGTGCTGGTCGGGTCGCCGAAGGCGGTGGGCATCGCCGTGAGCCGCGCCGGAGCGGGCCGGCGCGTCACGCTGCTGCGCGAGCGGCTGGCGGGGACCGTGGAGACCGACGATGCGCCCGCGCCGTGAAGGCGCGCGCCGGGCGGCGGCCCTGCTGGCCGTTGCCGCCGCGGGCGCGGGGTGCGGCCATGCCGCCTACGACCGCGTGGTGGTCGAGTTCGACGACACGGCGCAGACGGTCCTGCTCGACGCCGCGGCCCGGCCGCTGGACCGGGACACGGTGGAGTCGCTCGGGGCGCTGCGTCCGTCCTACATCGGCCTTCGCTGGCGGCTCTGACCGCCGCCCCGTCCGTCAGGCCAGCGGGACCGGCGGGGGCAGGGGGGGCGGCGGCGTGGCGGGAGTGTCGTCGGCCGCGACGCCGGGGATCGGTGGCGGGGCCGCAATCTGCCGCTGTTTCACGTAGTCCGGCAGGCGCTCCAGCAGGCCCTCGACCACGCGGGCGGCGGTCTCGAACTCGTCGGGCGGAAACACGGCGTTGCGCAAGGCCAGCACGTGGGTGGGCTCCATGTCGATCGTGTAGAACGGGGAGGCCAGCAGGAACTCGATCGCGCGGGCGTGAAGCACGTCGTAGGCCCAGCGGCGGTCGGGGGCGGAGACGTGGAACTTCCGGCTGAACTCGGCGGACTCGAAGTTGATGTCCTCGTAGCCGAAGAACGCGCCGACGCGGTCGAAGAAGCCCTCGGGGCGGATCGCCAGCGACTGCAGGGGGACGGGCGCGCCGAGGATGACGGCGGAGAAGTGATGGTGGTTCGTGCGGCGGCGGCCCTTGCTGTCGCGCGAGTGCGTCTCGTAGTGGTAGTCGAAGGCGTAGAATTCCGCGCCGTTGCGGCGGCCGCTGAGGATGTTGTGGGCGTAGCGGTTGTCGCCCCGGCGCAGGGCCTCGAAGCCCGGGAACCGGTCGTCGACGCCCCCCATCCGGTCCGGCGAGAACTCCAGCCCGCGCGCGGCCGCCCAGGCTGCGAGGTCCTTGCGCCGCTTCTGCGCCTGGGCGTGGCCGATGACGGCCATCACGATGACCACCACGATCACAACGACGAACATCATGCCCGGCACGGCCACGCCCTCCGTTCCGGTTCCTACAGCGTCACCGAGCACGCCGCCGCCGCGCCGATCTGGGTGGCGATGCGGTCGACGACCTCCTGCGGAACCCCGCGGTTGACCTTGAGGATCGCGATCGAGAATTCGCCCTTCGAGTCGTGCGGGTTCCGCATGTCGTCGATGTTGATGCCCGCGCCGGCCAGCGCGGCGCCGATCTGGCCGATGACGCCGGGGCGGTCCCGGTAGGTGAACGCGACGATGTGGCCGCAGGGCTCGAAGTAGAGCTTGTCGAAGTCGTCGATGCGCGAAACCATCAGGTTGCCCTCGGCGACGGTGCCCCGGACGCTCGCGCGGCTCATCGCGCCGCCGCCGTGGTCGACGGTCAGGTCGATCGTCATCGAGTTCTTGTAGCCCTTGCGCTCGTCCGTCTCGCGGTCGGTGTACTCGATGCCCCGCTCGGCCAGCAGGTTCTTCGCCGCGCCCGGCGCCATCGCGCGGTCGAACGTGTCGTCCAGCGCGGCGACGACCGGCACGCTCATGTAGCCGGCGAACGGGCGCAGGGTTCCGTAGAAGCTCGTCTCGATCGTCTTGAGCGGCCGGTCCGCCCCGGCCAGCGCGCGGCAGAGCTTCGTGAGGCGGAAGGCGAGGTCCGCGAAGGCGCGGTCGAGGCCCTCGGGGATGTCGCGGTTGACGATGTAGGAGGTGATGCCCTTGTCGTCGAACTCGATCAGCTGCTCGGCCGAGCGCCGGGCGGCGTTGTAGTTCGCCTCCTTCGTGCTCGCGCCGAGGTGGGGGAGCATGATGTCGGCGACGTCGGCGACGGTCTTCGGTCCCTCCGCGTCCTTCGGGTAGACGTCGTTGAGGAAGCGCAGTCCCTTCTCCGCCTTCGCGGCCCGCAGGTCGGCCTCGTGGATCACGCCCGACCGGGCGCAGTTGACCAGCGTCGCGCCCTTCTTCATCTTCCCGAGCAGGTCGGCGTTGACCAGGCCCTTCGTCTTCTCGTTCTCGGGCAGGTGCAGCGTGACGTAGTCGGACTCGGCGAAGAGCGTCGGCAGGTCGGCGAGGGTGACGCCCTCCTCGGCGGCGAGGTCGGGCGAGACGAAGGGGTCGTAGCCGAGCAGGCGGCATTCGAAGCCCGCGAGGCGCTTGGCGACCAGCCGGCCGATGGCGCCGAGGCCGACGATGCCGACGGTCTTGCCGGCGACCTCGCGGCCCATGAACGCCTTCTTCTCCCACGCGCCGGCGCGGCAGGAGGCGTCGGCCTTGATCACGTGGCGCGCGTCCGCCAGCATCAGCGCGACGACCTCCTCGGCGACGCCGTTGGCGTTCGCGCCCGGCGTGTTCATCACGTCGATCCCCTTCTTCCGGGCGTGCTTGATGTCGATCGTGTTGAAGCCGGCGCCGGCGCGGATGACGACCTTCAGGGCCGGCAGCGCGTCGATCAGCGCGGGGGTGACCTTCTCGCTGCGGACGATGAGCGCGTAGGCATCCGGATGGGCCTTGGCGAGCGCGTGAACCGCCTCGTCGGTCGCCGCCTTGTCGTCCTGCACGACCGTGTATCCGCCGTGCTTCGTCAGCAGCTCCGCCGCGATCTTGTCGAGCTTCGTCGGAATCAGGACCTTCTTCATGCGCGCTCTCCCGCCGATGTTCGTCCGCCGTACGTCGAATCGTCCAACCCTTGGAAACACCCGGCCGCCATCCTTCCAACCCTTGGAGGCCTTTTCAAGCCGTTTCGCGGGGCGCTCACCCGCGCTGGGCTTCGTCGAGCCAGTGTTCGACGGCCTTGCGGGTGGCGGGGGGTACGGAAGCGTTGCGGGGACCGCGGATCTGGCCGATGCGCCAGAGGCCGTCGGGGCCGAAGCTGATCGAGACCGTCGCCCGCGACGGGGCCGTCACGCGGTAGTAGTAGGCGCGGGCCTCCTTCACGGAGGGCCCTTGGTGCCAGAGGCAGTTGATCTGCTCCCGGCTTTCCCGGACGAGATCCGCCGTGGAGACGAGCGGGTGGATCGTATCCGTGCCGGCGATCGGCGGGGCGGGAAAGCCGTCCGGCCGGTGCCGCGCGTCCGCCATCCGCCGGGCCTCGGCTTCCTGCAGCCGCCGCCGGCGAAGATCGATCGCCGCCCGCTCCCGCGCGCGGCGCGCGGGCAGGTCGAGGTGCTCGCGGACGGTCTCCTCGTGGAACCGGCGGATACGGTCGGCGGACCGGAACGGGCGGACGCGGCGCAGCGGATCGATCTCGGCCAGCATGCGGAGCGCGTCGATCAGCAGGCTGCCGGTCGGGGGGTGCTCCAGCTCGTCGGGATCGGCGGCGAGCTCGGCCAGAAGGGGGTAGGTCGCCAGCGCGGCCAGCCGGCCCCGCGCGGCGAAGAAGAGGACACCGGCGTTGATCGACGGCACGTGCATCAGGAGTCGTGCGAGACCCGGCTGCCCGGCCAGCGCGGTGCGCAGGCCGACGAGGCCCTCCGTCGTCGCGGCCTCGGGGCGGATCCGGGACAGGATGCGGACGGTCGAGTCGACGGCCGGGAAGCCCAGCCAGCCGGCGATCTCGCGGCGCGGCTGGCGGACGTGGCGCTGCGCGAGCGCCGCGGCCTGTTCCGGCGTCGTTCCCCGGAACGCATGGCTGTTGGCGACGCAGAAGGCGAGGACCGGGCAGGTCCGCTCCAGGTCGCGCGCGTAGGCCTGGGCGTGGAGCAGAACGAGCAGGCTCCACTGGTGCTTCGGGAACCGCTCCACGGCCGCCACGAGGCCGGCCGGGAGCGTGCCGCGGAACGCGGCGACCGGCGCCGGTCCGCCGGACCTGGGCGAGAAGAGCCGGATCGGCGGCCACGCCTCGATCCAGCGGTCCCGCGCTTCCAGCACCTCCGCGAGCGGTGCGGGCTCCCAGCGGAACCGGTGCGTCCGCAGCCGGCCCCGCAAGGTCAGCACGCCGCCCTCGAAATCGCACTGGATCCGGCCCACGTCCGCGCCCCCGGTCCCGGAGGATACCGCCTCCCCGCGCGAAGCTCCATTCCGCCCGCGCTCCCCGAATCATCGGCCAAGGTTGGTCGATCAGGAACGAGCGATGCTTCGAGTGTCTCCCAAACGGCGCCGACGGAGCGGCGCCCTCCAGGTCCGTCCTCTCGAATCCCCGCGGGACAGGTTCTGGAGGGCCGCGCCCTGTCGCGGCCGTATCCATGCGTGCTTCTCACGGGTGGTCGCCAGGTGCCCGAGGCTTGGCCGAGGATTCGGGCGCTCCGTGGTCGGAAACGCAGCGGGCGCCCCGGTGGCCCGGGGCGCCCGCCCGATTCGTCCGTCGGGGTCCGGACTACACGAGGCCCTGGTCGAGCATCGCGTCGGCAACCTTCGTGAAGCCGGCGATGTTCGCGCCCATCACGTAGTTCCCGGGCTGCCCGTACTCGCCCGCCGCCTTCACGCACGCGGCGTGGATGCGGACCATGATCTCGTGCAGCCGCGAATCGACCTCGTCGCGGCCCCACATCAGGCGCATGGAGTTCTGGCTCATCTCGAGGCCCGAGGTCGCCACGCCGCCGGCGTTCGCCGCCTTGCCGGGTCCGTAGAGGATCTTCTTGCCGACGAACAGCTCCACCGCTTCCGGCGTGCTGGGCATGTTCGCGCCCTCGGACACGACGAAGCAGCCGTTCTTCAACAGCGCGCGCGCGTCGTCGCCGTTGACCTCGTTCTGCGTCGCGCTCGGGAACGCGCACTGGCAGGGCACGTGCCACGGGGTCTTGCCCTCGTGGAACTCGGCGCCGAACTTCTGCGCGTACTCCTGGATGCGGCCGCGCTTCACGTTCTTCAGGTCCATGACCCACGCGAGCTTCTCGGCGCCGATGCCGTCCTTGTCGTAGATCGTGCCGTTCGAGTCCGACAGCGTCACGGGCTTCGCGCCGAGCTGCAGGAGCTTCTCGACCGTGTACTGCGCGACGTTGCCCGAGCCCGACACCGTGCAGACCTTGCCCTTGAAGCTGTCGCCGCGGGTCTTCAGCATCTCCTCGGCGAAGTAGACGGCGCCGTACCCCGTCGCCTCGGGGCGGATCAGCGAGCCGCCCCAGTTCAGCGACTTGCCCGTGAGGACGCCCGTAAACTCGTTCGTCAGGCGCTTGTACTGGCCGAACATGAAGCCGATCTCGCGGCCGCCCACGCCGATGTCGCCGGCCGGGACGTCCGTGTCCGCGCCGATGTGGCGGAAGAGCTCGCTCATGAACGACTGGCAGAAGCGCATGACCTCGTTGTCGCTCTTGCCCTTCGGATCGAAGTCCGACCCGCCCTTGCCGCCGCCCATCGGCAGCGTCGTCAGCGAGTTCTTGAAGACCTGCTCAAAGCCGAGGAACTTCAGGATGCTCTGGTTCACGCTCGGATGGAACCGCAGGCCGCCCTTGTAGGGGCCGATCGCGCTGTTGAACTCGAAGCGGAAGCCGCGGTTCACCTGCACGCGGCCGCGGTCG
>Ga0194112_10000607_pt1 | contig 52410 bp, 50 predicted proteins | sample TA2MahC400mmetaG_FD_146191 | JGI IMG/M metagenome (GOLD analysis project Ga0194112, IMG submission 146191) | Freshwater microbial communities from Lake Tanganyika, Tanzania - TA2015016 Mahale Deep Cast 400m | ecosystem: Environmental > Aquatic > Freshwater > Lake | place: Tanzania: Lake... | reverse complement strand
CCAGGATCACACTCGCCTTCCGCGCATTCCAGCCGGTGGACCAGGCCAGGTAGCGCCGATCGGCCGGCCGGTGCGCCTCTGGATGGCGCAGATACCCCAGGTCGTGCACGGTGACGACGCTCCGCCGGGGATGGATCAGCGGCAGGACGTGCGCCGGCACGAAGAGAAGATCTGGCGGCCGCAGCGCCATCTCCACACTCAGGCGCAGGTGCGTCCAGAGCCGCGGCCACGGCATGGAACAGACTTCAACGCCGGTCGGGGCCGCGCCATCCCAAAACAGATGGGCAGGCGGCTGGCCGTTCGTATACAGCCGCAGCCGATGGCCGGCGCAGAGCGGGACCAACGCCCGAATCAGGCGCAGCGAGTAGGTCTCGGTGCCGGTGCGCCGAGTCGCGACAGCTCTGCTGGCGTCAATCCCGATGAGCATCGCGCACCACCGCAGACGCTCCTGGCAATTCGCTCGCTTCCACGATCTGCTCCAGGCTGATCGGTCCTGGCCGCAAGATGACGGGTTGCGGTCCCGAAACGTCTACGACTGTTGACGGCACGCCGCCAGGACACGGCCCGCCGTCGAGGATCAGGGCCACACGTCCGCGGAGCTGAGCTTCTACATCCTGCGCAGTGACGGGGCTGGGCTGGCCCGACAGGTTGGCGCTCGTAGTGGCCACGGGCGCGCCGGCCGCGCGAATCAACGCGCGCGCCAGGGGGTGATCTGGCACACGCACCGCCACGGTGACGCCGCCGGACGTCACTTCAGCGGGAACCCGCTCACCCTTCGGCACGACCAGCGTCAACGGGCCGGGCCAGAACCTCTCAGCAATGCGCAGGACAGCGGCAGGCAGGTCGCCGGCGACCAACGTCACGTCATCGGGATCGGCCAACAGAACAGGAATGGCCTTGTCGAGCGAGCGCAGCTTGGCCGTGTACAGCTTCGCCACGGCCGCGGCGTCCCACACCACCGCGCCGACGCCATAGACGGTGTCAGTGGGAAACGCGACCAACTCACCACGGCGCAACAGTTCCGCGGCGTGAGCCAGCACAGCTGCGTGAGGATCGCCGCGCCTAGTCACGACTTCTGTCTCCCCTGGTCCCCACCGGGCGGCCGGGGTGGCCGGGCGTCTAGACGTGTCCATCGTTCAGCCAGCAGGTGGCCTGCGGCCAAATGAACCGCTCGATCACGGCCGCAACGCCGTCTTCGGTTACCGGCGGCGCGACCCAGTCGGCCGCGGCCAGCACATCGGCCGTGGCGTTGCCCATCGCGACCCCCAAGCCCGCCCACTGCACCATGCTCAGATCGTTACCTGAATCGCCGACCGCGATCGTCGCGGCCTGGGGAATGCCATACCGCCTGGCCAGGAACGCCAGCGCGGCGCCTTTGGAGACGTTGGGCGAGAGCACTTCGACGAACAACGGATGGGAACGCACGACCGTCAGGCAATGGTCGAAGGCTGCGTGCAGCTCGGCCGAGAGCCGGTCAATATCGGCCGGCTCGCCGATGAACAGCCCCTTGAGCGGCGCCAGCCCGCGCTCCTGCATCATGACCAGCGCATCGGTCAGACGGGTCACGCGCTGACACGGCAAGCCAAACCACAGCTCGTAGAAGTCGGCCGGACGCGACGTGGTGGTGTAGTAGAGCGTGTCGGCGCTGTAGAGGGTCAACTCCAACCCGCGCTCCTCGGCCAGCGCGATCACCTGGGTCAGGGGAGCTGTGGGCGTGGATTCCATGAAGAGGATCTGCTGGCTGCCGACCGGCTCCTGGATCAGCGCGCCCTGGTAGCACACCAGCGGCGTCTGCAAGCCGAACGCCTCGGCCCAGCGCAGGGCCGATGTATAGCCGCGACCGGTAGCCAGAACAACTCGCGCCCCGCGATGCACGGCCGCAGCCACGGCCTGGCGCACGGCCGGCCGCGGCATCTGGCCGCCGATGATGGCGGTGCCGTCAAGGTCAAGAGCGATCAAACGATAGAGCATGACAGATCTCAGATAGGGATTTGCTTCGCACAAATCGCTCGCAATGACAGGCGACGCAGATGTCAGCCATCGGCGTCAGGCGTCACCACGACCATCCGGTCCAACCCCGCGTAGTCGGTCGCCAGCTCGACCTGGGCGGCCGGCAAGATCGTCTGCGCCAACGCGCAGACGGCTTCGCCCTGCTGGGCGCCGATCTCCAGGCAGATTTGACAGCGTGGGCGCAGCTTGCTGCGTCCCGCGGCCGTCGCCAACGTCTCGAGCAACGCCCGGATGGGACCCAGGCCATCGGGTCCGCCATCCAGGGCCAGAAGCGGCTCATAGCTGCGGACTTGCGCGGGCAAGCTGGCCAGCTCGGCGGTCGCCACGTAGGGCAGGTTGGCGACGATGACATCCACCGGTTCTGGCACGGGCGTCAGCAGGCTGCCGGGCAAGAGTTGCACCTGCTCGCCCACGCCATAGCGCCAGACATTCTGCGCAGCCACGGCAAGGGCGTCGTCCGAGACATCGGTGGCGTAGATGATCGCCTCGGCCGCATTGACGGCCAGCGCCACCGCGATCGCGCCGCTGCCGGTTCCCAGGTCCGCCACGCGCGGGGCGCGGCCCTGGCCGATCAAACGCTTCAGGCGCGCCAGGGTACGCTCGACCAGCAACTCGGTTTCGGGACGCGGGATCAGCACGCGGCGATCCACGGTGATGTCGAGGCCGTAGAACGACTTGTATCCCACCAGGTAGGCCACTGGCTCCTGAGCAATGCGCCGCCGCGCCAGCGCCTCGAAGCGTGTGATCTCGTCTTCGGATAGCCGGCGGCCCGGATAGGCATACAGCCAGGCCTTGCTGACGCCGAGCACGTGCGCCATGAGCAGGGCGCTGTCCAACTGGGGCGTGTTGCAGCCCGCCTCCTGCAATCGCCGGCCGGCCGCGAGCAGAGCGCGGCCGACATCGCTGGAGCGATCCAGCGACCACGTGAACCGCGGCGGCGCATCAGCCGATCGCGATCGCGTCGCGGTTGGCCCGGACGTCTGAGGCCGCAGGCCATCTGCCGACTTGCCTGCGCCATCGCCGGCCCACGCCGCTGCTGGACCGACCGCAGGCAAGGGGTTCTTCAGTTGTCTGGCGTCCACTCAATCCTCATCCGTCACTCTGGCCGCAGCGTCTCTCCCCAATCTTTCAGCCTGTTCGGCGGCGGCCAGCTCCTCGATGAACTCATCCAAATCGCCGTTCAACACCTCGCCCAAACGATGCACGGTCTTGCCAACCCGATGGTCTGTGACGCGATTCTGGGGGAAGTTGTAGGTGCGGATCTTCTCGCTGCGCTCGCCGCCGCCGATCTGGCTGCGCCGCGCCTCGCTGCGTTCGGCCGCCTGGCGCTCCTGCTCCATCTGGTAGAGGCGTGCGCGCAGGATGGCCAGGGCTTTCGTGCGATTCTGAAGCTGTGATTTCTCGTCCTGGCAACTGACCACGATGCCGGTCGGCAGGTGGGTCACGCGCACGGCCGAATCGGTGGTGTTCACGCTCTGTCCGCCCGGCCCGGTGGCGCGAAAGACATCAATCCGCACGTCTTCGGGGCTGACCTGGATATCCACCTCATTCGCTTCGGGCAACACCGCCACCGTGGCCGTCGAGGTGTGGATGCGGCCCTGCGCCTCGGTGACCGGCACACGCTGCACCCGATGGACGCCGCTCTCGAACTTGAGCTGCGAATAGGCCCCGCGGCCTCGCACCTGGAAGATGACCTCTTTGAAGCCGCCGATTCCGGTCTCGTGATGGCTCATCAGGTCGGTCTTGTAGCCATGCACATCGGCCCAACGCGTATACATGCGAAACAGGTCAGCCGCGAACAAGCCGGCCTCGTCGCCGCCGGTCCCCGCCCGAATCTCGACGATGACGTTCTTCTCGTCATGGGGGTCCTTAGGCAACAGCAAGATGCGGAGGCGCTCCAGTCGCGCCTCTTGCTCTGGCTCCAGCCGCGCGATCTCGGCCTCGGCCAGCTCCGCCAGCTCCGGTTCGCTGTCGTCATCGGCCAACTGGCGCGCGCCCTCCAGCTCGGCCTGGGCCGTGCGATAGGCGCGATAAGCTTCCACGGTCTCACTGAGCTCGGCCTGCTCGCGCGCGAGCGCGGCCAGCCGCGCCGGATCGGCGGTGATGGCCGGATCCGCCAACTGCCGATGGATTTCTTCGTAGCGCCGCTCGACGGCTGCAGCTTTATCGAGTACCATAACCTCTGACATCCAGAGCGCGATTCGGCGCGCGCCTCATCCGATGAACACTGGCAGGTTGCCGGCTGCGATGATGTGCTTCCATTTGTCGGGAGCGTTGCCTTCAGTGAAGGCGGCCGCTTCGGCGATCACGACGCCGCCCGAGGTTTCGACCAGCTTGCGCATCCCGGCCAGGGTGCTGCCGGTGCTGATCACATCGTCTACCAGGACGATGCGCTTACCCTGTACCAGGCTCAGGTCTTTGCCGTCCAGCCAGAGAGTCTGCGGCGCGCCGGTGGTGATGGACAACACCTCGACGCTGGTCGCGCCGATCATGTAGGGCTTCCGCGTCTTGCGCGCCACGATGTAGGGCAGCTTGACGCGCACTGCAAGCGCATGGGCCAGCGGAATGCTCTTGACCTCGGCGGTCATCAAGGCATCGCCCTCCTTGGGCAACCGCGGGGCCAGCCAGTCGGCGAGGGCCTCGACCACCTCGGTATCGCCGAGCATGTTGAAGATGGCGATGCGCACCTTCGGCGCCACCTCGAAATAGGGCAGGTGACGCGTGAGGCCGCAAATCTCTATCGTGTAGTGCTCCTGAGACATGGGAACTCCTTTGCTTCGACAGTCGCCGCGCAACGCCGGACGCAACTGCGCCCGGCGTGACAGTATTCTACCACAGGAGGCTGAAAGAGAATAATGCGACGAGAGGATGTTGCAGCTCAGAACTGGCGCCAGTCCTGGCAGAGGGACCCAGAGCGGGTGTCTGAGGTTCGCGCTTGCCGACCTCAGACCACCTCGGCGCGGCACGGATTGGTCAGCGACCCGATCCCTTCGACTTCCACCGTCACCACGTCGCCATCCTGCAGGAAAACCGGTGGGTTGCGGAAAGCGCCGACGCCAGGCGGCGTGCCGGTCAGGATCACATCGCCGGGCAGCAACGTGAATGCGCGGGAGAGGAACTCGATCAGCATCGGCACGCGGAAGATGAGCTGGTCGGTGTGCGAGTTCTGCATGACCTGGCCGTTGACATGGGTGCGAATCGGCAAGCCGTGCGGCTCGGGAATTTCGTCGCGGGTGACGATCCATGGCCCAAGCGGGCAAAAGGTGTCCAGCGATTTGCCGCGCACCCATTGGCCGTCCGCGCGCTGGATATCGCGAGCGGTCACGTCATTGGCGACGGTGTAGCCGAAGACGTAGCCATAGGCGTCTTCGCTGCGCACACGGCGGGCGGTCCGGCCGATCACCACGGCCAGCTCCGCTTCCCAGTCAATCTTGTCGGACAGGGCCGGCTCCCAGCGGATTTCATCGCCAGGGCCGATGATCGTGGTCGGGAACTTGGTGAAGACGATCGGCCGGTCGGGCATGGCCGCGTTCTGCTCGCGCACGTGGTCATAGTAGTTCTGGCCGATGGCGATGATCTTGGATGGCCGCACCGGCGCATCCAGCTTCAGGCGATCGAGCTGGCGCGCGAAAAAGGTCAAATCGGTTCGCGCCAGGGCAGCATCCAGCCTACTCCAGAACTCTGGCCCCTGTTCGATCAGCTCGCGCATGTCGCTGAAGAGGCGCGCACCAGGGCGCTCGGCCGCCAGGAGCGCGGCCAAGTCTATCACCTGCGCGCCGACCAGCGCGCCCAATCTTCGCTCGTCGTTCTCGATGAAGGTCAACAAACGCATGGATTCCTCCTGATGAGTCAGGTATTAGAAGTGGACCCAGGTGGATCGGTGAACACCAGTTTCTGTCGCACGATGCGCCGGCTGGCCGACTCGTAGCCCAGTTCGGCCAGCAGCTCGTCAGGCCGACCGGTCGCGCCTGGCTCCGCGGCCAGCGTTACGTCAAATGCCTGGCCCAGGGCGCAATCGCCCTGGTGTGTCAGGGCGAGCACGAGCGGCCGCAGGTCATAGGCCGACTCCTCTTTGCCCCGGCGACGCACGCGCACGGCCTCGCCGCGGGCCAGGAAAGCCGACAGCCTGGCTGCGAATGCTTCAGATGGTTCGGCGGTGGCCACCTCGACGCGGTAGTGGGTGGCCGTCACCGTCGCCTGGAGCGCCGGCAGCTCGCGCGGGACAGGTTGGGCCGAGATCAACCGGATGCCGCGGGGCATGGCTGCCTGCAGCGGCGCGAGAAACTCCGCAGGTTCGAGCGCCTCGTTGAGGAACACATCGGCCACCTCAGCCTGGCCCGTGAAGCCCACTGGCAGCGCGGCCGCGAAGTGCAGCCGCGGCTGGGGATTGAAGCCCTGGGTATAGGCCAGCGGCAGGCGCGCCCGCCGGATGGCCCGTTCCCATGCGCGCGCCATGTCCAGGTGGCCGACGTATTTCACCGAATCGTCGGTGGCGAAGATGACGCGCATCCGTTGGGTGTAGGTTTCGCTCATGGGTGGATTTGGTAGATTGGTAGACAGCAGGATGGCAGATCCGCATCGCTGCATCACTTAGTCCCCGCGTCCCTACATCCCCGCGTCCTCTCCCATCACTACCGCCGGCTCGAACACCTCTGGTCCCTGCGGCACGATGCGATCTACTTGCAGATAGCCGGCATCCATGAACTCCCAGATCACCTGGAAGGGCGCTTTACCCGCCGCCCACTTCTCGACGACGAAGATGCCGTGCGTCGGCAAGATCGTGAAGACAACCTGCCGCGGGTCGGCCGGGTTTTGCAGCGCGGCGCTCCGGCTGAACGCAGCCTTGAGACCGCGCGCCTGGGCGTATGTCCCGCAGGTGACGGGGTAAGCGAAAAACGCTTGCGCCATCGGGATATACTCAACGTGACGCGGATCGTAGGCGGCGATGCCGCGATGTCCGTGCAGTTTCGATCGCGCGACCGGCACGCGCGCGCTGGCCTCGGTCCGACCGTTGAGCCACATGGCCGGCAGGACCTCGTCCATATCGTACATCTCGAGCCCCTCCGATGAAGGCGGATCGTTACGCAAGCCTTCCACCTGGCGCACGATCGGGCCAAGCCCCCCCGGCTGCAGGCCAACCACAACAGCCAGGTCGTTGTCCGTGATGTTACCCTTATCCACGGGCCGCGCGCTGCCGGTGGTCGTGGTGACCAATGCGTTGAGGTCCGGCTCCCAGGTGGCAAAGCATCCTTCGCTGTATTGCGTGGCGATGGCGTCGCCCAGGGCCGGCACCTGCACCAGTTCGGGGATGCGCACCATCTCGGTGAAGAAGCCGCGCCTACCCAGCTCCAGACTGGCCCTGTGCATGGCGGCCGGCGTCGTCAGCCGCTGCCACGTCTCGCGAGCGATGGGAGGCTCCACAATCACATGCTTCCCCACCTCCTCTGCGCTGACAGCCGTGGCCATGCGCCGCACGATGTCATCATAGAAGGCGTCCGCGTCCCCCTCGGTGCGCGCGTAGCTGCCCACTAGGTCGAAGTGGTGCGCGTAGAGCGGCTCGTCCTCGCCCACAGCCACGATGAGACGCAGACAGAGCGCCTGAGCCTGCATGAGGCGCTCGGCCGCCAGGATCGGGCCGCCGCGCCGACCCTGCTCGATCAGAGTCCTGTGCGCGGTCGGCGCCAGGCCCGGGAAGGCAAAGTCCGCCAGGTCAGGCGGGTTCCTGGCCAGCGCAGCTTCGAAGTGCGCCAGAAGCGCGGCCCACTCAGCCGGCCGCACATGAATCACCGTGAACACCGTGGGCGATCGGCGCAGGCGATACTGGCGCCGCGCCTGAAAAAAGGGCGCGGTGCGCCATTGTAAGGGCGCGCCGAATACCGCAGTAGTGAGCAGCACATCGGTGTCTTCGGTCGGGTGCTCCTGAGCTTCGTGGCCAAGCGCGGTGAGCCGATCCATCACTTTCTCGGCGATTCGCGCCGACAGCGGCGTGGAGACGCCGGGCACGTAGGCTGCGCGCAGCTTCCTGAGCCAGGCGTGTACGGCCTGACCCGCTTTGACTTCGCTGGACAGCAGCGGGGTAACGACGGTCATTCCTCCTCCAGACCCTCCAAACGAAATAAGCGCACGGCCCAGTCGCCCAGGCGAGGCGAGAGCCAGTTTGCCAGCAACAAGGCGTGCGCTTGAAACGGCAAGATAACCTCGGCCTGCCGGCGCTGAATCGCGGCCAGGGTGGCCTGGGCAACGCTCTCGGGTGAGATGGGCGCCGACATCCAGTGGAACTTCCTGCCGGCGATAAACGGCGTGTCGACGCGGCCGAGAAACAGAATGGTGACGTCCACCCCTGTACCGTGCAAGTCTTGACGCAGTACATCGCCAAACCCGGCCAGGGCGAATTTGCTCGCGGCATACGGGGCGTCAGTGCGAACCCCCTTCTTGCCATCTATCGAAGAGAAGAGCACCACGTGTCCGCTGCGCTGGGCTTGTAGATGAGGCAGCGCGGCCAGCACAAGATGCACCGTGCCCTGAAAATTGACGGCCATAGACCGTTCGAAGTCCGCAGCAGTCAGTTTCTCGATGCGGCCGCGCACATAGATGCCCGCGCTGGGCATCAGAATGTCAACCCGACCGAAGGTCGTCAGAGTCCGGGCAACCAGTTGGCTGATCTGGGCCTGATCGGTCACATCAGTGGGCGCCACCAGCGCCACGCGGCCCAGGTTCCGGATCTCTTGGGCCACGGCTTGCAGCTCAGGCTCGCGACGGGCCGCCAGCGCCACATGCGCGCCCGCGGCCGCCAGCGCCAGAGCCATCGCCCGGCCGATCCCACTGGAGGCGCCGGTGATGATCGCTACTTTGTCGGCTAAATGGTTCATAGCTTCTTGAATTGCAGTGTCAATTGTCCCGATAGATCCGGCGCAACTCCTCGGGCGTCTGAGCAGTCTTCAGGCGCTCCTGAACGGCGCGCAGCAGCGGCAGGCTGGCGATGGTCGCAATCTCCGGCAACAGCCGCAGTCCTTCGACCCCAAACCGCAAATCCAAGCCGAAGGCGATGGCATCCAGGGCGCCTTGTCGGATCCCTTCCTGCAAGCCCTCTTGCCGGCCCTCTTGCCGGCCCTCTTGCAACCCTTCTTCCTTCACCAGTTCATAGAAGTACGACTGCATCATCAGATCCCTCCTGCGTGACACCAATTGCCTGGTCAACTCTCTGGACACCAACCCCGCCAGAATTGCCATCCCCGTCAGCATGTCGGCCTTGTCTCCGTGCGGCAGGAGACTCTCGTAGATCAACTGCTCGGCCGCCATGGTCAGCTCGCCGCCCCCACGCATCACCGGTACGAACGGCAGCAGATTCACGATCGGCGTCTGCACGATCGCAGCCGCCTCCAACTCGTAGACCCGCACCAGCCGATAGCGAAAGCTGACCTCGCGATCCCGGTAACGCTCCTGCGCCGCATGCGACGGCCGCAGCAGCAGCACACACGACAGCGCGTCCGCGATGCGTTCCTTGAGGATGTGCCGGCAGCGATACTCCAACAGCCGCACCGGCACGTCCCACTCCCATTCGCTCTGCAATTCCAGCACCACCAGCCGGCGCCGGCCGCGGGCATCGGTCACCAAGAGCGGTACATCGCTGCTGCGCAAGCTCGCTGTCTGCTGTGGCAACTCCTCGATCAGTGTGCTCTCGACCACCGCAAGACCGAGGAAGTGCTCCAGGATCGCGCGGTGGCTCTTTTCGATCAACACCTTGGCCGCGATGTCGTATTCCATGTCTCGCTCCCTCAATGCAATTATACTGATAAGGCAGTCTTTTGCCAACCAGCTCACTCATCGAAATCACCCTACTACCTCGGTTCCACCGGCGGACACCCCCACGCATCCGCCGGAACACCCCGCCGCTCGTGCCGAAACTCCGCCAGGATGCCGCAGGCATAGCAATGCTTCCGGCAGTCGTCGGTGGTTTCGCCGGCCAGCGCCTTGCGATATTCCCGCAGGAGGAACTTCTTGCTCACCCCCACACTGATGTGATCCCACGGCAACAGCTCGTCCACGGCTCGCTCGCGACGGGCATACCAGTTGGGATCGAGACCGGCCTCGCTGAAGGCTTGCTGCCAGGCCGCGGCGTTGAACTGATCGCCCCAGCCGTCGAACTGCGCGCCGAGTCGCCACGCGGCCTCGATCACATCGGCCAGGCGGCGGTCGCCGCGGCTGAGCGCGGCCTCGATCAACGTCTCGGCCGGGTCGTTGTAGCTGAATTCGATCCCTGGTCCGCGCAGTTGGCGCTCCAGCAGGGCGATTTGGCCGCGCAGCGTCGCCTCGTCGGCCACCGGCAGCCATTGGAACGGCGTGTGCGCCTTTGGCGTCAGGGTGCTCACCCCGACGCGCACCTTTGCCTTCCGGCCCAACTCCCGGAAGCCGATGCGCTTGACCCGGTGCGCCAGATCGGCGATCGCTTGCACATCTTCCAGAGTCTGCGTGGGATGGCCGATCATAAAGTAGAGCTTAATGGTGGTCCAGCCGCGGCGATAGACCTCGGCTGCGGTTGCGAGCAACGACTCATCGGCGATGGGTTTGTTGATCACGTCGCGCAGCCGATCGGTGGCCGCCTCTGGGGCAAAGGTGAAACCGGACCGCCGCCGGCCCTTCTCCAATTGCTCCATCAGTTCGACGCTGAATGACTCGATCCGCAGGCTGGGCAGACCGATGGAAAGCTTCTGGTCGCCATATCGCGCGGCCACCTCGCGCACCAGATCGTTGACCGTGCTGTAGTCGGACGAGCTGAGGGATAGGAAGCTGATCTCCTCGAAACCGGTGTTGTGCACGATGGCATCTACAGCAGCCAATACCTCGTCAAGCGGCCGCTCACGCGCCGGCCGGTAGATCATCCCCGCCTGGCAGAAGCGACAGCCGCGGGTGCAGCCGCGCTGGATTTCGATTGCCGCGCGGTTGTGCACTGTGTCAACGAAGGGGACGATGAATCTGGTCGGCGACGGGGGCAAGGTGGGCACGATGCGCTTGAGGACGGTGGGACGTACTACGTATTGCGTATTGCGTGTCTGGAATGCCATCCTTTCCCCAGTCACCCTGAGCGAGTCCGCGCCGAAAGGTACAGCGCCGCGGGACGCCAGCGAAGGGTCTCGATCCTGAGAGCGAAAACCGGCAAGGCGCCCATCCTCGAAATAAGTCGGTTCGTAGAAGGACGGCACATAGATTCCCTCGATTTGCGCCAGGCGGTGTAACGCCTCGTCGCGGCCCAACCCGCCGCGGCAGGCGTCAGTCCACGTGCGCACGATCTCTGTGATGGCCTCTTCCCCCTCGCCGATGAAAAAGGCATCGAAGAACGCGTGCATCGGCTCCGGGTTCAGACAGCCGGAACCGCCCGCCAGGATCAGGGGCCAGGAACCTACCTCCCCCTGCCCCCCTTCCTCATGAAGCAAGGCGGGTGACGACTCGCGATCGGCCGCGCGCAGCGGGATGCCGGCCAGGTCAAGGGTCGCGAGGACGTTGGTGTAGAGCTGCTCGTAGGGCAGGCTGAAGCCCACCACGTCGAAATCGCGCAGCGGCCGCCGGCTCTCCAGGCCATAGAGCGGGATTCGCGCTCGACGCATGGCCGCGCTCATGTCGGTCCAGGGCGTATAAGCGCGCTCTGCCAACATATCGGGCTGCCGGTTCACGATGTCGTAGAGGATCGCCAGACCCAGGTTGGACATGCCCAGATCGTAGACATCGGGAAATACCAGCGCCAACCGATAGGCCACACTATCCCACGGCTTGACGATGCTGTTGTACTCGCCGCCCGTGTAACGCGCCGGCTTCTGCACAAACGGGAGAACCCCGTCGAGACTACGAGTGATCTCAGCCGGTGTATGAACCATCATCTCCACCCTTCACTTCTCACTGTTCGCGCTTCACTTCTCACGCTTCACGCCACGATACCTGTTCACGATCTCGTTCATACGACCAAGCTGCCGCTCCATCTCGGCGACCATCCTGAACTGCGCGCGACACCGATCCAGGTTATGGTTCGGCCGGTGAATCCTGAAATAGACATCACCGTTCAGGTGATCGGTCAGGAAACGCATCCCAAGCTCCAACGTGATGAGGATGGCGGAAAACGCCAGGTGATCTATCTCAGCGGGCATCAGAAAGCTAGCGGCCGCGTCCAGGTAGCCGGCCGTCAGACGATCAAACAGGCCCAGGTCGAGGCCAACCTTGTTCAGATCTCTCGCATCCTCGGCGGCAGTGCTGGCGCCCAGACGCACTGCATCGCCGAAGTCATACAGCGCGGAGCCCGGCATGACGGTATCCAGATCAATGATGCAGATTCCCGCGCCAGTTCGGTCGTCAATCATCACATTGTTCAGCTTGGTGTCATTGTGCGTCACGCGTTCGGGGATCACCCCCCGCGCCAACATGTCCACGACCACTGAGGTGTGCGCCTGGCGCTGCAACGCAAAGCCGATCTCGGCCTCGACCGCGCGCACGCGGTTATGCAGATCGTCCTCGACCGCCCGTAGGAAAGCCGCGAACCGCCTGGGCGTATGATGGAAGAAGGGGATCGTCTCGTGCAGCCGCTCCCCCGGCAGGGTGCTCAGCATACGCTGGAAGTCGCCGAAGGCTTTGCCCGCGGTATAGATGAGCTGCGGATTCTCAGCCTTGTCATAGGTGCGCGCGCCTTCGATGAACAGATAGGTTCGCCAGCACTCCCCTGCCGGCGTGCGATAGAACGATCTGCCGGCCGTCGTCGGCGCCAGGGTCAGCGTCTCGCGGCGCGGGTCGCCCCCGGCGGCGATGATCTGCTGGCGCGCGTGACGCGTCACGCGCTCGATATTTTCCATCAGCTTGTCAGGTTCCTTGAACACAAAGGTGTTGATCCGTTGGTGGATATAGCGTGTCTCGCGCGGGCCATCCTGGAAGCGGCTGACATAGGTATCGTTGATATGTCCAGATCCGATGGGGGCCGCATCGAGAAATCGGCCCTCCAGTTGGAAGTGTTTGACGATCTCCGCCAGGTCATGCTTGGTGCGTTCCGACATAGGACCTCCGCCTGTTCCATATTGCCTCTCGTTGAAGAGCGAAACATACCCCTTTCTGCCGTGCCTGTCAAATCAATGGGACCGCGGCCGCGCGGCGCAGACCTTCCCCGCCCTGATTTGACACGACTCCCGTCTATCCGTATAATCTCCCTGTTGGCTACGGCGGATTCGTCTAGAGGCCCAGGATATCGCCCTCTCAAGGCGGAGACACGGGTTCGAATCCCGTATCCGCTACCTGCCATGAGGAGCCCCGGAGACTCGGTTTCCGGGGCGCTTTTTTGTGAACTGGGCAGAGCGGGAATGGGGCGCTCGCTTATCATCCGCCCCCGATGACCTCACACTTGAGAAAGCACCCAGATGAGCGAAGAGAAGACGACGACCCTGTTGCTGATCCGGCATGCGCACAATCCATTGCTTGACCAGCGGCGGTTGGGCGGCTGGACGCCCGACGTCCACCTCAGCGAGCGAGGACGCGGCGAGGCGCAGGCGCTGGGCGCACGCCTGGCCAAAACCAGCATCAGTGCTGTCTACAGCAGTCCATTGGAGCGCGCTTTCGAGACCGCCGAATACGTCGCCGGGCCGCACGGCCTGACCATCCAGATCGTGGATGGCTTGGGTGAGAGCCACTGCGGCGAGTGGACCGGCCGGCCGGTCGAAGAGGTCGTGCAGACCGATCTGTGGCGGCAGTTCCAACTGCTGCCCAGCGCCGCGCGCTTTCCCGGCGGAGAGAGCATCGTCGAGATGCAGGCCCGCCTGGTCGCCGCGCTAGAGGCGATTCGTGCGGCCCATCCGGGCCAGACCGTGGCAGTCGTCTCGCACAGCGATCCGCTGAAGTCCGCGCTGGCCCACTACATGGGCATCGCGCTGGACCTCTTCCAGAGGCTCGTCATCAGCCCAGCCTCCTTGACGGAGCTGGCGTTTACCAGGCTTGGCCCCCGCCTGATGCGCTGCAACGATTGCGCGCACATACCCGAGCCTGGCGCGTGATCGGCTAGAAGAGTCAGCCTGATGGCTCACTATTCCGACGACGAGGTTTTCCCGGTTCGACGGATCACTGCGGGCGCACTCGGCGACCCTGGCCGCCGCGTCTTCGTCTTGCAGGTACAGGTCAGCGGGCAGACCTACTCGTGGCTGATCGCGAAGGAACAGGCGCTGGCGCTCAGCCGAATGTTGCCAGCCCTGCTGAGCGATGTGCGCGCCGCGTTTCCCGAGCTGGATGAGCCCCTGGTGGCGTCGGAACCTGATCTGGCGCTGGCTGAACCCGTGTGGCCCCAGTTCCGCGTGGGCAGCATTGGCGTCGGTTACGACCGCATCCACGACCTGGTGGTTCTGATCCTGGCAGATACGGCGCGCGAAGAAGCTGAAGGGGAAGAACTGTTGGGGTCGCCGCAAGCGCCGACCAAGGCCCACGTATACACGACGCGCGGCCAGGCGTTGTTGCTCAGCCATCAAGCGGAAAGCGTCGTTGCAGCCGGCCGGCCCTTCTGTCCGAACTGCGGCGAGCCGGTGGACGATTTCGGCCACTTCTGCCTGTCTGAAGCGGTGCGCCGCAGACGCAGCGGGGCCTACGTCCAATGACGGCTGGTGTTCGGTGGCCGGGCTGGGCTTGCACACGCGCAGCCAGGTGAATGCCGATGAGTCGCCCTGTCGCACGCCAGCGTCTCACTGCCGATGCGACTGCCTTCCACCCCGGCAGCCTCGCGGCCCTGCTGCGCCTGTTGACCGAAGGCGATCTGACCCTGATCGGATTGCTGCCCTGGAGTTCTAACTACACCTTCCTGGGCCAGGTGAGCGGTGAAGAGCAGCAGGCCCCGGTCGTCTACAAACCGACCCGCGGCGAGCGTCCGCTGTGGGACTTTCCGGCCGGCACGCTTGCCAGGCGCGAGGTTGTCGCCTATGTGCTCAGCCGGGCGCTGGGGTGGGACCTTGTGCCGCCGACCGTGTGGCGCAGCGGGCCGCATGGCCGCGGCTCGGTGCAACTTTTCGTCGCCGATGTTGACCAGGACGAGCACTTCTTCACCTTTCACCGTGATCCAGCTTTCCAGCGCGTCTTGCAGGCGGTCGCGCTTTTCGACGTGGCGGCGAACAACGCCGATCGCAAGGGGGGCCACTGCCTGCGCTACGGCGACGATCACGTCTTGGCCATTGACCACGGCACCTGTTTCAGCATCGAGCCGAAGCTGCGCACCGTGATCTGGGATTTCGCAGGCGCGCCCCTGCCGGCCGATCTGGCCGATGATCTCGACCGGCTGCGCGCCGATCTCTCGACCGCGGCCAGCCCGACAGCCGCGCAGCTCAGCGGCCTGCTCAGCCGCGGCGAGATCGCCGCCGTGCTGGATCGAGTCGCAGCGCTGCTGGCCGCGGGCCGCTTCCCCGCGCCCCCCGAAGACCGCCGGCCGTACCCGTGGCCGCTGGTGTAGGATGCCGTGCTGGGAGTTGGCCTTCGGAAGGGCGTCAGAACTCGCCACGGCCTTGCTATAACATGCGCGAAACCGCTTGACAACGACGAGGTTTTGTCGTATAGTGGTTTTGGCTTGCTGGTCTCAAGGCTGATCAGCGATGCATTGCTCTGCCGAGGCGAGAAAGGAAGGTGAGGCCGCGGGGAATCTTCCCACTTGGCCGCAATACGGACTACATATGCACGTTGTCAGTTGGCGCGAAACGGATTGGACAATGGGACGCAAAAGGAGGAAAGCATGACTCCCAGCAAGTTTTTTTCACGACGCGAGTTCTTGCGCCTGGCGGGTGTGACCGCCGCTGGCGCGGCCCTGGCAGCTTGTGCACCGGTTCCACAACAGGCGCCTGCAATGCCGACCACCGCCCCCCCCTCGAAAGTGCCTGTCGAGATCGTCTACGCGTTTCACGACCCTGCCGACTTCCGAAAGGAAGCGGTCGAAGCCTTCAATCGCCAGTTCGCCGACATCAAGATCACACTTCAGCAGATCCCGGACGAGTTCCCGACCAAGGTCTTCACCATGGCGGCTGCTGGTACGTTGCCGGACGTCGTGCGTGTCTGGGAACCGCACGTGCTTGACTTCGGGCGCAGCGAGCAGGTGATTGACCTGCAACCGTTTGTTGACAAGCAGGCTGACTTCAACATCGCCGACTTCATCGAGAGCTTCCACAATTTCCCGGTCATCAAGGGAAAACGCTACGGCATTGCGGATGGCTGGAATGGCCATCTCTGCTTCTACAACAAGGGCCTCTTCGACAAAGCCAGTGTCAAATACCCCGACGAGAACTGGAACTGGGATGACTACGTCGCTATCGCCCAGAAGATTTCCAAGCCAGCAGAGAAGATCTGGGGCTCAGACGGCCTCTTCATCGGCTGGCTGCACTGGAGCTACAAGCTGGTGTGGCAGAACGGCGGGCAGGTGTACAGCGAGGACTACACCAAGTGTCTGCTGGACAGCGCGGAGGCGATAGAAGGCCTGCAGTTCTGGGCCGACCAGTTGTTGAAGGGGGAGATCATGCCGTCGCCGGCCCAGGCCGAGGGCATGGGCGATATGTTCCAAACGGGTCGCGCTGCCATGCAGCGCGTCGGCACCTGGGTGATGGGCGCCCTGGCCGAGGGAGGAAAATTCGCCTGGGACATGGTGCCGGAACCGAAACGCAAGGTGCGCCGTACTCTGTTGCACACCGCCTTCAACGTGATCCCCAAGACCACGAAGGACAAGGATAACGCCTGGAAGTGGCTGAACTTCATCGTCGGGCCGGAAGGCCAATACCTGTATGTCAAGAAGAACGCCACCCCTGGAACGCGGCGTTCCGTCAACGCCAGGAAGCCCTGGGCCAGGGAAGGTGTAGCTGCCCACTGGGATTACGTGCCCCAGGCCGGCGAGTATGGCATTCTCGTGCCGGCGCCTCCGAACGTGGGCGAAGTCGAAAAGATCCAGGGCGACGCGGTCCAGGCCATCTTCCTGGGCAAGGCAAAGGCCAAGGAGGTGCTCCCGGATGTAGCCAAGAAGGTAACAGAGACACTCGGCAAACCAGCATAGCCGTCTCGTGTGGCTCGTCGTGGCGGCTTCGGCCGCTCAACCAGCCGATAGGCGGCCTCCGGTCATTGGACCGCGACTGAAGCCGCTACGACGAAGCTACTTGGAACCTGGTCAACACCCTGACACGGGGGACTCCATGCGACACAGACGACCGTGGACGAAGCGACGGTTCAAGCAGGCGCTCGAAGGCTACCTTTTCATCTCCCCCTGGCTCATTGGCTTTGTCTTGTTCACCGCCGGTCCAGTTCTAACCTCCCTTGTGCTCAGCTTCTTCAGGTGGAGCCTGATCCGTCCACCGCATCTGATCTGGTTTGACAACTACGTCACCATGGCCAGCAAAGACCCGTTGTTCTGGCAGGCGCTGCGAGTGACGTTGACTTACGTGGCCGCGGCCATTCCGTTGCAGATGACCCTGGCGCTCCTCCTGGCCATCTTGCTCAACCAGAAGGTGCGTTTGATTCCCCTCTTCCGCACGATGTTCTATCTGCCGTCGCAGGTGAGCGCCGTGGCGATTTCGGTGATCTTCCTGTGGATCTTCCACCCGGAGTTGGGGTTGATCAACGATTTCCTCCGCAGGATCGGCATCGAGGGGCCGGCCTGGCTGATTTCGGTGAAGTGGGCCTTGCCCGCCCTGATCGGCACGAGCCTCTGGTCGGTCGGCGGCGCCATGATCATCCTCCTGGCCGGGTTGCAGGGCATCCCGCAGCACCTCTACGAGGCGGCCGCCCTGGATGGCGCCGGCGAGTTGGCCAAGTTCCGTCACGTAACCCTGCCGATGCTGTCTCCCGTCATCTTCTTCAATCTGATCCTGGGCATTATTGCCGGCTTCCAGTACTTCACCCAGGCATACGTGATGACCAGAGGGGGGCCGCTGAACGCGACGCTCTTCTATGCTCTGTATCTGTATCTGAACGCGTTCAACTTCTTGAAGATGGGGTACGCGTCCGCCCTGGCCTGGATCCTGTTCCTGATCATCATCGCCGTAACCATCTGGCAGCTCAACCTGGCCCGCTTGTGGGTCTACTACGAATTCGAAGAGGCGCAGGGAGAGTGAGTTGAGATGCAATGATCACCAACGAAAGCGTTCTGCGCGCTGAACCAGGTAGGAGCAGAGGAAACCCGCGCCCTGGCCCGCGCATCCCCGCGGCGATGGCCGGAAGTAAGAAACGTCAGGAGCTTTTTCGCCAGGTCATCAGCTACACCCTGTTATGCTTCTTCGGCTTCACGATGACCATCCCCCTTCTTTGGATGATCTCCACTGCGCTGAAGCCCGACGCGTTGGTATTCAGCATTCCGCCGCAGTGGTTTCCCAGGCCACTGGTCTGGCGCAACTTCATCAGCTCACTGACCCTCTTGGGCCATCCGGTGCATCTCTACGCCTGGAATACTGTCGTGATCGCTGGGCTCGGGGTCGCCGGCGTGGTCCTGTCCAGTTCGCTCGTTGCGTTCGGTTTCGCCCGCCTCGACTTTCCTGGCCGGCGCAGCTTGTTCTTGCTGGTGCTCAGCACGATGATGTTGCCCCGCATCGTCACGATCGTGCCGCAGTTCATCCTGTTTCAGAAGCTCGGCTGGCTGGATACCTTTAAGCCTCTGATTGTGCCCTACTGGTTTGGCGCCCCGTTCCACATCTTCCTGCTGCGCCAGTTCTTCCTGGCCATCCCGAAAGAGCTGGATGATGCGGCCCGGGTGGATGGTGCGTCCAGTCTGCAGATCTACTGGCGCATCATCCTGCCGCTCTCCAAGCCAGCCCTCGCGACGGTCGCGATTTTCGCATTTGTCTACCACTGGAATGATCTTCTGGAACCGTTGATCTTCCTGGCATCGCAACGCAACTGGACGTTAGCGCTCTTCCTGGCCAGCTTCCAAGGCTACATGCAGCAACCGCGCTGGAACTTGCTGATGGCAGCCTCGACAGTCCTGACGCTGCCGGTGCTGGTTCTCTTCTTTTTCACCCAACGGCTCTTCATCACCGGCATCGCCCTGACAGGCATCAAGGGATGAAAGACCGGAGCATCGCCCTCACTCATGCTCATCGCGCAGCGCGGGCCGGCGCGTTTGCTTGATGCGGCTGCGCGCGCGCTTCTGGTCCAACCGGCGTTGCCGGGCAGCCGCGCTCGGCTGCGTGGGAATGCGCCGCTTGCGCCGCCGGAGCGCAGACCGCAGCAGCGCCTGAAACCGGCGCAGAGCGTCGGCCCGATTTTCCACCTGGCTGCGCGTCGCGGCCGATACCACCCGCAGCACCCCCTCGCCGTCCACCATCCCTGCCAGGCGGCTCAGAAGGCGACCCCGCTGCGCCTCCGTCAAAGTAGGCGAATGAGCCACGTCAAACAGCAGCTCGACGCGCGTCTCGCTGCGGTTCACATGCTGACCGCCTGGCCCGCTGCTGCGGCTGAAACGATAGCGCACCTCGCCGGCAGGGATCACCAGCCCAGACTCGATGATGATCGCATCCTCGGCCGGGAAAGCCTCGATTGCGTCGGACATCAACATGCGGGGTGTTCCATCAGCCTTATCCATCCTTCATCCACCGTCCTCCGCCGCCGAGCGGCCAGCCGCGCCGACCTGCCCTCCTTCGACTTCCAGCAGAAAGGCCAGCACTGCCTCGTTCACTGCATGGGGTTGATCAATGTTGCTGGCGTGACCCGAGTCCGCGATGACCACGAAACGCGCGTGGGGCGCCAGACGGCGCAGACGCTCCTTGTAAGCCATCGGCACCACCTCATCCCGGTCGCCAGCCACGATGAGGGTCGGGCAGGCTACCCGGCGCAACGCCCGGCCAGGACGAAAACCGGCCACAGCCCACATCGCGCGGCGATAGGCAGCCGGGTCGTTGGCCGCCAAGCGCTCCTCTGCCTGGGCCCGCAACAACTCCTGGCCTGAAAGCGGGAAGAGCTGGTGTGCGATGCGCCGGGCGGTTTGGGCCATGTCAGACCGGCGCATGAGGTCTTTGCGCCTGCTCCACAGGGTGCGCAGCATCGCGGCCGGCGGCGGCCACAGGCCCGGAAAGGTGTTGATCAGCGTCAGGCTGCGCACGGCCTCCGGCTGGGCGACAGCCAACTGCTGCGCCACCAGGCCGCCCAGGCTCAACCCCAACACGTGCGCGGGCCAGGCGTTCAAGGATGCCATGAGCGCGGCCACATCGGCCGCAAAAAGCGGGACAGAATAACTGCCCATGGGCTTATCTGAAAGGCCGTGGCCTCGGAGATCCACAGGCACGCAGCGAAAGTGCGGGCCGAGAGCCGGCAGTTGCAGCAGCCAGTCATCGGCGCACGAGCCCAGCCCGTGCAACAACAGCAGCGTGGCCTTTCCCTCGCCCCACTCCTCGTAACGCATACGGATTCCGTTAGCATGTTGATATGGCATTGATCCCCTCCTGGCTCTCCGTCGGCATTGTCGCACGTGTCGCAGCGATTGACAAATCGAGAAAGGTGACGGTTTGGGCAGTCTGTGGTAAACTAGCGCAGGTACAGGAGGCGCTTGATGCCATCACACAACCTAATCTCCGTCTACAGGTCACAGGGTATGTTGGCGGCCCAGGTCGTGAAGGGGAAGCTGGAGAGCGCCGGGATACCGGTGTTCCTCAAGTATGAGGCGCTGGGCCAGGTTCTCGGCGTGACCGTGGATGGCCTGGGCCTGGTCGAGGTGCAGGTTCCATCAACGTGGGCCGAGGAAGCGACCGCTCTCGTGGCCGAGGAGACGGACGTCTGATCATCGCAGCAGGTCCCATCGAAAGCGAGATCGCCTGAAATCTGCGGTCGGGCTATTTGGCAGAAAGGGGGTTTCCTGGTATACTGTCAAGTTGGTTCATTCGTATTGTAACTGCAACAGGAGACTCACCGCGTGATTCAGCGCAAGACGCAGACCGCCGAATACTGGCAGTCTATCTCACTCTCAGCGGCCGATATCGAGTTTCTACACACCCTGCTCCTGGATGCCGAGCAACCGCTGACAACGCGGACGCTGGCGCTGGCGCTGGTGGGCGAGCGTTGTCGTCGCGAAGAGGCCGAACTGCGAGCCGAGCTCGACCGCGGCATCATCTATCAGCCGCGCAAGGGTTTCAAGGTCGGCGACAAGATCATCTTCCCCTCCCTTGACTTTCGCCTGGGCGTGGCCATCGAGCTGCGGCCCGGCCACAATCCAGAATATGGCGACTTCGAGGTCGTGACCGTGGACTTCGGACCCGATCGCCGGCAGCGCAGTTTCGCGGCCCGCCTCACCGCGGCGCACAAGCTCAACGTTGACATGCCCGACGTGCTGGCGCTGGGGGATGGCCTCACACCCGAAAAGATTCTCGACACAGTCGCCCCCGAACTGATGCCGACGCTCGCGGCCCAACTGGCCGGGCAGCGTGATTTCGCCGGTTTCGAGGATCGTTGGCTGCTGCGCGACCTCCTGGCCGATGTCCACGTGGGGCATCTCAACATCGCCGAGGCGCTGATCGAGATGCGCACGGCGCCAGTCGCGACGACCAGCTTGCTCAAAGAGTTGGATCTGCCGGCCGAGGTCAAACCGGAAATCCTGACGTTCTCGCTGCACAGCGCGCTGGCCGCTGATCCACGTTTCGACCAGGTGGGCGCCGGCGAGACGCGATGTTGGTATCTGCGCCGGCTGGAGCCTGCGGAGGCGCTGACGCGGCCCGAACCGCTGATCTATACGGCCATCCCCTATGACCGCGCGAGCCTGCCGGTCGAACTGCTGCAGATCGAGTGGGAGCTGGACGATGAGTGGACCGAAGGACAAGTACCCGCGGCAGCCGCCTCGCCAGTCAAGCGCGCGGTGCCTTCCACTACGGTCCTGCTCACCTATCCGCACCTGATCGCAGGGACCCTGCCGCTGAACGTGCACAGTCGCCCCCTCTTTCCGCGCGGTCATGGCGAACGCATCATGATCACCATGATTGACGGCCGCTGGGGCCAGCGGTTTCCGGCCTGGGTCGTGCCAGCTCATCGTTATGTCGCGGGACTGCGATCCTGGTTCGATCAACACAAACTGCCGGCTGGCGCGTTCATTACTCTCGAGCGCCGCGACAATACCGGTGAGATCGTCGTGGACTTCCGGCCCAAACGCATGCGTCGCGAATGGACGCGACGTGCGCTCGTCACCGAGGATGGTCGGCTGGACATCCAACTCCGCAAGCAGGAAGTCGCCTGCGAATACGACGAACAGATCATCATCAGCGACGAACGGGTCGAGGATATGTACCGGCTGCGGGCCAATCCAATCTACACGGGCGCGGATTTGAAGGATCTGGTTTACGAAATCACGACTGACCTGGCCGGTCTCAGCCAGGGCGGCAATGTTCACGCCAAAACGGTCTACAGCGCCATCAACGTGCTGCGACGCTGTCCACCGGGTCCCGTCTTCGCGATCCTGGCGAACGATCCACGCCTCCAGGGGGTCGGCGACGGCCTCTTCCGCCTGAATATCTGAGGACCTGAGGAGACATATGCCCACCTGGAAAAGGCCTTCTCTCGACACGAAGTTCTACATTGACTACAAGTGGTGGATAGACAAGGGCAAGGATGTGCGAGTGGCTGTGCGCGGACAACTGTGCGCCGATTGCCAGGCGCGCTTCCCCGATCATCGCAATACTGAGGCCGTGGATTGGGTGGATCCCGAAACAGCAGAGGTGGTGCGCGCCGATGCGCTGTTGCAGAGTCTGCGCAGCGATTGCTCGCAGAAGGCGGACTTCATCAGCCAGTCGAACTCGCTGGTCGCGAACGTCTTTCGCATCTTCTTGCTGAACGGCAACCAGCCGCTGACGCCGAAGGAGCTGCACGAGCGCATCCCCTGGCAAAGCGCCGAAGCAATCCTGCGCACGCTGGCAAGCAGCACCGTCTACATGGGTCTGCGACCGACGCACCAGAACGATTAGAACCCACCAAGTGCCAGGCCCTTGGTGGGCGATTTTCAGGCCGGCGATCGCAGCAAGGGCTTCCGGCGGCCTGCGCTCTACGCGGCAGGCTCGATGTTCGCCGAGCCGCGCAGCTTCAGCATCGCGTCGCGCGGCTCGACCGGCTCATCCTGAAAGCGCAGATAGAGATAGCGGAACAGATCGCGCACGATCGCAGTCAGCGGAACCGCCACCAGCATCCCCCACAGCCCAGCCACTTCGTTCCCGATCACCAGCACCACCATGATGAGGGCCGGGTGCAGCTCGACGGCTTTGCCAGAGATGCGCGGCACCAGGAACAGGTTTTCAATCTGCTGGATGCCGATGAAGAGCACCAGTGTCCACAGCCCAAGCCAAGGCGACTGCACCGCGGCCACCAGCACAGCCGGCGCCATCCCGAAAATGGGACCGACAAATGGCAGGATTTCGAAGATGCCGGCCACCAGCCCCAACACAGCCGCATACTGCACCCCCAGCAAAGTCAGTCCCGCGGTGGCCATGATCCCGATGAACACGCACAGCAAGAGCTGGCCGCGAATGTAAGCGCCCAGGATGCTGTCCACGATGCGCGCCATGTTCAGCGCATCGCTGCGGTATCGCGCCGGCAGCAGCTTGAGGATTCCGCGCGCGACCTTGGTCTCATCGTGGAGGATGTAGAAAAGCCAGAAGGGCACGACCAGCATGGCCAGAATGAAACTGATGGTGCTGGTCAGCACGCCGAGCGTGCGCGTCACCCCGGTTTGGAGCGCGCCCGCCAATGCGCCCGCCACCCGCTGCAACAGATCATCCACCTGCGCCTGGATGTCCGGCGGGATGTAGGTGCGATACCACGCCAGGCCCGCCTCGGCCTGCGTCTGCAGGCTCTGTATGACCTGGCCACGGTTCGCCCACAGCACGCGAAACTGCGCGGCGACGACCGGAACCACCAGGGAGACAAAGAGCACGAGCAGCCCAACCGCCGACAGATAGACCAGGATGATGCCCAGGGGGCGTGCGGCCCGTCGCAGGCGCAGCCGCTGACCGAGCACATTGTCCAGCCAGTTGACAGCCGGCAGCATCAGGTACGCGAGCACCAGGGCAAAGACAAAGGGAAAGAGCGCAGCGCGCGCAAGCCACAGCACGCCCATCACGATGAGCAGGAGCGCGACCACGAGCGCAAGACGATTCCGACGAGCAGAGGTCAGGGCAGACATGGGATGAAGGCCTCCAGACACGCACGATTCAGTTTCAACACGCACTACGCTCGCGGCTCGCCCAGGTTGCGCCGGAAAAGCGCCATCGCCAGCATGAACAGCGCCATCAGATCCACCAGGAAGATGGAGTTGTCAATCAGGCCGTGCGCGACCATGGCAGCCAGGCCGCCGAGCAGACCCAACGCCAGCGGCCAGACCCCTCCAGGCGCAGTGCGGAAGATCCGCCAACCGCTGCGAAACGCTGTCCAGATCGTCCAGCCCCCGACGGCCACGCCGATCAGACCCAGCCGCGTCCACAAATCCAGAAGGATATTGTGCGGGTGGCTCAGGTTGAGCTCTTGCCAGGCGCTCGGCAACACATAGCGCGTGCGATAGGCATAGAGGAAGTTATCCGGCCCGACCCCCAGCAGAGGATGATCGAGCGCCATCTGCCACGCGCCTTGCCACAGCTTGAGCCGGAAGAAGGTGGTGCCGCTCTCGAAGTTCAGCAGGTCGGCGAAACGGGGGGTGCGAAACAGCAACGCCAGACCGACCGCTCCGACGACCGCCGCAGCAGCCACGAGCAGCAGCGCGGACCGGCGTCGCGTGCGCCACGCGGCCAGGAGCAACACCAGGCCCATCCCTGCCGGCAGCCCCAGCAACAGCGCGCCCTTGCTGAAGGTTCCGATGCAAGCCGCGGCGATGATCAGCAACGCCAGGCCGTACCCAACGCGGGGCGCGGCTGAAAGCCAGCGGCTTCGCACCAGGTGCGTGTGAAATCTGGCCTGGGAGCCGAACAAGGCGAGCGCCAGGGCCAGCGGCGCAGCCCGATCGAGCGCCAACGCCAGGTTGTTGGGCGAGCCATAGAGGCCGCGCACGCGCCACACCCCTTCCACGTCCACCCGTCCCTGGCCCGTCGCCAGTTGCCACAGCGCCAGCACGCTGACGATCGCCATGCCCGCCATCAGCCCATTGACCAGCGGCCAGGGGGAAGACTCGCGGCCGCGCGGCCAGGGAGCGATCGCGATCAGCCAGTAGAAGAGCGCGGCGTCCAGGAAGACGATGCGGAACTCGCGCAGCGAGACGCCATGCCGCTCAGCAGCCACGGCCGAGATCAAACCAGAGAGCGCCAAAGCCGCCACTGCCAGATCGAGGCGCGCGGGGCATGAGGGGCCGCGGACTGCAAGGTGGAGGCGGCGGAAGGCTTCGCGCATGATGGCGATGGCGCCGGCCGGGGGCTGTGCAGACGCCTCTGGTTCCGCCTGACCGCCATGTCCCAGCGCCCACCGCAGCGCCATCGCGGCCGCCGCGAGGGTTACGAAGATCTCGAAGTGGCTGAATTGCCACCGCAGCAGCGTCTTCGGCGCGGGCCAGAAGGGGATGCTGGCAGCTATGAGGGGCAGCGCCAGGTCCGGCCGCGCCAGGAAAAGCAGGGCCAGACCGGCCAGCGCAACGAGATCAACCACCAGCCAGCGTGAGAGGATCAGCGCCAGGACCAGGATGAGCGCCGCGGCCCAGCCAATCGCATCAGGCAGGCCGGCCGGCCGCGCCAGCCCTGGTGACTGCCCCAGGGCCAGCATCGCCTGCAGCCGCCGCGCAACCGCCGAACGCCAGGGCCAGGCGAACGCCAGCCAGATCACGGAGGCCGGCCCTGCCAGCGTCGCCAGAATCCACGGCAGCCTGCTGGGCGCAGAGGTCGGGCTTGCGGAGACAAGCACCCCACGCAGCGCCCATTGGCCCCAGCCGCCCACAGCCTCCAGCCGCGCCTGATGCACATCCTGCGTCAGACCCCTGGCCACGGGCACAACGCGCGCCTCAGCCAGCGGGTCGTGCAACGCCAGGTATGCCGCGCCCGACTCGTCGCGCGGCAGGCTGTTGGCGGGTTGCCCATCCACGCTCACCCGCAGATAGGCCCAATAGGGCCCGCCCTGCATCCGCAACGCGAGAACGCTGCCGTAGAAGGTGAAGTCCAGGGCATCGCCATCCGCGGTAGGATCGGCTGCGGCCGACGTCACCCGCCAGCCCGGCCCGTAGTGCAGCGCAGGATGATCTATCGCGTGGTCGCCCGGCGGCAACAGGTCGGGCCGCGGGCCGGCGGCCGCCAGCGCCTGCGCGGTCGGGTTCATTCCATCGTCCGCATCGCACAAGGCAAAGCCACGCCACGGGTCGTCGGCCGGCCGCTGCGGGCAGTTGGCTGCCCAGGCCAACAGGCCCAGCCAGGGCCAACGCGTCGCGGCCAGGTCTACAACTGCGGCGGCATTGTGCGCCTGTTCATCGGCCGTCACCTGGCCCCAGGGCGACGGCCGCCCTGTCCAGCCGGGCGGCAGCGCGTTCCAGCCGAACGCCGTGGCCCAGATCGGCGCAGCAGCGTCGCCGTGGCGCAGCATCACCCGGCGCAGCAGCGCCGCCCGGCCGAAGTTCAGCGCCGCGGGATCAGGCGCGGCATCGAAGGCCGCGGAGAAGCCATAGGGCTGGGCTGCCACGATGTCGAACCATGGCCGCGCGCCTGCCCGATAGAGCTCGTCCAGAAAGGTGATGTCGCTGAGATTGGCGCCGCCAGCCTCGGTCGTCGGCGCGAGCGCAGCGAGCACGATCAGCGCGTCGGCATCGGCGGCGCGAATCTGGAGCGCGGCTTCGCGCAGCAGGCCGGCATAGCCGATGGGATCCACCGGCCGGGCGCCCCAGTGCGGCGCGATGTTTGGTTCGTGCCATACCTGGTAGTAGCGCACCTGGTCCGCATAGCGCCGCGCCACGGCCGCTGCGTACGCGCCGAAGTCGGCGCGCTCGTGGGGCGGCGCAAGGGGATTGCCCGCGTCGGCCGGCGGCCGCACCCACTCTGGCGCGCCGTTCAACACCACCAACGGATGCATGGCCGGACGCGTCGCGAGCGCCGCAAACACGCGATCCCACGGCGCCCAATCGAGCTGGCCGCGGGCCGGCTCGAGCCGATCCCACGGCAAAGTGAAACGCACCCAGCGGATGCCAGCGCGCTCCAGGCGCAGCAGAGTCTGCTCGAGCGCGGGACTGCTCAGTTCAGACGCCTCCAGGTTGACGCCGAGCGCGGCGGCCATGTCGGGCCGGATGGCCGGCGCGCCGGCGACATCACCCAACGACAGGGGATCGCCGCGGCGAACGTCCAACAGGAACGCAAGTGAAACGCTGAGCCAAAGCAACGCCGTCAGAACAGAAGCGGCCAGCAACCGCCGCCCGTGACGACTGAGGGTGATCGTCATACGCACCTCTTTGCTCGCGAAAAGGCTGCCATCGGCAGCCGGCGACTTTATGCTACCATAGGCGCGCGGAGTGCGCAAAGAGGTCATATTGACACGATCAGGCAAACGGGGTAAACTATCCCCGCTGTCACTTGGGACACCGCGCAGGACCATGCAGTCAGGAACGACCATGCCAACCGATCTATCCGATACGCACCCGGATGCCGAGCGCGTGCTGATCGAGCTGATGCGCGAAGCGCCTGCCTGGCGCAAGCTTGCACTCGTCGCGCAGATGAACGAAACGGTTCGCGTGCTGCTCCTCAGCGGGCTGCGCGAACGCTATCCCCAGGCCACACCGGATGAGCTGCGGCGGCGGCTGGCCGATCTCCTGCTCGGCCCCGAGCTGGCCGCCCGCGCCTACGGCTCGCTAGAGGGCAAGTCAACATGAGCCTGCCTGAGCCGATCGCGGTCACCCTGCTGGTCACAGATGCGCTGGAGCGCCTGGAAGTGGCTTATTTCGTCGGCGGTTCCCTGGCCAGCGCAACTCAGGGGGTCGCGCGCGCCACCTTGGATGCTGACTTAGTGGCCGATCTACGGCCCGAGCACGTCGAGCCTCTGGCGCGCCTGCTTGGCGGCGCCTTCTACTTCGACATTGACACGATCAGGCACGAGGTCCGCCGGCGCGGCAGCTTCAACGTCATCCATCTGCCGACGATGTTCAAGGTTGATATCTTCGTGAGCAAAGGACGCCCTTTTGACCGGGCGCAGTTCGAACGACGAGCGCTGCACGTGCTTGCCGCCGAGCCGGAGCGTTCAGCCTACTTTGCCAGCGCGGAGGACACAACCCTGGCCAAACTCGAATGGTATCGCAAGGGCGACGAAGTCTCAGATCGGCAGTGGCGAGACATCCAGGGGGTTCTGAAAGCCCAGAGCGACCGGCTGGACCTGGCCTATCTTCGACGGTGGGCCCTGCAGCTAAACGTAGACGATCTGCTGGAGCGTGCTCTGGCAGAAGCATATAGCACGGGAGCATCACGATGATCAAGATCGCCGAAGTTCTTCCTGCCCAACCCAGTCGCCTGTGGCGACTGGTCAAACAGTGCGGTGTGAATCACGTCGTCAGCGGGATGGATTGGAGCCGCGGCCTCGATGTCGGCCGAGATGAACTGCCCTGGGGCTACGACTCGCTGGCGCGACTCAAACAGGGGTATGAGGATGGCGGCTTCGAGCTGGCTGTCATCGAGGGCCGGCCGCCGCTGCACAAAGCCAAGCTGGGGCTGCCGGGCCGCGATGCGGAGATCGAGACGGCCTGCGACCTGATTCGCAACATGGGCAAGCTGGGGATTCCGGTGTGGTGCTACGAGTGGATGCCCGTCTTCAACTGGATCCGAACCGACATGGCTGTCCCCTCGCGGGGCGGCGCGCTGGCGACTGCGTTCGACTACGAACGGGTCAAGGACGACCCGCTGACCGAACATGGCGTGGTGACGGAGGAACGCTTGTGGGAAAACCTGGCCTACTTCCTGAAGGCCGTGGTACCGGCGGCCGAGCAGGCCGGCGTCAAGCTGGCCATGCACCCAGACGACCCCCCGCTCTCCGGCATCCGCGGCCTGGGACGGATCATGCGCAGCATCGAGAACTACCAGCGGCTGCTCGACCTTTACCCCAGCCCGGTCAACGGCATCGCGCTCTGTCAGGGCAACTTCACGCTGATGACTGATCTGGAAGGCGCCTACGGTCTGGACCTGCCTGGCGTCATCCGCCGCTTCGGCGAGCAGGGCAAGATCTTCTTCGTGCACTTCCGCGATGTGCGCGGCGCGGTGACCAGGTTCGAAGAAACCTTCCACGATGATGGCAGGACCAACATGGCGGCCTGCATGAGGGCCTATCGCGACATCGGCTATGAGGGGGTGCTGCGACCGGATCACGTGCCGACGATGGAAGGAGACAGCAACGATACGCCCGCCTATTCCTCGATCGGCCGGCTGTTCGCGATCGGATACATCGCGGGGCTCAGACAGGCGGTATACGCAGAACCCCAGCAGACATTCTGAGAGGAGCACTATGGACGGCAAGCTAACCGGTAAGAGCGTGGCTATTATCGTGGCCCATGAATATGAAGACATTGAGTTGCTCTACCCGCTGCTGCGACTCAGCGAGGAGGGCGCCGACATCCTGGTCGCGGCCGTGGCCATCGGCAGCCATCCGCGGCCGTGGGTCGAAAACAAGCCCGTGACAGGACGCTTCGGGCATCCCATACCGCTTCCCATCATGCCGGCGGGCAAACGCCACCGCCTCGTGACACTCGAGGATCTGCGCAGCAGCGAGGTGGATTGCCTGCTCTTTCCTGGCGGGTTCTCGCCCGACTTCCTGCGCCGCCACGCGCCCACCCTGGCGCTCACTCGCGAATGCCACGCGCAGGGCAAGCTGCTGGCTGCGATCTGCCACGGGCCGTGGGTGCTGATCTCGGCCGGCGTGGTGCGCGGCCGGCGCGCCACCGGCGTCAGCGCGGTGAAGGATGACCTGATCAACGCCGGCGCCGAGTATCTCGATGTGCCGGCCGTGCGCGATGGCAATGTGATCACGGGCCGCGTACCCAACGATCTGCCGGAGTTCTGCCAGGAGATCATTTGGGCGCTGGCAGGGTAGGGGGCGGGAGACAGAGGTCAGAGGTGAAAGGTCCGAAGGAAGGGAGAATCAGACTATGAGCTGCACATTTCAGGTAGTAGTGACGACTTTAGTCGTTTTCGTGTGGATGCGCGACTGAAGTCGCCACTACGACAGATGACCACATACCACAAAAAGGCACACCCGATGAACAACAGCATTGCACCGCTCTTTGCCCCGCTTCAGGTCAGACACAAGACCTTACGGAACCGGATCGTCTTACCGCCGATGGTCGTCAACCGTGGCCTGGCGACGCCGGCAGCTTGCGAGTGGTACGGTCGCCGCGCCCAAGGCGGAGTCAGCCTGGTGATCGTCGAGGCGACCAACTCGATCCTCTTCGGCGAAGAACTCACCGGCAGCAACCTGCGGCCGCTCGTAGAGGCGATCCACGACGGCGGCGCGCTGGCAGCGATCCAGGTGTTTCCGTTCCGCCGCGGCCAGTCAACCGCCCCCGCCGATCTTTCCCCAGAAGACATCAGCCGGCTTCTGGCGCAATATCGCCTGGCGGCCGACATCTGCGCGGCTGCCGGGTTCGACGGCATCCAGCCGCACGGCGCGCATGGCTACCTGCTCAACCAGTTCTTCTCACCCGTCCGCAACCAGCGCACAGACGGCTACGGCGGCGACCTGTCCGGCCGGATGCGTCTGGCAATCGAAATCGTCGAAACGATCCGGCCCATCGCCGACCGGGCCGGGATGCTCGTGCTCTATCGCCACACGCCGCTCCGCGATGACTTCGGCTACGGGATACCGGACAGCCTGATCCTGGCGGAGGCGTTGGTCACAGCCGGTGTGGATATCCTCGACCTTTCGCCTTCAAGCGGGGGCGCTCCCGGAGATCGGGCGGCGCCCTTCACCAGGCTCGGCGTGCCCGTCATCGCGGTCAACGGCCTGGACCGCGTGCCGCGGGCGCTGGAAGTGCTGGAGCACGGCCGGGCCGACTTGGTGGCTGTCGGCCGTGGGTTGATCGCCGACCCCGACTGGCCGATCAAGGTGCGCGAAGGACGCCAGGACGAAATCGTGGTCTGCGTGAGCTGCGACGAGTGCCATGCCGACCTGCGCCGCGGGGTGGCCGTTGGCTGCGCCGAGTGGCGCAACTGAGTTGGAGCAGCCAGTCGTCAGTTCGGTGATCGTCGGCGCGCACGGTCGAGCACGTGTGGTTTCTTGACACATCATCGGAGCAGACTTGCATGACCCTCAAACACGTCTTGATTCCTCTCGGCGGACTGTGGCACCCGTTCGAGGGGTTCGCCGCCTTCACGAAGGCGCTCTTCGAGCCGGCCGGCTACATAGTCGAGAGCACCTACGACCTGGACAGCCTGGCTCGCCTGCCCGCAGGCGGCTACGATCTGGTGGTCAGCTACACCAGCTTGTCGAAGCACCGCGAAGGGATGAACGACACCACGCCCGAGGGACTTACCGATGCACAGGTGGACGGGCTGACGCGCTGGGTGCGCGCGGGCGGCGGTCTCCTGGCGGTCCATTCTGCAACGGTGGTCGGAAACTCCAACCCAGCCTACGAGGCGTTGCTCGGCGGCGCGTTCATCTCGCACCCGCCGCAGTTCGCGTTCACAGTCTATCCTCTCTCTCGTGAGCACCCAATCACGGCAGGGATCGAGGCCTTCACCGTCCACGACGAGTTCTATATCCAGCGCTATGATCCCTCGGTGGACATCCACATGATCGCGCTGGATCGCGGGATCGCCCACCCGATGGTCTGGACGAAGACGGCGGGAGCGGGCCGCGTGGCGCACATCGCACTGGGGCATTCCGAGCGCGTATGGAGCCTCCCACTGTATGAGCGGCTGTTGTTCCAAGCGGCCGCCTGGCTGCTGGATCGCTAACCTATGGATGCGGCGCAGCCGGGCTGATTGAGACCCGGACGCAGATGAACGCAGATCTTCGCAGATGAAGATCGAGAATCAGCGTGTATCTGCGTCGATCTGCGTCCCGTCCCATTCTTGCCTGACTGAACCAAGCGCATAGGAGGTAAGATGCGACCACTGAGCAAGATCGCGGCTGGCTGGTGGGATTACACCACGCTCGACCGTGAGATCCTGGATGAAGCCGCGCGGCTGACCGCCGACGACCTGCTGCGGCTGAGCCGGCCCGGCTTTCGCGTCGTGTTCTACGACACGGTCGAGGATTTCTACCTGGCCGAGGCGCTCGAATACATCACCGCCTGGCGTCAGGCCACGCCAGAGCAGCCCGCCGGCATCTGCGGCCCCATCGGCCCAACCGAGCAGCTTCCGCTGGTGGCGAGGCTGGTCAACGAGCTTGAGCTTGACCTGCGCCATGCCCACTTCTGGGGGATGGACGAGTGGGTGGTGGACGGCAAGGAGGCTGGGCTGGACTTCCCGCTCGGCTTTGCACGAGCCGACATGGCGCTCTGCTTCGACCGCATCCGGCCTGAACTGCGAATGCCGGCGGCGAACATCCACTTCCCGGCCGTGGACCCCATCGGGTACATCGCGAGCTGGGAGCGCGCTCGCTGCGTCGTGATGCAGGGCGGTCAGGGTGAGGTCAAGCACTGGGCGTTCAATGACCCGCCTCGACGCGAAGGCATGTACGTGGATGCGCCGCCGCCACCCGAGGAGTATCGCAAGCTGACCACACGCGTCGTGGACCTGCACCCGATTACGCTGATCCAAAACGCCCGCACGTCGGGCGGCGGCATGGTGCAGAACGTGTCAACCCAGGCCATCACCGTTGGGCCAGTGGAGACCTGGAAGGCTGAGAAGGTCTCGATCTGGCACGCCGGACAGCACGACAACCCGTTCGGCATGAGGCTGACGACGTTGATGATCTCGCAGCGCCTCCCTGACAGCGCCGTCCCGATGTCGCTCCTGGCCGATCATCCGAACGTGCAGTTCAACTTCCTGCGCTCCGGGATCGGCGTCTGCGATGTGGCGATGCATTGAAAGACACCTGACGTTTGACGTTTGACGACCAACCATGGATGAAACACCGAGAAGAACGACAACGACGCGACGTGTCTTTGCCATTGCTGCGCACCCGGATGACATCGAATTCATGATGGCCGGGACCTTCTTGCTGCTCGGCCGGGCCGGGTGTGAGCTGCATTACATGACCCTGGCCAACGGCAGTTGCGGCACGAACGTGCACGACGCCGAGACCATCATCCGCATCCGGCGAGAGGAGGCGCGGGCCGCGGCCCAGACAGTGGGCGCGATCTATCATGAGGCGTTGGTGAACGACCTGGAGATCTTCTACGAGCGCGCTACCCTTCGCCAGCTCGCCGCGGTCGTGCGCGAGGTCGCGCCCGAGATCGTCCTGACCCATGCGCTCCAGGAATACATGGAAGACCACACAAACACGACGCGGCTGGCCTTGACTGCCGTGTTTGCGCGCGGCATGACCAACTTCCCGGTCGAACCGCCGCAGCCGATCACCGCGCAGCCGGCCACCATCTATCATGCGCTGCCCTACGGCTTGCGAGATCCCCTGCGCCGCCGAGTCAGGCCGGAGCTGTTCGTGAACATCAGCGATGTGCTGCCGGTCAAGGCCGCGATGCTGACGCTGCACCGCAGCCAGCGCGAATGGCTGGATGCCAGCCAGGGCATCGGCTCGTATCTGCGGGCGATGGAGGAGATGGCGGAAGAGGTGGGCCGGCAGTCTGCGACGTTCACCCATGCCGAAGGCTGGACGCGGCATCTGCACCTCGGCTATTGCGCGGAAGACGCCGATCCATTGGTCGAAGTGTTGGGGGACGCGGTTATTCAGCGAGGCTCCGACAGCCTGGGGTTGCCCACCTCGTCCAGCCCCAGGTGAATCAGATACAACGACAGGAACAAGCACATCAGGGCCAGCACCGGCGCCAGCCACCACCACCAGAGATTCTGCAAGATCGCGCCGTAGCTGAGCGCCCAGTAGACCATCATCCCCAGGGTCATCTCGCGCTGGGGACCCAGGCCCAGGAGCGACAGCCCTGCCTCGGCCAGGATCGCGGCGATGAAAGCGTTGACGAAGTTGGCGCCCAGCCATTGCAGCATGTTGGGCATCAGTTCGCCAAAGACGATCCGCAAGGGAGGCATCCCCGAAAGTCGCGCCAGCTTCACGAAGGCGCGTTCCTTCAGGCTGAGGACCTGCGCGCGGCTCTGGCGCGCGGGCGAGGCCCAGGCGAACGCGCCGATGATCAGCGCCATGGCTGGCACGCCCACACCTTTGACCAGCGAGGCGATCAGGATCAGAAAGAGGAGCGAAGGCACCGAGAGGAACACATCCACGAGCAGCCGCAGGACCGCATCCACGATCCCGCCGAAGTAACCGCCTGAGAAGCCGATCAGCGCGCCCAGCGATGTACCCAGTGCGGCCGCGATCAGGCCGACCAGCAGCGATTTGAGAATCGCCTCGCTCATCTGGATTGCGATGCTGCGTCCCAGGCCGTCGGTGCCGAGCGGCGCACCTGGCCCTGGCGGCTGCTTGGGCAGAAAGCTGCCGGTGCGGCGCAACCCGGGATCGGTCAGCGCATCGCTGACGACCGCCGTCACGACCAGCGCGGCAATGATGATGAGCCCCAGGAGGAGCTTCTGGTTGCGGAAGAGCATGGCAGTATACCTCGGCTATTGATGCATACGCCAGCCGCCGCCGACGTAGAGCAGTTGTCCTGTCAGCCAGCGAGCCTGCTCAGAGGCCAGAAAAACGATGACATCGGCGACGTCGTCGGCCGCACCGACGCGGCGCAGCGGTGTTCCATCGGCGATTGCCGCCTCTGCCTGCGGCGTGATATAGCCGGTCTGAATCGGGCCAGGCGCGACGACGTTGACGGTGATCCCATACTTGCCCAGTTCCGCCGCGGCCGAGCGGCTGTACGATTCGATGGCGTGTTTGCTCGCGGCGTAGCTGATATTGGCGACATGGGCATGGGCGGCGTCGGTGCTGATGTTGATGATGCGCCCCCAGCGGGCATTCCGTCTCAGATAGCGTTCGAGATATTCCGCCATGAGCAGCGCGCAGGCGCGCGCGTTGATGGCGAAGTGGGCGTCAATGCTGGCAGCCGATGTGAGCCAGACGCCGCCGCCTTCCTCTGTTGTCAGCGCAGGGTCGAAAGTCTCCGCGACGCAGTGAGTGTGATTGGCGACAAGAACGTCAACCGGCCCGCATTGCGCCTCGCACAGGTCAAAGAGGACCGGAATGGCGCTCGGATCGGCCAGGTCAGCCTCGTGCGCATGAGCGCGGCCGCCCTGCGCCCGAATGCGCTGCACGAGCGTCTCTGCCGAACGCTGTTGGCCCGCACGATAGAGCGCATCGCCGCCGACGCCCGCTTCTTGCGCCCACTTCAATTCCTCGTCCAAGTAGCGACTCGCGCCGCGAAAGTAGGTGATGAAAACCCTCGCTCCCTGACTGGCAAAGGCTTGTGCAGTAGCTGCGCCGATCCCGTGATTGGCGCCGGTGATGAGGACAACCCGATTCGCGAGTTGGGGGTCAATCATCTTCGCTTCACCTTTCTTGTGGACAGTCCAAGTATACGGCGGATGGCATGAGTCTGTCAAGGTGATGAAACTGGAGAGCCTGGAAGGTCTATACGTTCTTCAAGGGGATTGGCAGCAAACGATGGCGCGCCTGACCAGAACATCGCGCACCAAAGCGGCCGGCCCTTCGGTTGCGGCAGGAGGCCGCGCTATGGTATACTTCGCGCACCAAAGCGGCCGGCCCTTCGGTTGCGGCAGGAGGCCGCGCTATGGTATACTTCGCGCATAGAAAGCTATCTCGGCGCGTTCGGCCTGCAACAGCCGCGCGAGCCAGAGGCAGGACGGCCGGCAACCGGCTATGTGGATGCCGGCGGTGAGAAAGGAGGGTGGGTGATAGACCGATCCAAAATTGGGGGCGTTGTGTCGCCCATGGTGACGCCGCTGTGCGCCGATGGCGTTACGGTCCACGAGGCTGGCGTGCATCAGCTTGTGGAACGCCTGGTGACACAAGGCGTGCATGGCGTTTTCGTCGCCGGCACCACGGGCGAAGTATGGGCGCTGGATGACGAGCAGTGGTCGCGGCTGGTGCGGTTCGCCAGGGAAGCTCTGGCCGGCCGCGCGCCGCTCTACGCTGGAGTCAGCCATCCTTCGACGGCCGGCGCTGTGGCGCGGGCGCGGCTGGCCGAGAGTCTGGGCGCGGACGTTATCGTGTCGCTGGCGCCCTACTACATTCCGCCCGGTCAGGCGGACATCGTGCGGCATTTTCAGGCGCTGGCCAACGCGACCGCGCTCCCCATCATCATCTACCAGTACCCAGGCATCGTCAAGGCGTCCATCACCCTGCCCACCTATGTCGAGTTGGCCAGGATCCGCGGCGTAGTGGGCGTGAAGGATTCGTTGGCCGATGTGACCGAGTTCCACCACATGGTGTTGACGCTGAGGGGCGGCGGACAGGACTTTCGCCTGTTCCTGGGCACGGATGTGTTGGGCAATGTGGCGGTGATGTTGGGCACGCAGGGCCTGGTGCCGTCGTTGAGCAACGTTGCTGCGCCCTACATCGTCGGGGCCTACGAAGCGGCGCTGGCAGGCGACTGGCAACGCAGCGTCGCAATACAGGCGCAGGCGAGCGCGCTCAAGGCCATCTATCGCGTCGCGTCTGGGGATGGGCCATTCGATGGCTTCCTGGCGGGTCTGAAGGCCGCGCTGACCGTGCTGGGAGTCGAGGCTGGCCCACCGGCCGCGCCGCTGCGCGCCTGTACGGCCGCGGAAGCAGAAACGATCGCGGAAATCCTGCGTCGTGGAAGTCTGTTGTAGTAGTCACTTCTAACTCACAAGGAGGAACACAATGGCTATCACGTCCGTGTCTCGTCGAGAATTCCTGAAGAAGTCCGTGACAGTGGGCGTCGGGTTAGCAGCCCTGCCGCTGGCGGCCGCCTGCGCGCCAGCGCCCACCCCGGCGCCGCAGCCGGCACCGCCGACGGCAGCGCCGGCCAAAGCCCCCACAGCCGCCGCGCCGGCCGCATTCGATTGGAAGCGCTTCAAGGGCGAGAAAATCGAAGTCACCTTCACGATGGGCAACATGGTGGACGTCGTGATGAAGAACCACAAGGAGTTCGAAGATCTCACCGGCATCACCGTCGGCGCCGAGCAGATTCCCGAACAGCAAGCGCGGCAGAAGCAGGTCATGGAGTTCAACTCGGGGGCGACCTCGTTCGATGTCTGCCACTACTCGTACCACGTACACAAGCGCCTGTTCGCCAAGAACAAGTGGACCCTGGATCTGCGCGAGTATCTGAAGGATCCCACGATGACCCCGCCGGACTTCGACTGGGATGACTTCTCGTCCGGCGCCAAGGCCTACGCCACCGACGTCGAGGGTCGCATCTGCTCGATCCCAATCAAAATCGACTTCTGGATGCTCTACTGGAACAAGGAGCTATTCAAGGCCAAGGGGATCGCCTACCCCAAGACCTTCGAGGAGATGCTCGAAGCAGCCAAGAAACTGCACGACCCCAGCAAGAATATCGTGGGCTACCTGGCGCGCGGCCTCAAGAACGCCAACGTGCCGGTGTGGACGCACCTGATGCAAGGCTGGGGCGTTGACCCGATTGACGCCAAGGGCAACTTCAACACCGAGTCGCCGGAAGCGATCGAAGCAGCCAAGCTCTACCAGAGCCTGCTCAAGAACTACTCGGCGGCCGGCGCCAGCGGGTTCAACTGGAACGAGTGCCAGTCGGCGTTTGCCCTCGGCCAGGCCGCGATGTGGCAGGATGGCATCGGCTTCGCCACGCCGCTCGAAGACAAGGCCAAGTCGAAGATCTTCGGCAATGTCGGCTACGGCGTGTTCCCCAAGGGCCCCAAGGCGCATCATTCGGCCATGTTCGGCGATGGCATCGGCGTCTCGGCGTTCAGCAAGAAGAAGGGGCCGGCCTACTTCTACTGTCTGTGGGCGACCAACAAGGTGAATCAGTTGCGCGTGCTGCAGGCTGGCGCGGCCGTCACCCCGCGCACGTCAGCGCTGAGCAACCCGGACCGGGCCAAGGGCTCGACCATGCCCGGCGAGTACTTCGAGTGCCTGGAGGGCTCCGGCAAGATCCTGCGCGCTGGTCTGCCCGAGATCATCCCGGTCACCGAGTTCCGCGACATCTTCGGCATCGCGCTGACCAACATGATCGGCGGCGCCGACCCGGCCGCCGAGCTGAAGAAGGCCACGGCCGACTTCAAACCGATCTACGAGAAGAGCGAGAAGGGCTGATACCAGAGACCCTTCGGGTTTTCGGAAACCCGAAGGGTCTGTCGTCGACATCCTGGAGGTGACGATGCTGCCATCGGTTGGCAAGTCGCGTGCGCCGATCGGGGCCGCGGCGTCGGGGCGCGGCGGCTACTCGCGTCGACAAATCTATATCCGCTTTCTGCTGCCGGCGCTGATCGCTATACTCGCCGTGATCATCTTCCCCTGGCTGTTCACCAGTTGGATGAGCCTGAACGACTGGCAGATGGGGATGTCACGCTCGTTCACCGGGCTGACCAACTATCAGAAGTTGGCGACCGACGCCCGGTTTCTGGAGACGATCCCGCGCACGCTGTTTTTCACGATCCTGAGCGTCGTGGCGCCCCTGGTCTTTGGCGTGTTCGCCGCGGAAGTATTCCACCAACGTTTTCCGCTGCGCGGCCTGCTGCGTGGGGTCTACATCCTCCCCATGATGACCACGCCGGTCGCCATCGCCTTGATCTTCATCATGATGTATCATCCGCAGCTCGGCGTCCTGAACTACCTGCTCAGTCTGATCGGCATCCCTGCGCAGTTGTGGATTTATGACAAGAACACCGTCATCCCGGCGCTGGTCCTGGTCGAGACGTGGCAATGGACGCCGCTCGTCATGCTGATCGTACTGGGAGGATTGGCTGCGCTGCCCACCGAGCCGTATGAGTCGGCCCTGATCGATGGCGCCAGCCGGTGGGATATGTTTCGCTTCATCACCCTGCCGCTCGTCATGCCGTTTCTGATGGTGGCGGTCATCATCCGAACGATTGATGCGCTCAAAAGCTTCGACATTATCTTCGTCATGACGCAGGGCGGGCCAGGCACGGCCTCCGAAACGATCAACATCTATCTTTATTTGCAGGCCTTTGCGTTCTTCAACGTGGGGCACGCGTCTGCGGTGGTGGTGGTGTTCTTTGCTATCATTGTGGCGCTTGCCATCATCCTGCTGGCTGCCCGGGAGCGGTTGCGATGGACGCGATGACGAACAACGGAGCATGGGGTCTACGCTTGCGCAAGTTGACGAACAAGGCGGCGCTGGCATTCGCCGTGTTCGTGGTGATTTCGCCAGCGCTCTTTGTGATGCTCTGGATGCTATCGCTTGCCTTCAAGAACGAGATTGACAACATCGCCTATCCGCCCGTCTGGATCCCCAATCCGCCGACCCTGGCCAACTACCGGCAGGTGTTCGAGCGCAGCCCGTTCGGTCTGTATACTGTAAATAGTATTATCGTCTCGGGCTCGGCGACGTTGGTCGGGCTGGTGTTAGGGGTTCCAGCGGCCTATGGCATCGCCAAAGGGAAGGCGATGAGCATGGGCATGCTGATCATGCTGGCGCGCATCACTCCCGGCCTGTCGTATCTGATTCCGCTCTTCACCCTCTTTCGCTTCCTCAGACTGACCGGCACGCTGGCGCCGGTGGCGATCACGCATCTGGTCATCACCATCCCCATGATCGTGTGGGTGATGATCAGCTTCTTCGAGGATATCCATCCTGAGCTGGAAGAGGCGGCGCTGGTGGATGGCTGCTCGATCTGGCGCGCCTTCGTAAGCGTTTCGCTGCCGCTGGCGCGACCAGGCATCGCAGTCGCGGCGATCCTGGCCTTCATCCAATCGTGGAACAACTTCATCTTCGGCGCGGTGCTGGCCGGCCGCGAGACGCGCACGCTCCCCGTCGCAGTCTTCAACTCCATGACCTATGAGCAGTTGTCTTGGGGCCCGCTGGCCGCAGCCGCCTTGATCGTGACGCTGCCGACGTTGCTGCTGACCATCTTCGTCCAACGCGACATCGTGACCGGACTGGCAGCCGGCGCGGTCAAGGGGTAGATGGCCTGAGCCAGAAATGGATCACGCGCGGCCGGGAGCGGTCTCGTGCGGAGTGGATGTGCAGCGCCTCAGCAATCGCCGTATGAGAGAGCCTGGGTGGTTCACCCATCAGCGCTACACAACTGAGACATCCTGGTTCAATGCGCCTCCTCGCACCCTATCTCCGCTATCAGCTTGCGCAAGGCCCTCGCCGCCACCGCCATCCCCTCTGGCCCGCTGAAGCCGCTGGAGTGACCGGCGATGAGCAGATGCGGCTCCAGGCTCAAGAAGCCCTGGTAGCCGCTGTCGCGCAGCGCGGCCAGCAGCTCAACCACCTGGCCATCGCCTGCGCCGGCCGGACAGATCTTGCCGTGGGCCAGGCTGGCGTCTTTGATGTGAACGTGGGCGACGTACGGGCCGAGCAGAGGCCAGCCGCGCACGGTGACATCGGCCTCGCGCTCTTGCACGAAATTGGCCGGGTCCCAGGCGAAGCGCAGGTGTGGGCTGTTCACCAGGCCGAGCAGCCGATGGCAACGCGCGACAGTGTCGCCCACGATCCCCTTTTCGTTTTCCAGCACGAGGACAAAACCCTCTTGCCCCGCCATCTCGGCAAGCCGGGTGAGGCGCTGGGCCACCTCCTCGACGTACCCGTCGAACTCCTGGTGCGAGGCGCCCGCGGGCGGGTAGAAGGAGAAGATGCGTACGCGCCGCGCGCCAACTCGCTCGGCCACGCGAAAGATGCGCTCCAGATTCGCCTGTTCCTTCTCAGGCGGGTCGGCGATCGGCGACTTGCCGATGGGGCTGCCGATGCACGCGACGCCGATGCCGCGCTGGTCGCAGAGCTGGCGCACGCGGCCGGCCATGTCGTCGTCCATGCGCAGCACATTGACGCCCCACGCGCCGCGCAAGTCCAGATAGCCGATCTTCAGGTCGGCCAGCACCTCGAGTTGGCCCTCGAGATCGGCGACGATCTCATCGCCGAACGCGGAAAGAGTGAAGGAAGACTGAGTAGATTGTGTGGTCATGTGTGTTCCTCATCGCAGCGCGCACACCGTCACCGCGCCGATCAGACCCGATGGCATGGTCGCGCCGCCCTTGTATTGCCGGTAATCGCGGCTCCCGGCATTGGCGTAGCCCACCAGCCGGTTGCGCAGCGTGGGGGTCACGACGATTTTGAGCGTATTCTCGCCTGCGCGCAGCAGCCCGGTGATCTCGCAGCGCCAGGGCGGGAGCAGCAGCGGGTCGAGCGCCTGGCCGTTGAGCACGATGTCGGCGCGGTCGCAGACGCGGTCGAACTGGAGGAAGTAGCGCTGGGCCGGGTCGAGGCCGGCCAGGGTGAACGCGGCGGTGTATTCGCCGGCCGCGGCCAGGGTCGCCAGCTCCGGCAGATCGCGCCAATCCTTCAGCGCGGGCAGCGATAACTCGATGCGGTGGCTGGTCCCATTCGCCAGATGTTGATCGGCGGCAAAACTGAACCCGTCTACCGTGAGCACCGGCGCCAGGTCGGCCGCCATGATCGGCGCGGGCGCCAGCGGCAAGTCTTGCGCCGCGGCCGGGTCGGCCAGCCAGATCAGCTTGGATTCGTAGGGGGCGAAACACAACGTCAAGCGAGGCGTCATTGCGAGCGCCGTTTGCGAAGCAATCTCCCCAGCCAACCGCAGCATTTGCCCCGTCCACAGGTCGAGCAGCACCGGCATCCGGCCGGCCGCCGCCAGCGTCACATCCACCGCCCGCTCCTCCCGCGTCCGATTGCGCAAGAAGAAGAACTCGCTGCCATCCTCCCGATCCACCTTATGGATGAAGCCGATGTGGGGCTGTGGCGTATCGTAGATCACCTCACCCTGCACCCCCGCGGCCCGCACCGCCGTCAGCACCGCCGCGGCGTCCGCGCAGTCTGGGCCGGAGATGGCCGCGACCGCTTCACGCACCGCCGCGTCGCGCGCCGCGTGGTCGCAGTAGCCGGGGTCGCGGTCGGGCCGGCCGCCGACGAAGAACACTGGGATGCCCGCCCCCGCGATCTCCCGCAGCTTCGCCGCGGCCGCGACCGTCAGATGCGGCTCGCGGTAGAGGATCAGCGCCTCGAACGCCGCCTCGCCCATCACGACCGTCTGGCCTTCGATACGCGCCCGCAGCAGCCGGTCCTCGTTGAAGTAGATCGGGTAGTGGCCGTGCGCCGTCAACTCGGCCGCCAGCCCCGCGGTCGCCTGAACCCATTGCCGGTCGCCGGTCACGTCGGTGCGGGAGGGCATGATCATGGCCGCGATGCGGTTCGCCTTCGGGATCTGCGCGTCTTGATCGTCCAGCACGCCCTGCACCAACTCCTCGCGGATGTAGTTGCCGTTGGGGTAGTCGAAAAGCTGATAGAAGATGCCGATGCGTGTGCTGGTGCGGCTGCGCTGCAGGAGATACTGCGCGCGCGCCGCGTAGGCGTTGAGCGCGGGCGCGGCGCCGGCCGACAGCGGATCGTTGTCGCTCATGTCGGTCGAGAAGGTCATCATCGCCATATGCGGTGAGGCAAAAGGATGATAACCCGGAGCCAGGAACGCCCCGTGATGATAGGGGAAACCGTGATAGATCGCCTGGTTGACCCCCGCCTCGAACAGCCGATCAATCCCCACACGCCACTTGAGCGGGGTGGTCATGTAGGCGCGGCCCTGCCATACCAGCGTCTCGCAGGTCACGATCGGCCGCTCGTACAGCGTGCCAGCCGCGCCGGCCAGCTTCAGGAAGTTGAGCGCGCCGCCGCCGTAAAGCTGCTCGGTCTCCGGGATGTCGGAATAGCCGAGCATGGCGAGCGGATCGGCCAGCATCCCATAGCCCTGGACGCGGAGTACGTCAATACCCATCATAGATCCTCCATCACATCCATACACCCTGTTCCCGCAGGCCGCGCCGGACTGCCTCGCTGAGCGCCTGCGCTTTGCGCAGCAAGCCCTCCTGGTATACCTGCATCAATGCAGACAGTTCGACTCGCTCAGCCTCAATCAGCACACCGGCCTGTTGCTTATTCAACAACACGCTCAACCGGCGATCCTGGATCGAGTTCATCTGCTGATCAGCCAACGCCAGCACTTCTCGATCCGGCAAAGAAGAAATCGGCCGGAAGGCCTCGGCGGAAGAGCCAAGTGTCGGCAGCGAAAGGACGATTGTATCAGCCAGCAAATCCGGCGTAGCGCGGCCAGTCAAACGCGCCAACTGATCTGCCCGACGGAAAGCCTCATCGGGCAACGTTACCATGACCTGAACGCCCATTGCTTTGCCTCTTCCAGTTCCCTGTGTCAACCAGTACTCTGTGTACTCCCAGATAGCAACATTCTACCAGAAAAATCGCGAACCGGAAAGCATCTTTGAGGATCACCTATCCGTACACTTCATCAATCACCCGCCGCGTGAGCTTCACCCACTCGCGCACGCGCGTCGGATCGCCTTGCACCGTCTCGACATCCTTGAGCGTGATGTCGGTGTGACACGCCTTGCACGCGCCCAGATCGCGGCGCAGGATCGCGAGGATGCGGTCAGGGTCGAAACCGTAGCCCACCATGTCGGCCGGGCTGGGGCGATAGGAGAGCACGTAATCCGTCCCGATTTGCTCGGCGCACCTGGCCGCGTCGGCGAAGGGGGAGACGCCGATCCGGCGCAGGTTTGGGATCTGGCGCAGGATGCCGATCTTCTTGGTCAGGTCTTCGCAGCAGCCGTAGGCGACCAGCCCGAACTCCTTCAGGATCGGGATCTGATATTGCAGGAGGAATTCGTCATGCTTCTTCGGGCCGACCAGCGCGAACTCCTGCGCGGCCATGTAGCCCCAAAGCTGCTTGCGCTTGATCCCGTTGACATTGGCGGCCGGGTCGGGCAACTCCTCGGCGTAGAACATCGCCTGGTTCTGATGCGCGGAGAGGCTCCAATCGCCCACGGCTTCGGCCTGCGCGTGCGTCCGCAGGATGCCATCCCGCATGAAGCCGGCCAGCCGGTGCAGCCACGCGGGCCGGTCGCTCATGTCGAGCATGAAGTTCTCGATCCCGCGCAGATGCCCCAGGTCGGTGGAGATGTCGCCGGTCCACATGCGATAGGCCGGGCCGCGATCAATGTTGATCGTGATGATGTCGCCGAGCGCGTCGTGCAGCCGGCTGGCGTTGCGGGCCGTAGCCTCTTCGTCAATCTCGTGCCACGGCGGCCGCAGCTTCTCGATGTCGGCCTCGGTCTTGAGCGGATAATCCACCTTGTACGACCCGCCCTCGTCGCTCGTGCGATGCCGCGCGCCGCTGACGCCCCAACCGCTGCACCGGTAGGTCGCGTGGAGCGTCACCCACGGCTCGAAGATCGAGTCGTCGCCCAGGCTGTCCCAATAGAGCTGATAGCGGAAGAAGTTTTCGAAGTGACGAAAGAACGGATCCTGGCAGACAAGCTCGGATTCCGGCAGCTCCTTCCACGCGAACGCGCGGGTGTAGATCAGCGGCCGCGTCCACTTTAAGCTGTTATGTCTACGCCACAGGTCGCGGCGCGCGTCCATTTCGGGCCGGCCGCACACTTCCCCGTAGCGCGCCGCCAGGTCGCGGAGGATGGTTTGATCGGTGTGTGTCATGGCAGCTCCGTTGATAAAGCTGATGGTGTGTTGGAAGCGCGAAGTGTTTGGATCACGAAGACACGAAGAACCGCGAAGACGCGAAGCGCGAAGGCTCCTACCGCGATGGACATCTTCGTGGACTTCGCGCTTCGTGTCCTTCGTGCGCCTTCGCGACTTCGTGCTCCAAACGCCCCTCGCTACACCCCTTTCATCTCTGCAACCGCGATCCCATGCTCTCCCGCCACCGCGTAGAGAAGATAGACGCGGCCGTCCTCCTCGAAGATGGCGGGATCGCGCAACTGGCGCGACCGCTCCAGGATCAGGCCGCGCTGGGACGGCGCCAGCGGCAGGTCAGTGCCCTCCCAGGCCAGCTCCGGCTGGAGCAGTGTGATCGACTCGGTCGTCTGCCACGCCGTCCAATCGGGCCGCAAGTCAATCGTACACGTCAGGATGCGCTCCGGACAATCGCCGGCATTGCTCCAGAAGACGTGCAGGGTGTGATCGTGCCGGAGCACGGCGCTGTGGCGCATCTCCGGCGTGAAGAGCCGCGGCCCCGGCGCGAACCCGGTCAGCGGGTCGCGTGAGCGGCGGAACTGGCCGGGCATTTCGAGCGTGTAGAACCAGCCATCGTACTCGAACACACGCCAATACGATGCGCCGAGATGCTCCGACTGCGGCATGAAGTGGAGGCCGTCGGTCGAGGTCGCGACGCACGTCACCTGGCTGGGTTCGCCCGCGACGCAACAGCCGTGGAAATACATGCGGATGCGCCGCCCGGCATCGTCCACGTGAACATCGGGCGACGCGATGTGCCGCGGGAAGCTGGTCTGCGCCAGGCTGAGCGTGCCCGGCTCGTGGGTGCGCCACGGCCCGGCCAGCGCGTCGGCGTAGGCCAGCCGGATGTAGGTCCCGTCGTGCGCGGCGAAGTAGAGGTAGTACTTGCCGAGCGGCTGCGCGATCCAGGCCGGCGCGTGGATCAGCGCCGGGCCGTTGATGTTCGCGCCCATCCGACCGTCCATGTGCGGGACGATGATGGGGTTGGTGGGGAGGCGGTGGGCGTGCATCAGATCAGCGCCACCCCGGCCTGCTCCGCCGCGGCGTGCAACAGCGCCGCGCTCGCCCGCGCCTCCTCCGGCGTGGCGACGTGCTCCAAGATGATCCAGCTATCAGCAGGCACGTGCGGCGCGGCCAGGCGCAGCACCTCGGCCCAGTCGGTCGGCCCGTTGCCCAGCGGCGCCAGCCCGGCGTGGATGTGGAATCCCTCGGCCAACGCGATCTCTTTGATATGCACCAGGCCGTAGTGGCCGGCCAGCCCCGCGCACGTGCGGCGGATCGTGGCGGCCGGATTCCACAGGTCGGCGTAGTCGTACAGGCTGGTGACATCCAGGTTGGCGCACAGGGCCGGCGAACGGACGCGCTCCCACAGCGCCACGAACCGCTCGGCCGAGCAGATGGCGGTCTTGAGATACGGCTCGATGCTCAGCCGGACGCCGTGCTGCTCGGCCAGCGCCAGCAGCGGCGCCAGCCCGGCCGCGATCTCGTCCAGCGCAGCATCGGTGAAGTTGCGCGCATCCCCCGCACCAAACCCGGACGGGTGATAGTTCCCGCCGCAGATCACGATGTAGGGGCAGCCGGTCGCCGCGGCCAGCGGGATCGCCGCCGCCAGGATCGCCTGCTGCCGGGCCTGCTTCGCCGTGTCGGTCGAGAGCACGTTGAACCCGAACGCGCCGATCTGACACACGTGCAGGCCGCGCGCGCAGCGGCGCGAGGGTCGCGTCCACGCCATCGCGCACGAGCGCCTCTGCCGAGATCGGCGCGCCGCGAATGCCCAGCTCGACCGCCAGGTCGAGGGTGTGGCTGCCAGCTTCGAGACCTAATCGCATATGACCTCCAAGATTACAGCATCACCTTCCGCCCCGTGCGCGCCGACTCGTAGACCGCCATCGCCAGCGCGACCGTGCGCACGCCGTCCTCGACGCCGACCGACGGCTGGCGGCCCTCCCGGATGCACTCGAAGAAGTGGCGGAAGGCGTAGGTGTAGCGCGTCCGGCCCTCCAGCTCGGCGGGCAGCAGCAGCGAGCGCACGTCGTCCCGGTCGCGCAGCGTCCAGCTCACCCGCTCCCAGATATGATCGCGGCCGAGCAGCTTGGCCTGGCCGTGCTGCGTCGTGACATCCAGCCGGGGATATTCCCGGAACCCCTTTGCGCCGGTCGCGCCGACCGTCAGCGCGGCCAGGCCGCCGGCCGCATAGCGCACCGAGATCGCCGCTGCATCCTCCGACGGGCTGCCGGTGAAGTTCGCCGCCTCCGCGGTCACGCTGACCGGCTGGCCCAGCAGGTAGTTCACCGCATCGAACAGGTGGCACGAGTTCTCGTTGAAGAAGCCGTTGCCGTCGGCCGGATCCCACAGCCAGAAGCCCGGCGGCGGCAGCCAGCCGAAGACGTACTCGGCATTGAGCAGCCATGCCGGGCCAAGCTCGCCATCCAGCAGTTCGCGCAGCCGGACGATGGCAGGCAGGAAGCGGAAGCTGAACGCGGTCATCACCCGCGCATCCAGCCGGCGGCAGAGGCCGGCCAACTGCTGCGCGTGCGCGTTGTCGGTGGCCCACGGCTTCTCGATGAAGAGGGCGATCCCCCGCCGCGCCGCGTGCTCGATCAGCGGCGCGCGCCAGCGTGGCGAGACGCACAGGCTGATGGCGTCGAGTTGCTCACGCTCCATCATCTCGATGCCGTCCGTATACGACTGGCAGCCGAAGCGCGCCGCGTAGGCAGCCAACCCGTCGGGCGCGTTGCCCGGCGCCCGGTCGGCAATCGCCACGAGCTGCGCCTCTGGCATGGCTGCCAGCGTGCGCACGTGCCACTGCCCGAACCGCAGCCCGACCACACCGATGCGAATTTTATCCATGTGAGCATCTCGCGCATGATCAGTCATTGCGAGGAGCGTCGTATGCGACGAAGCAATCTCCATCGTGAAGCTGGGGATTGCTTCGGGCCACACACCAGCCCTCGCAATGACAAAGGTTCATCCTGTCAAAGTCGTCGTCATCTCGTATCGTTTGCCCGTGCGCGCTGAGACGACCGCGCCGTACATCATCTCGGTGATGTGGCGGCCCCACTCGACGTTGACGATCGGGTCGCGATCCTGGAGGATGCAGTCAATCAGGTGTTGCGTCGAAGCGTGATAGTAGTTGAACCCACCGAAGGTCGGCTTGGGCCACGGCGTCTTGCTCGGATCGCCCGTCACCGGGATGCGATACCAGCCGTCGGCGTCCACATGGGGCAGCAGATCGCGGCGGCTGGAAATGATCGAGGCGAAGTGGCCGCCGCCCATGAAGAGGTTGCCCGCCGATCCGTAGATGTGCAGCCCGCCCAGGAAGCCCTTCGGCACGGGGTGGAACGGCCGGCCCGCGTGGAACACCCCCGTCCAACCGTTCGCCATTTCGTAGAGGCTGAAGACGTTATCGGGCGCGCCCGTGCGGATGTGCTCGGTCTTCGGCAGATCGAGCACCACGTCCCAATAGTTGGCCTGATCGGGATCGGTGACGCCAGCCAGGAACTCGTTGTACTTCTCCTCCGGGACGAGATAGCGGTCGGGCACGGAGATCGTCGAGCTGCCCATCACGCTCTTGCACGGGCCGAGCAGCGTGACGATCTGGCTGGGCGCGTAGGGGAAATCGAACAGGATGCCGCCGGAATCCTCGGTGTAGAACGCGCCCGCGCCATATGGGTTGCCGCCGAGGGACGCGTGATAGGTTGTCGCCGCGCCGGGGATCAAGGTGAACCAGTACGGCGCGCCGAGCACCCCCTGCCGGATCAACTCCATCACCGGGCCATAGGCCGGCTCCAGCGGCGAGTTCTGGCTCGGCTCGATCAGCGCCTTGACGCCGGCCCGCCGCACCGCTGCCGTGATCTTGTTGGCCTCATCGAGCGTCAGCGCCATCGGCTTCTGGAGCAGCACGTGCTTGCCGGTCTCGACCGCGGCCAGGGTGAACGGCACGTGCGTGCCCGGCCCGGTGAGGATGAACACGGCGTCGAGATCTGCCCGCCGGATCATCTCGTAGTAGTCGCGGTATTGTTCCCGCGCGCCGAAAAGCCGCACGCACGCGGCCGTCCGCCCCTCGTAGATATCGCAGACCGCAGTGATCTCGGCCTCCGGCATCCGCATCAGATAGGGCAGATAATACGCTGTGGCGACCACGCCGCAGCCGACGATGCCGACTTTCACTTTGCGTTGTGTCATCACTGCTTTGTCGCCTTTCTTCCAGATGTCAAGAACGTCGAAATCCTCTTTACGCGGCTTGCCATCGCTCGCGAAAAGTCAGATTTGCGCAAGGGCTACGCGATCCCGGTGGAGGAGCCGTAACCGGGAGAGGCTGACTGCCGGTTGGCCCGCGCAATGAGGCCGAGCGCCGGAGTCAGCAGTGCACCAGAGAAGGTAAGCGCCACCGGGATCGAGATCGTCTTGGCGAGCCAACCGACCGCAGGGCCGCCCGCGACCTGGCCCAGGGCGTCCACCTGACCTGCGAGCGAGAGGATGGTGGCGCGCACATCCGAATCGAGCCGCTGATTGACCCAGGCTGTGGTGAGCGGGCCGACGACGTTCCGCAGCGCCGAGAGCAGCAGATAGGCGGCCAGCGCCAGCCACAACAGCGGCGTCCAGGCGAAAATGAACAGGCACGCCACGATCCCGACCGTGAGGCCCTGCATCCAGCGGCCAATGGTGGCCGGTCGCCCCACATCCAGCCGTCGCGCTACCCATCCGCTGGCCGCCATCGAGACGAGCAGGCTGGCTGCCCGCAAGATGGCGAAGAACGCGACCTCATTCTGGGCGAAGAACGGCAGGCTGAATTGGTCAAGCAGGTGCTTGACCCACAGCCGGTCGAAACCCTCGCTGTATAGCCCATAGAACAGGCCTACGCCGAGGATGGAGATCAGCGCCGGCCGGCTGCGCACGGTCTGCGCGCCCTTGCGCAGGGTGGCCGCCAAATGCTGCCAGGTATTGCGATCCTCCGGCCGCGTGGCATGGAAGCCACGCTCAGTCATGAATGCGACCAGGAACAGCGCCAGCACCAGTCGTCCCACGCCGCTGACGACGATCATCCCGCCGAGCGACAGCAATGCGCCGGCTCCGACGGCGATCACCAGCCCGGCCAGTGAGCCGATCAGCTCGATGCGGTTCCCAGTGAAGAAAGCCCGGTTGGCGCCCTCCTCGCCGATCTCGTCGGAAAGCCATGCCTCGGTTGCGCCGCTGGTGAAGGTGTAGCCCGCGCCCCAAAGCGTCTGAGCCATCAGGATGGGCAGAAAGGCCGGAAAGGATCCTTCAACCAGGAAGCCAACCCCCATCAGCGCGTGGCCGATGATGATAGACAGCCGGCGGGAATAGACATCGGCCACGACGCCGGTCGGAACCTCGCAGACCAGAACCGTCGCTTCGAGCAGCGTGCCCACCAGCACCAGTTGCAGTGGATTCAGTCTGGCAGTCTGCACCTCATAAAGCGCCATGGCCGTGAAGGCCAGGGAGAACAGCGCCGAGGAGATGAAGAGCAGCGCATAGTAGAGCCGGCGGGGCGAAAGAGGTCCCACTCGATCAGTTCCACGCTGCGTGGTCTGCGCGCACGAGGAAACCGTGCTCCGCCGCCGCGCGCCGGAACCACGGCTCATCGAGGGTCAGGCCGAAACCTGGCAGGCGCGGCACATAGACGCGACCATCCTCGACGCGATAGGCGGACGTATCGAGGGCCGGCGTCTGGGCTTCATCCCACTCCACAAAAGTGAACCGCTGGCATACCGCGGCCAGGTGCGCCGCGACGTAGTTGCCGTAGAGCCGGCCATAGTGGTGCGGCGCCGACCGCACGCCCCAGCCGTCGAGTTGGCGCGCCAACGCCAGCCAGGGGGTGAAGCCGTAGCCGAACACATCGTACTGGACGACATCAATCAGCCCATCCTGCGCCCAGGTCAGCAGCGAGGGGGACGCCTGGCCTTCGCCGTCGGCGATCAGCACAGCGAGGCGCTGATCGGCCAGCCAGCTTTTGAGATCGGCATAAAGCACCGCGTCCTCGTGGAACGCCTCCTCCAGCCAGAAGACGCGACAGTCGGCCGTCTCCGCCAGCACCCGCTTCGCCAGGTTCAGGTTGTAGCCGTTGTTGGCGTCGAGCATGATCTGCGCGTCGGCGCCGACGGCCTGGCGCACGGCCCGCACGATCGCGATGTCGCGCTGCGTGCCTGCTTCCAACGGCAGATGGCGCGCCCCGCGGCCCACCTTGATCTTGAAATGGCGATGCCCGCGGGCGTAGCCCTCCCGCGCCTCCTGTGCCAGGAGATCGGCCGCGGCTGCGTTGTCGGCCAGGTGCAGATCGTCGAAGTAGAGCGAGGTGTCGTAGCACGGCATGGCGAATGGTTCGACAACCGCTCGGCCCGCGGCGGCAGCCAGCAGCGCATAGACGGGCAGGTCGCGGCGCTTGCCGATCAGATCCCACAGCGGGTAGTCGAACGCCCGGCCAGCAACGGTGGCGCCGCTCTCCTCCGAAAGAAGCTCGGCGAGCGGCCGGCCGAGCAACGCCTCCGCCTGTTCGCGACCTGCCTGGCAGAAACCGAATCCGGCGCTGCCATCGTCGGCGGTCAGCCGGGCGAAGGGGACGCGCACGGTGAGACCGTGATCGCCGAGCCGGGCGTTGCTGCCTGCATGGCGCGGGCGGCGGCCCTCAAGCTCGGCCCATTCGACAGAAACAATGCGTACCTGGTAGGACATGCGACTATGGCCTTTCTACCCACTTGGTCAGCGCAGCGGCGGGCGCAAACCGCGCTGAACCGCCACATTGAACGCCTGCGCTTTGCGCACCAGGCCCCGCCGATAGGTTTGCATCAGCGTATCAAGTTGGCCGATCTCGGCGCCGCTCAGCGCGCCCTCCCGATTGCGCGCCAGAAGCCGGCGGAGTTCAACCTGCTGCGCCGGCTCGAGTTGCAGATCACATAGAGCAAGAACCTGATCATCCGGCAGATGTTCCACCGAAGGATCAATGACGTTACGATTATCCATTTTGCCTGCTGACGGCCCGCTTGCTGCAACGCAATGGCTCTCGACGGCCAACCTTGTCAACCACACCAAGCACGTTGGGAAGTGCTTTTCTTTGCTGGTTCCAAACGGGTCTGCTCCAAATCAGTCTTGAAGATACACAACAAGTCCTCGATTTCGTATGGTTCGAGCTGTTGCAAGTCCGCAGGCAAGGCAGACACATCGAGTGATCGGGCTGTTCCATCCAATCCTAGCGCCTTTACTCCGGCGCGTGTTCCAGCGTGAAGGTAAACCTCGGTTGGTAATATCCCCAGTTTCGCGCCGATGCGCAAGCAAGTATCGTACACATATAGCTCGCCAATGCCATTGATGGGCGGCACGATTGCTTCAAGTAACTCGAAAAGCTCATCGAAGGTGTGACACCGCTCGATCAACGTTATGTTCATCAGTAAGGCGTCTCTGGCTTGTTCAAGAACCGCCTTCTTTAGCCTTCGCTGATGCGAGTAGCGTTTCTCCGCGCTATTGATGGCCAGCGCAGCCCGTTCAATAGCAGAGGCTAAATCTGGTTGCCGACGAAACCAGTCAAGTTCGACCTTCATACGAGGGCGGATATTGCTGGTGTAGGTGCGAACGATTGCTTTGATGCTCACTGGCGATGTCCCTCCATGAAAGCGCAAGCGCCGTGTACGGTAATCCTTTGTGCTCTTTGCGTCTTTGCGGTAAAGATCCCCTACAACCACCCCTCCAACTGCGCCAACAACCGCGTATACTCGATGAAGTTCGGCCACGAGATGTCGGGTGGGACGCCGTGGTCGCAGCTTGGGATGAAGCCGCCGTCCGCGATCAGCGGGGCCACC
>Ga0194112_10000603_pt1 | contig 52664 bp, 59 predicted proteins | sample TA2MahC400mmetaG_FD_146191 | JGI IMG/M metagenome (GOLD analysis project Ga0194112, IMG submission 146191) | Freshwater microbial communities from Lake Tanganyika, Tanzania - TA2015016 Mahale Deep Cast 400m | ecosystem: Environmental > Aquatic > Freshwater > Lake | place: Tanzania: Lake... | reverse complement strand
CAGCGAGCCCTCGTCGCTGGTATTGCTGCTTGACCAGCCGGTGACCATAGCCGATCACACGTATGACAGCATCGAGGCACAGCTCTACGGCTTCGACAGGACCATGGCCCCAGCCGGCAAGGGCACCATCAAGGTTGAGCTCACGGCCAGCTATGCCTACTGGAAGAAGCTCTACGATTCCGACAGAGAGAAGTACAAGCAGGAGAAACAGAAGGTGGCTGACCAAGTGGTCGCCCTTCTGGAGAGTCGCTTCAGCGGCCTGAAGGGCCAGGTGGAGGTCGTCGACGTCTACACCCTGCTCACCTGGGAGCGCTACATGGGCGGCACTCAGGGATGGTTCAATCTGCCCAATCGGAAGCTCGATTTCAGCATGAGAGAAGATCTCTCGGACAAGAAGTTCAAGACCACGCTGCCGGGGCTGTCCAGCTTCTACTTCGTTGGCATATGGGCCACCGCCATGGGTTCTCTGGCCCATAATGCCGCCTCGGGAAAGACGATCATCCGGCGCATCTGTCAGAAAGACGGCAAGGAGTTCAAGACACAGCCGTAGCCGGTGCAGTCCCCGTGCCACAACTTCTGGACCGGCCTTGGGTCCGGCCCGTTTCCGCTGTGGTCGACCGTGCTCGATGGCCACACGTCCCGCATAGCCACCGCCCAAGCCTGTTCCACTCCCACACCGCTCTGGTGCCGGGCCGCGCCAGAAATCGCCGGTCACGACGGAACCCCACACCCATCAACCATGACGGAAGGGTATTGACAAAATCAATGGACAGTGTTACGATAACTGAAGAAAATCAATCAGGATATCAATTATTCTAAGAGGCTATCTAGATGGCAAGGGATTGGCAGGAGCTAACCAGAATGACCCAGGGCAAGCCGGTGACCGTGGAACGCGTACGCGTGGTCGACGAGGAAATTGCCATTGAGGGCAGTTTCGCGCTTCCCCGGCTGGCCAGTCTGTCCGCCGAGGACCAGGTCTTCGTCGCCGCCTTCGTCCGCTGTCACGGCTCGATCAAGGCCATGGAAGAGATGTTCGGCATAAGCTACCCCACGGTGAAGAACCGGCTCAACCGCATCGCCCGGCGGCTTGAGTTTGTGGAGACCGTGGAGGTCTCACCGGATGAAGAGGCGCTCAGTGGCCTCGAGCGCGGGGAGATCTCTGTCGAGGAGGCCCTGAGGAGGTTGTCAGGATGAAGCGACCGCCCATGCTGATGCACATGAGAGTCGAAGGCCATGGACGGGCATTCGGCCTGTGGCTACCGCTCTTCCTGATGCTGCCACTGGCGCTGGTGGCCCTCATCCTGCTGTGCCCGCTGATCCTGGTGACCACGGCCATCCTGTGGCCCAGCGGCTGGGGGAGGAGGGCGTGGCTCACGCTGAGGGCCTCGGTAGATATGTTCTGCGCCATGCGCGGCCTCAGCATCGATGTCCACAGCGGCCGTCAAAGCATGTCCGTATCCGTCGTCTAGCCGAGTGAAGGAGGACCAAGCCATGTCAGACAACAAGAAGAAGATCCTGGAGATGCTGGCCAAGAACAAGATCAGCGCCGACGACGCCTATCGCCTGCTCAGTGCCATCGATGGCGGGGAGGGCAGACGCGAGGGCGCTGGCAGGGCAGAGACCGCTGTGAATAGCAGGGCCAAGTACCTGCGTGTCACCGTGCTGCCCAACCCGGAGAGCGAGAGGTCCGGCAGCTATGACCGGGTGAACATCCGGGTGCCCATGTCACTGATCCGCGCTGGCATCAAACTGACCTCTCTGATACCATCTGAGGCCCGGGACAAGGTGAACCTGGCCCTGCACGAGAAGGGCATCGACTTCGATGCGCGTAACATGAAGCCTGAGGACATCGAGGAGCTGATCGGGGCTCTGAGCGACCTTGAAGTGGATGTCGTCAGCAAGAACGGAGAGAGCGTCAAGGTCTTCGTTGAGTGAAGAGGGCTTTGGAGAGCGAATGCAGGCCGCCGCAATGGTGGCCGTAGCGAGGAGGTGTTCTGATGGCAGAAGGAAACAACCAGTATCCGGCGAGCCTGTTGGTTGACTATCCCGACCGCGAACTGAACCGCGTGACCTCGTTCTTCCGTCTCATCGTCATCATCCCCATAGTCATCCTGCTGTGTCTGGTCACTGGGGCTGACTTCAGGTGGGGACAGGATCCCGGATGGGTCTGGAGCTTTTCCGCCGGCGGAGTGCTGTTCCTGGCCACCGTGCTCATGCTGGTCTTCAAACGGAAGTACCCCCGCTGGTGGTTTGACTGGAACGTCGCCCTGACCAGGTTCAGCGCCAGGGTGGGAGCCTACCTGGCCCTGCTCAGGGATGAGTATCCATCAACCGACGAAGAGCAGGCAGTCCACATCGAGATACCCTATCCCGATGCCCAGAAGGACCTCAATCAGTGGCTGCCGCTGGTCAAGTGGTTGCTGGCCATTCCCCACTACATCGTCCTCTTCTTCCTGGGCATCGCTGCAATCTTCGTGGTGATACTCACCTGGTTCGCCATCCTGTTCACCGGCCGCTATCCCAAGGGGCTGTTCGACTTCGTGGTCGGCGTGATGCGGTGGTCGCTGAGGGTCTTTGCCTACGCCGCTCTCCTGACCACGGACAAATACCCGCCGTTCACCCTGAGGGATCAGGCCCTATAGTCGTCGCGGCAGCGCAGGTTCTGCCAAGGAGGGTATGATGAAAGAAGCGTCTATCGGAGGCACTCTCTGGTTTGCCGGCTGGTTGTTCAGCATCGGCTTCGCCCACCTAGCCTGGTGGAAGATCATCCTGGGCATAGTGGTCTGGCCATACTTCCTGGGCACCCATCTCGGCTAGGCGAATCCGGGGCTTCCCCCGGGGAAAGCCGAGGGGACCATCGGGCAACTGCTGGCCGTGACCCGGCCGCCGGGCGGCGTAGTAGGAGATCTTCAACCGGCGGACGCCCCGTCCCCGGTCGCCAGTCACGGCTACACTACTTGTGCCGCAGTTTGAGCTCGACTCTCGCACTGGCCGCGCAGCCATTCAGAAGACCCCTGAGGATCCCTGCCCGTGTCTTGGCATCCATCGTCCTGACCTTGGCCTGGCCGATTTGCCCCTGCACTTGCCGCAGTGATTCCTCCAGGGCCGCCACCGGAAGCAGCGCTGCAGCCGTGCAGTAGAAGCTCTTCGATCTGCCGTCGTCGAACTTCTCAAGCATGGTCTGAAGCAGGGCCATTCGCTTCTCCTGCTGCTCCCTGAATCGCTCCAGCCCCGTCTCCCTCATGGAGCTGAGGTTGACTAGGGCCATCCGGTGAGTCACGAAGGAATCCCCTCCAACCCAGGAGTCGAATCTGGAGCAGGGGAATTCATCACACTCGGCACAGACTTCCAGCTTCCTCTGTTTCACGCAGCAGGTGATGAATCCGCAGGAGGGGTGTTTCTCGAAGAAGTCGGGGCCGGCGCATCCCGGACACCGCGAGCTGCCCGCCGTGTAGTACCTCGGACACAGCCCGCAGTCAATACCGCAGCAGCCGATAGTGGGGAATCTCTTCTCCGGGCGTTCCTTCATGACATCTTCACTCGTTCGTTGCCCGCCAACCGTCTCTCACAGGGGCAGCTCGCACGACAGCATACGTCCGGGCTAGCTCACAGCCAAGGGATCTTCACCTTGTGGCAGTACTCAGTCCAAGCAGTGCCAAAGGTCTTCGCCAGCATCTCCTCTTCTTCAGGCGAGAAGAGTCTGGATCCAACGAACAGGACAGCGCCGATCAGGGCTCCCAGCCACGTGTTGAACAGGAAGCCGATCCAAGGAAGCACCAGCAGCGCCACACCCGTGTACAGTGGGTGCTTCACCAAGGAGTAGGGGCCGTCCGTTATCAACTCCTTCCTGGGCACTCTTGTCAGGATCAGGACCACGGACCAGATCCAGATGGTCACCCCCGGGACCAGAATGACAACGGCGGCCACCCTCAAGGCCGTCGACGGGCCGCCAACGCTGAACGCAGAAGGGAATACGATATTCAGTGCCAAGCCAACAACAAGGAACGGCAATGTGAGCAATCCGATCTTCTCTCCGCTTCCCACCAGTGTCTTCAGCTTCATATTCCCTCCTTCCGAGCCGCCCCTTGACATCCTAGATCTTCCGCTCGGTGTCCACTTCGGGCTTCAGAGGCACCCCTTTCCCAGCACGTCAGTAGTTGTACCACTTCCGTAGTCGCAAATGCCACTCTCAGTCCTCCCTTCCAACGCCCGGTCAGCGGGGGCTCGAGTCGGTTCGAGCAGGTCATACTTGGCAGAAGACGGAACACCAGCCTCTGAACTCGCCTTCAGCCTAACAGCGGCGACCCGGGAAGTGGTAAAACTATGGGGGTAGGTACGGCAGTGGCGGGCTACAACCCTCAACACAAGGCGGTTCTTGATGACCTGCTCCTGGGCCACCCGCTTGTACGCTCCGGCAGGATGTTCGGCTTCCCGGCCTACTACGCCGGGAGGAAGCTCTGCATCTGCCTGTATGAGCAGGGCGTTGCCGTCAGACTCCCCGAGCAGTCGGCCGCGGATCTGTTGCGTGCAGATCGGAACGCGGTCCCGTTCCAGCCAATGGGAAGGCCGAAGATGCGCGAGTGGGTCCAGATCAACCTGAGTCATTCGGAGGAATACCGGCGGTACAAAGCCGTGTTCGAGGAATCCGTCCGTCACGTCCTGGCGCAGCAGAGGGGGAATCCATGAACGAGGCGGCCCACTGCCCTGGGTTCACCCTGAACTGGCTGGGGAGAAGGGAGGAGTCGGATGTCACAGAAGCTGAGCGATCTCTTGTTGGCGCTGGAAAGGGATGCCGTGCTGGAGACTGTCAAAGGCAGGCTTGGGACCAACGAGGATCCCCTCCGGGTGCTGGAAGACTGCCGGAGCGGCATGACTCTGGTGGGCGAACGATTCCAGCGAGGCGACTTCTTCCTGGCCGAGCTGATTCTGTCGGCCGAAATCTTCAAAGACGCGGCTGCCATCATCGAGCCGCGTCTGTCGCGGGCCAGGGCCGACCATAGTAGGGGCAGGGTGCTGGTCGGCACGCTCATGGGGGACATCCACGATCTTGGCAAGAACATCCTGATCACCCTTCTCAGAGCTCACGGTTTTGAAGTGAAGGATCTTGGCGTCGATGTCCCACCCTCTGTGGCTGTCGAGAAGGTCAAGGAGTCCAAGGCGCATTTCGTCGGATTCTCCGCCCTGATCACCACCGCGTTCCCCAATATGAAACAGGCGGTGACCCTTCTCCAGGAAGCAGGCTTGCGGGGCCGCGTCAAGGTGATGATCGGCGGCGGGGTCACCACCCCGGAGGTACGGGACTACGTGGGCGCGGACTTCCAGACGACGGATGCTATGGAAGGCGTGGCCTACTGTCTGAAGACGACGGGAGGCAAATAGGATGGCCGGAGAGGGGATGAGTGGGACCGAGCGCCTGTGGGCGGCGATCAGGCTCGAGAAGACAGACCGGGTACCCATTGTGCCCACTCTGCTGGCGGAGCCGGCAGCCCACCTGGCGGGGATAACGCGGGCGAAGGTGGCTGCGGACAACGCCCTGGCCCTGGATGCCATCCTCCAGGTGTTCGACGATTACGGCGGCTGGGACTCGATCTATCCCGGATCGTACACCCCTCAACAGCTCCAGGCCTCCAACGTGAATCCGATGAAGGTGCGGATACCCGGCCGGGATCTGCCCGATGACTACATGTGGCAACTGGTGGAGGAGGAGATCCTACAACCCCAGGACTACGACAGGATATCCGAGATGGGCATCGACGGCTTCTACTACCAGGACTACCTGGGACGGATCAGCAGTCTGTCCACGGACGACGTCAACCGGGAGATACTCGCCCTCTTCACCACGTTCCAGAGATTCCTCACGGAGTGCCAGAAGAGGAAGGTCAAGCCCTTCTTCATGGGCAACGGCATGCACCCGTTCTTCACCCTTTCCCTGATGCGCTCCATGGTGGGCTTCACCAAGGACCTCTACTATCACCCGGAGCCGGTGGAGCGCGCCATCAGGCGGATGACGGCGGATCTGATCGCCCACCAGATACCTCTGACCAAGGAATCGGGCCTGGGGACCTGGCTGTTCACCGAGGAGCGTGCCTCGGGCTACTTCTATCCACCCGCCGTTTTCGAGAGGTTCTGGTGGCCCTACACCAAACAGGTGGTCGATGCCTTCTGGTCGGAGGGGCTGGTGACCATATTCCACCTCGATCAGCGCTGGGACAAGAACATCCCATACTTCCGCCAGTTGCCCAGGGGATCATTCATTCTGGAGCTGGACGGGAACACGGACATCTTCGCTGCCAAGGAAGTCCTCAGAGGCCACGCCTGCTTCCATGGCGATGTCCCGGCGGCTCTCCTCTCCGTAGCCAGGCCGGAGGATGTCCACGCCTACTGCAGGAAGCTGGTGGAGCTAGTCGGCGACGATGGCGGCTTCATCCTCGGCAGTGGCTGCAGTGTGCCCTGCAATGTTGAGCCCGGCAACTTCAAGGCCATGCTTGAGGCAGGCAGAGGCGCCAGGGGTTGAACGACACCAGCCGCACTCGGGAAGCAGCCCGCCGGCCTACGGCACCCGACACCGGGCCGCGGCCTAGTCCGCCAGTATCTTCTGCTCCAGCAGCTCGTCCACCGCTCCCCTGACCTCTTCCTTTCTGCAGGCTACACTCCACTGTACCTGAGGAAGGTCGAGCAATCCCCAGTGTCTCTCTGTCCCCCTGCCCGCAGCAACCACGAAACAGCCTGTCTCACGGTCTTCAGCGATCCGGATCAGCCCTCTGTTCATCAGCCCCTTGGTGTCCCGGGACTCTGTCAACCGTGAGACCACGTATCGAAGACGGGCCCACAGGCTCGGCTTCGGGCCTGCGGCACCCTCAAGCTCCCTCAGATGCCGCAGGAGCCTTCTCTGTGAAGCCTCATGCTGGTACATGCTTTCCTTGTGTTGAACGTAGACCGAAAGAGAGAATCGATCGTGCATCATGGCCTTCCTCCCTGTTGCTCTCGCAGTTCAATGGACTGCCTCTGAACGCCACCCTTGCGTTTGGATACGGAGGACGGGCTCACGCCGGTGGGTCCAGTCATCTGGGACCGGATGAGCTGTCCGAGCACCCGCACACCGCGCTCAATCTGTCCCTCGCTGACCGCAGCGAAACCCAGCCTTGTGAAGCCCTGATCGGAAGGCTCAACAAAGAAGATCTCCCCTGGAGCGAAGTTCACTCCCGCCTCCAGGGACTCCCGCCGCAATCTGCTGACGGACGTGCCCGGCGGAAGCGAGACCCACATCACGAATCCTCCATCGACGACGGACCACCTGGCCTCTTCAGGGAAGTGCCGGCGAAGCGCAGCTATCATGGCCGATTGACGCCGTCTGCAGAGGAGACTCACTCGCCTCCAATGCTTCTGCGTTGCCCCACTTGCCAGATACCTGCACAGCGCCATCTGCATGAGATTTGACGAACATAGATCCGCCCCTCGCTTCAGTGCTATCAGGCGCTCTCTGAGTTGCCCCCGCGCCACTGAGTAGCCCAGCCTCAGTGTGGGCATCAGTGACTTGGAGAAGGTGCCTACATGGATTACATCTCCGTGTCGATCGAAGGCGGCAAGGGGCTGTGGGATGGGGCTGCCAAAACGGATCTCCCGCATGTAGTCATCCTCCAGTACGGGAACTCCGTGCTCATGCGCCAGCGTCACCAGCTCCTTGCGCCTTGCCGCGCTCATCACCACGCCCGTCGGATTGTGGAAGGTGGGAATGGTGTATATCAGCTGTGGGGACTCCCTCTCCAAGATCTGCCCGAGGATGTCGGTCCGCATCCCCTCAGAATCCATGGGCACTCCCATGATCCTGGCCCGCCGTATCCTGAAGGTGCGCAGCGCACCTGAGTAGGTGGGCTCCTCAACGATGACTATGCCGCCGGGTTGCACCAGAGCCTGGCACAGGAGGTCGATGGCCTGCTGCGCGCCGGAGGCTATGATCACCTCCTCTGCTTCTGTCCTGATCCCCAGGCGGCGCAGGTACTGCGCCAGTGTCTGCCGCAGGGGTAGATGTCCCTCTGGAGTTCCGTAGTCAAGCGCAGCGCCGCCTTCTTCACGTAGCACTCCCCGCAAAGCACTGTCGAATTCCTTCACTGGCATCGCATCGAGGTCGTGTCGCAGCACATTGAACGGTATCAAGTCGCCATTCCGGGCAGGCAGCAGCGGATCTGATCTTCCGCCCTCTCCGTCCAAGATAGGATCATTGTCCAGCAGTTCCTGCCACTTGGGCTCCGAGCCCGCCGCTGCCTCGGCGGCCCGCATTCCGGTTCCCCACAGAGGCAGGACGAAGACCCCGCGCCTCGGATCGCCCTGGACAAGGCCATCGGCCTGCAGTTCCTCGAATGCATTCGTCACTGTTATCCGGCTCACTTCAAGGTCTCTGGCCAGCCGTCTGGATGACGGCAGGCGAGTCCCGGAAGGGATTGAACCCCCGACGATGCCGGACTGCAGGGCCTCCTTTATCTGCAGATACATTGGCTTCTCGCTGTCCCGTCTCATTGTCACAGCCATCGCCTCACCTTCCTCGTGAACATCACCGTCAGTGACTTGCTCCGCCCAATCTGGTATTAGCAGACTACCACCATTTCACACCAATTGGTATATCCAGTTTTCGACGGATCGTTGAGGCCAGACTGACCCGCGAAACGCCATGCACCCACTCGCTGGTGACTCGATCTGTGACATGGCGCATGCGGCTCTCTATCTGGCAGTGGAACGAGAGACTACCTCTAGGTCGCTTGTGGCGCCAAGTGTGACCACGGGAGCACTGCGGGGGATGAATGTGCCTACAGACCGACTCCCGCGCTCAGCGGTCTTGAGTGGTGCTGAGAGTCAATGATGGGGGCAATGAGGAATCAGTCCCCAGTGCCAAGGGATTTGCGGAATAGGACACGCTGGTCTCCGTGTGTTCGAAGTCTCGACAGGACAAGGGGCGGACATGAGTGACGCCTACCCGGCCCCGTCGATCACCCCGTCATTCTGAAACCTAGCGATCTCCGTCTCGCTGTAGCCGCCGATATCTCTCAGAATCTGCGCGGTATGCTCGCCCAGCCGGGGTGCGGTGAATCCGATGGCGGCCGGCGTTTCGCTGAACTCAACGGGATACGCCGGCACCTTGATGTCGCCGAATAGACGGTGACTCGTGTCGACTATGTAGCTGTTGGCTGTCACCTGGGGGTCTGTGGCCAGTTCGAGCGTGGTATTGACTGGAGAACAGAAGATGTCGCGTTCTGAGAAAGCCCGGAGCCATCGATCACGGGGCCTGACAATGAAGACCTCGTCCAGAAACGCAATGAACTCATCTCGATGTTCGAACATCTTGTCCCTGTTCCCGAACCTGGGATCGTGCTCCAACTCCGCGTGATCGATGGCCTGGCAGAAATCCCTCCATGCCGTCGGCTGGTGGGACAGCGTTATGCAGAGCCACTTGCCATCCTGGCATCTGTAGCAATTGCGCAGCGGATCGGTGGACTTCCTCTGGTGGCGCGGCGCATCCTGACCCATGATCAGGGCGGTGAGGACGTTGAAATACTGGAGGAACATGGCGGAGCTCAGCAATGACACCTTCAGTTCCTGCCCCAGCCCGGTGCGCTCTCTGACATAGAGGGCTGTCATGATGGCGTGGCTGGCAGTGATGGCCGTGATCTGGTCGATCAAGCCAAACTGGGCGATAAGGGGCGGCATATCGGGCTCGCCCACGGCCCACATAAGTCCTGATCTGGCCTGACCGAGGAAATCAAAACCTCCGGCCTCCCTGTCGGGGCCTCTTGATCCGAAGGCGGAGACGGCAGCGTATATCAGCCCGGGATTGACCTCCCGCAGATGCGCGTAGGTCATGCGCTGGTCATTCACGGCTTTGGCGCGGAGGTTGGTCAAGAATATGTCGCACTTCGAAACGAGGCGGTAGACGATCTGCTTGCCTTCCTCCTTGCTCAGATCCAGGGCAATGCTCTTCTTGTGGCGGTTGGCTCCCTCATAGAATGTGCTGTGACCGTCCTTGGCCACGGGGAAGTTGCCGAAACGTAGCAGCATGCGAATGGGGTCGCCGGTCTTGGGCAGCTCTATCTTGATGACTTCGGCTCCCAGATCGCCTAGGATCGCAAGGGTCCCCGGGCCGGCGTGAAACGCTCCCCACTCCAGAGCCCGAATGCCTTTGAGCGGCTGGTTGCCGGAATGACTGTCACCCATACTTCGTCCTTTTGGCTCCTTTCCAGGATTCGGTACGCCGTACGCTCGATGAATCACGTAGCCAGTGAGAATGGTAGTCCTGAGGCGGGATGTTGGCAAGAGACAAGACTAGCCCAAGTGGGCTGCGTCACGCAGAACTGTGAACGAGCAGCAAGGAATCTGCTGAGCTTCGCCGAATCTTGCAGGGAGTTGTTGGGCGATACCGGACTGGCACTAGGTCCGCACTATGACCAGCGATGAGGGAGACAGCGGACTATCATGATCCAGATCATGGTGAATCAACTCCTCTCGTACTACAATGGGATCATCACAAAGAGAGGCGAGCCCTGATTGTGCCGCCGGTGGACGGGAGGTTCGAGCATGAAGACCAAGGCATTGCGGAAGATCGTCAAGATAGATGAGGACAAGTGCAACGGCTGCGGGGTCTGCGTCCCAGCCTGTGTCGAGGGGGCCCTCCGGATAGTCGACGGCAAGGCCAAGCTGGTCAGCGAGACGTACTGCGATGGCCTTGGCGCCTGCCTCGGTGAATGCCCCATGGACGCCATAACCATCGAGGAGAGGGAGGCGGAGGAGTTCGATGAGGAGGCCACGAAGCACCATCTGGACGAATCGGAACACGACCACGAAGGCGACAAGCTCCCCTGTGGCTGCCCATCGGCCACCGTCACCCGCTTTGAAAGGGCGTGCGCCCGTCCGTCCGCGACAGAGACTGCGGACCAGCCATCAATGCTAGGCCACTGGCCGGTGCAGCTAACCCTGGTGCCACCGACAGCGCCGTTCCTCAAGGACGCCGACCTGCTCCTGGTGGCCGATTGCGTCCCGTTTGCCTATGCCGCATTCCACCAGCGCTTCCTGGCCGACCGGGCCCTGCTGGTGGCCTGCCCCAAGCTGGACGACTACCAGGCTCACCAGAGGAAGCTGACAGAGATCCTCCGCCAGTCCCGCGTCAGGAGCCTCACCGTCCTCCGCATGGAAGTGCCCTGCTGCTTCGGACTGACCCGCATGGCTCAGCAGGCCATCGCCCTGAGCGGTAGGGAGATTCCGCTGGAGGAGATCGTCATCGGGGTGAAAGGCGACCTCAAGTCCTGACCCCCCGGCAACCATTGGTTGCGCCAGGGGGGCGAACCCCAGGCCTTTCCCCCGCATCCCTCCGCCCAGGCCTGCCACCTGGGCACCTCGCTGAGCCGCTGGCCTTCGGCAAACGCCCGGATTGAACTTTTGCCGGCCCGGTTTCGTCTATATGGGCAAGAAGGGCAAATAGCCACATTCGCCGGAGGTGAACACCAATGAAGAGGGAGTATGTCAGGAAGTTATCGTATTTCGCATTGCTGATCGCTTTCGTGGTGGCCCTGGCCATCGGACTGACCAGGCCGCAGACTCCACAAGGAAGCAGCACAACCACGGACCTGCAGCGGTTCGCGTCCTACGAGGACCTGGCCGATTTCGTCAAGAATGCGACGCCGTATCCCTACTACTACACCAATGACTGGCGCAACGGTCCTACGCTCGGGATAGCAGAGGACGGCAAGGCCTGGGCCTCACTGGCCCCGGAATACTCAACGACCAACATCCAGGTTGAAGGTGTTGATGAGGCGGACATCGTCAAGACGGACGGGCAGTACCTCTACATCGTCATCGACAACAGGGTTGTCATCGTCAGGGCCTACCCCGCGGATGAAGCTGTCGTGCTCTCCGAGATAGAGGTGGAGGGCGGTAGTATCGCCGGGATCTTCATCAAGGGAGACCGGCTGGCCGTCTTTGAGAACACCGCGCCGGTATATGGCATCGAGCCATATGAGCCCGGGCTCCGCTCCATCGCCCCTCAAGAGCAGAGGGTGACCATCAAGGTCTACGACATCTCCAACAGGGAGAAGCCGGCCCTGAAACGGGATCTGGCCGTTGACGGCTACTACATCGGCTCCAGGATGATCGGCGGCTTCGTCTACGTCATCGTCAACGGATCGGTGTACGGCATTGACAATGAACCGGTCACTCCGGGTATCTACTCGGACGGCAGTGTCACCGACGTACCCGCCTCCGACATCTGGCATTCCGATGTCCCGGACTACTCCTACATGTACACCACTATCATGGCCATCAATCTTGAGGACGACGCACAGGAGCCGGCCCGCCAGACACTGCTGGTGGGCGCTGCCAGCGGCCTCTACGTTTCGACGAGCAACATCTACATCACCTACCCCGGACAGGCCATGGAAGCCACGGCCATGACGGGGGTCATGCCGGAGAGGGTCTACTACACCTCAAAGACCGCCATTCACAGGATTCACATTGACGACGGCGTGATTGAGTTGAACGGCAGCGGAGAGGTCCCCGGCAGGCTGCTCAACCAGTTCTCCATGGATGAGTATCAGGGGTACTTCAGAGTGGCTACCACCACCGACGATTTCCGCCCGGAAGGCGGCGTCACCCTCACCAACCAGGTCTACATCCTGGACGGAGATCTGAACATCGCGGGTCGACTGGAGAATCTGGCCCCCGGGGAGCAGATTCACTCGGCCAGGTTCATGGGCAACAGGTGCTATCTGGTCACCTTCAGGAGCATCGATCCCCTGTTCGTCATCGACCTGAAGGACCCCTACAACCCCAAGGTTCTGGGGGAGCTGAAGGTCACCGGCTATTCAGACTACCTCCACCCCTACGATGAGAACCACATCATCGGCATCGGCAAAGAGACAGTGGCGGCCAGCGAGGACTTCGCCTGGTACCAGGGGGTGAAGATATCGCTCTTCGACGTCAGCGACGTCAGTGCTCCCAAGGAGATCGCAAAGTACGAGATCGGCGACAGAGGGACCGACTCGCCCGTCCTGACGGACCACAAAGCCCTGCTGTTCGACAGGTCGCGCAACCTCCTGGTCATCCCTGTCCAGGTGGCCCAGATCGATGCCAAGGATTATCCCTACGGCGTTCCTCCCCACGCTTACGGAGAGCCCGTGTGGCAGGGTGCCTATGTGTTCAAAATCTCCCTTGAAGATGGACTGGAGTTCCGGGGCGGCATCACTCACTGCACCGGCGCGGACTTCAGCCAGTACGGCTACTTCTACTCCGCGGGCTGCTTCGTGGAGAGATCCGTCTTCATCGATGACGTGCTCTACACCATCTCGGACGTCAAGGTGAAGATGAACGATCTGGACACCCTCGATGAGATCGGTGAGGTGAGCCTGCGGTAGGGGCACCGATGCACGGAGCTGGGGACTCCCCCAGCTCCGTGCTATCTCCTCCTGAGGAAATCGCTCAGTTCCTTTTCGCTCTCCGGCACGAAGGCCCGGTACTTCCGGGCATAGCGCTGCTTCGCCTCCTCCGGCGCCAGGAAGGGCACCACGGGATACTGCACCATCTCGAAGCAGCCTTCATCGTCCTCGCTGTCACCAAGGTAGGCCACCCTGCGAGCATCCAGGCCCCTTCTGCTCAGCAGCTCAGCCAGCAACCGGGGCTTGTTTCTGTAGATGTTCAGCATGAATCCGACCGCCCTGCCCTTCTCTTCCCTCAGGTCGTCGGCCTCACAGAAGTCGAAGTCCTGGCGGAAACCCGCCACTGTCAGGATCATCTCGATGCCGTACCTGTACCCGGCGGAGTAGACCCCGGTCACCTTCCCCTCGCGATGAGCCTCACTGATCGGCCGGAGCACCCTCAGGTCGAGTTCATTCTGTGTCCCCGGCTGCGCAGCGTATCTGTCCACCAAGGCGAGTACCAGCGGCACCGGCACGCCGGCAACAATCCTGCCGTTGAAGACCCTGAACATCTCCCTGATGTAGTCGAAATCGCCCTTCCGTCGCCCTTCTGTGTACAGGGTCTCCAGTTCCCTCTGCGCCCTGAGGATGCTCACCATTCTCAGGGGGTGAAACGGCAGGGATGACTTGAAAACTCCCCTGGCTATGTTCTGCAGAATGGGCTTCTCGTCCCGGTAGCCCACGATGGTCCCATTCCAGTCGGATATGATGGCATCACAAGCCATGCTGGATCACCACATCTCCCCGGCGGCCTCCGATGCACTGCCCACCCTCGCGGCCCCAGGGGGTTGCCCTCCGTGTTCCCAAGAGATACACTTGCCCTGAAGTATCATCGACATTCCACAAACCCGGCGTGGGAAGAACCTGACATGACCAGCACCAAGACGGGAACCCGGCCACAAGAGGTCGATCTGGTGCGAAGGCTGCACCGCAACGACCCGTCGGCCATCGAGGAATTGTACACCACCTATTTCGACCGACTCTACTCGCTGGTCTACAACCAGGTGGACAGAGACCGGAGCACCGCCGAGGACATCGTTCAGGACACCTTTCTGGCTGCCGTCAGGTCTTCCAAGCGCTTCCGCGGCCAGAGCAGCACCTATACCTGGCTGTGCAGCATCGCCTACCACAAGGTGGCTGATTTCTACCGACGAAAGGCCAGCGAGGCCAAGCACATCGATCGCTCCTTCAATGTCGACGCTCTGGAGTCCGGCGAACAGCAGGCGGAGAGGGTCCCCTACACCAATCCCACGGATTCCATAGACACCGCCGCCGTTGTCCAGCAGGCCTTGGCCCGACTGCCCTGGGACTACCGGCAGGTGCTGATACTGAAGTATGTGGACGAACTGCCCGTTCTGGAGATCTGCAAGATTATGCGGCGTTCCCCCAAGTCCGTCGAGGGATTGCTCAGCCGGGCCAGAAGGGCCCTGAAGGAGAACCTGCCCGCGTGGGGTGAGTGATATCGAGGGGCACCAACGACTATGATGGATAGAGGGACGATGTGACCGAAGAGTACAACGACAGCGACTTGGAGAAGATGCTCAAGGATATCTACAAACCGGAGACTGCCTCACCTCAGTTCAAGGAGAGACTCCGCAGACAGCTTGTCGAAGCCGCCAGCCGGCCGGCGCCGCGTCCCCTCTGGTTCCGCCCCATGGTCTGGGCCCCCGTTGCCGCCGCCGTGGCTCTGGGGCTGATCGCCTACTTCGCTGTCGCCTCCCTCACATCCACGCACACGGTGCGCTCGGGCTCTCTGGCAGTCTGGGTCACCGACGCCCCGGGCGAGGTTCAGACGCTGGATGTCACCGTCTCCGAGATTCAGGTCCACCGGGCCGGTGACGATAGCGCTAGTGACGACGGTTGGATAACGGTGATCTCACAACCCGTGACCTTCGACCTCATAGCTCTCAGGGACGTCCAGGAACTCCTGGGCGAGGAAGAGCTCGACCCCGGCCACTATACCCAGGTCCGGCTCATCGTGGACAACGTCACCGTCAATGACGAGATTGAAGCCGAGATCAAGTTGCCCAGCGGTGAGCTCAAGGTGGTCGGCCAGTTCGAGATCAAGGCCGACTGCACCACAGCACTGACTCTGGACTTCGATGCCGAGGCTTCGCTGCAGTACACCGGCGAAGGCAAGGCCGTATTTCAGCCTGTGGTCAAACCCATCATCGGCGAACCCTGCCAGGAAGCCACCACTCCAGACTGAGCCCGGCTGACCGGCACAAAAGAATCGGTCACCCGGGGAAACAGGCAAACACCTCCCCTGGATGACCTCTCTTCTCAGCTTCTCTTTGCAGCCTTGCTCAGGCCATCGTCCGAACCACCGTCAGGCGGCTCCTATCACTTGCCGATGCGGAACACCTTGGTCTTGCACACTGGGCAGGTGCCGCTGATCGCCGGCCGCTTGTTCTTCAGAGTGACCTGTTTGGGATTCTGGATCTCCCTCTTCTTGCGGCATTTCACGCAGTACGCCTGTGCCATTTGCCTCGCCCTCCTTTTTCCTTCTCGCGCCGCTGTCCACGCTCAACCACGTTCGCAGCCACGCTGTGCGAATAATATGCACGCCGAACGCTGGCTGTCAAGAGCCTTTTGACGCTATCTGCGCCAGATAGGTCCTCCGCAGCCGCGTGAGGTACTCATGGTACGGCTGGCTGCGGTAGTCGGGATACGTCCAGGGCAACTCCTGGAATCCCCTGTCCCGGTAGAGCAGGGTGATCTCGCCGTAGATCCCTTTGCCCAGGTAGATTCGGTGCGCATAGTCCTTCGTACTGGCCAGCACCACTCTGGCCGCCGTCAGGTAGCCGGGGTCCAGGTTGACCGTACGCCGGCCTTCCTCGGACACTGCCCGTTCCAACTCATTGGTGAAGAGCTTCATCTCCACCAGCGCTTCGGGGGGCACCAGCCTCTCGAACCCCAGGAAGCGCTTCTTCAGGCCCGGCCCCATCTCCTTCTCGTAGTACCCGGTGTAGTCGAAGTCCAGCGTCTCACTTTCCACGTCGATCGGTCCTAGTCTCTCACTCAGCAGTTCGTCCACTCGGCGCAGGAGTGACAAGCGGGATGTGAGCACGCCAACAAAGGCCTTCACCGGCTGCGGCTCTCTGGCTTGGCCCATCGACTGTCCCTCAGCTGACTGATATCGGACCCGCCCCGTCTTGAAGCGGGCCACTGCAGGCTTTGACGCACAGCCCGCAGATGTACTGGCTGATGCGCCTCGTCTTGCTGAACTCCTTGAGCTGCCCGTAGCATAACTGGTGGTCGAATTCCTCCGGCTCGCCCCTGATGGCTCCTGCCGGACAGGCTGCCAGACAGCGCTGACACCCTTGGCAGCCAGCGGAAAGTGGCGCTCCGGGCTCCAGGGGCAGATCGGTCAGCACGGAGGCCAGCCTCACCTGGGCCCCAAACTGGCCTGTGACCAGCAGGTTGTTCCTCCCGCGCCAGCCCAGTCCGGCCAGGCCGGCCATCTCCTTGTGAGACACGTGGCCCCGCATGGCTGTCCAGTCCACCACCTGAGAAGCCGCTATGGGCACGGCGGCATGGCCCATCCGCTCGATCTCCTGTGCAATCCGCAGCGCTCCACGATCCAGTTGGAAGTTGAGATGCCGGTAGTGGTGAAGGTAGAGCAGATTCGGACCGTCCACCAGCGTGCCGAGCACGCCCGGCGACACCCGCACCGCGACCACGATTGCCCTGGGGAACCTCTCGCTGATGGGGCCGGTCAGTTCCAGGCAGTCCTGCGCCGCCCGCCCCGCGTCCGCCACCCCGAGCAGGTCCAGGGAGGACTCCCGCCTGATCTCCTCCAGCCGGCTACTGATGCTCAGTTGGTTGAGTCCCATCTCAGTTCGGCCGCCAGAACGGGCCCGCTAGAGATCGATGTCGATGATCCCCAGTCGGTCCACCCCGTCGATGATCATGGACACGGCGATGGCCGCCAGCAACAAACTGAACACCTTGGACACCGCCTTCAGTCCACCCTGACCCAGGAAGCGGGCGAACCAGCCGCTCATCATGAACACCACCCAGGCTATGGCGATGTTCAGGGCGAAGGAGATCAGCACCATGTACAGCGGGAACTGGGTGGCCAGGAGCAGCAGCGTGGCGATCGTCGCCGGCCCCACGGTCAGAGGAGTACCGATGGGCACCACGGCCACCATCTCTTCCTTGATCACTTCCACAATGTGGCCGGTCAGGATGTAGCGGATGGACAGCACCAGCAGGATCAGGCCGCCGGCGATGGCGAAGGCCCCCACGGAGATCCCCATCACGTCCAGAATGAATCTGCCCAGGAAGAGGAAGGCCAGTCCCACCGCCGCCGCCGTCACCACGGCTATGTTGATCATCTTGCGCCTCTCGCCCCTGACCATGTCCTGGCTCAGTGAGATGACGAAGGGCAGGTTGCCGAAGGCATCAATGACGATGAACAGGGGGACGAATGTCTTGACGAAATCCTGCCACCAGCCGTTTTCCATCTCTCTCCCCGCCTTGAATCGATGCCTGATTATGGGACGTGAGTGGCGTATTGTCAAAGGGACCGGCATCGTTTGACAATGCGCGGTGGACATGATATTCCTAGCTCCACCCGGAAGGAGGCAGGACCAATCGAGAAGAGCCACGACAGTCGAGTTGTCATAACTGGTATTGGACTGAGCGCCCCCAACGGCAACAACCTCTCCGAGTACCGACACAATCTCCTCGCCGGAAAGGCCAGTATCGAGAAGATCGAAACACACTACATGGGGGAGGTCCTGGCTGGCGTCTGCCATTTCGACCCCCTGAAGTACCAGAAGAAGAAGGAGCTCCGCCGCGGCACCCGCGCCGGCTCCATCGCCATCTACTGCGCCAACGAGGCGGTGGCTGATTCCAGACTGGATATTGCCGGACTGGACAAGTCTCGCGTTGGCGTATACCTGGGCATCACGGAGCACGGCAACGTGGAGACCGAGAATGAGGTCTTCGGCCTGAAGCAGTACAACTACGACGTCAAGTACTGGTCGCATCACCACAACCCCAGAACGGTAGCCAACAACCCCGCCGGTGAAGTGACCATGAACATGGGCATCACCGGGCCGCACTACACCCTGGGAGCCGCCTGCGCGGCCGGCAACATCGGCCTCATTCACGGTTTGCAGATGCTCCTCCTGGGGGAGATAGACCTGGCCCTTGGCGGGGGTGTTTCGGAGAGCATCCACACCTTCGGCGTGTTCGCCAGCTTCAAGAACGAGGGGGCGCTGGCCTCCCACGACAACCCCAACAGGGCCTGCCGTCCCTTCGACCGGGACCGCAACGGCATCGTCGTCTCCGAGGGGGGCTGCGTCTGCACCCTGGAGCGGCTGTCCGATGCCCTGCGGAGGTCAGCCACCATCTATGGCGAGATCGTGGGCTATGCCATCAACTCCGACGCCTTTGACTTCATCCTGCCACATGCGCAGAGACAGGCCGAGTGCGTGCGGCTGGCCCTGAAGAAGGCCGGGCTATCCCCCGCCGACATCGACATCATCAGCAGCCACGCCACGGGGACCCAGCAAGGCGATCTCCAGGAGTGCCTGGCGCTGGCGGAGGTCTTCAAGGACGCCCCGCAGACCCACACCAACAACACCAAAAGCTACATCGGCCATACCATGGGCGCCGCCGGGGCCCTGGAACTGGCCGGGAACCTGCCCTCCTTCAATGATCACACTGTCCATCCGACCATAAACATCGACAACCTGGACCCCCGGTGCACCGTTCCCAATCTGGTGATCAACCATCCGGCCAACGTTGACAGGATCGACCATATCATGAATAATTCCTTCGGCATGTTAGGCATAAACTCGGTCGTCATCGTCAGGCGGTACGAGGGGCGCTGACGCGGAGATACTCGAGAGGGGGGACACAGCATGACCCGGGAGAAGATCAGAGCCATCATCGTGGAAGTGATTTCCCAGATACTGCCGGACGAAGACCTGAGCAATCTGCGGGGCGATATCCGCATTCGTGATCAGATAGAGCTGGACTCCATGGACTTCCTGGATATCATCATGGAGTTGCGGAAACGCTACGGCATTGAAGTCCCTGAAGATGACTACATCCAGTTGGCCACTCTCGATGGCGCGGTAGCCTACCTCGAGCCCCGCATGACTCATCTGTAGCCTGACCAGCGAGGAAGCGCAGCTTCTCCTCAGCATCCCCCCACAACCCCCACTCCGCCGCTGGTCTTCTGGGAATGCCGCCGAAGACTCTGTGGAACCGACCATGAACTACGACGTGGCGATTATCGGCGCCGGGATGTCCGGGCTGGCCGCCGGCATCAGGCTGGCCCACTTCGACAAGAAGGTCTGCATCCTGGAGAGACACCACCGCGTAGGCGGGCTGAACTCCTTCTACAACAAGGATGGCCGCCAGTTCGACGTCGGTCTCCACGCCATGACCAACTACGTCCCCAAGGGGACGAAGTCAACCCCGCTGCCCAAGCTGCTGCGACAGCTCAGGTTGAGATACGAAGACCTTGACCTGTGCCAGCAGCGCATGTCCATGGTGAGGTTCCCTGGCAGGACTCTGCGATTCACCAACGACCTCGGCTTCTTCGTGGGCGAGGTCTCTCAGCAGTTCCCCCAACAGGCCGACAACCTCCAGAGGCTGCTCAAACACATATCCGAATACGACGAACTGTCGCTCCAGGCCAAACCGCTTTCTGCGCGCCAGGTGGTGAACGGCATCATCTCGGACCCCATTCTGGCTGACATGATCTTCTGTCCCCTGATGTACTACGGGAACGCGCAGGAGCATGACATGGAGTTCGCCCAGTTCGCCATCATGTTCAAGAGCATCTTCTGCGAGGGGTTCGCCAGGCCGAGGAACGGCGTCCGCCACATACTGGACCTCCTGGTCCGCAAGTACCGGGAGTGCGGTGGTGAACTGAGAACGAGGTCGGGCGTGCGCACCATCGGCGTCTCGGGGAGCAGAGCACAGTCGCTCGTCCTCGAAGACGGCGAGGTCCTGACCGCCCGGAACGTGCTGTCTTCCATCGGCTACGTGGAGACCATGAACCTCCTGTCACAGCGCGATGCCCCTGCCTCCGGACTCGAGGCCGGGCAGCTTTCCTTTGTGGAGTCTATAATGGTGCTGGACAGGCAGCCATCGGAGCTGGGCTTGGACACAACCATTGTCTTCTTCAACAACTCCGACCGCTTCAGCTATCGGAAGCCCAACGCTCCGATAGACACCGCCAGTGGTGTGATATGCTGTCCGAACAACTTCCACTATGACAGCCCCTTGCCGGAGGGCATGATCAGGATCACCAACATGGCCAGCTTTGATCGCTGGAACAGCCTCAGCCAGGAGGAATACGGAGCGCAGAAGAAGGCCTGCATGAAGGCTGCCCTGGAGGCGGCGGTGGAGGTTGTCCCCGATTTCAGGAGGAACATTATGTCAACCGACATGTTCACCCCCAGGACCATCTACAGGTACACCGGGCATCTCAACGGGGCAGTCTATGGCTCACCCCGGAAGATCCGGGATGGCCGGACGCACCTGGAGAACCTGTTCATCTGCGGCACGGATCAGGGCTTCCTGGGCATCGTCGGTGCCCTGCTCAGCGGCATCTCCATGGCCAATCTACACTTGCTCCGGGTCTAGGTCAGGGATAGAAGAGATGAGCGGCAACTCGCTGGAAGGGACAAGACCACGGTACGACGTCATCGTCGTCGGCAGCGGCTTGGGCGGCATGACCGCGGCCAACATGCTGGCCAAGGACGGCTACTCAGTCCTCCTCTTGGAGCACCATCACAAGCTGGGCGGTTTGGCAACGTGGTTCCACCGGAAGGGCGGGCACATCTTCGATGTCTCGCTGCACGGCTTCCCGGTGGGCATGATCAAGACCTGCCGCAAGTACTGGAACCGGGAAATCGCCGAATCCATTGTGCAGATCAAGGAGATCCGGTTCGATAATCCCCAGTTCTCGCTGAGCACCACCTTCGACAGGGATGACTTCACCAGGATTCTGGAAACCAGATTCAAGGTGCCCAGGGAGTCCATTGAAGCTTTCTTCGACACCGCCAGGGGAATGAACTTCTACGATGACCAGCGGGTGACCACCAGGGAACTCTTCCAGAAGTTCTTCCCCGGCCGCGATGATATAGTCCGCCTGCTGATGGAGCCGATCACCTATGCCAACGGCTCCACCCTGGAAGACCCGGCCATAAGCTACGGCATCGTCTTCTCCAACTTCATGAGCAAAGGCGTGTACACCTTCCAGGGCGGCACGGACAAGATCATCTCCATGATGCAGGCCGAGCTGGTCAAGAACGGCGTCGACATCCGCACCCGCGCCCTGGTGGAAAGGATCGAGGTGGCCGGCGGACAGGTCGCCGGGGTGGTCGCCAACGGGAAGTCCATAGCATCCAGATCGGTGATCTCCAATGCCAATGTCCGGTCAACGGTGTGCGACCTGGTCGGCGAGCGGCACTTCGACAGCGGCTTCGCAGCAGAGGTCCGCAAGGTGCGCATCAACAACAGCAGTTGCCAGGTGTATATCGGCCTCAGGAAGGGCGAGGCCATCGACTTCGTCGGTGACCTGTACTTCACCTCCGTGGCAGACAGATTCGACTCCGAGAAGCTGCGCAGCCGGAACATCACCAGCCGGACCTACTCCTTCTACTACCCCTCCACCAGGCCGGGCTCGGACATGTACTCCATCGTGGCCTCAACAAACGCCAACTACGACGACTGGGCCGGCCTCTCTCCCGAGGACTACCGCGCCTCAAAGCAGGACCTCGTCGAGTCCACGGTCGATGCCCTGGCCAGCTACGTCCCGGGCATCCGGGAGAAGATAGACTATCTGGAGGCGGCCACACCGAAGACCTTCGCCAGGTATACTCTGCATCCCGGCGGCACGTCATTCGGCACGAAGTTCGAAGGGTTGAAGATCAGCATGGGGCTGCCGGAGCAGATCCGGGGGCTCTTCCACACCGGCTCGGTGGGCATCATCATGTCCGGGTGGCTGGGGGCGGCCAACTACGGCGTCATCGTGGCCAACAACGCCGACAAGTACCTGAGGTCATGACCGTGCCCTCAGGGGAGGGAAGAGATGATTGATTTCGGAGGACAGACGGCCATCATCACCGGCGGGACGAGGGGCATCGGCAGGGCGATTGCCAAGTCCTTCCTAGATTCAGGGGCCAGGGTGATCTGCACGTACACCTCGGATGACGCCACGGCGGAGCGCTTCAGGGAGGAGCACAGTCAGGCGGTTGACCGGATCGACGTTCAGAAGTTCGACGTGGCCAGCTATGAAGAGGTGGAGAAGTTCTACAAGTACATCGACGGCAAGTACGGCGGGTTTGAGGTCCTGGTCAGCAACGCCGGCATCAGGAAGGACTCGGTGCTGGGGATGATGAAGGAGGCGGACTGGCGCAGTGTGCTGGACGTCAACCTGACCGGCACCTTCTTCATGTGCAAATTCGCCGTGATGTCCCTGATGCGCAAGCGTTACGGGCGGATTGTGATCATCACCTCGCCCATGGGCAGATTCGGCTGGGAGGGCCAGTCGAACTACGCCGCCTCCAAGGCCGGTCAGGTGGGCCTGATGAGATCGCTGGCCAGAGAGGTGGGCACCAGAGGCATCACCGTGAACTGCGTCTCTCCGGGCTTCATCGGCACCGAGTTCATCAATGATCTACCCGAGAAACTGCGGGACTCCTACCTGTCGCAGATACCCATGAAGCGGTTCGGCAAGGCCGAGGAGGTGGCCTCCTGCGTCCTCTTCCTGGCCTCCCAGGATGCATCATACGTCCACGGTACAGTGCTGGAGGTCAGCGGAGGCCTGTAGGATGGAAGACGTACTCAGAGCCATACCGCACCGGCCACCGTTCCTGTTCGTCGACAGCATCGTGGAACTGACACCAGTCAAGATCACAACGACCAGGAAGGTCAGAGAGGATGAGGATTTCTTCAAGGGGCACTACCCGGGCAACCCCATCATGCCCGGGGTGCTCGTCTGCGAGGCCATCTTTCAGTCGGGAGCCGTCCTCCTGGCCGGGGCAATGGCCGGCGGAGGAGGGGGAGTCCCGGTCCTGACCCGAATCAGCAATGCCAAGTTCAGGAACATGGTCAAGCCCGGTGACACCATGGAGATCGAGGCGGAGATCACCGAGAGACTGGGCAACGCCTGTTTCCTCAAGGGCAAGGCCTCGGTTGACGGCAAGACAGCCGCCACCGTGGAATTCGCCGTGGCCATGGCCGGCGGATAGGAGGACGCTGTATGGACTTCCTTGGACTGGAGAACAAGACCTTCCTGGTCTTCGGCGTGGCCAACAAGAAGAGCGTGGCCTACTTCGTGGGCCAGGTCCTCACTCAGGCCGGGGCCGAGGTGATCTACTCCGTGAGGTCCCCGGAGCGAAAGGAGAGCGTCTCCAGACTCCTGCCCGGAGCAGAGATCTACACCTGCGACGTGGAACGGGAAGAAGAGATAGCCAGTCTGGCTGATGAGATCTCGAAGAAGCACTCCACCATCGATGGCATTGTGCACTCCATCGCCTTCGCCAACTACGAGAACGGCATGAAGCCCTTCCACGAAACCAGGAAGAAGGACTTCCTCCAGTCGGCCGACGTCTCCTGCTACTCATTGATCAGCATCGCCAACGCCTTCAAGCGACTGCTGGACAACAGGGCCTCCGTGGTGGCGGTATCGATCTCGACCACCAGAATGGCGGTCGAGACCTACGGCTTCATGGCCCCGGTGAAGGCGGGACTGGACTCCGCCATCTGCTTCCTGGCCAAGTCCTTCAGCACCTTCTCACAGGTACGGTTCAACTCGGTCAACCCGGGCCTCCTCAAGACCTCCGCCTCGGCAGGCATACCGGGCTACATCGACTACTACCTCTTCGCCGAGCGGTTGACGCTGCGGAAGAAGGCCCTGGAGACCCAGGAAGTGGCCAACGTGGTCGCCTTCCTCCTCAGCGAGAGGTCCAGCGGCATCAACGCTCAGGGCATCGTCATTGACGCGGGCATGTCAGTCAACGCCTTCGACAAGGACATCGTCAAGAGGGCGCTGAGGCCGGAGTAGGCGCGTGACCCTCTTCCCCGTCGTTTTGCCGGTGACCCAGGGACTGCCGACCCTACAGGGCAGGGAGAAGGTGGCCCTGCTCAGCGGTTGCGCCAGGCAGGCCCTGAGACAGAGCGCCGACCGAGCCGGGGTGGCACTGCAGAGTGTCTCCAAGAACGCGGATGACGTCCCCCTGCCTTCGGCGGGCTGCTACTGGTCTGTCGCTCACAAGCCGAAGTACGCGGCCGCGGTGGTCAGCAGCAGTCCGGCCGGCATCGACATCGAGGAGGTCAGGCCCCGCAGGCAGTCCATCTTTAGATACGTGGCCAGCGAGGAGGAATGGGATCTGGGCGGCGGCAGGTCATGGGACACGCTATACCGCTACTGGACGGCCAAGGAGGCAGTGGTTAAGGCCGCCGGAACCGGCCTGGCGGGCATGAGGTCTTGCCGGGTGATTTCCGTGCCCGACGAGACGGCAATCCTCCTCTTCTACCAGGACAACCTGCGCACCGTCGAGCAGTTGCGGTTCGATGGCCATATCGTTGCCGTAGTGAAGGATGACAACCACGTCGAGTGGACCTTCAGCGACCCGGCGGTTCCGGCCGCCCTGGACACCCCCGGCCGTCGCCCTCAGGAGCCCCTGGTGCCGACCTGGTAGTTCATCACCTCTTCGACGTACAGGTCCAGGAACCGCTGCACCTCTTCCCTGGAGAACATCGCCGGCCGGTAGGTCAGGGAGATGTTCAGCGTCCTGTTGTAGGTGTTCACCCCGAAACCCAGCCTCCACGGGGTGACCACCGGCGGAGAGCCGGTGATGTTGACGATCCGGGCCGTGCCGATGTGGGTGATGGCCGGCTCATCAGAGCCCACCTTGGGCCAGACGATGCCGATGTTGGTCAGGAAGATGGAGTCCACGTGGGTCCGCAGCAATACCAGCAGCCTGAAGATCTGTCGGTATATGACTGGCGGCAGCAGGGTGTTGTAGTACCAGAAGTAGATCAGCGAGAAGGCGATCCTGTTCTTGGCCGCGGTCAGAGTGTGCGACCTGAGCATCTTCAACAGCCTGGCCTGATCGGCCCTGTCCCTGAACCAGGTGGTCGGCGAGATCCAGGACATCTGGTTGGAGACCACCTGACGGAAGCCCTTGGGGCTGACGTTGACGATGGCCATGACCCGGACCTTGTTGCTGCTCTTGCCGTGCAGCCGGTTCCAGATGTCCACCATGCGGTAGGAGGAAGCCAGGAGGATATCGTTCACCTCTACTCCGGCTGAGGCCGCCTTGCCTTCAAGCCTGCCGAGCCCCTCGGGACCTATGGTGGCATTACAGAAGAAGGTGTCTCTGGAGCGCCCAGTCGCTTTGCAGTACACCCGCGACGGCCAGGGCACGGCGGCCAGTACCAGGCGATAGGCGATGTCATACGCTATCTTCCAGTAGTAGTTCTTCACCCTGGCCCGGTGGGTCTGGGCAAACTGGAACAGGGCATCCCCCTTGCTGCTCAGGCGGATGTCCTCCGGCGGCGGCACATCCTTGATATCGCCATCGTTGTAGTACTCCACGATCTTCCTGATGAAGAACATGGCACGGAGGCCATCGGCGGCGGAATGGTGGAAAGTGAAAACCAGCATGGAGTCAGTCTCGCTCTTCCTGTACAGGAGAACCCTGAGGGGGAGTTGCTTTCTCAGGTCCATGGGCTTGTTCACCCATTCAAAGAGCACCTTCTCATACTCCTGACCACCGCGACCATCCACCTCTGTGAGAACGCCGTCGCCCAGTTCCTCCTGGATCTCACGGGTGATGCAGAGGTACTTGCCGTGAAGGATGGTCCTCATCACCGGGTAGGCCATCTGGGCAGAACGAATGGCCTGGTTCAGTCGTGACGGATCGACCTCGCCCTCCAGGGTCAGAAAGGCGTGGATCAGAAACGGCTCGTTGATCTCGTGGAAAGCCAGGACCGTCCGGTCCATGCAGTTCAGGCGCAGATACTTGCCAGTCCCCTTCATAGTCCCCCTCAGTGAAGCGTGCGGCCACAGCCCCGGAACATTGGACAGCATACTACCACGGAAAGGAGCATATGGCAAAGGGCGGTTTCCCTTGACACGGCAAGCGTGCTGCGCTTACAATCGGTCTTGCCGGTGAACAGGTCGTCCTGTTCGTTTGGAGTGAACCGGGGGATATAGCTCAATAGGGAGAGCGCTGCGTTCGCATCGCAGAGGTCGGGGGTTCGAATCCCCCTATCTCCATGTGCCCCTGTAGCTCAGAGGACAGAGCAGCGGTTTCCTAAACCGCGTGTCGTGCGTTCGAGTCGCACCAGGGGTACCAGCCAGTACAGGGGTGTAGCTCAGTTGGTAGAGCAGCGGTCTCCAAAACCGCCGGTCGTGGGTTCGAGTCCTGCCACCCCTGCCAAATCCCCCCCTCAGTGCCCAGCGAATGCTGAGCGCCCGCCGGCGTTCTCAGTTCCCGTGGGAAGCCGGCATGCACAGCCTCACCGGTTTCCTGCCTCACCCTGGGGACCGGTCGGCGCCGGCTCGTGCGCCTTGCGGCCGTAGACCCTGGCGTAGGCCTTGCAGGCCGGGCAGAGGCCATCCTCGATGTTCTTCACCAGCCAGAACCTGACCCCCTTCTGTTTCTCCCTGGCCTTGGTGCACATGGGGCACCTGTTGAGGCAGAACTCGGCCTTCTTCCGGTCCTTGTCTGTAGTAGTCTGCTGCATCGTTTGACCCTCCCACATCACCGCGGTGACTCTACCTGCACAGCTATGACTCTCCTGGACACCATCTGACTCCTCGTTGACTGGACTCCGCCTGAAGGATTCTATGCAAGAACAAGGGCAGAATCAAGAATCGGGGTGTCGCCGCCCACCGGGATGTCCTCTGGCCATTGACTCTGCCAGTCGGTGGCGAATATACTGACGCCCAAAGACGCAAGCCTGTCATGGCGGGCCTTCGTGACCAGCAATAGCAGCGACATCACGGGGAGGGATGGGCGATGACTAGATTCCTGGCTGCCTTCACGGCTCTCTTGTTCGGGTGTGGCATTATGGCCGTTCTGGTGGGTTTCCTCTGGGACCGCTACACCTGGGAGACCGGCATAATCGCCGGGGCCGGCTTCTGGGTGATCGCGTTTGCCCTGTCGGTGTTCCTGGCGAGGGGCAGGGACTACTGACCGAGATGCCCTGACCGGGTTGAGTCCCGGTCTTCGGCTCGGCCTCAGGCGATCAGGTGAGTTGCCTGCCGTTTGCGGCGACCATCGCAGCCTGGCGAGTAGCGGTCTGCGCCGGAGCGGTGGTAGCCACAGGAGCGGCGGTTGCGATGACCTCTTGTGTCAGACCGCCTGGCAGGATATCATATGGCCAGCGCGGCAGACCAGAGCGGCCATCTGCTGCGGTCACGAGCGCCCTGGAAAGCCGGCACATGACCACAAGGAGGGATGAATGAGGAGACTGGCCCTGGCAGCCCTGTGCGTCATCCTCATCCTGGCTTTCTTTACCACAGTCATCCCGGGAGCAGCCCAGGCTGAGTCGCCCGCGGCTCCGTGGCCGCTGTTCCGGGGGGACGCGCAGCACACCGGGCGCAGCCCGTACACGGGCCCATCCACCGCTTCGCTGCGGTGGAGCTACAAGACCGGAAACTACGTGTCCTCCTCACCGGCCGTGGCAGCAGACGGAACCGTGTACGTCGGCTCCGCCGACGGCAAGGTGTACGCCATAGACCCGGACGGCAGCTTCAAGTGGTCCTATCTCACCGGTGGCCCTGTGGAGTCCCCCCCGGCGATCGCCGGCGACGGAACCATTCTGTGCGGCTCCGGCGGCGGCACACTCTACGCCATCAAGCCGGATGGGACCCTCAGGTGGACCTACGCCGCAGGCGGTGGTATTCAGTCCTCGCCAGCCATCGGCCCGGACGGCGCCGTCTACTTCACCTCGCTGGACAGCTATCTGTACGCGCTGTACCCCAACGGGACCTTCAAATGGAAGTTCCAGGCCAGCGGCCCGCCCATGGCCTTGAGAACGTCTCCGGCGGTTGGCCCGGATGGCACCATCTACTTCGGCTCCGACAACGGCAAGCTGTACGCCATCAAGCCGGGCGACGGCTCTCTCAAGTGGAACAGTGCCTACCAGACGGGCGGGGCCATTTGGTCCTCACCAGCGGTGGGAGACGACGGCACCATCTACTTCGGCTCAAACGACAACAGCCCCTACGCCCTGAAGCCCGACGGCTCACTCAAATGGCCGCACCCCACCCTTGATGACGTTGTCTCCTCGCCGGCCATCGGTGCCGACGGCACAGTCTACGTCGGCTCGGGCGACAGCCGGGTGTATGCCATACGAGGGGACGGCACACCGCGGTGGTTCTTCGCCACCGGCGGCAGCATCGATTCATCTCCGGCCATCGGTGCCGACGGCACCATCTATGTGGGCTCCGAAGACAACAAGATCTATGCCATCAATCCCGACGGCACGCCGAAGTGGAGCTACACCACCGGCGGATGGGTCTCCCCATCTTCACCGGCCATCGGTGCCGACGGCGCCGTCTATGTCGGCTCCTGGGACTGGAGCCTCTACGCCATCGCCGGGCCCATCGAGCCGCTGGATGTCAACGTGGATGTCGGCGCTCTGCATTTCCCGGGGGAGAAGGCGGAGTTCTACGTGGTCACCAGCCGCCTGGGGCTGCGGGTGAGCACCAGCATTGTCTCAGCCAGACTGCATGGACCGGGAGGCGCTCTGGTGGCAGACCTGACCCGGGCGGCGGTTGCCGTCGAGACCGGCCTGTTCAGGATACCCTACGACATCCCGGCGGGGACAAGTCCGGGCTCGTACACCCTGGTTGTGGACGCGCTGCTGCCTCCGGTCACCAGCGGGACCGGAATGGGCTCATTCAGCCTCAGCACCACACTGGCCGAGTGGGACAGCTGGCTGCAGTCCATCAACGGCAGCATCGCCTCCATTGAAGGCGATATTGTCACCGTCAGCACAGACCTGGGCACTGTGCAGACCAGCCTGGGCAGCATCGGCGCCAGGGTGACCAATATCGAGGGAGACACGGCCACAATCGAGACCTCACTGGGAACCATCAGCGGCAAGGTGGTCAAGATCGAGGGGGACACGGCCACCATTGAGACTGAACTGGGCAGGGTCAAAGCGGACGTTGACACAGCGGCATCGAGAAGCGTGCTGCTGGTGCCCGTACTGATCCTGTCACTGATCGGGGCCATCGGGGCAATCGCCGTCACTGCCCTGGCGGTGTTCTTCTTGAGAGCGGCCACGAAGCGCAAGTTCTAGGGGGAGGCGAGAGATGGCAGCACGGTACAGAAGGGTAGGTGTGATCTACACGGCAAGCAGCAGTGACATCCTGGCCTGGTTCATCCGAACGGCGGTACTCTCCGTGCTGACGCTGGGACTGTACCTGCCGGTGGCCGCCAACAAGTTGGTGGCCTACCTCTGCGCCCACACCGAACTGTACATCGGCGAGTCCGAGATTGAGCCGATTCCGCAGGCTCAGCATCCGGTACCGGCCGTTGCGCCGGAGATCTCGGGTGAGACCAACCCGGGCATGGAGTTGGCCCAGGCCTCTTCCGGACCGTGAACGGGAACTGAGAAGAGGCGCGGCCGTCCTGAGACACGGTTGTTAGGTCTCGGGGTTAGACTCCGTTGTCGGAGGACGTTTGGGATGGCGGATACGCCACCCAGCACATCCCCAAAGACAGCAAAGGAGGTCAACCCGTGGTCCAACAGAGACAACTGCTGCAGAGAATGGAAGAGGCAACCACCGTCCTCAGAACGCTCAACGAAGAAAGGGATGCCGCCTATACCAAGATAGGCACCCTGGAGCACGAGAACAGGGAGATCCAGGCCCTGCTGACCCTCGTTGAGGCCAAGGTGGAGGAGATGCTCAGCACAGCCGCCCACGCCAAGGCAGCCCACAGCACGCCGGCCTTGCCGCCGCAGCGGAGAGTCGACATGCCGGCAATGCCGTCTACAGATCAGCCGAAGCCTGACCCGGTGGCAGTCTCCCCGGTGGCGCGAAGAGCGGAATCGCCCGCAGCCCCGATACAGCATAAGGCGGAGTTGCCTGCACCGCCGGCGGAGCGAAAGGCAGAGGCCCCGGTGGTCTCAGCCAGACCCGAGGCTGAAGTCAGAACACTGTCCGCGGAACAGACTCCGGACAGGGTCGAGCACGGGGCAGTGGCTCCTGCCGCCGACGACAAGCCGGTGCCCAAGAGCTTCAACGATCTCAAGGAGCGCTTCAGAAGGCCCTTCCCATAGCTGGCCCGCAGCCATGGTTGTCATAGGTCCTCAGTACGAAGAAAGGCCCGTCCCGATGGGACGGGCCTTTCCGGTATGGTCCAGTCCGGGCAGCACAAGGCCTCCCGCGAACGGGGGCGTCCTGACGGCGAGCCATGGCCGGAAAACGGTTGACGTCATGCCCGGCGACACGGTATCATACCTGATGTCACAAGGGGGTATCAGTCCCATTCGAACCACAGGTTCGCGTTGTGGCTTCCGAGTTCTGCCACACGTATTGCTGCCGTAGTGAGAGAGCCGAGGTGGTGGAACCTGGTAGACACGCCATCTTGAGGGGGTGGTGAGCTTAGCTCGTGGGAGTTCAAATCTCCCCCTCGGCACCAGGGGCGGCGTTGCCAAGTGGTTAAGGCGAGGGTCTGCAAAACCCTTATGCAGCGGTTCGAATCCGCTCGCCGCCTCCAGAGAAATCCATCGACCGCAATCCTCCCATCACGGGTCAGGTCGGGGATCTGACTCCCGCACTAGGCCGGATCACGACCCGCAGATCGCAGGTTTCTCCGGGCGATGATGCTCCCACCGTGATCAAGACCTGGTGAACTTGCCCGCCCGGGATATGCCCCAGTCGTTGTAGCCCTTCTTGACCACGGCCAGGTACTCCGGCGAGGGCTCGGTCTCCTTGGCCTGGTCGGTCCTGATGTAGGCCACAGCCTCCACGAAATCGCCGTCTTCGGTGACCACCTTCACCTTCAGATGGTCACAGGCGGCCGGGTAGTCCTCATACTTGTCCAGGAGCCCCAGACCACGCTCGGAGACGTCGTAGAGCGCACCGATGACCACATCGCCCTTGGAGCCCCTGATGGTGGCCGTGCCGCCGCGCCACTTCCTGGACCAGCCAGAGAAGATCAGCTTGTAGTGGGGCAGTCTGGCTATGAACAGCGGCTTCGCCTCAGGGCAGCGCTCCGCCATCTGCTGGCGGCTGAGATTGGAGGCATAGGCAAAGTAGTACATGTCAATCTGCCTTGGAGGACGTGCCCGGAATCAGGATTCGCTTGGCGGACCAGCCTCCAGCTTGTAGAAGTCAATGCTGCCGTTGGTGGCCTCAACATAGAACTCGGGGCCGCCCGATCCCAGCACTCCCTGGAAGTGGGTAGGGGTGAAAGTCTCGATCTGCAGGCTCGAGGGAGCGGAGATGATGGAGATCTGCCCCGAAGTCGTCTTCATCTCAACATCAGCATTCAGCGCCGGGGAGACTGAGACCTCGATAGAGCCGTTGGCGGTCTTCAGCGACGTCCCGCCCGGCCCGATGCCGGCCACCTCCGCCTCGATGCTGTTGTTGGAGGTCTCGGCGATCACAATGCCGGCGACCTCGGTGATCTCTATGGCTCCGTTGCTTGTCCTGGCGCTGATGTAGCCATCGACCCTGTTCACCGTTATCCCCCCGTTGGAACTGCTGAGCATCGCGTCGCCCTTGGAGTCTTCGACCCTGATGCCGCCATTGGTGGTGACAGCCGTGATCGCGGCGCCCGACTTCTTGACCACAATGGCGCCATTTGTCGTGGTCAGCATGCCACCGCCGCTCACCGTGTCCAGTTCAATCCGGCCGTTGCTGGTCGTGGCCGTGATCCGGCCTACCAGGCCGCGGGCGGCTATGTCGCCGTTGGACGAAGTCACCACGGGATTGCCGCTGACGCTCTGCAGGACCACCCTGCCATTGGTGGTCTCGATGGCGCCGGCGACGGCATTGCTGGGCATCTTGATTTCGTAGTCCACCGAAGCCCTGACGTTCTTTCCGGCAAGCACAGTCTCGATCAAGATGTGATCGCTCTCGGTGCTGACCCGGATGTCCACCTTGTCCAACTCGGAGGCACCCCAGATCGTCTTCTTGACGGCACTGACCTCAACGTAGTCAATGCTCCATGCCGTGATGTCCACATCGCCACCACTGGCATTGGCAACATCTACTCTGATCCCTGCCGCGGCGGGATAGGTCTCGTAGAACTTCTCAGTCCGCTCCATCGATGAGCATCCCCAGACAGCCACCGACGCCAGGATCACCATGATCAAGAGCGGGGCCAGAAACCTAGAATGCATAGGGCCTCACCTCCCCGATTGCCTTCGCGCGCTCCTCTTCGCCCTGCCGCGCCGCTGCCCAGTGTAAGACTTTAGAGAAAGCATGGCAATACCCCGATAACGGGCGAGAAATGCAGCGATTTTCCTCTTGTCGGGGGGCGACCCTAGAGAAACCGTGAGGAATCTACGCTTCCGGCGCACAGCGTTGTATAATGTCACTCTGCCGCAGCGCTTTCCAGTCCTCGTCTCAGGGGCACAGGGAGACGGTCTTGGCGGCAGTATCCTGGGCTGTGCGCCGAGGTGGCGGAACTGGCAGACGCAACGGACTTAAAATCCGTTGGACCTAACGGTCCGTGTGGGTTCGACTCCCACCCTCGGCATCGATCAGCGGGCGATCGTCCAGATCGCTCTAGCCCTTCGCTCAACGTGGGGTGAGCCAGCCCAGGACCCGCTTCCAGAACGGTCTTCTGCTGATTCCCGAGGAACGTTTTCTCTCACATGACACGCAGGTGCAGGCCGGTGGATGGTCCTTCCTCATGTAGTCTCGCTCAGCCAGTGGCATGGTGGGATTCCCTCCGGTTTCCGTACTACATATACGCTACTAAGATTGCAGCAACAAGTCCAACGCGACTTCGCCATCCGGTTCATGCGGTGACCACCGCATTGGGTTGCCCGGCAGTCGTATAATGGAACACTTGAAGCGCGACACTTGGGGGGGCAGAATGAAGCTGGAAGAGACAACGGTCAGGGCTATGCTGTGGCGAACAGGGCTGAAGAACAAGGGGATGATTGAGATATGCCAGGACAACAGGACAGGGGAGTTCGTGATGGTCGCTGCCAAGGGCATTCGCCGGAAATGGCTGCTGCTCAATCTTCCCGAGGCGATGTGGCGGGGCAGGGGATCGATGGAGGAGGTTCTGGAGGCGTCAAGGCGACTGCTCGCGGATGAGATTCTGCCTGGGTAGGGTTCGGGGACCCCCTGGAGTCTGGATCCCGCATCAAGTGCGGGACGTCACGGAGTTGAGACAACGAGGCCACGAATGATAGAGTGGCGCCACATGATGGAGCGCGGTACTGCGATGCTCAACCGGTCTGTTCTGTGGTCTGTCCTGGCACTCGTGGTTTCAGTGGCACTGGTGGCATGGCCGGCTGAAGGCCCGGCGCGGGCTGCTTGATGCACAGAGAAGCTGACGGTCGTCAGCTCGCCTGAAGGTGCCGGGGCGTTCATCTTTGAGCCGGCACCCACGAACTCGGAGAACCTGTACGAGCCGGGCAAGCTCGTAACAGTCGTGGCCACGGCCTCACCGGGGTTTGAGTTCGACCGTTGGGTGGGCGATTTCAGTAGCTCGGATGGCTACATCGCCTTTGTGGTGATGGACACCGACAAGACGCTGACAGCCTACTTCGTCCCATCGGGGTCGTGCTGCAGCCTCGTAGTGAACGTGGCTGCCCCAGGCAGCGGCACAGTGACCTTGTCACCACCCCAGCCTCCCGACGGATATGCGGTGGGAGACAACGTCACGCTGACCCCAGCGGCCGCCCCGGGCTATCTGTTCAGCCACTGGGAGGGCGGGCTGGCGGGGAGTGTCAACCCGGCACTGATAGCCATCAGCGGGAATCAGTCCATCGTCGCCGTCTTCAATCCCAAAGTTGAGGTAGTCCGCAGTCCATCGGGGGGCGGCACAGTGAGCCTAGCCCCGGAACAGCCAGCCGACGGCTACGCGGCGGGGACTGCCGTGACTGCGACGGCAGTGGCCGCAGATGGCTACAAGTTCGATCACTGGAGCGGCGACCTGTCCGGCAGCGAGACCCAGGAATCCATCACGGTTGAAGGCCTCGTGACCATAACCGCCCATTTCGCCAAGCCGAGGGAGTTCCCCTGGAGGTGGGTGGGGGTGGGAATCGCTGGACTGCTGCTGGCTGTCCTGGCCATCTGGTACGTCCGCGGCGAACTGCGGAAGGGCTGAACCGCCACTGGCTAACGCTGCGTCAAATCGGCGGCGGTACATTAGGTGAGGGAAGAGGATGAAGAACCAGAAGGTCAGAGTAGCGCTGTTGGTGACCGCTATCTTGATGTCGCTGGCGGCGGCGCTGCTGCCGCCGCCGAAGCTCACTCGCGCCGCCTGACCGGGAACCTACCTCAAGCTGACGGTCGTCAGCTCCACTGGTGGCTCAGTCACCGCCGATCCGGCTGAGCCATGCAGCGACGGGTACCGGGCGGGGACGGTGGTGACGCTGACCGCCATCCCGGACAAGAGATACGTTTTCGTGGAATGGGCAGGCGACCTTGCAGGGAACGACGAAAGCGACATCAATCCATACGAAATCGTCATCACCCAGAGCCTGTCCGTGAGCGCCGTCTTCAAAAAGGACCAGGGATTACCAGCCCGGGCCTGGGCGGGCATCGGGGTTGGAGTGCTCCTGGCAGCCGTGGGGTTGACCTACCTCGGGGTGATCCTGAGAAGACGGGCACGGCGGACACGACTGCCGCAGAGCCAGTAGTCCCGCGCTGCCGGACCCCTCCAATCCCTTCCGCAGTGACCCCGCAGACGGCTTCATCACGCCTGCTTGGCATCTGTGGGGCTGTGCCCCGCACGATTGTCAAGCAGCGGGCAAGCCACAGGGGTGCGCGTGCATGTTTGGGACGCTGTGCTATAATGTGCCCGAGGTGCGCCTCCGGGAGCGAGAGGGGCGGGGGCGAGCCTGGTGACAGCCGGGCTGAAGCCGCAGCATCTTGATGCAGGCGGCCGACAAAGGGGGGACGCGATGGCAGCAGGCAACCTGCAACCGAAGAACCTGCAAGAGGCAAGTGGGGAACCGACCACGGAGGAGCTTGTAGAGCAACTGACGGCCTCCCTGGGACGCGAGGACGTGACCGACGCCCTGGCCGAGATTGGCATCCCGGCGGTGGGGCCGCTCATCCAGGCGCTGAGGCACCGGCAGGACGGGCTGGTGAAGTACAACGCCGCCCTGGCCCTGACCAAGATAGGCACACCCGCCGTGAGAGGGCTGCTGCTTTCCGTGGAGGACGCCGACGTTGACGTCCGTGCCGAGGCCTGTTGGGCGCTGGGGGAGATCGGCGACGAGAGAGCCCTGGACCCCCTGCTAGCCAGCCTCCGGGACGATGACTGGCAGGTTCGCCAGAATGCCGCCACTTCCCTGGCCAAAATGGGAAACAAGAAGGCCATACCGCCACTGATCATGGCCCTGGGCGATGAGGACTGGCACGTCAGAAAGCAGGCCGCCTGGGTTCTGGGGGTGATCGGGGATGTCATGGCCATCAAGCCGCTGTACAAGGCGCTGGAGGACTTCGACCCGGTGGTTCAGGAAGAAGTGGCCACGGCCATCGGCAAGATCGGCGACCCCGGGGCGGCGGTGGACGCCGTACTCGACGCCCTGAAAGACCCCAATCCGGCGGTGCGCGAGGAAGCGGTGGAATCCCTGCGCCGGAAGGGGCAGGCGGCGGTGGCCCCGCTGATCCATGCGCTGGCGCACCGCAGAGACATCCGGGTGAAACAGGAGGCCGCAGAGGCGCTCTTGATCGTGGGCGAGCCGGCGGTGGAGCCGCTGATCCACATCACGCTGAGGACCAAGGCCGAGTCCGTCCGCAAGATCGGTGTGAAGACCCTCGGACAGCTGGAGGACACCAGAGCGGTGGAGCCGCTCTGTCAGATCGTGGCCAAGGACCAGAGCGCCGCGGTGAGGCATTGCGCCGCCGTGGCCCTGGGCAATATCGGAGATCCCGATGCGGCAGGGACGCTCATTCGGGCCATGAAGGACAAGGATGTCAGGGTGCGCAAAGCTGCCGACAAGTCCCTGAAGAAGATCAAGGTAGAGAGAGTCACCAGGGAAGGAAAGGCAAAGGAGGACTCCGATGTTTAGTCACGATTTCTTTGGCTCCCGCGCCTGGCGCGCCGGCCTGGTCAATTTCGCCAAGATGCGCAAGATCCCTGCGCCGGTGGTGGAGGTCCACTGCGTGGACGGCACCTCCTTCAAACTGGCCCGCCTCCGCCCTCGCAAGACCTACGTTATCGTCGAGGCCTACGGCCAGAACGGCAAGACAACAGTGCGGTATCTGCCCTACGAACAGATCAAATACATCGAGCTGATGGAGGAGTCTGAAGAGGGGCGCGGCCGTCACACCCTGAAAGCCCTGCCCACTTCGATGGCCTACGACGAGGATTTCCTGGGAGCGTAGGGCAACAACGAGTCACCGAGCGGGGGCATGGCACCGGCCATGCCCCCGTATGCTATCTGCGGATCATCCGGCGGCGGGAACCTGGAACTCCCACTGGCAGCAGAGCCCCTCTTTGTCCTGACGCGGGGGCAGCTTCAGCGGTCTGACCGTCATCTCCGGATGGAAGAACCTGGCCAGTCGTTTCTTGGCCTCGAAGTCCACGTGCCCGCAGATGCGCGCCTCCCTGCCGTTGCCCTCCTTCTCGATCACCTCCAGGGTGGGACAGTACGAGATGGTGAGAGTGGCGGTGTTCTTGTCTCTGAGCTCGAAGCCCATCTTATGGGTGAAGCACCACGGGCCGAACTGCAGCGCCTTCATCAGGCCGGACACGCCGTCCCGCTCGATCTTCAGCGCCCGGCACAGTCGGGCCATCTCGTAGGGCGTCTGTTTCTGCCACACCCAGAAGTCGCAGGCCACCGCCTCCTCGTTGCCAGACCTCTCCTTCACCGCTGTGTACCAGAGGCCATCCACAGTCTGGTACAGCTTGGCATACACGCTCAGCAGCTTGATGAGGATCTCCTTGGAGAAGTCGCGGAAGCCTAGGCCTTGATCGAATTCCCCGCTGTAGTCAGACCGCTCCGTCACTGCTAGCGTCCCCGGAAGACCGGCTTCCTCTTCTCGTAGAAGGATTTCACCCCCTCCTGGAAATCCTCGGAGAAGAAGGTCAGGGTCTGTGTGGCCGACTCGTATTCCAGCTGGCTCTGCAATCCTTCCCAGACCGAGCGATTCAATGCCCGCTTGGTGAACTTCAGGCCCAGCGGTGGACCGGCCGCCAGCTTGGTCGCCAACTCCATGGTGGCCGGCATCAGCTGCTCACGGGGGACGATGCGGTTGAACAGGCCGATGCGCTCGGCCTTGGCAGCATCAATGATATCGCCGGTGAACATCAGTTCGGCCGCCCATCCCGCCCCCACGATCCGGGGCAGGATCCAGCTCATGCCCATGTCCGCCGAGCTGGCCCCCCTCTGCACGAAGACCGACCCCACCTTGGCATCGTCTGCGGCAATGCGGATGTCGCAGGCAATGGCCAGGGCGAGCCCGCCCCCGAGGGCCGCTCCGTGGACTGCGGCAATGGTGGGCAGTCCCACGTTCTTGATCCTCCAGACCAGCTTGAACCAGGCCTTCAGGTTGGGCTCGCGCTGTGACGCCTTCAGGGAGACTGTCTTCTGCAGATCCTCCAGATCAGCGCCGGCGCAGAATGCCCGCCCGGCTCCGGTGATCACCACCACTCTGGCCTTGCCGCCGCGCTCCGTCTCATCGCATGCCCGGGTGATCTCCCGCATCATCTTCCAGCTCAGCGAATTGAGCTTCTCAGGGGCATTCAGGGTGATGATTGCCACGCCATCGGCTTGCTCCAGCTTGATGGTCTGGTATTTCATCGATTGCGCCTCCTTGGACTCCGTTTCTGATCGAAGCTGTCCATGTCCTTATGTCAAATCCATTCGGTGCGGGCCTCAGTGCTCCCGGCAACACGGGCCCAATTATACCATCACGGCTGGCCGCAGGTAGTCGGCGCTGGTATAATGTCTGCCGACAAGCCAGCGTAGCTCAGCGGTAGAGCAGCGGTTTCGTAAACCGCGGGTCGGGGGTTCGATTCCCTTCGCTGGCTTTCCGGTGTCCGCCCGGGATCCCTACGAGCCTGTCCGCGCCAAATACCGCTGCCAGCGCCCGGTGACCCAGTCCTGTAGCGCCTGGATCTTGTCCTCGGTGAGGTTGGCAAACCTGCCCTGCAATGCCACTAGTTCCCTCACCGGCCTGAGACCGCCCTTCTCAGCCACAGACTGACTGGCCGGGCTCAGCCGAAAGGCCCCCTCTTCGACCTCATAGAGGACATTCCAGCCGGTCTGCACGGCCATCTCGCCTATTCCGATGGTATCCATGAAAGGAAAGCCCCATCCCGGCGGGCATGGTGTGTAAACATGAATGAAGCGCAGACCCTTCATGGACCTGGCCTTCCTCACCTTGTCATAGAGGTCCAAGGGGTAGGAGGCGCTGGCGGTGGCTACGTACGGGAGGCGGTGTGCCTCCATGATGGCCACGACATCCTTCTGGTGCTGCTGCTTGCCCAGAACGGGCGTTGTGCCGGAGATGGTGCCAAGAGGGGACGACCCGGAGCGCTGGTTGCCCGTGTTCATGTACCCTTCGTTGTCATAGCAGATGTAGACGAAGTCGTCCTGCCTCTCGGCGGCCCCGCTCAGCGCCTGGATGCCGATGTCATGCGTTCCGCCATCGCCGGCGATGGCCACCACCGTTAGGTCCGTCCTCCCGAGTGCCTTCAACCCCGCCGACAGTCCGGCGGCGGAAGCCGCCGTGGAGGCAAAAGGCGTGTTCACGCAGGGAACGGTGACGGAGGTCACGGGATACATGCCGTGCAGCACAGTGAGGCAGCTGGCCGGCACGGTAACCACGGCCTGCCCCTCCAAGGCTTTGAGGATGTGACGGTAGGCCAGGGACACGGCGCAGCCGGGGCAGAGCCTGTTGCCCGGCAGGAGGTACTCCTTGTCTGTGAGGTTGACCGCATTGACCCGCGACACCACCAGCTCCTCAGATCTCACAAACCCATTCGGGGGATTCGCTGTTGAGGGCGCCCCTGTCAGTCAAAGACAGAGTCCTCTTGACCGCACCGGCCAACTCCCGGGCCTTGACATCCCGGCCACCCAAACCAACTATGAACCCGTGCACTCTCATGTTTGTGCCAGTTCCGTACAGGGCGGCCTTTGTCTCACTGCACGCGGTCCCCTCATTGCCGTAGCTGATGCTCCTATCGAAGACCACAGCCAACCGGCACCCCTGAAGCGCCCTGAGGACATCCGCCCTGGGGAACGGCCTGAACACCCTCAGGCCAATGACGCCCGCTCTGATTCCATCCCTCCTCAGCATTTCTGCCGCAACTATGGCTTCCATGGCCAGTCCACCTGTGGCCACAATGGCGATCTCAGCGCCCTCCATCATGTCTTCCCAGAGCAGGCTGGCATAGCTGCGGCCGAAGAGGTCCCCGAATTCCCGGCCAACGCTGGCAATAGCCTCCTTCGACTTCTCCAGGGCTTCCTGAAGGAGATACCTGATCTCCATATACCCATGGCAGAGCACGCCTTCGGCATTCAGTCTGGGGTTGGCCAGGGTGACCAAGTTGTAGTTCTTGGGATTGGTGGGGTCCAGAATTGTGTGCGCCTTGTACGGCGGCAGAAAGCCATCGACAGCGTCCTGCGAGGGGACGTCCACCGGCATGTCGGTGTGGGAAAGTGTGTAGCCATCGTAACAGACCATGACCGGCAGGTACGCCTTCTCTGCGATCCGGTAGGCCTGGATGATCTGGTCCAGGATTTCCTGGTTGTTCCGGGCGTACATCTGTATCCAGCCCGTGTCGCGCTGCGACATGGAGTCCTGCAGATCATTCAGCACATTCCACGGTGCCCCTATGGCGCGGTTGACGCAGGCAAGGACAACCGGCAGTCGCGTCCCGGCCACCCAGTGCAGCATTTCATGCATGTAGGCCAGCCCGTGCGAGCTGGTGGCGGTGAATGTCCGCGCTCCCACCAGCGAGGCTGAGCTACAGACCGCCATGGCGCTGTGCTCGCTCTCCACCGTGACGTATTGAGCCTGCAGTTCACCTCTCTCCACGATCTCGGACAGGGCCTCCGTCACTGGCGTCTGGGGCGTGATGGGGTAGGCAGCCACCACCTGGACACGGCACAGCTTCGCCCCCAGAGCTGCCGCACGATTGCCGTCCAGCATCTGGGACGCATCTTGTTTCTTGCTGTTTGCCTTCATGTCGGCGAATCGTCCTTCTTCACGACCTGGAGTTGTCTTCCTCTACCATGGCTATGGCATGAACCGGGCAAACCTCGGCGCATATCCCGCAGCCTTTGCAGTATTCCATGTCTATGCGGACGGGTACGGTCTTGCTGACCACCGCGTCCGGGCAGTACAGCCAGCACAGAAAGCAGGCAGGCTTGTTCCTCCGGACCGGAGTGCACTTGGCTTCATCGATGACCGGCCGGGAGTCGCGCCACTCCCCAGTCTTCCCTGCTTCGCCGATGCCGGGCGACGATTCGCCGCAGATGTGCCCGCATTCCCGCGTTCCCACTGCCCCCGACTATGGCCTCCTCTCGATCAGCGTTGTCCTGTAGGTCTTCTCGATCGCAGCCAGATTCAACTCGGCAGACCGGTTGGAGAATCTCCTCCTTATGACCTCTTCGATGTTCGCCAGTGCCACCAACTCGGAGACCCGGGCCACAGCGCCCAGCATGGCTGTATTGACCACGATCAGCCCACCCACCATCACCCCCAGCTCCCGGCATATCGCTGTGGCATCCGCAGTGGCTACACTGAAGTCCCCGATGACTCCCAGCCGGTCGGGGGGCCGGGCGGTATTCACCACCAGCCAGCCGCCACTGCCCAGTCCGCCGATGACCTCGTCATCCTTGAGGAGAGTTTGATCCAGAACCACCACCATGTCCGGCGACTCGATCTGAGATACCACCATAATGGGCTCAGGGGAGATCCGCGTCGAAGCGCTGACGGGCGCCCCCCGCCGCTCGGCGCCGAATGAGGGTGACGCCGTGGCTCCCCCGAGGCCTCCGAGGTGGGCCGCCTGCGCCAGGGTCCTGGCGGCAGTGACGGCCCCCTGGCCACCCCTGCCATGCCACCTCACCTCGTACGGTCGGGAATCCGAGAAGTAGTCCGCCGACACCTCAATACACCCGAATCAAGAACCACGCAGCCGGCATACCTTGGCCACCGCGATGGCATGATTATAGCCCAATCCCTTCTCGCACATGCAAACGGACCTTGCCTCCCGCTTCAGCACCACGGTTGATCCGGTGCCGATCTTGATTGCATCGGCATCGAGACATTGATCACATGCATCTACCCCGCAGCAGATCAGAATAGGGTTGTCCTGATCGCGAATCTCGCGGCCACGGGTGATGAGCGCCGATCGCGCCGGGGCCAGATAGAGTCGAGTGCCATGTCAGACAACGTGAAGCGAAGTCATGATGCGTGGCAGCGCATCCTCACGCCGGATCAGTACCAGGTGACCCGAATGAAAGGCACAGAACGTCCCTTCTCGGGGAAGAGGCAGAAGCCCGGACTCAGGGGCGTATACAAGTGCGTCTGCTGTGGCAACCCTCTGTTCAGATCGGAAGCCATGTTCGACTCCGGAACGGGCTGGCCCAGCTTCGGGTCGCCGATCTCCGATGGAAGCGTGGCGGAGTCTGAGGACAGATCGCACGGCATGACCCGGACTGAGGTCACTTGCGTGCGGTGCGACGCCCATTTGGGCCATGTCTTCGACGACGGCCCGCCGCCGAGCGGACGGCGGTACTGTATGAATTCGGTGGCCCTGGAATTCGCTGAGCAGGGCTGAAATCAAGCGTCAGCTGAGACTGTGCCCCTCGAAGATGCAGGCGGGCTCTGCATCGGCCCGCAGCGGACCCCGGAACACTGGCTGCAGCACAACCGAGCCATCTCAAACATATCGTCTTCCCGTCACAGAGGATTCCTTCGTTTGACCTGAGGGATGCCGGGCGCTATCATTTGCCAGGGTAGCACGGCGCAGGGAGAATCGGGGGCGATCACGCTATGCGCATTCTGGTTGTGGATGATGACCCGGAGATCGTCAGCTTCCTCAAGCGCGGTCTGACATTCGAGGGATACACCGTGGATACGGCCGGCGACGGCGCCGAAGCCCTAGCCAAGATCCGCGAGCGGGAGCCGGACTTGGTCATACTGGACGTGATGATGCCCGGTATAGACGGCATCGAGGTGGCCAAGCGGCTGCGCAAGGCCAGCGCCATCCCCATCCTGATGCTTACCGCCAAGGGGACCGTGGCCGACAGGGTAGCGGGACTGGACAGCGGTGCGGACGACTACCTGGTCAAGCCTTTCGCCTTCGACGAACTGCTGGCCAGGATGCGGTCCCTGCTCAGGCGCAGCCAACCCGTCGAAGGCGAGGTTCTGCGGTTCCTAGACCTGTCGCTGAACACCGTCACCAGAGAAGTGATGCGCGGCAACGACGCCATAGAGCTCACCGCACAGGAGTTCAATCTGCTGGAACTCTTCCTGCGTCACCCCCGGCAGGTGCTCAAGAGGGACATGATCTACGAGAAGGTGTGGGGATATGACTTCGGGGGCGAGTCCAACGTCATCGAGGTCTACATGCGCTACCTGCGCTCCAAGCTTGAGGCGGCAGGCCAGCCCCGGCTGATCCACACCGTTCGCGGAGTCGGCTACGTGCTGAAGGAATAGCCTCATGTCCATTCGCTGGCGGCTGACCCTGTGGTTTGCCCTGATTCTGTGCATCATTCTCATCGTCTCGGGGGCATTCTTCTACGTCGCCCTGGGACGCTGGCTGACCTCCGAGGTGGCCAGCAACCTGAGGGTATACTCAGCCCGGGCGCTGGATGCCCTGGCCCCGCTGGCCAGTGAGGAGTTCCGACCCATCGACTATGCTGTTGTTCAGTTAGCGCTCCCCTCCTCGGCCGACATCGATTTCTACCAGTTGATGGACGGTGACGGCAATGTCGTGGTCAAGTCAGAGAGTCTGGGCGATGGCGAACTGCCGGTCAACCAGGAGGTATTGGACGAGGCGCTGAGAGGTGGAGCGGCGTTCGCCACGTTCACCAGTAATGACGACGCCGGCCTATACGCCAAGGTGTCAGTGCTGGAAGTCGGCGGCCAGACCCACTTCCTGGAGGTGGCGCAGTCCCTGGCGGCCACCACCAACGCCCTGGGCCGGGCCGGCTTCTTCCTTCTGGTCAGCATCCTGGTCATTCTCACCCTGGCACTGATATCGGGGGCACTGCTGATCCGCCGGGCACTGTCTCCGGTGAGGCGCGTCACGGCTACGGCGCAGAGCATCGAGGCCAGCTCTGATCTTAGCCGCAGGGTCAGTTACCGTGGTCCGCGTGATGAGATCGGGCAACTGGCCACCACGTTCGACCGCATGATCGAGCGATTGGACAATGCATTGAAGGCCCAGAAGAGCTTCGTGGCTGACGCCTCACATGAGCTGAGGGGACCTCTGACCGTGATGCGGGGTAACCTGGATCTGCTCAGACGCAACCTCAGCGAGGAAGACCGACGGGAGTCACTGAGAGCCCTTGAGGCCGAGACAACAAGGATGTCCAAGGTGGTCGGTGACCTCCTCGTCCTCGCAGAGCTTGATTCGGGGCAGCCGGAACGCGAGGATGCCGTCGCACTGCGAGAGATGCTCCTTGACGCTCAGAGGAGGGCGCGGCAGCTTGCCGGCAACCGGCAGATCGTCGTCGGACGCCAGGAGGACTTGTGGGTCAAGGGAAATGCCGACAAACTGGAGCAGGTACTGAGCAACCTGGTGGACAACGCCATCAAGTACACCCCCGATGGAGGCACCATAACCCTGTCGTTGTTCAGGAATGGCGAGTGGGCTTGCCTCGCGGTAGGTGACACCGGTATCGGCATCTCACCCCAGGACCTTCCTCACATATTTGACCGCTTCTACCGGGTGGACAAGGCCCGCTCGAAGTCCAGCGGCGGCACCGGCCTGGGTTTGGCCATCGTCAAAGGGATTGTCGAGCGTCACGGTGGCAGGGTCACTGTGACGAGCGAGCCGGGGAAGGGCAGCACCTTCACCGTCTGGTTGAAACTCTAATCGCCCTCTAAGGCTTCCCTAATCTCAGCCTAAGTCTGCCCCGCTATACTGGGCTTGCTTATGAGAGGTCACCCCCCTTTCAGAGCAAGCCTGTCTACGACAAGTAGGTAGGCTTTCTTTTCGTCTCGGGCTCGCCCCAGACACCGCTCGCCTCAGGTCCTACGGGAGTCCTGATGCCTCGCCCGCTGCACGGGGACTACCACCACCTCATCTCAGCAGCCGTCTCTTCATCATGACCAGAGACAGGGGAAAGAACACTCCGGTGTAGCCCAGAATGATGCCCAGCCCCCACCAGTTCCCCTCACCAAGCTGACCGCTGACCATGGTCCTGGCCAGGTCAGCCACCGGCGTCAATGGGGCGATCCAGGTGAGGTGCTGCATCGCGTCCGGGAAGGCACTGACGGGGAAGAAGACGCCGCTGACGAAGAACATCGGGGTGATGAAGAGGGTGAAGTAGTAGTTGAATGAGTAGATGGAAGGCGCCACCGAGGTGAAGAAGAGGGCAATCGAGGAGAACATCAGTCCGGTCAACACCCCCAGGGGCAGGACCAGGACCGCCCAGGGGGAATCCACCAGGCCGAAGGCAGCGACAACAACCAGAATGACGCAGGCGGTGATCAGGGACCGGGTAGCTCCCCAGAGTATCTCGCCCGCGGATACGTCGTCAATGCTCAGCGGGGTGGCGATGATGGAGTCATATGTCTTCTGGTGCTTCATCCGCATGAAGCTGCCGTAGGTGCACTCGAAACTGGCGCTGAACATGGCGTATGCGGCGATGATCCCCGGAGCGATGAACTCGACATACCTCTCGCCATCATCGAGGGCAACATAGGTCCCCAGTCCAAACCCCATGGCCAGCAGCATCATGATCGGCTCCGCGAAGAAGCCCGGTACCTCGCTGCGCCACAGCTTGAAGAAGACATCCCGATTGCGCTGCCACAGTCGCAGGGAACGGTATGAGACGTTCATGGCTCCTTCAGAGACCTCCCCGTCAGCTTCAGGAAGACGTCCTCCAGGGTGGGGACATGCTGGTTCACCACCAGCAGTTCGCTGGCCAGACCTTCATCCAGCACCTGCCCATCCCCCTGGAAGAGGTAGATGGCTTCCTCCATCTCCTGCCACTGAAGGCCGCGCTCGCTCATCAGGGACAGTACTGAGGCCTTCTTCTCGGTGTCTCGCACGCGGACTTCAATCACCTGACTACCGCCGTGCTTGGAGAGAAGCTCTGAAGGGGAGTCCAGAGCGACAATCCTGCCCTCATTCATCACAGCCAGGCGGTCGCACAGGAACGAGGCTTCATCCATGTTCTGTGTGCATAGCAGCAGAGTGGTTCCCTGTGCCTTCAGGGTGCGGAGTTTGCGCCAGACCAGATGCTTCGTCTGGGGATCCAGGCCCACAGTCGGTTCGTCTAGGACGAGCAACTTCGGTCTGTTGGTGAGAGCCCTGGCAATCAGCAGACGGCGCTTCATGCCCCCGGACAGATCCTCGACCTTGGCCTTCTGCCTGTCCTGCAGTTCAAACAGCCGCAGGTTGTCCATCGCCCTATGCCTGGCTTCGCCTCCGGGTATGTCGAAGTAGCGGGCGAAGGTGGTCAGGTTCTCCACCACATTCAGATCCGGATCGAGGTTGTCCTCCTGGGGCACAACGCCCAGATCGGCCTTGATCGTCCTCGGCTCCCTGGTGATGTCTTTCCCGTCAATGACGATGCTGCCCCGCGACATTGGAGAGACACCGACAATCATACGCACCAGAGAAGTCTTCCCTGCGCCATTGGGACCCAGAAGCCCGAAGCACTCCCCTCTGTCGATGTCCAGGTCCACGCCGGCCACGGCGGTGATCGACCCGAATACCTTGACTGCTCCCCTGATCTGGATGATGGGCATCACGTGTCAATTGTAGCATCACTCAACGCCCGAGCGCAGACAGGTGCAAGTACCTCGCCCAGGCTATGTCTGAACCCTGGAGAGCAGCAAGGCCTTTTCATGCCGCCGGCGCCGCGGTAGAATCCTCCCTAGAGGAGACACAGCGACCGACCGGGAGGACATTGATGCGCGAGAGGGTCCAGGAGGTCATCGACAGACTGAAGCCAGCGTTCGGACCCACCGAGGTGACCCTAGTGAGCATAAGGGACGGCGTGGTCAGGGTGCAGGTCTTCGCACCCGGCTGCCACGGCGGGCCCCCAAAGGAAGCCGCTCTGGCCATTCTGGAAGAGGAACTCCAGGAGGCGATTCCCGAGATCAGTGAAGTGGTGGCCGACTGACTTCGGTCATCTGCTCCGGAGACGCCCCGTCGCATTCCCGCGGTCCGCAGCGAGTTGACGACCAGACGGGCTAGGGAATGAGGCGTGCAGGGTCAGGTCCGTCGCCTTTGGTGATAGCGCAGGAAGCGGTCCGCGGCCCTGGCCGCAGCCGGTATCGAGGTGTAGACAGGCAGTCCGGCACTGATGCACTTCTGCTGTAGATCCAGCGACCTCTGGCAGTCGGCGCCGGAGATGGCGCTGTGGATGATGACGGCCATGGGTTTGTCCACCTCCCGATGAACCCTGAGCAGTGCATCCAGGAACATGTCCGGCCAGAACCTGAAAGGCGATTCGGCGTGAGGCCAACCGGAGTTGCTCACGCTGACCTGCGCCGTGAACAGGTCAAACTCGCTGTTTTGGGCCAGTTTGCGCATGATGCTATAGTGGCCCTCGCCTGATCCGACGTTCGTTATGTCAAACGGGTTCCTCAGGATCATGCCGGCGTCCGTGGTAGAGAACCGGGAAACAGTATTCGTTATGTCACCTTGGTCGTGAGGGGACAGCTCCGGAAGGCTGAAACCGCGGCCCAGGTACTCGTCGGCGGTGAGCACCGTGAAGCCCCCGTTGCTGCCGCAGACCACCATGTTCCGTCCCCGCGGGGGCGGCATGAACTCGAAGGTGACCAGCATGTCGGCCAGCTCATCCAGATTGTGGACCCTGATCGCGCCGCTTTCGTCCAGGAGGGCCTCCCAGGCCTCGTCGGACCCGGCCAGAGACCCGGTGTGGGAAGCGGCGGCCACCGCCCCGGCCTTGGTAGCGCCGCCCTTGAGGACGACCACCGGCTTGACGGAGGCCAGCTTCTTCAGGGCCCGGACGAACCTCGGTCCATCCTTCACTCCCTCAAGGTAGGCCGCCACCATCTCCGTCTGGGGATCACCGGCGAAGTAGTCGAACAGATCGCTCTCATCAACGTCCAGGGCGTTCCCGTAGGAGATGGCCCTGCTGAAGCGGATGCCCCTCTGTCCGGCGGCCCGGATGAAGTAGATGGCGTTGCCCCCGCTCTGACTGATGAAGCCCACATTGCCCTTCTCTTTGGGGAAGTCACAGGCAAAGGACAGTCCGATGTCGGGGCAGTACAGTCCCAGGCAGTTCGGTCCCAGCAGGCGGACGCCGCCCGCCCGGGCGGCCCGGAGGAGGTCCGCTTCCATCTCCCGTCCCTCCGTCCGGCCGACCTCGGAGTAACCCGCGGTGAAGAAGGAGACGATCCTGGCCCCCTTGGCGGCGCTGTCCCTGACCAGCTGCGGGGTGAGCCGGGCGGGGATGCAGGAGATGACGTAGTCCACGGTATCCGGGATGGCCTCCACGCTGGGGTGGACCTTCAGTCCCAGGATCTCCCCACCGCCGGGGTTCACCGGATAGACCCGGCCCTTGAAGCCGGAATCGAGCATGCAACTGACGAAGGCATGTCCGATGTTGTAGGAGGTGGAGGCTCCGGCAATGGCCACCGAGGTGTGGTGGAAGAAGGAGTCGTTGACTGCGGGCTTGTTCAAGGCTGATACAGGCCTGATTATATAGCACCCGCGGCGGCCCTGTGAAATCGTTGCGGGACGCCGGGCACACCGGGATGGGAAGGGATACGGCATCCGCCAAGGCTGAGAAAGCCAGTGCAGTGCTTCATAGGTATCGTTATGTGTAGTTGTGCCGCGCCACCCCAGCCCTGGATGCCGCATCAAGTGCGGCATGACATTGGAGGGTGGATGGTGCATCAAGTGCGGGGTGATTACATGAAGACGCCGACCTGCCTGAGGTGAACGACACCCACCCACGGCGGGGGTTGCTGAAAGAAGAGACCTCGGGGAATCCTGGCACGGCTGAGGAAGCCAGTGCAGTGCTTCATAGGTATCGTTATGTGTAGTTGTGCCACACCACCCCAGCCCTGGATGCCGCATCAAGTGCGGCATGACATTGGAGGGTGGATGGTGCATCAAGTGCGGGATGACTACATGAAGAAGCCGACCTGCCTGAGGTGAACGACACCCACCCACGGTGGAGGTTGATGAAGGAAGAGACCGCGGAGAATCCTGGGATGGCTGAGAAGGCTGATCTCGGCCTGAAATTGCCGCGGTTCCAGCGCCGGTAGTATAATCGTGCCGGTCTCGTTCAGGCCTGAACGGGAGGAAAGTGCCTCCGGCACAGCGCCGGATTGAAGAAAAGGGGGGTAGGACATGGCAAAGGCAGCGGCGGAAACACGCAAGGCTTTCACACCGGGCAAGCTCGGCAACCTCCAGCTGCGCAATCGCATCATCAGGGCGGGCTGCTTCGAGGGCATGTGCCAGGAGGGCAGTTGCTCCGACCGCCTGATTGAGCACCACACGGCGGTAGCCCGGGGCGGCGCGGCCATGACCACGGTGGCCTACTGCTCAGTGGCCCAGGAAGGCCGGGCCTACGGTCACGAGCTGTGGATGCGGGAGGAGGTCCTGTCCGACCTGAAGCGGCTGACCGGCGCCATCCACAAGGAGGGAGCGGCTGCCTCCATTCAACTGGGGCACTGCGGCTATTTCGCCAGCAAGGCCGACACCGGCTACCAGCCCATGGGGGCCTCCCGCAAGTTCAACCTCTTCCGGATGAGCTTCCCCAAGGTGATGACCGAGGAGGACATCAACTCCGTGGTACAGCAGTTCGCCCGGTCGGCGGCCATGGCCAAAGAGGCGGGGTTCGACGCCATCGAGGTCCACTCCGGCCACGGCTACCTGCTGGCCCAGTTCCTCTCCCCGTACACCAACAAGCGCCGGGACATGTACGGAGGCACCCTGGAGAACCGGATGCGCTTCCCGGCCTCGGTGGTCAAGGCGGTCCGCCAGGCCGTGGGACCCGGCTTCCCGGTCCTGGTCAAGATGAACCTGACCGACGGCATCAAGGGCGGCCTGGAGGTGGAGGACGCCGTGGTCATCGCCAAGCGTTTCGAGGCCGAGGGGGCCAGCGCCCTGGTGCCCAGCTGCGGCTTCACCTCGAAGACCCCGCTGATGATGCTCCGGGGCAACGTGCCCACCATGGAGATGGTGGCCGTCCAGAAGGGCCTGTCCAAGAAGATCGGCCTGCTCCTCTTCGGACGTTTCATGGTTCAGACCTACGAGTACAACGACCTCTTCCTGATGCAGGATGCCCTGAAGGTACTCAAGGCGGTGAGGATCCCGGTGGTCCTCATCGGGGGGATCTGCTCCATCGACAATCTGGATACCGCCATGCAGGCCGGCTTCGAGTTCGTGGAGGTGGGCCGGGCCATCATCAAGGACCCCCAGATCGTCAACAAGTGGCAGAGGGGAGAGGCCCTGGTCTCGGACTGCGATCACTGCAACCGCTGCATTCCCGAGATGGACAAGGGCGGCGTGGACTGCGTCTGCAACACCAAGGGCCCGCTGATCACCAAGAAGAAGGGCATAAGCGCCGCGTACCGGGCATAGGGGGCACCGTCAGGCGGTCCCGCCGGTCACCGCTCGGCATAGAAGGAGAAGCCGATGATCCCCGGGCCGGCGTGCACCCCCATGCCGGGGGTGAACTCGGTGAGATACAGCTCGGCGCAGTCGAACCGGCGTCCGATCTCGTCCCTCAGCCGCTGCCCCTGCTCCAGCTCATCGGCGTGGTGCACATTGACGTGCACCCTGGATGTACCCACGCTGTCGGTCAGCGCCTGGAGCATGACCTCGATGGCCTTGGCCTTGCTCCTGGGCCGGGCGAAGGGCATGGGTTCCCCCGCCTCGGCATTGTGCTCCAGCACGGGCTTCAAATTGAGCAGCGAGCCGGCCCAGGCCGCCGCCCTGCCCACCCGGCCGGTCCTGGCCAGATAGTACAGGGTGTCAACCATTGCTATGAGGATGGCCCTCTTCATCATACTCCGCGCTGCGTCGCACACTTCCTGAAGGCTTGCCCCCCGTTCAGCAGCACGTGCCGCCTCAAGAACAATGAATCCCAGCACCCCGGCCACGGCCCGGCTGTCGATCACCTCCACTTGAGTGTCCGGCATGGCCTCTTTCGCCATGCCCCTGGCCACCATGGCCGCCTCATAGGTCTTGCTAGACAGCGAACTGAGCGTTATGCACACTATCCCCTCTGCGTCGTGGTCCATTTGGCGATAGACGTCCAGGAAATCCCCGGCGGAAGGGGTCGAGGTACTGGGCAGGTCCTTCCTCTCCCGCATGATACGGTAGACCTCGCCGGCGCTGATGTCCACGCCGTCCCGGTAGTTCCGTCCCCCGTGGTGAATGACTATGGGTACCAGACGAATATCATGCTCCCGAAGCACCTCCGGAGGCAGGGTGCAGGTGCTGTCGGTGCAAACGCCAACCCTTCTCATTCTCTCCCTTCGTGAACCCGGCAGAGCGGGCTACCTCATGAACAGGGCATTCCTGCCCATGACCTCCTGCTTGACATGCCACGCCCGGACCGCCTCCACCACCTCCTCGGGGTGATCGCAGACCCGGAGCAGATCGAAGTCCTCCACGGAGATGAACCCCCTGGCCAGGGCCACCTGGCGCAGCCAGTCCAGGAAGCCCTTCCAGTACTCGCCGCCGAACAGGATCACCGGAAAGGGCCTGATCTTGCGGGTCTGCATCAGGGTGAGCACTTCGGTCAGCTCGTCCAGCGTGCCCAGTCCCCCGGGGATGATGACGAAGGCGATGGCGTACTTGACCAGCATGACCTTGCGGATGAAGAAGTGGCGGAAGGTGATGGTCTTGGTGGCGTAGGTGTTGGGCTGCTGCTCCTCAGGCAGCATGATGTTCAGACCCACCGACGTGACTCCGGCCTCCCGGGCACCCTTGTTGGCCGCCTCCATCACGCCCGGGCCGCCGCCGGTGATGATGGAGAATCCCGCCTCCCCCAGAAGCCGGGCGATCAGCTCGGTCTGGGCGTAGAGTTCGTCCTTGGGCGAGAGGCGGGCAGAGCCGTAGATGGTCACCGCCGGCTCCACACCGGAGAGGCCGTCGAAGCCCTCGACAAGCTCCCCCATGATGCGGAACATGCGCCAGGATTCTTCCTTGGCCAGATCATTTATCTCATATCCGTGCGGCATGGGCAGTCTCCTCAGGTCAGGACGAGGGCACAGGAAGCCCGACCGTCCTGAACAACGCGGCCATCAGACCGTTGACCGCTATTATAGCGCTTTCACCCTCGCCGGCAACCGGCGAGCGGCAGATGGTCCAGATCCGCCCCCGCCCGGAAGGGGCCGCCCGGGGTCGCAACGCCGAGCCGTCCCTCCACCTCATGCCGTGTCATTCTCAACCTCGACCTCCAGCCTGACCATGCCGACATGGATTCGCCCATCTGCGCCGGATGGGCACTCCTGACAATACCTGTCCACCACTTCCATCAGGAACTCTTCACGAAGCGCCCGGGGGACCCGCTGGGTGTACGGCAGCCAGGTGGTCCGAATCCAGGCAGCTGACCTGCCCCCATTAGTTGTGCCACTCGTCAAGTGGCAACCTCAACACAAGAGGTGGTATAACTGCCGGGGGCAGGTCAGAGAAACACAAGCGAAGTATTCTGTGTTTGGATGACCTGCCCCCCAAAAACGGAGCCAGTGCCAATGTTAGACTGGAAATCTAGCAAGAAGGGGGCAGGAAATGGTCAGAAAGGCATTCAAACCCGAGCAGATCATCAACAAGCTTCGAGAGGCCGAGGTCATGCTCAGCCGTGGTGCAACAGTCGGTGAAGCCAGCCGCAAGCTGGGCGTCACGGAGCAGACCTACTATCGCTGGCGCAGGGAGTACGGCGGCA
>Ga0194112_10000593_pt1 | contig 53092 bp, 69 predicted proteins | sample TA2MahC400mmetaG_FD_146191 | JGI IMG/M metagenome (GOLD analysis project Ga0194112, IMG submission 146191) | Freshwater microbial communities from Lake Tanganyika, Tanzania - TA2015016 Mahale Deep Cast 400m | ecosystem: Environmental > Aquatic > Freshwater > Lake | place: Tanzania: Lake... | reverse complement strand
AGGAAGATTAACTTGCTATACTGAAAATGCAATTAAAGAGTTAGGAGAAGTTAGAAAATAATATTAAATTTAAAATATAAAAAATGATAATTAAATTTAAAATATAAAAAATGATAATTAAATTTAAAATATAAAAAATGATAATTAAATTTACAACATCAAACCAAATTTTCCTGCGGGAAAATTTGCCTTTGGTGCAGTCATCAGACTGCAGTTTGATGTTCAATATATAAGATGATACTAAAACCAGTCACGTCAGAGAAAGCAGTGAAATTAATTGAAATAGAGAATACTCTAATTTTCAGAGTTGAGAGAAAGGCAAGAAAATCTGAGATAAAAAAAGAATTTGAGGAAACTTTCAAAGTTAATGTTGAAAAAATTCGAACTTTGATAAGAAAAAACGAAAAATATGTTTATATTAAACTGGATAAGAAAAATCCTGCAATTGATGTTGCAACTAAACTTGGGATGATATAAGATGAAGATATTTCAAAATTTAGAGAGAGTTGAATTTAAACCAGTAAGAAGTAACGAAGATATTGCTAGTTTAGTTAAGGATGATGTAGTAGTTTTAGACACTCCTGTATTTAGGCTTGTCTCGGTGCACGATGGAGTACTGCCCCAAAGAGGACAGCCAGACCTAATCAGTTTTGCTTATAGAAATCCATTAGATGGAAATAGGATTATGATATTAAATACTGTTCTAAAAAATCTTGCTCCAACAAAAGAAGGATATTTGACTGTTGTTGATATTGAAAGAGCGGGTTGTATTGATATTAGGAGAGAGGAAATGACTAAAACATTCATAGATTATGAGAGAAAATTAATAAAAGCGGGGAGGAAATCGGTGGCATAAAATGGGAAAAAGAATAATACAACAGGCAAGAGGGCATGGCTCATTGACTTACAGAGTCAGAAAGCAGGCTTACAAATTTAGAATTGGATATCCTATTATAGAAGGAAAAGGAAAAATTCTTGAGCTTATAAACTCGCCAGCGCATTCTGCTCCTCTTGCAAAAATTCAAATTGGAAACAAGATTTTTTATAATCCTGCATTTGACGGGGCAATTGTGGGGCAGGAGATTGAAACAGGAAAGCAAGAAAACGGAAACATTATGCAATTGAAAGATATTGCTCCAGGAACAAGCATATATAATATTGAAGCAAAATTAAATGACGGCGGAAAATTAGTAAGAGCTTCTGGATTGTCTGCTACAATTACTAAGAAAATGCCTGGAAGAGTTGCAGTAATGATGCCAAGCAAAAAGGAAATATGGTTTGATGAGAAATGCAGGGCTACAATTGGAATTGTTGCAGGACAGGGAAGGCTTGAGAAACCCATAATAAAAGCAGGGAAAAAATGGCATATGATGAAGGCAAAAAACAAGTTATGGCCAAGAACTTCTGCTGTAAAAATGAATGTAGTTGACCATCCTTTTGGCTCTGGAAGAGGAAAAAGAATAAAAAGCAAGATTGCAAAGAATAATGCTCCCCCCGGAGCTAAAGTTGGACATCTTCATCCAAAAAGAACAGGAAGGAGGAAGAAATAAAATGTTAATTAGAAGAAAAAAATTAAGATTAGAATTTAGCATGAGAAATTCGTGTTGTTTAAGCAGGGACATTGTTTTGAAATTAGAGGAAATGCCAGGAACAGTTTATGCAGTAAGAATGATTTCATTAAATCCAATAGGAAAAGGAGGAAGGGGGGATACTCATAATTTTTGGATTGTTGGGGGCACACATTTAAGCAGAGTTTCTCATTTAATAGCTCATGCAAGTGAAATTGGAGAAGAATATGGTTATGGAATTTTAGAAGTGAAAAGTTATTCAGATATTAAATTACCTTTTGGAGTAGCAGCATAAAATGGCAGCTCGAGAATTTAAATATCGCGGGAAAAATATTAGCGAGTTAAAAGCTTTGGATACAAGAGAATTTGCAAGATTAGTTGGGGCTGATTCAAGAAGATTTGTTCTTCGGCATTTTGATGTTATTGAAAAATTTGTGGAAAAGTGCAGGAAAAATTCGGGGAAAAGCAAGCCGATAAAAACACACCTGAGAAATCTTGTAATTGTTCCTGGAATGATAAATTATACAATTGGAATCCATAATGGAAAAGAATTTGTCTCAATAAAAATTATTCCAGAAATGCTGGGGCATAGATTAGGTGAATTTTCCGTGACAAGAAAGAAAGTTGAGCACGGAGCTCCAGGAATAGGCGCAACTAAATCGTCTGCAGCTTTGTCTGTGAAATAAAATGAAAAAAGAAGCAAAAACTGAAGAGAAAAAAATTGAAGAGCCAATTAACAAAGAAACTCCAAAAGTTGAAGAAAAATCAGAGATAAAATCAGAAGAGAAAACAAAAAAAGAAGAAAAGAAACAAGAAATTGTGAAAAAAGAAAAAGCTGTTGTCAATGGAAAAGATTTGCCTATCTCAAAGAAGCATTCAATGGCTATATGCGACTTAATCAGAGGAAAAAATCCAGAAGAAATGATTCCTGAATTAGAATTGATAATGAAAATGAAAAAACCATTAAAAATGAGGGGAGAAATTCCTCATCGGCATGGAAAAATAATGAGTGGAAGATATCCTGTAAATGCAAGCAAGGTATTTATTAATCTGCTGAAAAACTTGCAGGCAAATTCCCAAGTGAATGGAATTGAGAATCCAATAATAACTCTTGCGATTGCAAATGATGCCTCCCGCCCGTTCAGAAGAGGTGGAAGAGAGAGATTCAAGAGGACAAATGTTTACCTTGAAGCAAAAGAGAGAAAAGTTAGTGAGAAAAAACAAGAAAATAAGCAGGAGGCTCAAATTTAAAATGGAAGAGAAAAAATTTGTTCAATTAAAGAAAGATGAATTAAATATAAAAGAATTTATTAAGGGAAATTTGGGAAAGGGAAAGATAAGCACGGTTGGAATAGAATATACCCCTGTGGGCGAGAAAATAATAATTTCAACAAACACTCCTGGATATGTTATAGGAAGAAAGGGAGAAAAAATTATTGAACTGACAAGAATATTAAAGAGAAAATTTAAGCTTGAAAATCCAAATATAGAAATTCAGGAAATAATAAAGCCAGAATTTGACGCACAAACAATTGCAGATGACATAGCCTTAATGCTTGAAAAGCTTGGAAGCTTAAAGTTCAAGATAATAGCATATAAAATGCTTGACAAAATAATGAGGGCAGGGGCTTTAGGAGCTGAAATAAGGCTTAGTGGAAAGCTCCCAAGCGAGAGAGCAAAAGCCTGGAGGTTTGCTTCTGGATATCTGAAAAAAACAGGTGATACAGCAAAGATTGTAAACAGGGCAAAAGCAATAGCAAAAACAATGCTTGGAGTTATTGGAGTAAAAGTAGCGATACTGCCTCCTGATGCAAAAATTCATGACCAGATAGAAGTTAATAATGAACTGAGAAAACAATTAAAAATGCCTGTTACAGAAGAAAAGCCAAAGAAAACAAGAAAGAAACTTCTTTTAGGAAAGAAGCAAAACAAGTCTGAGTTAAATACAGAGGAAGAAAGATGAAGTATAAAGATATAAAAAAATTGAGCAAAGAAGAAAGAGAAGAAAAATTGAAAGAGCTTAAACTCGAATTAATAAAGAAAAATGTGACTGCAAACAAAGCCAGCAAGATTAAAGCCAAAGAAATTAAAAAATCAATTGCAAGAATTTTAACTGCAAATAATATTAAATTAAACAGGGAGGGTAAATAATGGAAATATGCCCAAAATGCGGACTGCCAAAGCAGGCATGTGTTTGCGAGGAAATTGCAAAAAGCGAGCAGAAAATAAAAATAGAAACAGTGAAAAGAGCTTTTGGAAAAATAACTACGCTTGTTACGGGGATTGGAGAAGGCATTAATATAAAAGAAATAGCAAAAACTCTTAAAGAGAAGCTTGCTTGTGGAGGAACAGTAAAAAATAGCATAATTGAGCTTCAGGGAGATCATAGAAGGAGAATAAAGCCCTTATTAATTGAATTAGGATTTCCAGAAAGTTCAATAGCTGAATAAAAAAATATAAAATGAAAGAAAAAATTGAAAAATGTGATGATGAACAGTGCCCGATACACGGCAAACTTGCAGCCAGAGGCAGAGTTTTCGCAGGAAATGTAATCAGAAAATTTCCAAAGAGAATTGCCATTGAATTTGAAAGAACATTATTTATAAAAAAATATGAAAGATATATGAAAAAGAAAACACGCCTTCATGCTCGAGTTTCAAAATGCATGGAAAATGTTGAAGTTGGAGATTATGTGCAAGTAAGAGAATGCCGTCCATTAAGCAAGATTATACATTTTGTGCTTGTGGAAGTTTTAAGAAAAAAATCTCAAAATAAGGAGGAAGAAAAATGAAAGCAGTATCAGCAAGAATGACAAGGGGATTGAATATTGGAAGCCATATACTTGCTTCTGACAATTCTGGGGCAAGGATTGTAAAAATCGTCGGAGTGAAGCATGGAAAATCGAGAAAAGGAAGATATATTACAGCCAAGGTTGGAGACTGGATTAAAGTTTCAGTAAGGGCAGGAAACCCTGAAATGAAAGGAAAGGTTTTTGATGCAGTTTTAATAAGGCAGAAAAAGCCCTTTTTGAGAAAGACTGGGGAGAGAATTGCATTTACAGATAATGCAGCAGTATTATTGAAAGATGAGAAAGGAAATCCAAAAGGAACACAGGTTAAGGGAGCAATACCAAGGGAAGTTCAGGAAAGATGGAAGGAGGTTGCGAAACTTGCGCAATTTATAGTTTAAAATGATAGAAAGACCTTTTCTTATAAGAGAATGTGTTGCAACAGGGGGGAAAGAATTTGCAAGACTGGACTATAATAATCAAAGAAATTTTATGTGGTATTGCGTTGATGTTGCAAGAGCAATAGAAGAAAAAAAAGAATATGATATGAGAAATTTTCCATACATGCCTCCAAAATATCAGGAATTATTGCTTCTTGCTAAAGTTTTATCGCAAAAAAGTTCAAAAGAAGTGACACAAATTGCAGTAAGATTAACACAATTAAATAGAAAATCAACAATAAGAGAGTTATTTGCAGCATAAAATGAAACAAAAATTCAGCACAGCATGGAAATCAAGCAGACAAACTCGGAAGCAGAGAAAATATTTTGAAAATGCCCCGCTGCACATTAAGTATAAATTTTTGTCAGCAAATTTAAGCAAAGAGCTTAGAAAGAAACATGGAAGAAATATTGAAGCAAGAAAAGGAGACAGCGTAATCATAATGAGAGGAAAGTTCAGGAAGAAAAAAGGAAAAATAAGCAAAGTGGACTTGAAGAGAACGAGAATAGCAATTGAGGGGATACAAAGGCAGAAGAAAGACGGGACAAAGGTAAATGTCTATTTTCATCCAAGCAAAATACAAATTATTGAGCTTGTTGAAAGAAAAATAAAACAAAACAAGGAAAAGCAAAATGCACCTGAAAAGAAACCAAGCGCCTAAGAACTGGCCAATTCCAAGAAAGGGAACAAAATTTTTAATCAAAAGCAGAAAAAATGGAATTCCTGTGCTGATATTAATCAGAGATGTAATGAAAAAGGCAAAAAGCAAAAAAGAAGTAAAGGAAATAATTCATGACAAAAAAGCCAAGGTAAATGGAAAGATTATAAAAGATGAAAAGTTTGTGCTTTCTCTTTTTGATGTTCTTGAGCTTGGAGATGAGAAGTTTAAGGTTATATTAAAAAACAAGAAATTCGGACTTGAAGAAACAAGAAATTCTGATAAAATCCTGAAAGTAATAGGAAAGAAAATTCTTTCTGGAAAGAAAACACAGATTAATTTGAATGATGGAAGAAATTTTATTTCTGCTGAGAAATTTAAAATAGGCGACTCGGTTGTAATGGGAGAAAAAATAAAAAAAATAGAGCTAAAAGAAGGAGCAAAGATTATAATTATTAACGGAAAGCATAAGGGCGAAGAAGGAGAAGTTGAAAAGATTGAAGGAAAAAACGCAAGCATTTTGCTTAAAGAAGGAAAGATAAATTTAAAACTAAATGACATAATGGCAGTAAAATGAAACAAAATAAGATGAGAGAAGTGAGAATTGAGAAAGTTGTATTAAGTGCTGGAGGAAGCGGGGATAAATTGGACAAGGGGGTGCGGCTTCTCAAATTAATATCAGCAAGGCAGCCAATAAAGATAAAAAGCAAAAAAAGAATTCCTTCGCTTAATGTAAGGCCGGGATTGGAAGTCGGCTGCAAAGTAACAATAAGAAAAAATTTTCAGCAACTTCTGAAAAAACTTCTTCTTGCAATAAACAATGAAATAAAAGAAAGCCAGATAGAAAAAAATCATTTTTCATTCGGCATTCACGAGTATATTGAAATTCCGGGAACAGAATACCAGAGAGATATTGGAATTCTCGGTTTGAATGTTACAATTGATTTTACAAGGACAGGAGCAAGAGTTAAAAGAAGAAAAATAAAAAAATCAGGAATTCCGAAGAGGCAGGATGTTTCAAGAGAGGAAATTATTGAGTATATGAAAAAAAATTATGAAACTAAAATAACAACAAAGGAGAAAAAAATAGAAGAAGATGACAGCAAGTGACTGGAAAAAATTTATGAATCAGCTTAAAAGCAAGCCAATTATATGGCAGAAGTTCCTAAAGCACAACAAGCCCAAGGAAAGAAAATTTGGAATGGCTGCGAGAAAATGCGAGAGATGCGGAAGGTTTGGAGCGCATATTTCAAGCTATGGATTAAATTTATGCAGGCAGTGCTTCAGGGACATTGCTGAAGAAATTGGGTTTAAGAAATACAGCTAAAATGATGATAAAAGTAAATTATAAGATTTTAGGAAATAAAAATAAAAAGTATTCATAAAAAATGATAAACAAATTAATAACAATGATGAGATATCTTGGAAAAGGAATTGATAGTGCATTGGATGTTTGCACTTGGAGAGTTAGAGGGCCAAGGGGAGTAAGAGAAAGAGATAAATTAGCATTAGATTATTTAATTCAGGGATTCAAAAATGCAGCAGAAGTTTATGGAGGTTATGATTCAGTTGCAGAAATGACAAAAATAAATGAAAGTTTAAGAAACTTTAAAAGGCCGGAGGGTAAAGGCCCTGAAAAGTTGCAGGTAGTAACATGAGCCACGATATCATAGCAGACACATTGAATGAGATAATGAATGCAAAGAGAGCAAGAAAGAGTGAGATAATTGTAAAAAGGCACTCAAATCTTCTTCTGAATGTACTGGAAGTTGCAAAAAAACACGGATATATTGCTGAGTTCAAGAAAAAAGGAAGAGAGCTTGAGATAAAATTTAACTTAAACGAGTGCAAGGCAATAAAACCAAGATTTGATATTTCATGCAAGGAAATTGAAAAATATATCAGAAGATACCTTCCTGCAAGAGATTTTGGAATTTTGATTATAACAACAAGCAAGGGATTACTGACTCATGAAGAATGCTTGAAGAAAAACATAGGAGGAAGCCTGATTGCTTATTTTTACTAAAATGGAAACTGCAGTATTAATGAATCCTGGCGAAGTTATGGGAGAGTTTGTGAATAAATATGAAACTCTGATAATTCCCGGGATTAAAAACAGAAATATGCGTGCTGTAAGAGGAGTTATTGGAGATTGCTGTATTCGCTCTGGTTCTATCCAAGGAGAAATGTCAGATAGGCAATTTGCAGGTTATATGGCATATGGCCAGGCACTTGGGCATTTAAGAGTTCTGCTGGAAGAACAATTGGACAGAATGAGCCCTGAAGCTTTAGAAAAAGCAGTCAGGGGGACATTATTACGTGTAGATAGACAGATTGCAGAGTTAGATTTTATCATGAAAGATGATGGGGATTATAATAGGCATAGGCAGGGAGGTGAAAAATGAGAAAAGAAATTATAGAGAAAATTGAAATTCCTGCAGGAATTGAAGTTGAAATAGCAAATGGAATAATAAAAATCAAGAAAAATGGAAAAGAAGCTGAAAGAGAGTATTCTGGCTTTGATGCAAAGAAAGAAGACAATTTAATTATACTCGGAGGAAAAAAAGCAACAAAGAAGGAAAAAAAATTAATCAAGACAATAAAAGCACATATAAAAAATATTATTCTTGGATTTGAAAAAAATTTTTCATACAAATTAAGAATATGCGCTGTCCATTTTCCAATGAATGTTAGTGTAGATAAGTCAAAACATGAAGTTATTATCAAGAATTTTTTAGGAGAGGTGAAGCCAAGAGTTGCAAAAATAGTTTCAGGAGCAGAAGTTAAGGTTGACAAGGAAAATATAATTGTTGAAAGCTCAAATAATGAGGCAGCCGGGCAGACAGCTGCAAACATAGAAAATTCCTGCAAGATAAATAACAGGGACAGGAGGGTTTTTCAGGACGGCATATATATTATTGAGAAACCTGAATATTAAAAATGGAAAATAAAAATAAGAAAAGAAAAAAATTCATAAGAAGAAACTGGGACAAGTATTCCAGGCTGGGATGGGGAAGAAAAAAGAAACAGAAATGGAGAAAGCCAAGAGGCAGGCATGCAAAAATGAGAGAAAGAAGAAAGGGATATCCTTCTCGCCCGGAAATTGGGATGAAATCTCCAAGCAAGGAGATAAGATTGGTTTCAAACTTGAAAGAACTTCTTCAAGCAGAAAAGGGAGAAGAAGTAATTGTAAGAAAAATCGGGAAAAAGAAAAGAATTGAAATTGAGAAAAAGGCATCTGAGCTTGGAGTAAAAATATTAAATTTACGAGGGAAAAAATGACAGCAACATTAGACAGAACGAGAAATTCTGTTATTGACTTAAGAAAAGAAGCAAGATTAGAACAATTTGTAGTTGGAGCAATTATTTCAGGAATAGCCAATTCCAAATATCCCTATGGCAATAGCCCAGAAGAGTTAGTTATAGGAAGATACCGGTTTAGAAGAAAAGAACATGTGCAAACATTAAGAAGAGATAATAATGAAACTATAACTGAAATAGATTATGTCTTAAAAATGAAAAAGGGAAGAGTTATAGGTGTTGATGTTGTGAGCTTTTCTCCAGGGGAAAAAGGAGTGGCTAGAGATTATGATGAGCAAGATTTAAAGTTAAGTAGAAGAGGGTTATAAAATGAACTTGAAAGAATATCAGGAATTATGCAGGAAAACTGCAAAAAAATTTGAAACTAGAGAAAAAGAAATACTTACATGGGGGCTTGGAATAACAGGAGAAGCAGGGGATGTTGCTTCCTGCATAAAAAAAACATTTGCCCATGACAATAATCAAGAAGCAGGAATAAAAGAAAATATAGGAGATACATTATGGTATGCTGCAATGATATGCAATTTTTTCAATTGGGATATGGATAATGTGCTGGAGGAAAACATAAAAAAGCTTGAAGGAAGATATCCAAAAGGATTTACAATTGAAAATGCAAAAAGAAAAATGATTGACTGGAATGAAAATGAACTTAAAAAATAAAAAATCAATGGCAGCACGAACATTTAATGTTGGAACAGACAAGATAGCGTTTGTCAGGATTGATGAAATAAAAGAAGCAATAACAAAGCAAGATATTCGTGATCTTGTTTCTTCAGGAGCAATAGTCATTAAAGAGAATAAAGGGAAGAGAAAAATTGAGAAGAGAAAAATAAGGAGTTTTGGGAAAATAAAAAAGAAAATAAGAAGCAGGAAGCAAAATTATGTAAAAATTACAAGAAAATTGAGAGAGTACGCAAGGCAATTGAAACTGCAAAAGAAAATTGACAAGAAAAAATATGAAAAAACAAGAAAGCAGATAAGAGCAAGAGTGTTTAAAAGCAAGGCTCATATGAAAGAGATAATAAAATGAAAATAAAATTTGTGCAAAAATTAAATTGCAGGAATATAAAATGAAAATAAACAAAAGAAGAAGAATAGAAGGAAAAACAGATTATAAGAAGAGAATGAGGCTTTTAAAATCAGAAGCAGGAAGAATTATATTCAGGAAAACAAACAAGTATATTATAGGGCAGTATGTAAAGAGCAAGGAAGCGCAGGATTTTGTTTCAAGAGGAATTGAATCAAGAATACTTTTGAAATATGGATGGCCAAAAGAAGCAGCAGGAAGCTTGAAATCTCTGCCAGCCTGCTATTTGACTGGCTTGCTTCTCGGAAGAAAAATTATTGATAAAGAGGGAAAAATAAAAGCAGCATTAGATATAGGATTGATTAGAAATACAAAAAAATCAAAAATTTACGCTTTCTTGAAAGGATTAATTGACGCAGGAATAGATATTCCAAATAATGCTGAATTTCCTGATGAAAACAGAATATCTGGAAGACATCTAAAGAAGAATATAAATTTTGAAAAAATAAAGGAGAAAATAAAAAATGAATGAGGAAAAAGAAGAGAATATTGTTGAAATAATTGCGCCTGAAATCAAGGAGATTGAGAAAAAGTCTGCAGAAGAGCTGGAGAAAGAAAGGCTTAGAATGGTTGAAAAAAAGAAAATAGAAGAAAATCTTGACAAATGGGTTCCTAAAACAAAAATTGGAAAGCTTGTCAAGGAGAAAAAAATAAAAAACATTGATGAGATTCTTGAAAAATACAAAATTCTTGAGCCTGAAATTGCTGATTCTCTATTGAATTTGAATTCAGATTTGCTTGCAATCGGGCAGGCTAAGGGGAAATTTGGGGGAGGAAAAAGAAGAGTATGGAGGCAGACTCAGAAAAAGACAGCAGAAGGAAATGTCCCTACATTCGCATGCCTTGCTGTTGTCGGAGATGAGAACGGGCATGTAGGAATTGGATTGGGAAAGGCAAAAGAAACACTGCCTGCAAGAAGCAAGGCAGCCAGAAATGCCAAGCTGAATATATTTAAAATAAGAAGAGGATGCGGAAGTTTTGATTGTTCTTGCCACGAGATGCATTCTATTCCATTTAAAGTTGAGGGAAAGTGCGGAAGCAGTGAAATTATATTAATTCCTGCTCCTCAGGGAACAGGGCTTGCAGTAGGAGATGAGTGCAAGAAAATTTTAAGATTGGCTGGAATAAAAGATATTTATGGAAAGACATTCGGGCAAACTCGCTCAACAATAAATCTTGCAAAGGCATGCATTTCTGCTTTGAAAAAAACAATGGAGATAAAAGTAGCAGGAGAAAAAGCAAGATGATTGAATATAGGGTATTACTAAAAGGAAAACCAAGAAAAGAAGCCACATTAATGCACAGAATAAAGAAATTTATAGATGATACCTTGGTAGTTGGCTCAGTAGGAACACTTTCATTGTTTAATTCCTATGAGGAGGCAAATCCTATGAATTCTGAAGTTTCAGAATTAATTAAACAGCATAATGGGAGATTATTGGCATATCATTATATACCAAGGGGATTAATTTTAACAGCGAGGTTTGACAGCAGAGAAGAGGCAGAGAAACTTAGGCAGGAATTAATAAAAAGAGATTATAACCCCCGAGGAGTAGGAATACCTTGGGGGGAAGGGCATGGTTTCAGGAGCATAAAATGATAGCTGTAATAAGAATATCAGGAATGGTTGAAATACCAAAAGAAGTTCAGGAAACTTTATTCAGGATGAGATTAAGAAAGAAGTTTGCTTGTGTTCTTTTATTTGAAAAGCCAGAAAATCTTGGGATGCTTGAAGTTGTTAGAAATTTTGTTGCTTATGGCAAGATTGACAAGGAAACTTTAATTGAATTGATAAAGAAGAGAGGAAAATCAGGGAAAAAAATTAAAATTGATGCTGAGAAAATTGCCAGCGAGATGCTGGAAAGCAAGACTGAAAAAAAGCTTGAAGATTTTAAATTAAAGCCTTTTTTCTCTCTTCATCCTCCCCGGGGCGGAATTAACTCAAAATTGCACTATCCTCGCGGAGTTTTAGGAGACAATCAGGAAAAAATTTGCGAGTTAATAAGGAGGATGCTGTAAAATGGCAGAAAATAACTTTAAAGTTATTGTTCTTGGAATAGTTTTTGATACAAAAACAAGAAAAATTTTAATTGGAAGAAGAGAAAATGATGCTTATATTAAAAAATTAACTTGGTGCTTTCCAGGAGGGGATGTTAATTCAGGAGAAGAGCCCGAGGAAGTATTAAAAAAAGAAATTAAAATAAAGACAGGACTGGAAGTTGAAAATTTGGGGGCTGTTTTTTCAAAAATATATCCTGAAAAAAAAGATTTTCTGGCAATTTATTATTTGTGCGAGGTTATTGGAGGAAAAGAGAAAGCTAGGGAGAAATTCAAGGAAATAAAATGGGTTAAGCCAGATGAGCTTGAAAAATATTTTACAACATCATTTCATCCTAAATTAAAAGAGTATATTATGAATATAGGAGATAAAACATGAAACTGAAGAAAAGAAGAAAATTTTCAAGAGCAAGAGGAACAAGAACTTGCGGGTGGGCTATGAAGAAGCATAAAGGAAGTGGAAATCGTGGAGGAAAAGGAATGTCTGGAACTGGAAAGAGGGCAGACCAGAGAAAAAGCTATGTTATAAAACATCTTTATCCATATTTTGGGCAGCAGGGATTTACATCCAGAAAAACAAAAAGAAAAATGAATAATGTAATTAATGTTTCTGATATTGAAAAAATGAAAGAAACAGAAATTAATCTTGAGAATTACAAAATACTTGGAGAAGGAGAGATAAAAAGAAAAGTTGTTGTAAAGGCAAAAGCCGCATCAAAATCAGCCCGGGAGAAAATTGAGAAAGCCGGCGGCAAAATTGTTCTTTCAGAAAATAAGCAAAACAAATCTGAAGATAAAGAACAAGAAAAACAGATTAAAGAGAAACAGAAAAAGTAATTCTACTATTAATGTTACTAATTTGAAAAAATATTATTTAGTTTATAATTGTTAAAGAGCCAATTATAAAAGATTATAGATGCCATATGCAAAATAAATTACAAAAAGAAAAAATAAAGAGCATAGAGAAATATAAACAAGTTTTCTGATTTTGCTGTTTTTTATAAAATTAATTCCTGAATTAAGAAATATTAAAATTGAAAAAAATGACTGGAATAAGTATCTTGACTGAAAAAATGCCCAGTCATCATATTTAATTCCAGCATAAAAAATAAAAAATAAATTTGTTAGGAAAAGCAGGAGGCATAATGTTTCAAAAATATTTTTGCTGGGATTTCGTGCAATTCTAAAAAATCCAATAATCATAATTATCGTTGGAATTATTGCCAAAATATAAATCAGAGAGCCGAGCCAGCTGAAAATTGCAGATTTGCCGTTGAAATTGGAGTCTTTGATATACTGGTACCAGAAAGTTCCGTAAAGCATCAAGGGATAGGAGTGTTTTGTCTCAAGAGAAACATACGGATTTTCTATAAGCTTAATAATATTAATATCATAAAATGAACTTGAGCCAGAGTATGTGCCTCTGTGGGGCGCAAACCACCCGGGATTTATCTCCTGATAATTTATAAATGGATTTTTATATAAAATTTCATTGTTAACATACTTATAGCTTCCCAGAGCCAGGGAGATGACAAGAAAAATCAGGCATGGAACAAGTATTTTTTGATTATTTTTGAAGTTTATAAAGATAATCAAAACAAAAAGAACAGGAAGAAATAAAATAAAAGTTGCTTTTGTCAGCATTCCAAGCCCGAGAAATACTGCAAGAAGCACATGATTCATAATTGACTGAGACTTTATCAACATGTAAGACTGAAAAAATATCAAAGAGCCAAGAAAAATTGACAATGAATCATTTGAGATATAATTGCCGAAGAATATCATCTGTGGAAGCAGTCCTGCAAACAAAAGGCAGTATAATTTGTTTTTTGGAGGTATATCAAGCTTTTTTATTAAAACAAAAAATACAATTAATGCTCCTATTGAAAGGATGAGAGAAAAAAACTGCACTGCTTTTGCACTGCCAAAAAAAAGAAAAAAAGAGGCAAAAATATAATATAAAGGAGGATGTTGCGCCTCCTCAAACTGGAAAGGGGAAGGAAGAGCATTATTCTGAAAAATATAACTGACAACTAAAAAGTGTTTGTCATTGTTAAAAGGAGTCTGGAAGGAGAAAATTACAAGGCGGAGAAGAATGCATATTATCAGAACAGCAAGAAGTTTTTTGTCTGAGTTTTTCATAGTAATAAGTGTTTATAATAATATAAAAACTTTCTTAATTTGTTAAGTTAGAAGGTTTATTTTATATAATTTAAATGCTAATAACCTTTAAAAACAAGATTTTCTATTTAGAAACATGGCATTTAAAGAGATACTCAAAAACCTGCCTGAAGTCCGAGGGCCTGTAGAAAAAAAGCTTAGCTTCAATGTAAAGCTAAAATGGACTTTAATAGTTCTGCTTGCATTTTTTGTTCTTGCAAATATTTCATTATATGGATTGGAAAAAAACTCGCTTGAAAGGTTTCAGTATCTTGCAGTAATTCTTGGAACTGATTTTGGTTCAATTATCTCGCTGGGGATAGGGCCCATTGTTATGGCATCAATTATACTTCAATTGCTTGTGGGAAGCAAAATTCTTAATATAGACACAAAAACAGAAGAAGGAAAAAAATACTTTCAGGGATTGCAGAAACTTCTTGTTTTCTTTTTTATTCTCTTTGAGGCAGCAATTTATGTATTGATGAAAGGGCTGCAGGCTGCTCCGGGGTATACAGGAATTGTGATATTTCAGCTGATACTTGGAGGATTAGTAATAGTATTTATGGACGAGGTTGTACAGAAATGGGGTTTTGGGCAGGGCGTCTCATTATTTATTGTTGCGGGGGTGGGGTGGAGAATTTTTACAGAAATGTTTCAGTTTATAGGACAACAGGGAGGAAACTGCCTGTTGAAATTTTCTGGCACTGATTTTATATCATGCCCGGGGCAAATATTTTCGCTTATTCAGAGTATAATAAACCAGGATATAACCGGGGCTGCAGGCGCGATTGCTGCAATATTTGTTACAGCAATAATATTTTTATTTGTTGTGTATGCTCAATCTCTTAAAATAGAGGTGCCTCTTTCATTTGACAGGCTAAGAGGATATGGAATAAAGTGGCCGCTTGCTTTTTTTTATGCTTCTGTAATCCCAGTAATACTTGTTGCTGCACTTGCTGCAAATCTCCAGCTTTTTGCTGGATTAATTGAAAACTGGGCAGGGCATGCAACATGGCTTGGAAGCTTTTCAGGGGGGCAGGCTGTTTCTGGCTTGGCATTCTGGCTTTCACATACAAATATTGTAGGACTAGCAATAAAAGGAGGGTTAAGAAGCATTTATATTATCCAGGGATTAACTCATATTCTGTTTTATATGGCATTTTCGTGCTTGTTTGCATATTTCTGGATGAAAACATCTGGCATGGATGCTTCATCACAAGCCAAGAATATTATTGGTTCTGGCTTGCAGATTCCTGGATTCAGAAAAGATGAAAGAATTCTTGAATCTGTGCTTGACAGATATATTGTTCCTCTGACAGTAATGGGAGGGGCTGCAATAGGATTGCTGGCTGCTTTTGCTGATACGCTTGGGGCAATGGTTTCTGGAACATCTGTCCTGCTTGCAGTAATGATTATTTATCAGTATTATAATTCCATATCACAACAGCACGCAGTTGACATGCATCCTGCGATGAAGAAATTTATGGGGTAAATTTCTGCCTCTCTCACTTTGATAAGTTCAAGATGAAGAAATTTATGGGGTAAATTTCTGCCTCTCTCACTTTGATAAGTTCAAGATGAAGAAATTTATGGGGTAAATTTCTTCTGCTGTTTTTTTCTGTTATATATTTTGTAAAAGACAAATGCTTAAATAATACCATGGATACGAAAATTTATGAAAAAACAAATATTTTCTGAAACAATGACTAATTTTGGAATAGTAAGTTTAATTGAGTTTATTGAAGCTCAAGAAGGTGTGGAAAAAGTTTGGGAGGGAGGAGGTGATAATTATTCAACATTACATTATTTTCACAAACAAAATGTGACAGCTCAGTCTGTAAGATATGGAGTTCCATATTATCTTGGAACCAAGGTTTTATTTCATGTTTTTTTATATGGAACTGAAAAAGGAATACGAGAGGTTGAGCCAATAGTTCTTAGAGGAATACAAAAAAAGGAGACAGGAAAATTAGAAACTTTTGTTCCTTAACGTGATACTTTAAGTGAAAGATTTAATTCTGAAGCTTTAAAAACCCAATTCACTTTTATTTTTTATGAAAGGAATGGGAATTTTATTCTTGATAATGGCACTCAGCCTGGGAATTGCATTTATGTGGAACAGCATTCCAATAATAAAAAGCTCTGTTCATTATATTCTTGACCCGAGTGCCGGCTGGCTTCTTGACTTGAATTTTTATCTTGGGATTATTCTGCTGTGTGCTTTTCTTACATTTGTGACAACAATTATACAAAAATATGCAACAGACCAGGAAACAATAAGGAAGATTAAGGCAGAACAGAAACAGATTCAGGAAGAAATAAAAAAATTAAAAAACCAGCCTGAAAAAATGCTTGAACTGAACAGGAAGCAGATGGAGAAGATGCCTGAAATGATGCAGCATACAATGAGGCCTTTGCTTTATACATTTATTCCTTTTGTCCTTTTATTCAGATGGTTTGGGGATTATTTCACAGGCTCTGCGTTAAACTCAACATTTCTTATATTTCCAAAATGGGTTTGGATTTACCTTGTTCTCTCAATTATTTTCAACTCTTTTTTCAGGAAGATTTTGAAAGTTGCTTAAAACAAAATCTTCTGTTATTAACTCTTATTTTGATAAAATGTTTAATATTGTTTGTGGGTTAATTGTAAGAATAAAAATTAAGTTGCAGATTAATAGTAGAAGCAATAATTTATATACTCCATAAACACAAGAAAAATATGAGCAAAGAAGAAATATTATTCAAGCTGAGCTTGATTGAACAGCAATCTAATGAGATAAAGCAGCAGATAGAAACAATTGACAGCCAAACTGGAGAGCTTGAGAACTTGAAGTCGTGCTTCAAAAATATTGAAAAGAGCAAGAATAAGGAAATGCTGGCTAATCTTGGAAGAGGCGTGTTTATAAAAACTAAAATAGATGATGAAAAATTATTTGTAAATGTGGGAAGCAAGATTGTTGTAAGAAAAACTCCTGAAGAAACAAGCAAGATTATAGACAAGCAGATTGAAGAAATGAATGATTTGAAGGAAAATTTTGTTCATAATCTTGAGCATTTGAATTCAGAACTTGCAGAATTAGTTGAGGAAGCAAGAAAAGAGAAGAATTAGAAAGATTTATTAATTAACTTTTCTATTTTAAATTATGTTTTGGCCATTTGGAAAAGGGAGTGTAGATATTCAGCTAGATAAATATGATTTTTCTCCAGGAGATACTGTTAGTGGAAAAGCAGTATTCACTCTTAAAAAAGTTGTGCATGCAAGAGGAGCTAAAGTAAGATTAATTGGAGTAAAAAAAGAAACAAAGATAGGAGGAAGTGCTTTATTTAATTCTAAAACGAATGTTAATAAAAGTATGGGGTATGTTTTTGATTTTGTTCAGCCATTAAGCGGAGAAAAAGATTATTCTGGAAATTTTACATATAATTTTAAGATAAAAATTCCCAAAAATGTTTTAACTCAGTCGGATATTGGGGAAGGAATCGCGGGCACTATAATTAAATCAGCCCAAATTCTTTCAGGTGTGAGCAGCCAGATTAAGTGGTATGTTGTAGCTTTTTTGGATGTTCCTATGGGAATTGATGTTTCAAAAAAAGTTCAGATAAATGTTGGATGAGAATGAATAAAACTTTTTTTGGTAATCATAGTAATTGCAGTATTAGTTGTTGCAGGTATTGCAGGTTATATTTTCCTGGGAAATAAACAAAGCAATCAAGAATCTAATAGTCCAGCATCAAACACTTCAGCTGCAAGCAATCCTGAAAATAATGTAAAATCTTCAAGTAAAATTAATCAAAGCAATCCATTAGATATAATTTACTCGGCTTTTTTCAGTTGCATAAATCAATGCCCTTCTGGAAGTTGCCCCCAACCAAATTGTAGGCCAGACTATTCTTCAGGAAGAGGAGCGTCAATTGGGTGGGTTGGAGAGTGTAAAACTGGAAGCTTTACAGATTGTATAAATCCAACTTGCTTTGATAAATGTTCTACAGATAGAGATGCTTCTTTGAAAAGTGGAAACTTTAAAGGGATGATGCCTAGTTCAAATATATGGAGTGCAATTACTTGTAGTGATGCTTCTGGGACAAAAGGAAAAGACTGTGTTACTATCGTGAATACAGGTACAGCATCAAAAGCGTCTTATAAACAGTATTTGAAATATGGTTGTGCCAATTCTTGTTGGCAGGATGTAATTTAATTTTTATTTCCTAACTTTTCTCAAAAACTCATCAAAACTGATTTATTTTGGCAAGAATAATTTTCTTAGCTTTGTCAAATTCTAATTCAGAAGATATTAAATTTTTCAAATCAATCTGCCATAAACCTCTCATTTTTTCTATTCTGTGGATAAATTCTTTTTTGTCAAACTTTAAGTGGTATAAGGAGAGTTTTTTATTTACAAGATTTATGTCAAACTTAGCATCTTTATTCAAGAGAAAAAACAAGTCATAAATATCTCTTGGCTTTAATCTTGACATTATTGCCCTAATTTTTTCAGCTAAAATTTCATCTTCAGACATTGCAAATACATAAAAATTAGGAATTTCTTTGTACAAAGAAACAATAAATTCTCTTTTTGGCTCTGTTAAAATATTTTCTTTCATGCTCATATTCAATGGAATAAAGCATTGCGTTTCTTTGCTTCCCTTATAAAGAGGGCCGTTAAATAAGAGTCTTACATTTATCTCATTTGGATACTCTTTAATCTCCTTTACTTTTCCTTTTATGTTAAGAAGCATCAAGTCAGAGATTATCTTTTCTGCAATTTTTTTAATGTCCAGTCTTTCAGTCAAAGTAAAATCCAAGTCTTCAGAAAATCTGTCCAACTTATAGATTTTATACAAGCATGTTCCTCCTTTGAAAATAAGCTCTTTTCCTGCAATTGAATATATGCTGAATAATATCAGATTTTGCAGATAATCTTTTTCAGCATTAATTAAAGATAATCTTTTTAGTCTTGCTATATTCTCAAGTTCGTCATATGTCAACATTTTTGATTATTCTCCACTTTTTTATTTTTTCACCCTTTGCCTTAATAGCATATTCTAATGGAGTATATTTATGATTAATTGATGCTTTAAATTTGTTATAATAATTAAATCCCATAGTTTCAAGCAAGAAGCCAAATCTTTTTATTAAAGATTTATTTCTAGTTTTAATTAAATATTTTGCAAGCAAATCTATATCCAAATTTTCCTTATTTTTCTTAACAATTTCACAAATTTCTGAAAAAGAAATTTTTTTAAACAAAGCAGAGTCGATTAATGCTTTTTCTTTTTCAGCAATAAATACATCAAATCCATTATAAATTTCTTTATTATACCCAAAAAAATATTTTGGATTTATTCGAATAAAGATTATTCTTGAATTTTCAAGATTTATTATTCTCTTTTTCCTTGCTCTTGTTGTTATCACAAAAACATCTTTTGGAAGCTGTTCGGTTAGATTATAATATCTTAAAGATGACCATAAAGAAATATAGGATGGCCAAATTATGTTACTTGCCATTATTAGAGGGTCTTTTTGAGAAGCGTATTTGTTTCTTTCTATTTCGTATATAAGACTCTCTTTTTTTAGCCTGTATGCAATTAATTTGGCATACTCTCGGCTCTTCCCTGTCAGTTCTTTTAAGATTTTAATATTAAAGACAGGGTATCTGCTTAATTCTTTTATTAGTCTAATTTTATTCATTTTTTAACTTTCAATAAACCATAGTTATCATTTATGATAACTATGTACCCTTATAGGTTTATAAATCTTTCTATTTTTTATTTTCCTCAAAAATTTATCATAGCTTAAAATTCCAAGCTCTGATATAATTTTCTTGATATATTTTTTTTCTATCAGCTCGAAAGCAGGATTTCTCACTCTTATATGCCGGGGAACTCTTGCCCATGCTTCATGAAAATCTCTCTCTTCAATTGGAATATGGTGAGATGAGTATTTCCAGGAATCTGCAACAATATATAAAGGAATTTTGTGAAAACTTGCAAGCTCGGCTATCATTCCACTTCCTACTTTATTTATTATTCCTTCTTTCAGTATGGCATCTGCACCAAGCAGAACAATATCTGCTTTTCTTGTTCCTTGTTTTTTTTCAAGAGCAATGTCAATTGCAGAGTCAAGAAACATTGTGACTTTTATTCCTGCTTTTTCCAATTCTCTCGCAGTCATTCTTCCTTGAAATAATGGCCTTGTCTCTGTATTATAAACTTCAAACTTCTTTCCTTTTTTTCTTGAATAAATTAAACTAGAAATGACATTTGTTGAATGGCAGTGAGTGAAAATAACTGAATTATTTTTTATTATTTTTAAAACTAGCAAATTTATCTTTTCTTGGGCATAATCAAAATGAGCAAGAGTTTTTTTATATCCAAGATTTTTATATTTATGAAGAACATTGACAAGCATTGGCTCTGTAACTCTTGCATTAATTAATTTTTTTCTTGAGTCTTGATTAACAGAACAATCAGAAAGAGAACACGCATACAGGGCGGCTTTTGCAATATTTCTGGCTCCCTGAATTTTTATTTTTTTTATATCCTCAAGTATCTTGTCAAATCTCTTTTTATTTTTCATGATAAAATTAGATTAATGTGCTATAAAAATCTTACTTAGTTAATATCAATTCAAGTATCTTATGCTTATGGCATATTGGCTTGCTGTCTTCTCTCTCAAAAATCTTCTGCGAAATAATTTTAAATTTTGAGACAAGATTAAGGACGCTTTTAGTATTCTGTCTGTAATATATATTTCCTTTTGCATCTATTACTGATAGGTTAAAATGAACAAAGAAGTATCCTCCAGGTTTTAATGCCCTAAATATCTCATTTAAAGCTTTTTTCTGATTTAGAAAATGAATGACATTAATCATAAAAAATGCGCCAATAGAATTGTCTGGGAAATTTAAAGTCTCTGCGTTCTGGACTTCAAAGTTCAAATCAGGAAAATTGCTTTTTGCAAATAAAATCTCTTCCTCTGAATTATCTATGCCCAAAACCCTGAATCCATTTTTAGAAAATAAATTAACATCCCTTCCATTTCCGCATCCAATATCAACTACCATTCCCTTAAAATTCTTGCTTTTCAGAAAACAAGAAAAATCTTCAGAATATTTTGCTGGATGATTTTGCCAGTGTTTTTTGTCAAAATATTTATGCTTAAATTTTTCTATATTCATAACAGCAAAACAAAAAGATTGTATAAAAAGCTTCCTAAATTATCTGTTATTAGCTTATATTTAAGTTATTTAAGAGATTACATTAATTTTATTGCAATTAAATAAAAATTATTGATAAATTGAAGATAATTAAGGATTATTAGTAGAATTTAAATATTCTGGCTTTCTTATACAAAGATGCTAGAAATGATACTGAGCCCGAGAAAGGCAGAAAGAGAGCCATGGGAAATGCTTTTTATAGGGATATTTTATGCAACACTTTCTATTTTGCTTGTAAACTGGATTTTTGCTGGCGATGCTGTTCTTTCAAAATATTCAGGAATACTTGTCGTGACATTTACAGTAATGTTTTCTATTCCATTTATGTATTATGCAATTAAAAATGAAGAAGAGAAGGACATTAAGTATGAAGGAATGTTCAAAATAATAAAAGAGCATATGAAAGCTCTTTATTCTTTCTTATTTCTCTTTCTCGGTTTTATTATAGCATTTTCATTTTGGTATATGGTGCTTGCTTCAAATATGAGCTTCAAGGCGCAGATTGAGACATACTGCATGATAAACAGGCCTGCAAATTTCAATGAGTGTGTTGCAGATTATGGTGTAAAAGGCAAGACAACACCCACTGCGTTTTTAACTGCAAAAGAGAAATTTTTTATGATTTTTGCAAATAATATCTATGTTCTTATTTTTACACTTGTATTTTCTCTTATATTTGGAGCAGGAGCTATATTTGTTCTTGCATGGAATGCTTCTGTCATAGCTGCTGCTGTTGGAATATTTTCAAAATCAAATCTCTATGACCTGCCTTTAGGAATTGCAAGATTTATGATTCATGGCTTGCCTGAAATTGCAGCCTATTTTATTGCTGCATTGGCAGGAGGGATTGTCTCAATAGCAGTAATAAAACATGATATTAGAAGCGACAAGTTCTGGAATATTTTACAAGATTCATTAAACTTGCTAATTCTTGCAGTAATTGTTCTTTTTATAGCTGGCTTAATAGAAGTTTTTATAACTCCTTTATTATTCTGATATTTTAATTTTATACTAAAATATTATCAGCAGTTTAACTAATTATAGTTAATATAATTTATTGCTTATTATCCAATGTAAATTTAATTGCAAAATTTAATATCATTGAAGAGCAATTAAATTTAAATATGCCTATATTTTAGATATAAAATGACAAGATATGTATGCAAAAACTGCAGGTTTGCTATAGAAAGAGAAAAAGCTCCTATAAAATGCCCTAACTGCGACAGAAAAGCAATGGAAAAAGAGCAGAATGCTGATGAAATTCTAAGCAGTCTTGATGAATAAAAAGAAGTTAAATCTTTTAGAATTTTTGATATGGAAGAGACAATAGAAGAAAGAAAAATTAAGGCGAAAAATTTTTTGAAAGGAAAAATATCCTGGATTTACTATTTAATACTTGGGGTTATAATTGCAATTAATGTTTATATCAGGACACTGCCTATGAGAATTATCAACGGGCATCCTGGTTTGTGGGATATAACTACAAATAACTGGACGCTTGGGCCAGATTTAGACCCATTTTTATTCTTTAGGTATGCAAAATATATAGTTGAACAAGGAAGCTTGATGATTAATGATATGATGAGATATGTTCCTTTTGGGTATGTTACTGCAGGGGAAACAAGATTGCTGCCTTATATGATTGCATGGCTTCATACTCCTGTTAAATGGTTTAATTCTCAAGCAACAATAGAATATACTGCAGTAATCTTTCCTGTTGTAATGTCTGTATTTACTGCAGTATTTTTCTTCCTGCTTGTGAGGAAGATATTTGAAGGAAAAGGAAAAAATACCTCAAATATTATTGCTCTTATATCCACAGCTTTAATGATTATTCTTCCTTCACTTCTTTCAAGAACAATAGCAGGAATTCCAGAAAAAGAATCAGCCGGGTTTGCATTTTTCTTTGCAACATTTTATTTCTTCCTTTGCGCATGGAAGGCGAAAAAAACTTACTCAATGATAATTAACAGCATATTTGCCGGATTAGCAACAGCATTAATGGGATTAATATGGGGCGCATGGGTGTTTATATTTATTATTCTCAGTGTTTCTGTTTTTCTTGTATTTATTCTTGGAAAAACAGGGAAAAGAGAGCTTGTAATTTACAGTTTGTGGCTTATTTCAATGATGATTTTTACTCTTCCTTTTACTTTAAGAATTACGCTGCAGAGCCTAGTTACAAGCTCATCAACAAGCATGGCATTTGCCCTTTGGCTTGTTCTTATTGTTGATTTTATTATTTTTAAAACAAAATTAAAAGACACTGGATTTATTAATAAGATTAAAGAAAAAATCAAGCTACCTGAACAAATTATATCAATTATTTCTGCTTTTATAATTATCATTATAATTGCTTCAATCAAATTTGGAATTGGCTTTGTTCCAGGGGTTGTAGGAGATATAATAACTCATTTAACAGTGCCATATGAAGACAGAATTTCTTTTACAGTTGCAGAAAACAGGCAGCCGTATTTTGGAGAGTGGGCAAGAGAGTTTGGCCCGGTTGTTTATGGAATTCCATTATTTTTCTGGCTGTTTTTTATAGGCAGCATATTTTTGTTTTACGAAACAGTTGGAAATTTAAAGAGAAATGAAAAATGGCTTTTGACTGTTGCATATACAATCTTTCTTTTTTGTTTGATATTCAGCAGATATTCTTCTTCAAGCGTATTTGATGGAGCCAGTTTTACAAGCAAATTTGTTTATTTTGGAGGTATAATCTTGTTTGGAATTGTTTTCCTATATGTATATTATAAATATAAAAAAGAAAATCAAAATGAGTTATTAAAAAGCATTGATTTCAACCATATTCTTATATTTATTCTGTTTTTTCTTACAATTATAGCTGCAAGAAGCGCAATAAGATTAATTATGGTTTTAGCTCCTGTAGCAGCAATTATCATTGGTTATTTTATAGTAGACAATTTTTTAAGAGCAAGAAAGGCAGAAGATGAAATAATAAAAGTACTGGCATGGGTTGTTGCAATTGTTGTTGTAATTGCTTCAATTTATACTATGTATTATGATTATCAAGTCACAAAAAACAGCGCGATGATTTATATTCCATCAATATACAGCAACCAGTGGCAAAAAGCAATGGAGTGGGTTAGAAATAACACTCCGAAAGATGCTGTATTCAGCCACTGGTGGGATTATGGATACTGGGTGCAGACAATGGGAGAGAGAGCAACTGTGTTAGATGGAGGAAATGCCATTGCTTACTGGGATCATCTAATGGGAAGGCATGTCCTGACAGGGAAGACAGAACGAGAGGCTCTTGAATTTATGTATACTCATAATTCAACATACTTTCTTATTGACTCAACTGAGATTGGAAAATATGGGGCATATTCAAGCATAGGAAGTGATGAAAATTATGACAGATATTCGTGGATAGGAACATTTACAATTGACGAAACTCAGACGCAAGAAACAAAGAATGAGACAATTTATCTTTACAGAGGAGGAGTTGCAACTGACGCAGACATAATATGGAATGATAATTCAACAAAGATAATTATGCCTGCACAAAAAGCAGGAATAGGCGGAATTCTTCTGCCAATTGCAAATATTAACGGAAGTGTTGCTGTTCATCAGCCTACAGCATTATTTGTATATAATAACAGATATATAAAAATACCAATGAGATATGTTTTTTACAATAACAAAAGCTATGACTTTCAAACAGGATTGCCAAGCGGGATATTTATAATGCCACAAGTAACAAACACGGGAATAAGCAATATTGGGGCAGGATTATATTTAAGCGAGAAAAACCTGAATGCATTATGGGTAAGATTATATCTTCTTGGGGAGGGGGAATATTTCCATCTTGTTCATAATGAGCCCGATCTTAGAATTCAGAATTTGAGAGAGCAAGGCATTGGAATTGGAGATTTTGCATTGTATAATAATGATATTCTTGGACCGATAAAAATCTGGAACATAAGCTTCCCGCAAGACATGCAGGCAAATCCGGATTATCTAAGCTATACTTATTCTAACCAGAATCTTTTTTATGCAGGCAAGCCATTTTAATTAGATATTCCAATTGAAGAATTATTTTTATTATATTTTAGATATTCATATTTACAATTTGTGATATTTACCCATATTAATCACTTAAATTAATTATAAACAGGATGAATTATAGATAATTGCTAGAGTGTGTGTTTAATATAAGACAAATCCGTTGATTTTATAAAGCTGTTCTGCTTGATTTTCATATGAATGCTTTATTATTAATCCCCATTATAGCAAGCTTTTTTGTAACATTTTTTATGATTCCAAGATGGATAAAAAAGGCAAAACAGATAGGATTGTTATGGGAGGACATGAACAAATACAAGAAAGAAAAAGTGGCTGGCTCTGGAGGAATAATTGTTATTCTTGGATTTATATTTTCAGTATTTATTTATATATCAATAAAAACATTTTATTTTAATTCAAGCGAGAATGTTGTTGAAATTCTTGCCACTACAACATCAATGCTTTTGTTATTAATAACAGGATTAGTAGATGACTTGCTTGGATGGTGGCATGGGGGATTAAGCAAGAGAACACGGATTTTATTATGCCTTTTTGCTTCCATTCCTCTTGTGGTTATTAATGTTGGAAGCTCTCATATAAATCTTCCGTTTTTAGACGGAACAAATCTTGGATTAATCTATCCGCTTATAATTATTCCAATAGGAATTATAGGAGCATCAACAACATTTAATTTTCTTGCAGGATACAATGGATTAGAAGCAAGCCAGGGAATTCTTATTATCTCTGCCCTAAGCATTGTTGCTTATTTTACTGGACACTCGTGGCTGGCATTAATTGGAATTTGCTTAATATTTTCGCTTGCTGCTTTTTTTATATTCAATAAATATCCCGCAAAAGTATTTCCAGGAGATACGCTAACCTATCCTATCGGAGGAATGATTGCGATTATGGCTATTTTAGGAGATATGGAAAAAATTGCAATATTTTTCTTCATCCCGTATATAATAGAACTTGTTTTGAAAGCAAGAGGCAGGCTGAAAAAGCAATCATTCGGAAAGCCGAATAAAGACAACAGCCTTGAACTTGCTTATAATAAAATGTATGGACTAGAGCATGTTGCAATTTTTCTGCTGAAGAAAATCAAGAAAAAAGTTTATGAAAAAGATGTCGTTGCTGCAATAAATATTTTTCAGATAATTATAATTATTCTTGGATTTCTGATATTCAAAAATTCAATATTTTAAGATGGATATAAAAAAAGATGAACTTGTAAAAGGAAGCCTGATTTTAATTATAATGCTTGGAATATTCAACATATTCAACTATTTATTCCAGATTTCAATGGCAAAGCTTCTTGGGCCTGCTGAATTCAGTGCATTCGCTGTTCTTATGAGTTTTATTTATATTTTTGGAATTCCAAGCGAGGCAATACAGACAGTTGTTGCGAGATACACAAGCAAATTTAATGCAAAGAAAAAAACAGGAAAAATAAAAGATTTTTTTTACAGAAGCATGAAAAAAGGATTTTTAATTTCTCTTGGAATCTTCTTTATTTTTATTATTGTTTCTTTTTTTGTCTCTGGACTGCTGGGCATACCTGTTTCTCTTTTAGTTATAACAGGATTGTTTATAGTATATTCATTTACAATTCCTGTTGCAAGAGGCGTGCTCCAAGGAAAAAAGAAATTTTTTGCAATGGGGGGAAATCTTGTTATTGAGTCTGTAGTTAAATTTGTATTTTCAATAATTCTTGTTTTAATTGGATTTAAGGTGTATGGCGCAATTGGAAGCATTATTATAGGAAGCATGGCTGCTTTTTTTATAGTTTTTTTCTCTTTAAAAGACGTGTTAAAAAGCAGAAGAGCAAAAGAAAATTTCGGGGGAATATTTTCTTATAATATTCCAGTATTAATAGGAATGACATCAATAATATTAATTTATAGTTTAGATGTTATAATTGCAAGATTTTTCTTTTCTCCTGAAATTTCTGGAAAATATGCTTTCGTCTCTCTTATTGCAAAATCAATTCTTTTTGCTAGTTTTGCTATAGGAAAAGCAATGTTTCCAATATCTTCTGAAAGATTTGAGAGAAAAACAGAAACATCAAGCTTGTTCAAAAAATCTATTCTGCTTACTTCTGTTATTTCAATAGCCGCTTTAGTATTTTTTCTTTTTTTTCCTGAATTTGTGATAAAAGTCATTTCATTATTTGATACAAGATATCTTGATGCTTCAAATGTGCTGTTTATTCTTGGACTTGGATTTTCTTTTGCTGCTTTTTCATATATTTTAATATTATATAATATTTCAGTAAATAAGATGAAAAAATCGGCTTATGGCTTGTTAATTTTTATTATTCTTGAATTTATACTGCTTGGAATTTTTAACTCCAACTTGGTAGAATTTTCTATCTCATTAACTACAGTTAATTTTCTTATGCTGCTTTATAACTTATGGATATTAAAAAAATGAAAATGAATAAAAATAATGTGCAGGAAACTAAAATAAATTGTCTTATTAAATAAAATGAACAGATTAAATTTATGCATAGTCATGCCTGCTCATAATGAAGAGCAAAGAATATCAAAAACTCTGGAAAGCTACGGAAAATTATTTTCAAAACTCAGAAAAAACAAAAAAATCAGAAAAATTGAGATACTTGTTGTTATAAACAACACGCAGGACAGGACAGAGGAGATTGTCAAGAAAGTGAGGAGAAAGTACAAGAATATAGAATATCTTAATTTCAAGGAAGGAGGAAAGGGTTTTGCAATAATTCAGGGATTTAAAGAAGCATGCAGACAAGACTGGGATTTAATTGGATTTGTTGATGCAGATATGTCAACATCTGCAGAAGAGTATTTTAACCTTATATCTAAAATAGAAAATTATGATGGAGTGATTGCAAGCAGATATCTGAAAAAATCTGTTGTAACTCCAAAACAATCTTTTTTGAGGGTTATGGCAAGCAGAGTTTTTAATTTTCTCATAAGAAGCATGTTTTTCATGCCTTACACAGACACCCAGTGCGGGGCAAAAATATTCAGGAAAGACGCAATAAAAAGCGTGTTGCCAGAACTTGGAATAACCCAGTGGTCTTTTGATATTGACTTGCTTTACAGGCTGAGAAAAAAAGGATTTAAAATAAAAGAAATTCCGACTGTGTGGGCAGATGCTGAGAAAAGCAAGCTCAGGCTTGGAAAAGCCAGCATGCAGATGTTTCTTTCAATAGTGCAATTGAGAATTATAAATTCAAAATTCAGAAGATTAATAAGCCCTGTAAAACCAGTAATAGGAATATTATGGAGAAAAGTGAAGTAAAAAGCACCATGAAAAAAAGAAATAATTTTGGAAAAATGAGGGAAACTATATTAGACAAGATAATTAGGTGGCTGAGAATAAGAAAAGCCAGCCAGTTTATACCAAAAAATACAGTATTAATTGATATGGGGTGCGGAGAGGGGGTTTTTTTGAAAAAAATGAGAAAAAGAATTAAAAAAGGAATAGGCATTGATAAAAAAGTAAAAAGGAATTATGAGAATATTATATTTATTAAAGCAGATTTGGAAAATTTAAAAATTTCTAAAAAAGCAGATGTGATAACTATGCTGGCAGTGCTGGAACATATAGAAAATTACAAGGAATTGCTGAAAAAAAGCTATAAAATGCTGAATAAGAACGGAAAGATTGTCATAACAACGCCGTCAAAAAAATCTAAGAATGTATTAAACATGCTTGCAAATTTAAAACTCGTAGACAGCAACGAGATAAAAGACCATCACACTTATTTTGACAATGAGCCAGGATATTATTTAAAAAAGGCAGGATTTAAAAATATTAAACATGAAAGATTTGAGCTTGGATATAATAATCTTTTTGTTGGAGAGAAATAAATATGGCAGAAACTGATAGTTTTGTAGACAAACTTATTGAAAAATTGTTTGATAAAAAATTCAGGTTTTTGATTGCAATAGCTATAATCGGATTGGTGTTAAGAATAATTGCAGCAATTAATACAGGAATGTTTGCAGATGACACTGTATTTGCAACCCATGCAATTAATTTCCTGAATTCTGGAAAATTAGAGACTTATCACCAGTCAGCATCACTTTGGTTTTTGATTACAGATATTTTTTACAAGATATTGGGGACAACGCAGCTTGCTTCAAGAGTATGTTCAATTTTATTTGGCACACTAAGCATTCTCGCAATATATCTTTTAAGCAGGGAGTTTTTTGATGAGAAAATATCTCTTATTTCATCGTTTTTGCTTGCAATCTCGGCATTTGCAATAAAGAATATGATGGCTGAAATGGACTCAATGGCTGTTTTTTTCATAATATTTGGAATGTATTTTTTTGTTTGTGCCCTGAAAAAAGAGAAAAAATCATTATTTGCTTTATCCGGAATAATATTTGGATTAGGAATAATAACAAAAATATATGTATTCTTTTTCATGCCTCCTTTGATTTTATATGCCTTGTATTATAACTGGAAAAAAGATTATGTAAGTGTTAATAAGAGGTTCCTCAGGAATTATAGAATTTTTATAATTATTGCTATTTTATCTTTAATAATTTTTATTGGATATTATTTTTTTAAACTTTCTGGAGAGGCTGGTCTTACTATGGTTAATATTCTCCGCATTTGTATAATAAATAGTATTTTTATTACAATCGCAATAAGTATATTAAGTGTTATTTTTTGGTATTTTTTATTTGTAAATAGAAATCTTCTAAAGAAAATAGCGATCTTTCTGATAATAGCAGGAATATTTTTTCTGCCTGCTATTATCCATAATTATCTTCTTTATCAGGAAAGAGGAATACTTGACTTTCAGTTTACAAGAGTTTTTCATTATGGAGAAGAAACTGCGGCCCAGTATTATTCGTGGGATGCTGGATGGAAGGCAAAGCCCGATTATCTCGGTTTTTTCATTGGAAACTCAAAACAGCTGCCATGGAGCAAGATGCCTTCTTCTCTTTATGCACTGACTTATATACTTTATAATGATTTTATTGTATTTATTCTTGGTGCAATTGGAATGATTTTTATCTTCAAGAAAAGCAGAAATTATTTCTGGTTTTTTATTCTTTCGTTTGGAATTCCATTTTTTTATCTTGCATCAATAATTCTTCTTTCAAAGCACTATCTTTTTGTCCTGCTTTTGCTTGTTCCTGCTGCTGCATTCTCGCTTGACAAAATACTGGGAAAAATACAGGAGAAAATAAAGATAAGAAGAATATATCTCCTTGCTTTCTTGATTGTTTTTTCGCTTATTTTCCTCGGATATCAGTCGCCATATATAAGCAGTCATTTTTATGGAAAATCAGCTATTGCACAAATGATTAATTATAAGAATAATATTGAAGACGGCTCGCTTGTTGTAGTTGATTCAAGAATTTATCGGGGGACTTTAACATGGATTTTTAATGACAAGCACTATATTGAATCAGCCCAGTTTCCACTGCTTATACAGGAGCAAAATAAATTAGAAGGAAGAACAACAATTCCTGTTTATTATATTGAATGTATAAAGGATGATTGCGGTTGGGGGACAATTGCAAATCAGCCGGATTTTAACAAGAGCATGGAAGATATAACAGCATATTTTAAAAACATTTCGCAGGAAAAAGCCACTATAAAAAATATTGAGCAGAATAAGTTTTATCTTTTGTCTGGAAATGGAGAAGATTATTACAAAGTTTATAAAACTGCAATGAATCTTGCACCTCAAACCCTTGCAATGGCAGATTCAACTCATACTTTCTTTTTATATCCAGTGGGATATAATGGAGCAAGCTTTGATGATATTTCAGAATCAAATTTATTATATAAAACAGCAAGAGCAATCCAGTATCTTGCAATTTTACTTGCATTTTTGTCAGCAATTATCTTGCTGTATATTCTAATAAATAAAAAAGATTAAAAATAAATCCAAGAAAAAATGAAGCTAAGTATAATTATTCCAGCATATAATGAAGAAAAAACTATTAAAGAAATAATTGAGAAAGTGAAAAAAGTAAAATTGCCTATAAAAAAAGAAATAGTCGTGATTGATGACTGCTCAAAAGATAATACCTCTGAGATTTTGAAGAAAATTAAAGGAATAAAGGTTGTGAGACATCCGGGAAACAAAAATCTTGGGAAGGGAAGAGCAATACGTACTGGCCTGAAAAATATTACAGGAGATATTGTAATTGTGCAGGATGCTGATTTAGAATATAATCCTGAAGATTATAATAAACTTTTAGAACCAATAATAAAAGGAAGAGCAGAAGTTGTTTATGGCTCAAGAAATCTTGGAAAGGGAAAAAACGAGCATTCTTACACTTCATTTTATATTGGAGGAGTATTTCTCAGCAAGCTTGCAAATCTTTTATATAGAATAAAAATAACCGATGAGGCAACTTGCTATAAGATGATGAAAGCAGATATTATTAAAAACTTAAACTTAAAATGCAAGAGATTTGAATTCTGCCCAGAAGTTACTGCAAAAATTGCCAAAAAAGGCATAAAAATTCTTGAAATTCCAATTTATTATTCCCCTAGAAAAATGGCAGAAGGGAAAAAAATTAAGTGGAAAGATGGAGTAGAAGCTATCTGGACTTTAATTAAGTATAGATTTGTTAGTTAGTTGATTAAAGTAATTATCTGCAATTTAATAGTACATTATACAAATAATAGTTAAGTGATAAATTTAGATGTTAATTAGATATTCCAATTGAAGAATTATTTTTATTATATTTTAGATATTCATATTTACAATTTGTGATATTTACCCATATTAATCACTTAAATTAATTATATATCAATTTATATTGTTGAGATAATAATTTTAAATAAGATTAATTTTATTGCGACTTCTTGAATAATGCTGCAAGAGTTCCTAATCCGTATGTAAAATGCTGGAGAAACATCAAAAATGGCACAATAAAAATAACGCGGAAATCTTTTATTCTTTTTAATGCAATTAGAGAATCTATGAATAGTATTAAAAGATATACAAGAATGAGAAACAGGAATGAGTGAAAAAGAAACTTGGAGAAAAAAGATGATACAATAATAAAAATCAATCCAAGAACCCCAATCATTGGAGCAAAATATAAAAATTCAAACGATTCCTTATATCTTCTTGTAAACTGAACTTTCATTACGCCTCTCGAATAAATCTGTTTGAGAAATCCTTTTAAAGAAGCCCGTGGCATGTGCCAGACAACAGCATCTTTTGCAAGAGCAAGATTATATCCTGCTCTTTCTATTCTTTTGTCCAAGTCTATTTCCTCTGCTGGAATAAATTTTTCATCAAATAAGCCAACCTTATCAAGAACAGATTTTTTTACAGCCATGTTGCCTCCTCTTGGATAATATTTTACAAAACTTTTTTTTGTTGTCCCAATCATTCCGCCTGTTCCAACAAATGAAGTTGTCATGCAGTGGTCAACTGCCCTCTGAAAAAATGATGCAAATTTAGGAGCGATAGACGGGCCTCCAACTGCGCCCGTTTTATCATCTTTAAGAGGCTTGAGAAGTTTTTTAAGCCAAGTTCTTGGGAATATCATATCATCATCAATAGAAACCATTATTTCTTTACTAGAATTTTTAATCGCAAGATTTCTTGCTGCAGAAAGCTTCTTATTTTTCTGGAATAGATATCTTAGTTTGTAGCTAACTTTTTTTGCTGTTTTTTTAACAATTTCTTGAGTATTATCTGTTGAGCCGTCATTTACAACAATAACTTCATACTTGTTTTTTGGATAGTCTAACTCATTTAAAGAAAGCAGTGCTTTTTCAAGCATTTCTGCCCGGTTATAAGTAGGAATCATTATGCTTACACTAAATTGCTTTTTTTTCATTTTTTCCTTGAAATTATTATATTTTTGAAAATGCCAAATCCGGCTCTTGCCTTGTTTTTTAATTCAGCGAGGGAGCGTGTTTTTAAAAGCTGTTTTAATATGTATCTTGGGGAGAAGTAATGCTTTCTATACACTGATTTTACTGATTTTACAAGCTCTTTTCTTTTGAGATGAGGATATTCTATTAAAGAGTCTGCTCCGGGGTCAATAGGAACATAATCCCTGTCTTCTGTCCATTTATTTTTTATAGCTCTTTCTCGAAAATCTGTTCCGGGGAAAGGAGTGCAGACAGTTGCATGAACAACCTCAACATCCATCTTCTTGACTTCATTAATTGTATTTTTTATTGTTTTTTTTGTTTCAAGAGGAGAACAGCCAAGAACAATATTCACTTCTGGCTCAATATTATATTTTTTTAAGTTATTTACGCATTTATGTATTGTCTTTACATCCAAGTCTTTTCTTACATCCTTTAAAATTTCCTGGCTGAAAGATTCTATTCCCAAGTCAATAAATTTCACATTTGACAAAGCCATTTCTTTGACAATATCTTCATCAGAAAGCATGTCGCATCTTGCGAGAAGAGAAATTTCTATTCCAAAATTTCTTATTCCTTTAAGTATTTTTATTGTCCTTTCTTTCCCCCATACAAACTGGTCATCGACTATAAATACTGACTTGTAACCCTGATTTTTTATTAATCTAAATTCCTGGATTATATTCTCCGGAGTTCTCATTGCAACAGGCGGTTTTTTCTTAAAATATTTCTTCCATTCAACTTCTCTTGCAAAACTTAATGAATTTGGAATGCAGAATTCACATCTGAATGCGCAACCTCTTGAAGTAAGCATTGTTGTTGAAGGAAGCTTCCTGAATTTTGGATTGAAATACTTAAATGGCTTGGCAATAAGATTTCTGTCTGGAAAAGGAAGTTTGTCAAGGTTTTTTATATAATTTCTTGGAGGATTGTTTATTATTTTTTTATTGAAAAAACTCAATCCTCTTATTTTTTTAAAATTTTTGTTTTTTCTTGAGAACTCGCGACACAGGGCAAGAAGAGTTTCTTCTGGCTCTCCCCTTACTATAAATCGATTATTATTGCAGTATTTTTCAGGATAGATTGTAGGGTCTGCGCCTATAAAAACTATTGGCTTGTTCTGCCATTTTTCTTGGATTATGTCTGCTGTTTTCAAGTCTAATTCTCTCGAAAGAAATACAGAATAAAAAACATAGACGTCTGCCTCTTCTTCTAAAGCTTCATTTAAAGTTTTTTCCTCAATTACACAATCTATAAATTTCACAGAAAAGCCGTTTTTCTTGAGATATGTTGCAGGATAAAGGATGAATATATTATGCTGAAGAAAAAAAGAGTAGTTGCAGCCAAATAACCTGTCCGGGTTTCTTTCTTTTGTCGGGGGAATTAGAAAGTGTATCTTCATTTTATTATTATTCATTTTTTTGATTTTTTATCTTAAATTTTTAATTTGTAAATTATTGTTGTTGGCTGTGCTGTGTCTTTTGAAGCAAACGCATTAACTAGCTCGATATCAGAATTATTTTGATACCATTTATAAACCCAATCCGGAGATTTTTCCCAGGCTGTTAAAATTACATATTTTGGCTTTTTTTCTTGAATGAAGTTATAGAATTCTTGTTGAGTTGAATTAAAATGAAAAGTGCTTCTTTCAGAATAATAAGTTAGTTGAGGGACTGCAGAGCTGATTATAAAATCTCCAGGAGATGAATTATCTTTTATCCACAAGCCGGCTGTTTTCAGGCTGTCATATGTATTTAACTTGAATTTTACTATTTCATCAGAATGAGAAATAAGAGAATATCCTCCTAGCAACAGAACTGCAACTATAACTATAATTGAAAGATACTTGCTGGATTTTTTTATAATGTTAAATATGCTCTCTGCTCCCAACCCTATAACAAGAAAGATTGCTGGAAACGCCATAAGAAAATACCTATCATCAAAAATATCAATTACAGAGCCGTAAAATAATAAAGCTATAATCAGCCATATTAAAATTAACAAGTAATTTGAGTATTTTTTTCCTCCTGAAAATACATCATCAAGCATTAAAAAAAGTTTGTAAAATGAAAGCAAGCCAATTATAAAGAGAGCAAACAAGAGAAAATTTAACAAGTAAAATATTCCTGTGAATGGCTTGCCTTGAAGACTGAAGAAAACAAGATTCATATACTTGAAAGTGACAGGAATTGCTGTACTAAATCCTCGGTATAATGTTGTTCCCTGCAGTGCATTTTGCAGATTCAAAAATAAATTTGTTCCGCTTAAAAAAGCAAAAATAAAGACAGGAATTGCAATAATAACAAAAATAAGCAGAGAGTAATTTAGTTTCTTGATTTTGAATGCTTCTTTTCTTTTTACAATCAGCAAAAATAAGATTATAATAAGAAGATAAAGAAGAGAGGTAAATCTCAGAAGATAACCTACTGCTGTAAGCGGGAAAATAAGAATAAGATAGTTTTCTTTTCCATGCTTCCAGTATTGAAGAAAAAAGAAGAAAATAAGCAAGCCGAAAAATAATTCAGGAGAATTTGTTCCAATTCTGTTTCCCCAGAACAAGTCAAGATAAAAAACAGAAAAAAGAAAGGTTGCGATTAATGCTGCTTTCTTGCTGAACAAGTTTTTTCCTACTACATAAACTAGAATAATATTTGCTATTGACAATAATATAAGAATAAATTTTATGAATCCAATGCCAAATCCAAAATAAAAAAATATTGAAGAGAAATAAGGAAATAAGAAAGGACGGAGCTGTGTCCAGCCAGTATCTGGAGTTCCCAAGGCTATATTTTTTGCCTTTAGCATGTATTCAGACTCGTCCCACCATAATGGCTGGTTTATAGTAAGAGAGAAAAAATATAATCTGAGTATTACTGCAAATAAAAGAATTGCAAGAAATGCAAGATTATGCCTGTCTTTAAGCCACGCTCTTATTTTCTCTTTTGCTTCTTCTTTGTTCATCTTTTTTTAAAAATTAATGAGTTTTTATTACTTTGCTTTGTATTTTTATTGGCTTTTTACTTTTTCTATTATTTTTGATGTTGAAATTCCCGCAATTAATCCTGTTATAAATATTTTTCCGCCATAATTTTCAATAATCCTTCTCTCATCTTGATTTATAGTATCAATAGTATAATCCCCTCCCTTAACATAAACATCTGGCTTGAGCATGCTTAAATATTTGGCAGGAGAATCTTCATCAAAAATTATTATAAAATCAACACATTCAAGAGACGCAAGAATTTCTGCCCTGGCTTTCTCGGAAATTACCGGCCTGTTCTTTCCTTTAAGCCTTTTTACTGATAAATCTGAATTTAAGCCTATAACAAGAAAATCACCCTGCTCCTTGGCTTTTTTCAAGTATTTAATATGCCCTTCATGAAGCAAATCAAAACAACCATTTGTCCATACTATTTTTTTGCCTTGCTGTTTTAAATCTTGAATTGTTTCAGCAAGTTCAGAAATTGATTTAATTTTTTCCATTTTATATCTTATTTATTTTTTTATCATATAAAGCCTTCATGGCTTCTTCTTCAATTCCAGGAGCAAGCTCAAATTTTTCAAGCTCTTCTATTGAAACCCACTCGAAATCAGAAATTTCAGAATTTATTTTTACATTAAAATTATCAACAAAAACAAGATATGAATTTCCTTTTACCAACTTGTTGCCTCTTTTGTAATTATATTTGCCTATTTTTTCTTTTATTTTTCTTACATCAAGATTAACTTCTTCTTTAATCTCGCGGATTAATGCTTCTTCCTCGCTTTCCCCTTTCTCCAAAATTCCTCCTGGAAATGCCCATTTTCCTGCATGCAATCCTGATTTTCTTTTAATTATAAGAAATTTATTCTTGTCAAGTATTATTCCGTTAACAACTTTTTCCATATTATTTATTTTTATTTAGTATCTTCTCTGCCTCATTGAATACTTGGGAGGCAGAAATGCTTTTCACAAGATTTTCATCATATAAGTCTGATTTTTCAGGAAAAAATTCTTTAAGCATAGGAGAGACTAATTTTTTCAGCAAATTATAATCTTCAATTTCATCAGGAGATGTGCAGAAAAATAGTCCTATAACTGGCTTGTTCAAAGCAAGAGCAACATGAAGAGCAAGGGAGTCTGAACATATCATCATATCACATATATTTACAAGAGACGAGAATTCCTTGTTTGAGTTTTGAGGATTATTAAGAAAAATTTTTATTCCTTCATTTCCAAGCTCTTCTGCAAATTTGCTGTATCTGTTTATTTCATCAGGGCCTCCGAAAAGCAGTATATTATACTCCTTTTTTCTTGATTTGATAATAAATTCCTTAACTTGAGAAGGATGCCATGCTTTTGACGGCCATCTTGGGCTTGCTCCTAAATGAATTCCAATAATCTTTCCTTTTATCATATTATTCCTGAGAAAATCCTGTGCGTATTTTTTGTCTTTTTTATTTAAGAAAATTTCTGATTTTTGTTTTTTCCATTCCAGTTCGGCAGCTTGAAACATCATTTCCTGATATGTTTTTTTGTTTGATTTTTTAAGCTCATCATCAAATAAAGTGTTAAGATAATATTCTGCGCCAAGATTAAAAGCAGCAGGAAAATTATCTTTCATATAAAAGCCGAGTTTTTTTTCTGCTGATATTTTTTCAGCCATCTGGCAGGCTTCTTCATCTATATCAAAATTAATTAAAATATCAAAAACCAGAGGTTTTTGGTTTATTTCTTCATTTGGAGTTAAAATTTTTTTGATGTATGGATTATCTTGAAGAAAACCAGCTGTATTTTCTTTTGTAATCCAAGAAATATCTGAATCAGGATATTTTTCCTTTAAGGCAGGAAGAATGCAGAGAGTCCGAACAACATCGCCCTTTGCTCCTAATTTTATGATTAATATTTTCATAAAACTTATTAACTATGTTAAATTATAAAGCTTATGAATAACAAATTCAGAGTATATATTGCAGGGCCATTATGCACTCAGGAAGAAAGGAATTTTCTTGAGAAAATTGATGAATTATGCAAGAAACTTGGATTAGAAACTTTCCTGCCTCATCGTGATTGTGGTTTATGGAAAAGTATGAAAGATATTAAGAGAATTGCAAGAGGAGACTTGAAAGGATTCAAAAACTGCAAATTTTTAATTGCAAGTCTGAATGGGTTTAATGTTGGGGCAGGAACAGCATGGGAGATGGGATATGCTTACTCAAAAAAAATCCCGGTTATAGCAATAAAAACAGACAGAAAGCCAGAAGAAAGCATAGAAGAAATTTCTGCAATTATTGCAGGAACAACAAAAATAACAACAAGCTTGAATGAACTTGAGAGCGAGATTAAAAAATTAGTCAAGAGTTTGTAAGACTTCTATTGTTATCTCTGCAAGCTTTCCAGGGGAAAGCTTGTCCTGTAGCATGGTTGGGACTATGATTACAGCTTGTCTGCCATGTTTTGCAATTTTCTTGGTTATTGTGAATTTATTGTTGTTCATTTTTTAACTAGCATAGGGTCTATTTGGTTTAATATAACTCTCTTCATCTCCTACAACTCCTTTAACATCTAGAATTACATCTTTCCTTTCAGTTCCAATATCCTCGAAGGTTTGTCTTATTTCTTCTAAAACATCTCCTCTTCTTAGAGATGGACTAAACTGCCCCAAAAAATCTTGATTTATACGAGGAATATCAATGAGATCTTCTTTGGCATATCTTCTATACATTTTAGGCATTTGCAAGAATGCTTTATAGTCAGGAGAACCAGGCAGTATGAGTTGTGGGCTTATTAAAATCCAAGTAACATTATTGTACTCCGCTAATCTTCTTGCAGATTCTGTTGTTCTTCTCATAGAATCTTTGGTTTCTCCTCTTCCTCCTAAAATAAAACTTGCATGAAGTTGTACTCCTTCATCCCTCATTAATTCTACTCTTTGTGTTAGACTTCCTGCATCTATTTCTGTCTTTCCAAAAACATTTCTCATCTCTGGAGTTGCAGATTCAACACCTGCCTGGAAAATAAGATTTGGACCATATCTCTGCTTTAATCTTGCTATATTCTCAGGAGTTATGCTTTCTGTTCCTATGAATAATCTAAACCAAGAATCATTTAGTCCGAGAGGAAAAGTATGCCCTAAATTTATAGTGTCTTGAACATTAAAGAATCCCCTCGCGCCGTATCTATCATGAAGCTCTCTTAAAACTTTCGCCTCTCTATCTTCTTCCATATTCCTGAATCCTAATTCATTTCTTCCGCAGAAAGTACAAATATCCATACTTGCAACAAGAGCATTATATTCATCAAAAGTATAAAATCTCTTTAAATCTCTTCCGCCCCTTTTTGCACATCCTTTTCCAGCATAATAAGTGACTGCTTTCCCAAATCCTCTGCTTTCTGTTTGTTCAAAGAATCTTTTTAAGTCAAATAAAGAGTAGTCTATATCTGGTAAATTATTTAAATGAGGTACATGTATTAAAGAAGGCTTATGAATTTTTCCGCCATTATCTTTGAAGGCAAAATTAGGAATTCCTTCAAAACAAGTATCTTCCAAAACACCTCTTTCTCTTAGTCTGTTTATAATAACAAACATTGGAATTTCTCCTTCATGAAGAACAACCCCATCAATAAAATCTCTGTTTGTAAGCATATTTATCCACATTCCTTCCTTGCCATTATCCCAGGTAGCACTAGAATGAACTCCGCCAAAAACAACAAAAGAACCCAGATCTTTTGCTAACCTAGCAATCTCGTATGCTTTTCTTTGACTAGCTATTGTAGGATTAACTCCTGTAATATTGGGGCAAAATCTTTTTGTTTCTCTTAATTGTTCTTCATGATTTAAAAGGGACCCATCTAAAATTTTTATATCTAATGAATCTCCGAATTTTTCCTTACAATATGTTGCTATTGCGCCTAATCCGAGTGGCAAAGAATATGTATGTGCACTAGTCACACTACATTCTACTTCCGGATATACTAACAATAATTTTGTTTTGTTCATTTTCAATTTACTCAGAATTAAACTTCTGAGGTGCTATCACCCCTACATTATCCATACATAGTTGCTCTATAAATCTTTGTTGTTTATAATTAACAACAACATTTAAAAACATGAATTGTCTGTAATTGTTATGGAAATTGAAAAATTAAAAGAAATTGGATTAAATGAAAAAGAAACAAAAGTATATCTTGCCTTGTTGGAAATGGGGGATTCTCTTGTTTCAGAGATTGCTAAAAAAACAGGCATTAATCGTAGTTTATTGTATACAATAATGTCTGATCTTGAAAAAAAGGGAATGGTTTCTTATATTTTGAAGAATAATCTAAGATATTACAGAGCAATAGAACCAATAAAAATTCTTTCCATACTCAAGGAAAAGGAGAAAAATTTTTCATCTATTCTTCCAGAACTCATAAAACTCCATAAACCCAAAGAGAAGAAGCCTGTAGTAGAGATTTTAGAGGGGAGAGAAGGGATAAAGACTATATTAAATGATGTCTTAAGACAGAAAAAAGAATGGTTTGCCTTTAATGTTCCTGGAAAAGGGCCAGAAATATTAGGATTTAAAGTACATTCTTTTGAGAAAGAAAGGCAGAAAATGAGGATAAAATTAAATGTTATGTGTGTAAGAACAGAAGAGGGCATAAAAAGAGGAGAACAATTTTCAAGAATGAGATATACTCGTGTGAGATATATGCCTGCAACTTACGAATCCCCTGCATCAAATTGGATTTATGGAGACAGAATTGTTATAATTTTTTGGTATAAAGAGTTTCCTTTTGCAATAAGAATAATTGATAAGAACCTAGCAGAGAGTTATAAAAACTATTTCAGAGTTTTATGGTCCACATTATCAATAAAGTAAAGTTTTGAAAAATTGCTAAAAGATAAGCTAGTCAAGAGTCTTAGTTGACTCAATTTTGGTTTCTCTCCACCCGTCTGCATATTTCTTGTTTCTCAACTCTCGAAAAGCCTTCATATAAAGATATAATCTTGCAAAGTATAGCTCAAGAGTCCATATAAACTCACGGAAATTTCTTGGCTGCTTTATTGCAAAAAAAGCACCTTCCTTAATTTCATTCCAAAATGATTTTGTTCTGGGCATGTCAGGGGCAATTTTATTAAGATTTTCGTGAGCCTTGATATTTCTTACTTTTTGAGCAAGCCAGTCTCCCCAATTGTCAGGATTTTTAACATAAACTTCTGCTTTTTCTGCATAGAAAATTTTATATCCTTTTTTCCAGAATAAAAAAGGAATAATGCTGTCTTCTGATGTCTCGAGAGGAAAATCTAAAATTACTGATTTGCGAATTGCAAACAAGTATCCTGAACATTCAAAAAACTTTTTTTCTCTTGATAATCTTTTTCGCGTCTTGTCTATCCCTGCAAAAGCAGTCTGCGCCCATAATCCATACTTTGAATTTCTAGAGTCGATAGAAACCGGCTTTCCTGTCACACATCCGATTTCCTTGTCTTTAAAAGCTTTAAGGATTTCAGAAACAGAATTGTCAGAAACATAAACATCCCCGTCTGTCATGATAAAAATATCATCTTTATTTTCAGAAGAGTATTCCTGAAATAGGAGATTGAGGGCATAGCTTTTTCCTTCTCCAGGGTCTAGAAAAAAGATAAAATTTTTGCTTTTAATATTCTTTTTTAGAAATTTTTCAACCTCTGGAAAAGGGTCAACAACAGTTATCCTAAAATTTTTAATTTTCTGCTTCAGAAAAGCATTTACTGCTCTTAAAGTTGACTTGGGCTCGTTATATGATGTTATTATTATATCTATCACTTTTATTTTATTATTTTATTATTTTATTATTTTATTTCTAATGGATAATCAGAAGGACGTACAAGAACTATTTTTTCCCCATCTGGCTTTTTTGCTTCTATCCTGCATTTCTGAACTCCTTGTTTGCCTATTCCAGACACTTCTATTGTTTCTATCACAAGAATCTCGCTTCCTATAATAATTTTGTCTCCTTTTCTTAACTCGCTGGCTTTTTTCTTCATGCCTTGACTAGAAAAAATAAACTTATAAACATTGTGAAAATAGAATATATATGAAAAATGCAATTGTTTTGTGCTCTGGCGGAATAGATTCTGTAACAACTGCTTACTATGTTAAAAAGAAAAAATACAGGAAAATTATAATTTTATTTTTTAATTATAATCAAAAATCAGTGAAAAGAGAAAGAGAATGCTCAAGAAAAACAGCAAGAAAGGTTGGGGCAGAATTTTTTGAAATTAATTTAAAATGGCTGGGAAAAATCTCAGGTTCTTTGATAAATAAGCCCGGAAAAATCAAGAAAATTGGAAGGAAAGAGCTAAAAGATACAAGAAAAGAAAGCACGAAGTATTATGTGCCATGCAGGAACACTGTTTTTATTGTGTATGCACTTGCCCTTGCCGAGTCAATGTTTATCAAAGAAAAAAAAATTTATGATATTTTTCTCGGGTTTAAGAATGAGGGAAGAGAAAGCTATCCTGACACAACAAAGGAATTTGTTTTTGAAATGAACAAGCTTGGAAAATTGGGAAATTTCAAGGGAAAAATTATTGCTCCATTGATAAGTATGGACAAGGAAGACATTATTTTGCTTGGGAAAAAGCTTGGAGTTAATTTTAAAAATACTCACTCGTGCTATGTAAAAAATATTCACTGCGGGAAATGCCTTGCGTGCATGCTCAGAAAAGAGGGATTTTATTGGAGTAATGAGAAGGATGATGCTATTTTTTCTCCATGACTATTACAAGTTTTGTAAAAAGCCTAAAATAAGATATCTTGACATTAAAGTATTTTGAAAATGCTTTTTTTACTCTGCTGGATGAAAGAGGATATTCATTTTTTGATTTTTCTCCTTTTATTTTTCCAATAAATTCTCTGAAAATTGTTATAGGATTGTATAAATTGGGCTCAATTGCAAAAACTTTTCCATTTTTCTTTAAAATTCTTGAAAATTCTTTTGATACTTTTGTCAAGTCTGGAAAATGATGAAGAGCGTTCGAGACAAAAATTATGTCCTGTGAGCTTGAAGGAAGATTTATTTTTTCTGCATCTGAAACAAAGAATTTTATTTTTGGAAATGCTGTTCTTGCTATTTTAATTGAGAATGGAGATAAGTCAAAGCCGGAAATGTTTTTATGTTTTTTATGAATAAGAGATGTAAAATATCCGCCGCCGCAGCAAACATCAATAATCTTGTCTTTTTTTCTAGGATAAATCTTTTCCTGAAAAAGATTGAAGTATAGATCAAAATTTTCGAAGTTTTTTGCCATATTTTTCTCTATTTTTACAGCTTCATCTAGACTCAGGCCGCGTTGTGTTAATTCAATCTCTGATTTCTTGTCTTGTTTCATTGTATAATCTTAGATATTTTTTTGCTATCGCATCCCAAGTATAATTTTTAGCTTTTTTTACATTATTTTCAGATAATTTTCCTGCAATTTTTGGATTATCAATAAGAAAAATTATTTTTTCTTTCAATTTTTTTATATCTCCATAATTCACAAAAAATCCATTTTCTTTGTTCATTTCGTATGGAACTCCATTGACAGGAGATGCAACTATTGGCAGACCGCAAGCCATTGCCTCAAATAATGTTAATGGAAGCCCCTCCCTAAAACTTGGCAGAACAAATATATCTGCTGCTTGATATGTCTTTGCAACTTCCTCCTTGTCGCGAGTTTCAGATAGCAAGAGAATATTTTTTTCATTTTCAATCATTTTTCTCACTGTTTCTCTCATGCCTTCATCAGGCCCGCGAATTACAAAAAATATGTCTCTTCTTTGCTTCAATATCTCGCGGGCTGCAAGAACAAACTTGTCAGGGCCTTTTGTAATATTTAATCTGCCAAAATATAAAACCATTTTTCCATTAATTTTATTTCTTTTTTTGAAATCATTTTTCAATTTTTTGAAGAGAAGATTATCAACTCCATTAGGAATTATTTCTATTTTTTCTTTTTTTCCTCCGTATTTTTTAATAAAATCAAGCTCCCAGGGAGTTATTGCTATAATTTTGTCAGAAAGAGCATATGATATTCTCATAAAAACATGATAATCTATAGGAAGTATTATCCTGCCAAATAATGAGCGGAAGCTTGATGTCCATGGACAATGGGTAGTATGAAAATGTTTTGCTCCTGATATTTTCGCAGCCAGAGCTGCAAGAAATACGTGGGGATGCCCTGTTTCCTGAGTATGAATAATATCAAAATCTTCTTTTAACAGCCGGAAAAAAATGGAGGGCCAGAGAGTTATAAAATTCACAAATCTTGCAATATGAAAGCATCTGTGAATATGAATGCCATCAATAATTTCTTCTTTTTTCTTAATTCTTTTTTCTTTGTCCCAGTCTGAGCAGAATATATGAACCTCATGCCCGTGTTTTGCCAGCCTTGTCCCAATTTCTTCAACCATTTTTGTGACTCCGCCTATTGCTGGCTTGTAAAATTCTGTCACGAATGCTATTTTCATATTTTATCCAGCAAGACATTTATAGTTTCTTGCATATAATTTATTTTTAATTTTTTCATTTTGGTATTTTTTGTTTATTTTTACTTTTTTATACAATAAAAATAATGATGAGCTCCTCCTAATCCAAAAAGCATTAAAAAAGAGTCAATTTCCCTAATTATTCTTGTTAGTATTGGATGCTGAGTTCCAATTGCTATTTTTGATTTTTTCATCTCAATTGTCCTAAAATCTTTTTCAAGGAGATTTTTTATTCTTGATTTTGTGAATGATTTTTCATAACCGCATTTCCAAATCCCAAATATCTGCTGGATAATCTTGGTTATAGTGAATATTGTAAATTTATTGGGAACATTTCCAATAAAAATGCCATTTTTCTTGAGAATTCTAGATATTTCACTCATTGCCTTCTCTGTTTCTGGGAAATGCTCAATTGAGCCTTCTGCAAGAACAATGTCAAAGCTTCTGCTTTTGAATGACATTTTTCTCAAATCTCCTAGAATTACTTTTTCTCCTCTTTTTTTTGCTATTTTTACTGCTTCAGGAGAAATATCTATGCCTTCTGCTTTTAATCCTAGATTTCTTGCCATTGTAACAAAATAACCAATTCCACAGCCAGCATCAAGAAGCTTTTTTCCTTTTTTTTGCCTTGAAAGTTTAAGAAGCCATTGAGTATTGAAATCATCTGATTTTTTTATATTTTTAAGGCTGAAATCATAGTTTTTGCTTTTTTCTTGATTTGCATGCTTGTTCCAAATTTTGCTAAGTTTAGAGGTTTCCATATTTATCATTATTGTCTTTTACATATAAACCTTTTTGCTATTGTAAATCCAAAAAGCTTGGAATCAAAATTTTTTATTATTGTGCAGTTTTCAAGCAAATTGTAACTTGAAAAGCCCTCGCCTGTCACGATGTATTCTGCATCTGAAATATTTTTTACGCTTATATTGTTTGTGTAAAGCAGGGGGGGCATTGCATAAAACGCAGAGGAAATATTCTGATTAATAAACATTGAAGCATTATATCCTGAATTTGCTGTTGCAATAAGTGCGAGTGTCCAGAGAGCAGAATAAATTATGATTCCTGCTGACATCAAGAAAAAATAAAAATTTATTTTTACAAACCTGAATGCAAGAAGCAGAATAAAAGGAAGAAGAAAAATTGTGTGCCTTATATCAACTATTGAAATTCCTCCTGATGCCTTGTAGCTGAATGATAAAATAATCAGAAAAGAAGCAAGAACAAGAAAAATCTCCTTGTTTCTGAAAAAATTAAGCTTTGAAATAAACAGAAGAAGGCTAATAAAAAAGATAAAACAAAGAGCAAGATAGATTTTCCATGGAAGAATATGATAAAAAAGAGGAATCCTTCCATGAATTGAGTATCCGCCCGGATTTGCAGAAGAGCCAAGAAATTCTATAGAGATAAATGCAAGAGGGATAAGGAGAATAAGAAGCCAGGAATATTTAAATGATTTTTTTGATATAAAAAATGGAAGAAAAGGAAATGTAAAAAATCCAAGAATATATAGAAGCCATGCAAATTTTTTTAACATGATTAAAGGATTAAACTGAAGCTCTATATAAGAGGAAACTAGTTTTGAAGAGCCGTAAAAATGTGAGTTGAACAGCAGCCATGAAAATAATGGAATTGCAATAATCAAACATGAAGCAATAATCTGCCAGTTAAATTTTCTTTGTTTTATAAAAAAATATGGGATTAAAATTGAAGTGGCAATTACATACTGCTTGAAAAAAAATCCTATTATGCAGAATAATGCTCCAAGCAGCAAGTAGTTTTTGTTTTTTTCGTATTTTAAAAAGAAAAGAAAGCTTAATAACATAAAAAGCAAAGCGGGCACATCTGTCATTGCAAAATGCGCCAGTTTCAGAATAGGAAAAGATAATGAAAGAAGAAATGCAAAGAAGCCTGAGATTATTTTGCTAAATCCAATCTGGCGCGCAAGGAAGTATGATGCTGGAAACAAGATTATTACTGAAAGAATAACAAGAATTCTCATTGAAAACTCTGAATATCCAAAAAGCTTGATGAAAAAAGCATTGATAAAAATATTAAGAGGAGGATGGCCCATTGAGCTTCCCATGCTTGACACAACTTCATTTAGCTTGTTCTCTGCTACTGCCTTTGAAAATTGCGCATATAATCCTTCATCAAGCAAAAACGGATGTGAAAATCCAATAATGAATGAAATTGCAAGATAAATTATAAATAATATTACAAGTAAAGTATTTTCGCGGGAAAAATTAAATTCTGCCATTTTTTATATCAAGAAGATATTTTAATTTTATTATGTTCAAGGTCATTTTCAAAGGGTCTACAATTTTCAGCTTTGAGCCTTTAACTGAATAGAGACTGACAGGAATCCTTTTTATCTTATATTTTTTTCTGTAAGCTCTTACCATTAATTCCACATCAAAAGTCCATCCTGCTGAAATGAGATTTGAAGCAAGATATCTGGCAGCATTTTTCCTGAATCCTTTTATCCCGCAGCCAGCATCCCAAATTCTCTCTCTGAAAAGCATAATAATAAATGCATTATAAACAAAGCTCATTAATTTTCTCAGAAAAGGCTCGGAAGAGTACCATCTTGAATCTTTTGAGCGCTTTGTGCCTGCTGCAACATCATAATTTTCAAGAGCGGAAAATATCTTTAAAATGTTTTCTGGAGGATATGCTCCATCTGAGTCCAAAAAAACAATTTTGTCGCCTTTTGCAGCAAGCATTCCGGTTTTAACAGCATATCCTTTTCCTTTGTTTATTGAATATGAAATAATCTTGATTTTTTTTCTGTATTTTTTCAAAACATCAAGAGTATTATCTGTGCTTCCATCATTAACAATAATGATTTCAAAATCTTTCAATTTTTTCCTGCAAAATAGTATTAGCTCTTCTAAAAAAATTCCAATTCTTTTTTGCTCATTATATGCTGGCAGCACTATAGAATATTTCATATTAATTTTTTCCCTGTAAAACTAAAAGGAAAACTGCAATTCCTGATTTAAACAGAGAATAAGCTTCCTTGACAGAGCGTATTCCAAAAAATTGCTTAATAATATATCTGGGCCTCATGTAAAAAGACTGATATGCTTTTATAAGATATTCTTCTATTTCTGCTGCAGACAAATCAGTAAACATCTCATTGTTGAAACTTTTTATATGAAGAACCTCAATATTCGCCTGAGTGCCATCATAATCTTTCAACTTGCCTTTTAATGTGTCAAATAATTCTGTACCAGGATAAACAGTGAGTATTCCAAAAGCAACAGTGTCTGGATCTATTTCTTTTGCAAATTTGATTGTTTTCTCGACTGTTTCCCTGTTATCTCCGGGATTTCCTATCATAAAATGGGCATGGGTTTCAATTTTTGCTTCCTTTGCCCATTTAAAAGTTTCTCTTACTTTTTCAAGGGTTATACCTTTCTTAATATTATTCAAAATTTTCTGATCTCCGGATTCCACTCCAAATAATATTACCCTGCAACCTGCTTTTTTCATCAGCATCATTGTCTCTTTATCAAGCATACCAATTTTTCCATTGCATATCCATTTTAATTTTAATTTATCATTAATCATTCTTGTGCAGATTTCTCTTACTCTTTCCCTGTCAAAAGTAAAAATTTCATCCCTGAACCAGACTTCTTGATATCCTCTTTTTTTCAGATATTTTAATTCTTCAAGTATTGAATCATTACTTCTTCTTCTTATTTTTATTCCAAAAAAATAAGGAGCAGTGCAGAAAGTGCATTTTGAAGGGCATCCGCGTGTTGTTTCCACAGTAGTCCAGTTTTTATATTTTACAAGCGGATTGTAATAATTTATATGAAATATAGGCTCTCTGTCAGGATAAGGCAGCTGACTCAAGTCCATATGCTCATCAAAAGGATTTATTATATATTTTTTCCCTTTTTTGAATGCTATTCCTTTTATTCTGCTAAAATCTTTTTTTGAATTAAGCACTTTAATTAGATTTAATATTGGAAATTCCGGCTCTCTTCTGACAACAAAATCAATCACATTGTTTTCCAAGCTTTTTTGAGGCAAAAAAGTAACATGAGAACCAAAAACAATTATTTTTAGTTGAGGATTTTTCTTTTTTATTTCAGACATCAATTCAATATCATCATTAAAAGTCATTGTTGCAGTCTGAGTAATAATATAATCTATTTTTTTCCAGTCAAATTTCTTGAATAATTGGGAATGGCTTATTTTCTCGCCTTGCGCATCAAGAAATACTGTTTCAAATCCATTTTTATTCAGAAGCGTATTTATATAAAGCAATGGAAGCGGAGGATATTCCATTAATCCCACTTTTCTGCCCCTGCACCATGCACCATAAAGCACATCTTTTGAGACTGTTTCTCCTTTTTTACTTCCAAGATTTACAACAAGAATTTTTTTTGGCATATTATCTTATTATGTGTGGTGTTTAAAAACTTTGGTTATTATTTAATTCCTCATAAACTTTTTCTAACTTGACGGCAATCTTTTCCCAGAGGAAAGCTTGGGCTTTTTTAAGGTTTTCTTTCTGCATTTTTCTCCTTAATTTGTCATTTGTCAGCAGGATTTTAATATATTTCTCAAGGTTTTTTAAATTATTAAACTTGTACAAAAATCCATTTTCTTTTGAAACAAGAAACTTGCTTCCTTCTGTGTCTGTTGATATAACTGCATTTTCTCGCGCCATTGCCTCAATTAAACTTATGCCAAATGCCTCCCACTCGCTTGGAAAGACAAATATTTCTGAAATATCAAGCAAGGCAAGAATGTCTTCTCTTTCGTCCTCTGGAATTTTGCCTGTAAAAATTACATTTTCTATCTTGAGCTTTTTTATAATCTCTTGAAGCCTTAACAAGTCTCCTGCATCTTCGCCAATCACAAGAAAAACAATGTTTTTTTTGACTTTTAACAAATTAGGCATTATTTTTATTATCTGATCCAGTCCTTTATATTTTTGAATTCTGCCAAGATAAGATATTATAAATTTTCCTTCTAGCTTGTATTTTTTTTGCACTTGCTTTATTTTTTTCAAGCTTATTTTTTTAAATGTTGATTTTTGTATTCCATTCGGCACAAAAATTATCTGCTCTTTTTTAACTCCAAAATTTTTCATCCAGCTATATTGATAAGGATTAACCATTATAACTCTATCAAAGCGTTTGTTTACAAATTTTATAAGCGGCATGTAGATTTTTTTTAAGATTAGCGCGGATTTTGAATAGCTTGATTCATTTAAAGCCATAAAAGGGCCATGTGGCGTGCAGACAAGCTTTGTTCCTTTTAATTTTTCAAGCAAAATAACTAAATCCTGCTGGGGAATTCCAAAAGTATGCACATGAAGAATGTCAAGATTATATCTAAGAATATCAACAATTGAAGGATAAAAGGCAAAATAGTATTTGTATCTAAACCACGTCCTGTATCTGTGAATTTTTATTCCTTTATACTCTTCTTTTAGATTTTCAATAATCTTGTTATTTTTCCTGTCGCTTGTGAATATATGAATTTCGTGCCCTTTTTTTACAAGCTCAATGGCAAGATTCAGGCAGTTAGATTCTGCTCCTCCTGTAAATGGATAAAAATAAGTTATAAGAAAGCCTATTTTCAATTTTTTATTCATTTTATTTTTTATTTCACAAATCACACCACGCTCGGCTCGCAATCTGGCTCGATATAAGCACAAATATTTGCCTCGCCAAATTGCTCGTGATGAGCGTGCCCAAACCGAAGGTTTGGGTTTGTGTGATTTGTCTATAATTTAATTGATTATTTTTTATTATTTATTGCCTCTTCATAAACATTTATAAATCTGTCTGAAATTTTATCCCATGAATATTCAAGAGCTGTTTTGACTGAATTTTTTCTTATTCCCTCAAGATTGGATTTTATTGATTTTATTTTTCTTACAATTGTTTCTGGCTTGTTGTTTTCAAGCAAAAAGCCATTCTTTCCATCTTTTATAACATCTGCAATATCACCAACTTTTGTTGCAATTGGAATGCATCCGCAAGCCATTGCCTCAAGCATTGCTATAGGCAGGCCCTCAAACTCAGAAGGAATGACAATAAAATTTTTTTTATTTAATATTTGAGGAAGCTGTTCCTGTGTTTTATATCCAAGAATCCTGCAGTTTTTTCTCTCGCTGCATAATCTTTCCACTTCTTCCTGCAGCGGGCCAAGGCCAATAATATCTAAATTATATTCTGGAAGAGAAGACATCGCTCTAATTAATTTATCAGGAGCTTTTTGCTGAGTAAATCTGCCTACAAAAACCAAATTATTTCCTCTTCTTGCTTTTTTAAATTTGAATTTTTCTGCATCTATTCCGTTTGGAATTATTATACATTTTCCAAACTTGCTGTAAAATTCAAAAGTATCTTTTCCGAGGCAGATAACTCTTTCTGCCCTTGATGCAGAAAGAGCTTCAAGCGGGTAGTATAATGAAGAGAATATTATGCTAAATATATTCTGCCCCTTTAATTTGTAAAGTTTTCTGAAACCATCTGAATGAATTCCATGGGCAGTGCAGACAAATCTTTTTCCTGAGAAAACAGCAGGAATTGCATGAGTAATCAAGCCCTCTGAATTTATTATATCTGGATTTAGCTTTCTAATTAATCTTATTAAGTCAAGAACAAAAAAAATCTCAAAGAAAAATCTCCAGAATAAATAAACAGGCTTCCAGAGTCCTTTAAAATCTTCAATTTTCCTGTGATTAATTCCAGTATGATAAAAATCAACTCCTTTAATTCTAAACTTGTTTTTTTCTCTTGTTCTTGATGAAATTATTGAAACTTTCCAGCCTTTTCTTGCAAGAGCTTTTGATAATTCAAGAATATGAGTAGGAACTCCTCCTATTGTCTGGGGAATAGGCATTAGCTCAATTATGCAGAGATGCTTCATATAACAGGATAAAAAATATCATTTATAAGATTAATGATATTAGATTCTATTAAGAAATACTCTGTTATTAATATTCAACAGAAAGGTTATATTAATATATAAAATGCGATTAGATAAAATTCATAGAAAAATGCATAAATAAACTAACTGCGACGATACTGCTAAAAGATGATAAATGGGAAAAGCTTGGAAAAAACGGGCATGAGTATGTCAGGAAAAACCATGAGTTTGATGCTGTAATTGACAAGCATATAAATAATTCATTTAAGGTGCCGTATATTAAACTCAAGACAACAGTATCTTTCAGGGCAAGTCTCACAATATGGATGAAAATTTTTATTATCAAGCAAGCTTCTTCTTATATGATTAATCATATTATTATTCCAAATCTCATCAAAGCTAGATTTATTTAGATTACCAACACTAATTGTATTTTTTTCATGAACGATGCCTAAACAACAAGGAATTACATCCCCATTCCATTTAATCCAGACCACATTGAATGGATTAGTGCAAGAAAGAAATTTATTTTCTAGCGGGGGAATACTTAAAATAAGCTTATTTCTTTTTGCTATATCTTGAGCTTTTTTAAAGTACCTTTCAGCAAGCCGAAGATTATCTTTATGTTGTAAACTCTGTGAAATTAGATTTTTTGAATAAATATTTAGGTGCCTTACCGAGAAATAATCAATTTTTAGGGTGGATGCTATCTTTACAAGCCCGGGTAATTCCTTAATATTATCTCTCATAGCACAAAAATTTATGGCTATTGTAGGAGACAGGAGATTTTTCTTTGCTTTTATCTTATTAATCTGTCGAATATTATCAAATATTTTTTCAGAAGATACCCCTCTTATTTTCTTGCAACTCTCAATTCCGTCTATAGAAAAAACTATCTGATCTACTCTCATTAATTTTTTAATATTTTCTGGAGTAAATAAAGAACCATTAGTATATAATTGTACGAAGCAACCCTTTTTGTTGCATCGATCTAAAATCTTGAATATATCTTTATTTAGCAAAGATTCTCCATATCCATTAATTTGAACATTCATACCCTTGTGTAATATTGGTTCTACCTTATCTACAAAAAAATCAAAAGACATATCCCCAAATTTGTTTTTTTGAGCATCCCAATAGTTTCTTGCGCATTCAATGCATCTTAAATTGCATCTATTTGTCAATTCAATACCTATAGTATCTGGGTAAAGAATGTTTTTGCCTAATTGCTTAAAACTTTGGATTGCAATAAATTTTTTTATTTTAGAAATAGCCCTTTTTGTAAGAGTTCCAGAATTATCAAATCTTAATTCATATGACCATCTCTTTAAATCATTTAAATCTATCATTTTTATTAATAAAAATGAAGATTTATAAACTTATCTGATGCTGGAGCTATGTGTGTTATCCAGAAATAATGTTACCTCGATAACACACATAAGCTCTAATAAACAAGAAGAGCTTATGAAAAAGCTAAATACCAAAAAGATAAAATGGATCGTAAAGGAGGGCGATAAGAGAGAACAG
>Ga0194112_10000592_pt1 | contig 53105 bp, 43 predicted proteins | sample TA2MahC400mmetaG_FD_146191 | JGI IMG/M metagenome (GOLD analysis project Ga0194112, IMG submission 146191) | Freshwater microbial communities from Lake Tanganyika, Tanzania - TA2015016 Mahale Deep Cast 400m | ecosystem: Environmental > Aquatic > Freshwater > Lake | place: Tanzania: Lake... | reverse complement strand
CCCTACGAGCTGCTTGATGTCTGCTCGCGTCGTATCGTCAACGAGGTCAAGGGCGTGAGCCGCGTGGTGTACGACATCAGCGGCAAGCCACCCGCGACGATCGAGTGGGAATAGTCACAATACTCAAGGAGTGCACGATGCGCGGAGTTTTCGGTTTAGTCAAAAAATTCCATCTCGTGGCGGCGACGGCGCTGATCGCGCTCGTTGCCCCGTTCGCATCGGCGCAGGACGCCCCGATCAAGACCGAGCGCTACACGCTTAAGGTCGAGACGCTCGCAAGCGGACTGTCATCGCCATGGAGTGTGGCGTTGCTGCCCGATGGCTTGATCCTCATCACCGAGAAGGCCGGCGCGCTGCGCGTGATGCGCGAGGGGAAACTTCTCGAGCGTTCGGTATTGGGCTTGCCGGAGGTGACTGTGCGCGGGCAGGGTGGTTTGCTCGATGTCGTCGCTCATCCCGGTTATCAAAAAAATCGTTTGATCTACTGGAGTTACTCGGCGGGTACCTCAACTGAAATGGGTACTGAGGTCGCGCGCGGCCGACTGAGCTGTGAGGGCGATGTGTGCCGAGTGTCCGACGTGCAGGTGATTTTCACCCAGAAACCCAAGGCGAATGCGGGGCAGCATTTTGGTTCGCGACTCGTTTGGGATCGAAATGGACATCTTTTCGTCACGCTCGGAGATCGAGGCCGTCAGGATGACGCTCAAAATCTCGGCAATCATATCGGCACGGTTCTGCGAATCACCGATACGGGAGCGATCCCCGCCGACAACCCCTTCGCAAAGCGCGAGGGGGCGATGCCCGAGATCTTCACGTACGGCAATCGCAACGTGCAGGGCGCCGCCATTCACCCGCGCACGGGTGACTTGTGGGCGCATGAGCACGGCCCTCAAGGCGGTGACGAGCTCAACATCCTTCGGCCCGGCCGCAACTACGGCTGGCCCGTGATCACCCACGGACGCACCTACGGTCTCGGTCGCACCATCGGCGAGGGCACCGAGCGTGCCGACATCCCGAAAGCACTGAAGATCTGGCTGCCTCAGTCGATCGCGCCCTCCGGGCTTACGTTCTACACCGGCGCGTTGTTTCCGGAATGGCGCAGCAGTCTTTTTCTCGGCTCGTTGCGAGAGCAGATGTTGATCCGATTAACCTTGAGCGGCGATACCGTCACCGCCGAGGAACGTATTACAGGTTTTGGGCGCGTTCGTGATGTGCGTGAGGGATCGGACGGCGCGTTGTATGTGCTGTCCGAATCGACGGGAAAGCTGTTTCGATTGACGCCGACCAAGTAAGTCATCTTTGAGGGGGTATCGATGAATCCTGCCATCTGTGCTCGAGCGGCTGTTTTTTCTTTGCTCGCAGGCTGTGTGCTCGCTGGGCAGTCGATCGCCAATGAGCCTTCGCAAGGTCGCGTGATCGCCTCGGCGGAGGGATTCGACGTGTTGTCGACCCGCGAGCGAGTCGAGCCTGAGAATCGCATGGTCCGCGACCGGCTCGAGACCCTCCTGCCGCGCCTCATGGCGGAGACCAAGCTCGACATGTGGCTCGTGATCAATCGCGAGTATGCGGAAGACCCCGTCTATTTCACGCTCGTTCCACAGCCGAGTTTTGCGGCTCGCCGGACCACCATGCTCGTGTTTCATCGTCAGCCCGACGGTAGCGTCGATCGACTCTCGGTGAATCGCTATCCGCTCGGAGAGCCGTACTCGTCTGCATGGGCGGGTGGCGATCTCGATGCGCAGTGGAAAGCCTTGGCAGAGCTCATCGTGAGTCGCAACCCACAGCGCATCGGCATCAACGTCTCGCGCGAGTGGCCGGTGGCCGACGGGCTGACGTCGGCATTGCACGAACGCCTGCGCGAAGTGCTTCCGCCTGAGTTCGCATCGCGACTCGTGCCTGCAGAGTCACTCGTGGTGCGCTGGCTCGAGACGCGCAGCGCCGCGGAGCTTGCCGTCTATCCGCACATCATCGGTATCGCGCGGGGTGTCATCGCCGAAGCCTTCAGCACGCGCGTCATCACGCCAGGCGTCACCACGACACAAGAGGTGGCGTGGTACATCCGTGCGCGTTTCGAAAGCCTGGGTTTACCGATTTGGTTTTTTCCCGACGTGAACCGCCAACGTCAGGGCGTACCCTGTGAGGCGGACGCGCCGTTCTGCGGCGACAGCGGCGTCATCGAGCCGGGTGATGTGCTGCATACGGACGTCGGCATTTGTTATCTCAAGCTCTGCACCGACACTCAGGAGATGGGGTATGTCGCGCGACTTGGTGAGACCGAGGTCCCTGCCGGCCTTCAGGCTGCGATGCAGACGGGCAATCGATGGCAGGATCTTTTGACCTCGAACTTTTCCACTGGCCGTACCGGTAACGAAGCACTGGCGTTGACGCGTGCGGCGGCGACCAAGGCGCGCATCGCGGCGAGTGTGTACACCCATCCGCTCGGCATGTTCGGGCATGCACCGGGTCCGACGATCGGCATGTGGGATAACCAGGGGTCGACGCCCGTGCAGGGCGACTGGCCGATCTACCCGAACACCGTTTACGCCATCGAGGGAAACATCAAGCAAGCGGTACCCGAGTGGGGCGGCCAGCTCGTGCAGATGAAACTCGAGCAGGGTGCGCTCTTCGACGGTGAGCGCGTCACGTACCTCGCGGGACGTCAGACCCGCTGGCACCTGATCCGCTGAGCTTTCGGTCAAACTCAGCGCGCAAATCCCGCGATTTTCCGCCGCAGGGCTTCGATCCACTGGCGAAGCTTGGCGGGTATCTTTGAGACGGGCGGGCCGTTCGGATCGATCTCTGCGAACGGCACGATGCCGGCCAGCACGCCATAGAGCAGTAGCGCCGCACCTCCGGTGAAGAACAGCAGCGCCGCGGCGATCACGCGAATGAGTGTGACCTCGACACGCAGGTAGCGAGCGAGGCCTAGACACACGCCACTGATCCACGCGCCCTGGCTGACTTGCTGCAGGGAGGGCGCCGACTCGGTTGTTTTCTTTGGATCAGAAGAGGTCGGTTCAACGCCCGGTCTTCGAACGGGACCGATTTCTTCGAGAGCGGGTAGCAGTTCCTGCAGCGTGATCACCGTAGCTTGCGGCGATTGTCGTCGTCGGCACTGATCGGCGACCGCCTGCTCGAGATCGAGAAGGATCTCGTCACGATCAGGGTCGTCACCGAGCGCTACGCCCGACTCCGCGAGATACGCCTCGAGGCGCGCGTAGGCATCTTCCTCGATGGGGTAGGGATTGCGATTGAGGCTCGCATGAATGACGCGTTGCATGAGGTTCTCCTTGACGATCAGCCGCCGAGCTCGATGAGCGTACGGTCGATGGTTTTCCAATAGCGATCGAGCGTGTCGAGGTGGCCGCGCCCGTGAGAGGTGAGCCGGTAGTACTTTCGGGGAGGACCAAGACTCGACTCTTGCCACTCGTAATGGACCCAACCCTCACGACGCAGTTTGCTCAGCAAGGGGTAGAGCGTGCCCTCCTGAGTTGCGAACTCTGTTTTTTCGAGTCGCGCGAGGATATCGGCCGCATACAACTGACCGGTGCCGACCACCTTGAGTACGGCAAATTCCAGTAGGCCTTTTTTGATGGCGGCGAAATGAGTGTCTCGAGTCACGTGATTCAAACCAGTACCTTTACTAAAAAAGGTACAGGATCAAGGCGAAGGGGTCAAGCGTTGTACTCAATTGATGATGCGGGGGCGCTCGCTGAGGTGGCGAGGGAGACGGTTTAAACTCCTCCCGATTCCACGATTCAGGTTCCGGAACTTCGACATGCAAAAAACACTGATTGCCGTGCATCTCTGGTTGGCGGCGTTTTTCCTCCCGATCGCCGTGATGTTCGCTTCGACGGGTGTGCTGTACACGATCTCGATCAAGGGCGCATACGAAGAGACGAGCCGATCGATCGAATTGACGCAGCCGCTCTCAGCGGAACTCAGCGCCTTGACCGCCGTCGTGGAGCGCGCGCTCGACGAGGCCGGCGTCGACTATCCGTCGGGTGCGGCCTCCATCAAAAAAGCCGGCACGTCTTTCGAGCTCGAGTGGACGGGCGCCAGTCGCGATGTGGTGTTGAAGCCTTCCGCAGATCCGCTGAGCGCCACGCTCGTCATCAAAGAAACGACACCTTGGCGACATCTCGTGCAGTTGCACAAAGCGAAGGGCAGCGAGGTCGCCAAGGGAATCTCCGTATTGTGGGGTGTTGGCCTCGTGGTCATCCTGCTATCGGGGTTGCTCATGGCGTGGAATGTGCCGATGTATCGTCGTCGAGCACTTGCGGCGGGAGGGCTCGGAATCGTCACCTTCGTGGTGTACGTGCTCGCAGGCTGATGAGCGTCAGTAGCCTTCGCTACTGTCTCGATGGTCGTTGGCTCTCGCCGGGCGAGCCGGCGTTCGCGTCATCGTCTAGCCTCGTGTCCTCTGGCGAAGGGTGGTTCGAGACCCTGCGCGTCGAGTCGGGGCGGCCGATGTTTTTACGGCAGCATCTTGAGCGATTGTCCGGTTCCGTCTCGCAATTTCATGGGACCGACCAGGCCAAGTGTGCGCTGCGCGCCGCTGAACGCGGCCTCGATGCCATGTCTTCCACGTTGTCGGAGTACCCAACAGGTCGGTTGCGTCTCATTGTTGCTCGCGATCTCGCTCGCGTAGACCACGACACGGGGGGATGGCAGGCGCTTGGCGAGTGGAGTGAGCATCTCTCCTCGGCTGCCTCGCTTGAGTACGGTCTCGACGTGATCATCGCTTCGTCGGCCCATCCTGGCTTGGGCTCTCTCGGAAAATCCGTGAGCTACCACTGGTCTCTCGTCGCGCGACAGGAAGCGTTGGCGCGCGGTGCGAGCGAAGCGCTGCTCGTGCGCGATGGTCAAATCATGGAAGGCGCGACGGGGGCGATCGCCTGGCGATCGAAAGGTCGGTGGTTCGTTCATGAATCCTCTGATGTGCTCAAGAGCGTCACGCTCGATGCCTTGCGCCGTGCAGGCCTCCCGCTCGAGTCAGGATCGTTACCGGTCAGCGCGCTCGATCCCGATTCGCCAGGACGTGTCGAAGGGTTGATGCTGATCAGCGCCTTGCGACTCGCGATGGCGATCCGCAGTTGTGACGGCCGCACGGTGCCCACTGACGTCGCCGAGGCTGCGCGATGGCGTCGGGCGCTGCTCGAGCTTCACGCCAAGGAAATTCCGTGAGCGTGCAAGGCTCACTCGCCGAGATGCGCGACGCTGCCGAGCGATCACGTACTGCCGCCGAGCCGTTCGCCTGCTTGGTGTCGGCGCGAGGTCATGCCGAACTCGGGCGTCGCTCGCTCATGGCGAGCCAGCTTTCTTTGGCGTGGCGCGCACCGGCGGATCTCTCAGGAGGGTCTGCCGATGTCGCTGAGCGACTTCGCTTGGCGTCTCGCCGTGCGTTCGAGCGTGGCGCGCAGGGGCTGCTCGTGCTCGTGACTCATGAGGCGTCGGCCTGCTTCGACCGTATTCCCGTACACGACGACTGGCTCGGTTTACCGCGTATCCAGATGTGGTCTGCCGGGAGCGTGATGCGTCGCGCCGGGGGCGAGGGCGGAGGCGCGTGGGGAGAGCCGCGGAGGCCCGTGAAGCTTAAGGCTCGCGAGGCCCTCGAGTCGCCGAGACTCAAAGATTGGCATTCACAAGCCCTCTCAAAGATTCATGAGGCGATCGCATCGGGTCGTCTGTATCAGTTGTGTCTGACGTTTCCGGTGAGCTTCTCGCCTCCGGATGATCCCGCGACCGTGTTTGCTGCGCTTTTGGCCCGAAACCCGGTTGACCATGCGGCGTGGGTCAGCTTGCCTGATTTCGAGTTGTTGTCGGCGAGTCCCGAACGGTTTTTGTCGGTTCAAGGTCGCGAAGCACTGTTGCGCCCCATGAAAGGGACGCGTCGTCTCGATGGTTCGTCAACGGAGCAAATACTTCGCGAGCTCGGCGAGTCGATCAAAGATCGTGCGGAGAATGTGATGATCACGGATCTGGCGCGAAATGATTTAGGTCGTGTGTGTGTACCGGGCAGCGTGAGGGTGGAGTCGCTCTTTGAAGTCGAGCGCTATGCGAGCGTGGCGCAGATGACCTCCACCATTCGGGGCGAACTGCGGACCGGACTCGACGTATGGGACGCATTGGCCGCGGCGTTTCCACCAGGCTCGATGACGGGCGCACCGAAAATCGAGGCGTGTCGGATGATTCGCGAACTCGAACAGGGTCCAAGAGGGCTTTATGGAGGGGTACTGGGTTGGGTCGAGCCGAGCGGCGATGCGGAGTTCAGCGTCGTGATCCGCTCGCTGCAGTCTCGAGGGGGTGAGGCGCGATGGGACATCGGTGGCGGGATCGTGCACGATTCCGAAGCCGCGTCCGAGTGGGACGAGGCTTGGGCCAAGTTCGCTGCGCTGCGTCATCTGGTGTCGACATGACCTTTTCTGATCAGGATCCATCCGGTTCGTGGGGCGCGTGGGGTCGCCGTATCGGCCTCCTCCTTGGCCCGACGTTAGCGCTTGCGGTGCAAGGCTTCGCGCCACCCGAGGGTCTCTCGGCCGGGGCGTGGTGGGTGGTGTCACTGTCCGTGCTGATGGTGATGTGGTGGGTCACCGAGGCCATCCCGATCGCGGCCACGGCGTTGCTGCCACTCGCGGTGTTGCCCTTGCTCGGTGCAGCGTCTGTCAAAGAGGCCGCCGCACCCTACGCCGATCCCATCATCTTTCTTTTCATCGGTGGCTTCATGCTCGCAGCCGCCGTTGAGCACTGGCGACTGCACGAACGTATCGCGCTCTCGATCGCATCGTTCGCGGGAGGGCGGCCGATTCCGCTCGTCGGGTGTTTCATGCTGGCGTCGGCGGTGATCTCGATGTGGATCTCCAACACGGCGACCACGCTGATGCTGGCGCCCATCGCACTCGGCGCTGCGAGGGCGTTGTCGCCCGAAGGCAAGCCAGACCTCGTACTGGGTGGGGCATTGCTACTCGGTGTCGCGCATGCTGCGACGATTGCCGGAGTAGGCACGCCGGTCGGCTCGCCCACCAATCTTATTGCGATGGGTTTCTTTGAGCGTGCCGGTGAACCGATGGCGTTCGTCGATTGGATGAGTCAGGCGATTCCCCTCATTCTCGTCATGCTGCCGATTTCATGGCTGCTGCTCTGCGCCCCACTTTTCGGAAAACGGGCTGTGACGTCTTCGGCGATGGGGCAGGTCGTACGGTCCGCGCTCGAGAAGCTTGGGCCGATCTCGATGCCGGAGATTCGGATCGGCGTGATCTTTGGTCTCGTGGCCTTGGCGTGGATGTTTCGTGTGCAGCTCAACGAGTGGCCGCCCCTCGCCAAACTCAGCGATACCAGCATCGCCGTCATCGGCGCGTTGACGTTGTTTCTCGTCCCCTCCGGTCGAAAGCGTGGCGAGAAGCTCATCGATTGGACGAGAGCCGAACGTATTCCCTGGGGGATCGCCATCCTCTTCGGAGGGGGCTTGTCGCTCGCGGCGGCCATGGAGACCACAGGACTCGCGCAATGGATCGGCGCTTGGATCGTCAGCCTCGAAGGTCTCTCGACGTTCGGTCTTATCGTCATCCTCGTGCTCACGACCATTCTGGTCTCGGAACTCGCGAGCAATGTAGCGACGCTGACCTCCATGCTTCCGGTCGTGGCCGCCATTGCCGAGGCAACGGGAACGCCGCTTCAGACCTTGGTGTTTCCCGTGGCGATCGCTGCGAGCTTCGCCTTCATGCTGCCCGTGGCAACCGGCCCCAATGCGATCGCGTTTTCCTCGGGGGTGGTCACGTTGAAGCGCATGCTCGTCGTCGGCTTTGCGCTCAATATTGCGGCCGCGACGGCAATCATCGCCTTGTTCGCGGCTTAGTCGACTCGCACCCAATACTGGTTTCGATAAAACGGCCCGAGGTAGCCGCGAACCTCCAAGGTCCGACCGTCGCGTTGAGGCGTCAGGCGAACCCGATACACCTTGCCATCGTTCGGATCGAGAATGTTTCCGCCATCCCAATGCATGGCGCTGCGGTGGCGTCGCACACCCTCGAGGATGGTCATGCCGGTGATGGGCTGGTTTTTCTTTTCTCCGCTGCAGGCGAGGCATTTGGCATCGCGCTTGTCGAGCTCGAGGATTAGTTCGATCCGCCCGGTCAGCACGCCCGCCGCCTCTGAGATTCGGACGTGGGAACGGGCTTGACCTGTTTTGTCATCGACCGTTTTCCAAAGACCGACCGGGGAGGGGGAGGCGGCGTCAGCGGGGGGAGGAGTCGAGGCCAGGATGCCGAGGGCGACCCAGGCAGGAATGAAGACGTGTCGAAGGCGAGAGGGCTGCATCTAAATACATACACCGGTCGCCGAGTGAGACCGCTCTAACCGAAGCGGTTTGTCTGCCACACCCGAACAATGTGCTGAGCAGAGGTGCTCCGATTTGGATTTGGCGGTGTTTGGATGGGGTACCCCAAAACTGCCCCCCATTTTACTTTGCTGAGCAGGCTTGGAAGCGCTTGGGAACTTGTTAAATTCAGAGCATGGTCTAAACTTTGGGTTGGGTAGCACAGATAAAAAATGCTTCGGGAGATAATATGACTCATCGCATTACGAGTGTAGGTTTTGCGTTTTTGGCCGCTCTGATTTCGGCCTCGTCGGCCGCGATCGCCCAGAACGCCGATGGCGCGGGTCGCGAGGCGCTTGAAGAGGTGGTGGTGACGGGATCCCGAATTCCGACGGACCCCAACCTTGTCGCCTCGACGCCTGTTCAATTTCTGGATGCGACGGAGTTGCGTCTCTCAGGCGAAATCAACCTCGCTGAGATCGTCAACGATATCCCTGCGCTCATATCGTCAACCACCGGCGAAAACTCATCGACGGGTGCTAACGCGCTCAACCTTCGCGGCATGGGTGGCGAACGCACTCTGACACTTGTCAACGGTCGACGGCATGTCGCGGGATTCCGTGGGACGCAAGCGGTGGACATTGGCAGCATTCCTCGAGCCCTCGTCGAGCGCGTCGAAGTCACCACCGGTGGCGCGTCAGCGATATATGGGTCGGACGCCGTGACCGGTGTTGTAAACTTCGTTCTGAAAGATGACTTCGAGGGATCTCAGCTCGATTTTCGTGGTGGCATGTCGGGAGAGGGGGACGCGGAGAATTTCGCGGTCGATGTCCTCTTCGGTGATAACTTCGCCGACGGGCGAGGGAACCTGGTTTTTGCACTGACGGTCGAGGAAGACTCGAACATCACTCATGGCGATCGCGACTGGTCACGCGACAATGGTATTTCGGTGACTCAGGCGAACCCAGATTTTTTGACCAACCCGAATGCGCCACCGAGAGCCGTTATCAATAACGCTCGTTTTGGTCTGACTTCCCAGGCTGGATCCATCGCGCCGGGCGGTTTCACCACCTCATCCCGCACACGAAATTATGGGATCGATATCAACAACAACGGGATCATCGATTGCCAAGAATCGCCAGCAGGCCGAACGTCTTATCTTGCCGGTTGTTGGATCACAAATCCTGACGGAACCGTCAGTGTCTTCAAGGATGGAATCAGACTGAGCGAATTATGGAGCGTCGGCGGTATGGGGGGCGCTTGGGCGTACCATGATGCTGACACTTTATTTCCGGAGACGGACCGGGTCGTCGTTAACCTTAATTCGACATTTGAATTGAACGACACCACAAAGTTGTTTCTCGAAGCGAAGTACGTCAAGGGAACGTCAACCCGGTTCAGCGATCAGGATACATACTGGGACACTTTAGTTATTCAGGCAGATAACCCCTTTATACCGCGACAACTACAACCCGTCGCGGATCGACAGGGTTATCTGCTTTTGACGAAAGATCCCCTCGACGTCAGCGATGACAACCCGTCGATCTACGACCGCGAGACAATCCGCGTGGTAGCCGGTGCGCAGTTCGAACCATTCGATGGTCACCAGTTTGAGCTGTCCGCCAACTTCGGCGAGACGACTAACACCTCCAAAACGACCGGCCCTCTACTCGATCGTCTGTTTGCATCGATGGATGCGGTGCGCGCCCCGAATGGAAACATAGTTTGCCGGTCTGACCTTAATCCGCGGGCCTTCTACGAGATTGACTATTTCTCTGCCGGAAATAATTTTGCAAACGGGGAGTACTTTTCTAATCGCTACTGGACGTTCAGACCTGGAGACGGGACGTGCAAGCCGATGAATCCCTTTGGCGTCCGCGCCGCGAGTAAGGCGTCGCAAGACTTCGTCACGGCGAGCTTAGTCGATACGCTCGTGATTGAGCAGCTGGTGGTCTCTGCGACTGCCGCCGGTCAGTTTGAAGTGCTCCAAGGAGTACTCGATGGCCCGGTCGGCTATGCGGCTGGCATCGAATATCGAGATGAGTCGAGTGATAACCGGCTTGATCCGCTCACCTTAGGCATCCTTCCAGAGAGCACACCTCTTACACCCGGTGTGCTTGCGAAGAGCATCGATCCTTGGGTGAATGCGCTCATTTCGATTGATAACGTTCAGCAATTCGACACGGCGGGTGGATACGATGTGACGGATGTGTTCACAGAAATTCGCCTCCCAATTTTCCGCGGACGGATGTTCGCTGAAGAGCTTACGCTCGACGGCGCGGTACGTCTGGCGGATTACTCGACCCTCGGAGAAACCACAACTTGGAAGGCGGGTTTGACTTGGGCACCGGTCTCCGGGTTGACGTTTCGCGGAACAATTTCGGAGGCGGTACGAGCCCCAAACATCTCCGAACTATTTGATCCAAAATTGCCGATCTTTATCGCCGCATCTACAGATCCCTGCGACAAGAACAATATCACTGCTGGTACGGCTGCCCGACAAGCCAATTGCGTCGCCGCACTCAGGGCAGCTGGGGTGCCCGCTGCGAGCATCACGGGTCCGAACAACACGTATATTTGGAACAACCCCCTAACGGCGCGTTTCGCTGGCACATCGGGCGGAAATCCCAATCTGAGCGAAGAGACCGCAGAAACTTTGACGGCAGGTCTGGTGTTTGCGCCGAGCTTCATCAACGGTCTTTCGATTACAGTCGATTATTGGGACGTATCCATTGAGGAAGCGGTTGGAGCAGTGAGTGCATCTGACATTCTTCAAGGGTGCTTCGATTCAGCGTCTTATCCGAACGTGCCGTTTTGCACCCAGTTCTCCCGACGCGCTGACGGCGGTCTTCGCACGCTTGATTCGGGTTTGCTTAACTTTGCGAAAATAGAGGCGACGGGTGTCGACTTCGCCGTTAACTACCGGATCCCTGTAGGGGAAAACGTGTTCGGGGTTCGGCTGGTTGGCTCACACCAGGAAGAGCTCGATCGATTCTTCAATCCGCGCAACCCGGCGGATATTGATCCCGAGGTCGAAGAAATTCGACTTCCGGAGTGGAGCGGTAATCTCAATCTAACCTGGAATCGTGGTCCGATCGGTGTCGGCGTACAGATGAGCTACCAGAGCAAACAGGCGGTCGCTGAGATTCAGGACGTTCGGGGTTTGTACGGTAAGAAGGCGTTGTATGGTGATGCAGGCTTCTTTGATTCCGTCACTATCTTCGACGTCAATGCGAGCTTTGAGTGGAGCGAGTCGTTAAACCTCTACGGGGGCGTGAATAACGTCGCTGATGAAGAGCCGTACTCTACGCAGCTGGCCTGGCCGGTGGGCCCCCGTGGAAGATTCTTTTTCTTCGGGTTGAGCTACAAGCCCTGAACCTCTCCATGCCGTTCGCGGGCTGGACGGAGTTGACGCGAGGCGGGAGCCGATGCTCCCGCCTCGCTCATTTCTGGGCTCTCATTTGACTGTTATGAGGCATCCATTGATGCGTGGATTGTTCGTCGCGCTCGCAGTCGCCGTACTGTCTCTTCCGTTTTCTTTGGTCGGTCAGGCGTCTCCAACGGCTGATCTGATCGTGGTCAATGCCGATATCTACACATCCGATCCGTCGCGGCCGAGGGCGAGCGCATTTGCGATCAGCCAAGGCCGATTCATCGCGGTGGGGGATAACGCCGACGTTCGGCGGCTCGCGGGCCGTGATACGCAAATCATCGATGCGGGTGGTCGAACGGTGACGCCAGGGTTCATCGACGGCCACTCTCACGTCAGTGGTGACGCGCCTCGAGTGGCAGGCGTCGACCTTTCGTACATCGTTGATAAAGCAGAGTGGCTGCGCCTGATCGAAGCGGCAGATCGACGACTCCCCAAAGGCGAGTGGCTCACGGGCGGGTATTGGGATCACACGCTTTCGGATGGTCAGTACCCAAGCCGTGAAATGCTGGACGCAGTCACCCCCGATCGACCCGTTTTCTTGACGCATATCGATGGTCATTACGCATGGGTCAACTCGAAGGCTCTCGAGATCGCTGGTGTGAACGAGTCGTCGGCGGTGCCGCCCGGCGGTGAAATCGTGCTCGATGCAAAAACCGGGAAGCCCACCGGTATCTTGCTCGAGGGCGCCATGAGTCTGGTCAGGCGAGTGATTCCGGAGCGTGATGTCACGCGACGACGCGAGGGGCTTGCTCAGATGCAAGCCTTCTCAAACAGCGTAGGGATCACGGGGCTGCATCAAATGGGTGATCTCGCCGACTACCTGCACCTCCTCGAAACGGCACGCCCCTCGATTCGCGTGTGGTACGGGGAAGGCTGGTCGGCCGGTGAGGGTGTATCGCCCGACGCAGCCGCCAAAGAAATCATTGATCTGCGTAACAGCGTAAGCAGTCGTGTCGCAGCGACCGGAAAATCGACTCGCGTTGGGCCGTTGCTCAAGGTTGGCTACGTCAAACTGATGAATGACGGGGTGCTGTCGGCAAGAACCGCCGTGATGTTGGACGATTATTCCGACCAACCGGGCTGGCGTGGCGAATACATCACAGGTCCCGAGCGGCTCAAGGCGAAAGTGAAAGCCATCAATGCGGCGGGACTCCCGGTGGCGATTCATTCCATCGGTGATGCCGCGGTCCGCGCGTCGCTCGACGCATTCGAGGCGGCAGGGGATTTTCGTCCGACGTTACCTAACCGAGTCGAGCATATCGAGGTGGTTACCCCGCTTGATGTGCGCCGATTCAAACAACTCGGTGTGGTGGCCTCGATGCAACCTAATCACTGTACGAACGCCGTCGGTTACGTGCCAAGCCGTCTCGGACCTCGCAGACAAGGGGATGCCTATGTTTGGCGTTCCATGCTGTCGGCGGGCGTTCCACTCGTTTTCGGTGCGGATTACCCCACGTCACCGCTCGACCCATTGACGCAAATGGCCGATGCGATCTTTCGCACGAGTCCGTTTGGATTCGCCGAGGGCAAGCCTTGGTTTCCAGAGCAGGCGCTATCGTTCGAAGAGGCTCTGCTGGCCTATACCCGAACACCGGCTGAGATGACCGATTGGGCGAATGAGATCGGTTCGATTGCTCCGGGAAAGTGGGCTGATTTTGTGCTCTTGAACGGACGCGTGCCTCAGCCGATGACTCCGTCCTTCAAAACATTGAAAGTTGATGCGACCTACTTCGCAGGACGCGAGGTGTTCTCGTCGGACGGGGCACGAGGTCGCGCTCCTTTCTGAGATCCGGATATCCTTGCGCTCATGCGCAAGAGTGGGGTCCTGTGGGGCGGAGGAGTGGCGATCGCGGCGGGTGTGCTCGCGATCTTGATGAAGGTCGTGCCCGACTCGGCGAGCGATGAGGCACCCACTTTCGTCGGCAGTGCGCGCTGTGCCGACTGCCATGCCGACGAATATGCCGCTTGGCAGGGCTCACAACACTCCAAGGCGATGCAACACGCGACGGTTGCCACGGTACTTGGCGACTTCGACAACGCGGCCTTTCGGTACGCCAAGGTCACCACGATATTCTTTCGTCGGGACGATCGGTTCTTCGTTCGGACCGACGGGCCGGATGGATCACTCAGCGATTTCGAAGTGAAGTACACCTTTGGAGTTGAGCCGCTACAGCAGTATCTCGTGGAGCTTCCGGGCGGGCGACTACAGGCGCTCTCGATCAGCTGGGATACCCGCCCCTCCGAAAAGGGTGGCCAGCGCTGGTTTCATCTTTATCCCGACGAGCGCGTCGACCATCGCGACGAACTGCATTGGACACAGCCTGCCCAAAATTGGAACGTGATTTGTGCCGACTGTCATTCGACCCACATCCGTAAAAACTTTGATGCGGTGAAACGAACGTTTGCGACCACGTGGTCCGATCTCGCGGTGGGGTGCGAGGCCTGTCATGGCCCGGGTTCATCGCATGTCGAGTCGCCCAATGCGCCTGATCAACTGAGTGTCGGCAAGGGTCGCGCGGCCGCCGAGATGCAAACCTGCGCCGCTTGTCACTCGCGACGCGCTCAGTTTGCGGAAGGCGCGAAAGCGGGGGACGCCTTGCTCGATCATTATCTGCCCGAGACGTTATCGGAAGGGCGATATCACGCCGATGGTCAGCAACAGGGTGAGGTCTTTGTTTGGGGCTCGTTCCTGCAGAGCGCCAAGTACGCCGCCGGTGTGACCTGTGCCGCCTGTCACGACCCGCACACTCAAGAACTCAAGACGCCGGGCAACGCGACCTGTACGCAATGTCACGCAGCGGCGGAGTTCGAAACACCGAAGCACCATCACCACGAGGCGAGCGCCTCGCAGTGCGTGAGCTGTCATATGCGCGAAGAGACCTATATGGTCATCGACCCGCGTCGCGATCACGGGTTTCATGTGCCGCGGCCTGATCTCACCGCCTCGCTCGGTGTACCGAACGCGTGTAACGACTGTCATACCGATCGTGATGCGCGATGGGCGGATGCGACCATGCAGCGCTGGTACGGTGAGGCGTATCGCGAGAGGCCGTCATTCGCGACAGCCTTGCACGCAGGCCGACGCGGTGACACCGGCGCCGTCTCGAAGCTGTTAACGCTGGTCGATGACCCGAAACAGCCTGCGATCGTTCGTGCGTCAGCCATCGAGCTTTTGGCGCGCTATCCCGGCGAATTGCCGGGTGCAACGGTTCGCAGGCAGCTCGCAGATGCCGATTCACTCGTTCGTTACCACGCACTGCGTGCCCAAGCCGATTTATCGCTCGAGGGTCGCGCATCGCTGCTGAGTCCGATGCTCCGTGATGCGACCCGTGCAGTCCGGCACGAGACTGCGAAGCAGTTGATCCCGATCAGAGCATCTTTGAGCGAATCCGATCGTGCGCGGCTCGATGTCGAACTGAAGGATCTCGAACAAGCGCTGAACCACGATCTGAGTCGTGGGGAGTCCTGGCTCAATGTTTCCGAGCTTCAACTCGCACGGGGGGATCGCGCCGCCGCTGAGCAGAGTCTGCGGCGTGCGATCGACACCGAACCGAGGTTTGTGCCGGCGTATGTGAATCTCGCCGATCTGCTGCGCGCATCGAGTCGCGAAGGCGAGGCCGAAGATGTTTTGCGCAGCGGGATTCAAAGAAACTCCCCCGCGCCCACCCTACGCGAGGCGCTCGGCTTCTCGCTCGTCAGGCAGGGTCGAAAGCCCGATGCGTTGGCTGAGTTCGCAGCCGCCTATCGCGCGGCCCCTAACGAGCCCCGCTTTCGGTACGTCTATGCACTCTCGCTGGACGACGCCGGTCGGCGAGCCGAGGCGAAGCGTTTGCTCGAGCTTGGACTGCAGCGCCGGTTCCATCGTGACGCTCTTCTCGCGCTGGCCGGATGGGCGAGCCAAGAGGGTGATCGCGCCGCTGCCGAACGCGCGTTCGTCCGATTGCGAGAGGTCAATCCGTTTGACCCTGCGTTGCCGGCCGGTTTCGGACGCTGAGCGGATTGGTGTCTAATCGACCCATGCCTGTTCCCTCCGATACCGATTTCATGCGTCACGCGTTGGTCTTGGCGCGCGAGGCTGCCGATCGTGGTGAAGTTCCGGTCGGCGCTGTGCTCGTCCGCGGAACCGACGTGATCGGCGAGGGTGCGAACTGTCCTATCCACAGCCACGATCCGACGGCCCACGCCGAAATCATTGCGCTGCGCCACGCGGCGCAACGTGTCGGCGACTACCGTCTCACCGACACGACGCTCTACGTCACGCTCGAGCCCTGCATCATGTGTGCTTCGGCGCTCGTGCATGCTCGCGTGAGTCGTGTGGTGTTCGGGGCTTGGGACCCGAAGGCCGGAGGCGCTGGGAGTATTGCCGATATCTTTGCCATCCCTGCACTCAATCACAGGGTCGACGTATTCGGCGGGGTGCTCGCCGAGGAATGCAGCGAGCTGCTCAGCGCGTTCTTTCGAGCGCGACGCTAGTCATCGGCTCCGCATCATCCGGGAAGTTTTTTCGCATGAGCGCGAGATACTGCTGAATGTGATCGACCATCTGCTTGGTCTCGAATCCTCGCGCGTAGCCGTTCTTGGCTTGTAGATACCAGAACTCCTCCGAAAGCAGCGTCAGTCGCTCGCGCACGTCGATCCAGGCATCGGGATCACCTCCCTGTCTCGCCGTGAGTACGCGAGCGTCTTCGAGGTGACCATAACCCATGTTGTACGAAGCGATGGCCATCCAAAGACGATCGGGATCGCGGATACGCGAGGGGATCGTCGCGTAGAGCTGAGCGAGGTAGCGAGCACCCGCAAGGATATTCTCGCGCTCATCGAAAGGATTGGTCACACCGAGAGAGCGGGCCGTACGCGGCATCAACATCATGAGACCTTGTGCACCAAACGGCGACACCGCGTCGGCGTCCCACATCGACTCCTGATACGCCACGGCAGCAATCAGTTGCCAATCGAGCCCAGAGATCTCTGCGGCCTCGTCAAAGAATTCGCGTAACTCCGGGAGCCGCGCCTCAATATCGATCAAAAGCTGCTCCGAGTTCGCTCTCGGCAGCACGAGCGGGCGCGAGAGGGCGCCGATCTCCATCGTCGGCGGAGGAATCTTGGGTCGCTCGCGAACGAGGAAGGCATTGACGGCTTGCAGGAGATCACGTCCATCCCGTCGAATCATCCAGCGTAGTTCCCGACGCTCGGGTAGGGCAAAGGCGATCTCGAGTGCCGGGTGTACTGGACGTGCCGCTGCAAACTCTCGACCATCCATCAACGTGACATCACCCCGTCCTGAAGCGACGAGCTCGAGGGTATCGCGTCCCACCTTGCGAGGGACGACGGTATAGAGAATTCTTTTACGTCCGATTGAGGGTTGCTGCTCGAGCCAATTGAGTTCAGCACTCTCATCCATGACGACCACGCGCATCTTCGCGATCTCTTCGACCGTCGTCGGTCGCGTGTTCCCCTTGGCGTGAATCCAGAAAAGCGGCGACTCCGAGTAAGGCTCAGAGGGCAGGGCGACCTGACGCCAACGTGGGCCCGACGACAACTGCGCGGCGGCGAGGTCTGCGCGCGTGTCCTTCAAAGCATTTCGTAATCCCTGACGATCGGCCTCGACGACCAGGGTGAGCTTGACCCCGAGCTCGGCCGCAAATCTTTCGGCGAGCGCGTATTCGGGGCCTTCGGGACCCTCGGGACCGATGTAATAGGTGGTCGGGCCGTTCAGCGTGGCCACGCGCAATTCGCCGCGTTCGCGGATTTCCTCGAGTGCGCCGCCGCGGCCGCAGCCGGCCAGCGCCAGCAAAACCACGAGCGGAAGAAGGGTCCGGAGCACCCTTCGGACTGTCCCGGTCCGAGTCATGTCGGGTAGAATACCCGGCTCCGGAGAGGTACCGAAGTGGTCATAACGGCGCCGACTCGAAATCGGATGGTCGGTTAATCCCGGCACGTGAGTTCGAATCTCACCCTCTCCGCCACTTTCCGATAGCGACGCCATGCCAGCCAGTCACATCTACAAGGTCATGTTCGTGAACCAAGGCAAGATCTACGAGGTCTACGCTCGCAAGGTCAATCATGGCAGCCTGTTCGGTTTCATCGAGATCGAAGAGCTCGTCTTCGGGGAGCGCTCGACCGTCGTGCTCGACCCGGGCGAGGAGCGCATCAAGTCCGAGTTCGAAGGGGTTAAACGCAGCTACCTGCCGCTGCATTCGGTGCTGCGCATCGACGAAGTGAAGAAGCAGGGCGTCAGCAAAATCAGCACCTACGAAGGTTCTAACGTGGCCCAGTTCCCGATACCCGTCTTTCCGCCGCCGGCGGGTGACGGGTCCAAGAAATAGGCCGCGTCGCGATCATGCTCGTACGCGGTGCCCCCGCGCTTTCCGGTTTCCGTTTACGCAAGTTACTGCCGCGCCTGCGCGCTGTCGTTGAGGCCATCGAGGCCGTCGATACCCGATTCATTCATTTCGTTGATCTCTCTCGCGATCTGAGTGACGAAGAAACCCGGACACTCGAGTCGCTCCTTCATTACGGTTCTCGACGTGAGGCGGTTGGGGGTGACGCAACAGGGGGTGGGAGCACCACGGATGGAGCGGGTGCGCAGACCCTGTGGGTGATTCCGCGTCCGGGCACCATCTCGCCGTGGGCCAGTAAGGCGACGGATATTGCCAAGGTCTGCGGTCTCGAGGCCGTGCGTCGCATCGAGCGCGGCATCGAATACCGACTCACCTGTACGTCACCGCTCGATCCTGCAGCGCTCGCAGCCATTGCGCCCTTGCTGCACGATCGTATGACCGAGATCGTGATCGATCAGGTCTCGAAGGCCCAAGCGCTCTTCGCGGTCGAGTCGCCCCGATCTTTGCGACGGATTTCTTTGAAGACCGGTCGCGCAGCGCTCGAAGCGGCCAACGTCGAACTGGGGCTCGCGCTCTCGGCAGACGAAATCGACTATCTGCTCAAGGCCTTTGGCGAACTCGGTCGCGACCCGAGTGATGTCGAGCTCATGATGTTCGCGCAGGCGAACTCCGAGCACTGTCGGCACAAAATCTTCAACGCCGAATGGATCATCAACGGCGAGCCGCAGAAGAAATCGCTTTTTTCCATGATCCGCAACACTCATGCGCACGCCCCGCAGGGCGTACTGAGTGCCTACAAAGATAACGCCGCCGTCATCGAGGGCGTCGCCCACGGGCGTCGATGGTTCCCCGACCCGGAGACGGGTGTCTATGACGCGCACCTCGAGCCGATCGACATTCTTATGAAGGTCGAGACGCACAATCATCCGACGGCGATTTCTCCGTTTTCGGGTGCCTCGACGGGCTCGGGTGGAGAAATCCGTGATGAGGGCGCGACCGGCATCGGTGCAAAACCGAAAGCGGGGCTAGTCGGTTATTCGGTCTCTCACCTGCGCATTCCGGGTTTCGAGCAGCCTTGGGAATCACTGCCTGGCAAGCCGAGCCCCGGAAAGCCCGATCGCATCGCCTCGGCGCTCGACATCATGCTCGAAGGGCCCATCGGCGCGGCCGCATTCAACAATGAATTCGGACGACCGGGGATCAACGGTTATTTCCGCACCCTCGAAATTCAAGCGGCAGGAGACTCCGCCACGCGATTCCGCGGTTATCACAAGCCCATCATGATCGCTGGCGGTCTCGGCAACGTGCGTCGATCGCACATCGAGAAACGCGATTGTCCGCCCGGGGCGAAGATCGTCGTGTTGGGCGGCCCCTCGATGCTGATCGGGCTCGGGGGTGGTGCGGCCTCTTCGGTGGGCGCGGGCGCTTCGAGTGCCGATCTCGATTTTGCGTCCGTGCAGCGCGGCAACCCCGAGATGCAGCGTCGCGCGCAAGAAGTTATCGACCGTTGCTGGGCACGTGGTGAACACAACCCGATCTTGCTCATTCACGATGTCGGTGCGGGCGGGCTCTCCAACGCCGTGCCCGAGGCCGTCGCGCACAGTGGCCGCGGTGCCATCGTCGACCTACGCGCCATCGCGAGCGATGAGCGCGGTATGTCGCCCATGGAGCTCTGGTGCAACGAGTCGCAGGAGCGCTACGTGCTCGTCGTCGGCGCCGAGTCGCTCGAAGAATTCGCAGCCCTTTGTGAGCGCGAGCGCTGTCCGCATGCCGTGATCGGCACACTCACGGACGACGGCCGACTGCTCGTCAAAGATTCTTTGCTCAACGACTCGCCCGTCGACATGCCCATCGAGGTGCTGCTCGGCAAGGCCCCTAAGATGCTGCGAGACGTCGCCGCGGTAAAGCCGCGTACGCTCGACTTTGGCGTCACGACCATCGATCCGCGTGAGGCCTTGCGCCGCGTGCTGCGATTCCCGGCTGTTGCCGACAAGACTTTTCTCATCACCATCGGTGATCGCACGGTCGGTGGCATGATCTCTCGAGATCAAATGGTCGGACCGTGGCAGGTGCCGGTCGCCGACTGCGGCGTGACCACCGCCGATTACTTTGGTCATGCGGGTGAGGCCATGGCTATGGGCGAACGGACGCCGGTTGCCCTCCTCAACTCACGCGCAGCGGCGCGTTTGGCGGTCGCCGAGTCGATCACCAACATACTCGCGGCCGACGTCAGGCGTCTCAGTGATATTCGCCTGTCGGCCAACTGGATGGCTGCGTGCGGTGAGCCCGGCGAAGATGCCGCGCTCTATGACGCCGTCAAAGCGGTGGGCGAAGAACTTTGCCCCGCACTCGGCATTGCCATTCCGGTCGGCAAAGATTCGCTCTCCATGCGTACCGCCTGGAAAGACGAGTCCGGCGATCAAAAATCCGTCGTTGCGCCGGTCTCGCTCATCGTGTCGTCGTTCGCGCCCGTCGGCGATGTGCGTCGATGCTGGACGCCGCAACTTCGGACCGATCGCGGTTACACCTCGCTCATCTACATCGATCTCGGTGAAGGAAAAAATCGCATCGGTGGCTCGGTCTTGACGCAGGTCTACGGTGGGCTCGGCGAAACGCCTGCCGATCTCGACGACCCGCAACTTCTGAAAGGTCTGGCCGCTGCGCTCGCCGAGTTGCGCGCACTCGATGCCGTACTCGCGTATCACGATCGTTCCGATGGTGGCCTTGCGGTCACGCTCATCGAGATGGCTTTCGCCGGCCACTGCGGTATCGACGTCAACATCAGCACGAAAGACTCGAGCGAACTCAGTAACAACGCTGCCGCACTTGCTGCGCTCTTTGCCGAAGAACCGGGTGTCGTGCTGCAGATTCACACCGATAATTGTGCCGATGTGCTCGGTGTATTGTTCAAGCATGGGGTGGGACATTGCAGCGTGGTCATCGGTCGCGTCGAGCCCCAGTCCGATCGCATTCGCATCGCAGCAGGCAAGCTCGTCATCGATGAGCCGTGGGAGGCCCTGAAGCGCGAATGGTCGTCGACGAGTCATCGTATGCGCGCGTTACGAGACGACCCCGATTGCGCGCAAGAGGAATTCGAGGCGTCGACTTCGCTCGCCACGTTACCGTTGCAGTCGGTGCTCAGTTTCGATGCCGATGAAGACATCGCCGCGCCCCTAGTCAATTGCGGGGCACGTCCGAAAATTGCGGTGTTGCGCGAGCAGGGCGTCAATAGCCAATCAGAAATGGCGGCGGTGTTCGATCGCGCAGGCTTTGAAGCGCACGATATCCACATGACCGATCTCATTACCGGACGCCGTGACCTCGCGGAGTTTCGTGGTCTCGTCGCCTGTGGTGGGTTCTCATATGGCGACGTCCTCGGCGCAGGCGAGGGCTGGGCCAAATCCATTCTGTTCAATCCCAGAATGCGCGAGTCTTTCGCTCAATTCTTTGCCCGTCACGAAACGTTCGCACTCGGTATTTGCAATGGCTGTCAAATGATGGCGCAGCTCGCACCCATCGTCCCCGGCGCAGCCCATTGGCCGCGATTCGTGCGCAATCGCGTTGAACAATTCGAAGGACGTGCGACGCTCGTCGAAGTGATGCCGACCCCCTCCCTTTTCTTCATGGGTATGACGGGCTCCGTATTGCCGATCGCTGTGTCGCACGGCGAGGGTCGCGCCGAGTTCGTCGATGCCGCGCAAGCGACGGCCTGCGAAGCCTCGGGAACGGTCGGACTCCGCCACGTCGTGCGCGCCGGCGAAATCGCCACGCACTATCCTGCCAATCCGAACGGCTCGCCCAACGGTCTTGCCGCACTGTGCAATCTCGATGGTCGCGTGACGCTCGCCATGCCTCACCCCGAGCGCGTGTTCCGGACGGTGCAGATGTCTTGGCGACCGCCGGGCAACACCGAGTATTCGGGCTGGATGCGCCTTTTCAGAAACGCGCGAGTCTGGGTGGGATGACCGACTCGCGTCTGCCCGTTTTCGAACTGCGGGGACTGCGCAAGACAGATGGTGAGGGTGCTGCAGCGGTCCAGGCGCTGCGCGGTGTCGATCTCCCCGAGTGGTGCTCGAAGAGGCGCAAAACGTCGTACGGTTTCGGCGCGGAGCGTTGTTTCGCAGTGGTGACGGCTGGGCGGTCTTCGTCATGCAGAACGGGCGAGCCGTGTTACGCCCGGTCACTTTGGGGGTTTAGGACGATCGGTTTCGGGTGGTGTTGGCGGGAATGACCGCAGGGGAAGGAGGGGTGCTCTTCTCATCCACCGAAGTATCCGCCGGTACCTGTGTTGCAAATTCACAACAATCCTGTGAGGTTAACCGCTGACCCTCGGCCTCGATAGCGAAATCACCGAGTCGCTAATCGGATGTCATGAAATTGCCCGGTAGAAACAAATAGGTTATAACGGTCGTTGTAAAGCAACAGATTCGGTCGCGCGGCCAGATTTCCTGTACCGTCGTGAGCGCCGAGAAGCCAGGGTTTAGTTATCGGAGGTTCGAAAGTAATGCACAGATCACCAATTGCTCTAGCAGTATCCGCTGCGATCGCCATATCGGTTCCTGGAATGCATTCCGCTGTCGCCCAAGATCTCGAAGAGGTCATCGTCACGGGTTCCCGCATTAAGCGCGAAAACATTGAGACAGCCGCACTCCCCGTCACGGTTATCACCCGTGTGGAACTCGAGGCGAGCGGCGAAACCTCTGTCGCCGATTACATCCGCGACCTGCCCTACAATTCATTTGGTTCAGCGCGTCAGCGGTCAGGAAGTTCGGCCCAGTCCTTCGCGGGAATCAGCCTGCGTGGTCTCGGCGAAGGCCGTACTCTGATCCTCATCGACGGTCGACGCGCACCCGTTGCGCCGAACGTCGGTAGCGCTCAAGACCTCAACAGTATTCCACTTGCGGCGGTCGAGCGAATCGAGGTCATCACGAACGGTGCCTCGGCGATTTACGGGTCGGACGCCATCGGCGGCGTCGTCAACATTATCACTCGCCGCGATTTCTCAGGCGCGCAGATAATGCTGGGGGGGAGCGACCCTGAGCGTGTGGGCGGTGAAACCGAAGAGGGGTCGCTGATCTTCGGTGCCTCAGGGGACCGTGGGTCGTTGCTCGCGGGCGTCTCACACTCCCATCGCGATATCATCTTCCAGCGTGATCGCGATTACTCGTTCTCGGACAGTTCGATTTCGTCCTTTTCGAACGAGTTTTATAACTCCATTGCAGCTCCTGGAACACTTTACGGATTCCGCGCCGGATCTCGTCACGTCAACACGCTAAACGGATCAGCTGTCCCGGGTGGTTGTGAAGGACGCGGGTTCGTCAAGACCGGTTCAGGGGCGACCTCCCGGTGCTTCTATAACTACTCGCTCGAGGGTGCGTACGAGGCTGAAATTGGTAACACGGCTCTCTTTGCCCGCGGTCAATACGATCTAAACGACGATTGGACTAGCTACCTCAACACGTCGATTACTCGCGTCGAGTCATTCGGGCGGTACGCGCCGGTGCCCTCGAGTCCCTGGCCGGGTGGCTCCATCTTCTTGCCGTCGAACTCGCCGAACCACCCAGCGCAAAAATTCCCAACGGCTGGCTATCCGACAACGCCGCTTTTCATGCGTCACCGCTTCGCCGCCCTGGGTAATCGCGATTCCTCTACGGATGCGCAGAATTATCTCGTTGATTGGGGCTTCGATGGCAAACTCGGTAACTTCGACCTCAACGTCGGTGTTCGGCGCTCTGACGCGCAGTACTACGATTTTGGCCGAAATTATGTCGTAGGCGGTCTTGCGCAGGAGAAAATTTCCAGCGGTGCGTACAACATATATAACCCCTTCGGTAACCCCCGCTCGGTTCTCGATTCGATGATCGCAACCATCAATCGAGACGCGCAATTCTTGTCCAAGGAAATGTATGCGTCGGTGTCGACGGATCTGTTCGAACTGCCAGGTGGCAAGGCGGGAATCGCCTTCGGTGGTGAGTATCGTGAAGAGAAGTATAAAGACATCTACGACACGTTGAGCTCCTCTGGGCAGATCGTCGGTTCAGCCGGTAACTCGGCCTTCGGCGGACGTCAGGTCAAGGCGGCATATCTCGAAATGTCGTTACCGGTGATTGAGAGCCTCGAAGCGAACCTCGCTGTGCGCTGGGACGAGTACAGCGACTATGGCGATGATGTCTCACCGCAGGTCGCGCTGCGGTATACGCCGCTCGAGAGTGTCACTCTTCGAGCAAGTTACGGGGAGGGTTTCCGTGCCCCGACACTCGACATCGTTGCGGCGCAACCGGCGTTTTCCGCTGCCAGTGTTGCGGATCCGAGAACCTGTCAGGCCTTCGGTCTCGCTCCGACGTGCACCACTCAGGTCACGACCTACTCGATCGCCAATCCGAACCTTGAGTCCGAGCAGTCCGAGCAATATGGTTTCGGCGTGGTCTGGGATCCGCTCGAGTGGCTCCGTATCAGGACGGACTATTGGAATATCGAGCTCACCAATCAGGTGTCCTTCATCAGTATCGGTACGATTATTGGGTGCCTTGAGAGAGGCACTGGCGTATGTCCGTCGGGGTTGAGTATCTTGCCCGCCAATATTGATCCGCCGGTCGCTGCCAATGGCCTAGGGTTCGTCCGCGCGCCGGCTGGCGAAATTCTCTACGGTCAGACGGGTTATGCCAACCTCGGCTTCACTGAAACGGACGGCGTCGATCTCAACATTCGTGCTTCGTATGACTTCGGCAACTGGGGCAAGCTCGGAAGCGAGCTGCTCCTGAGTCGTACACTCAATTACTCGGGCTCGTCGGGTGTCAACATCGTTGATAACGTCAGTGTCCCGGAGGAGCGCGGTGTTCTGTCGAACACGTATACTTACGGTGACTTTTCGTTCACTTGGAATGTGAACTACATCGCTGCAACCCGATCGACTCAGGCCGACATTATTGACTCGGGTGGAGCGGATTACGGTTACGCACTGCGCTTGCCCTCGTGGGTGACCCATGACGTGCAGCTCAACTGGAACGCTCCGTGGAACGGGCGTCTGACCCTCGGTGCGACTAACGTGACCGATAAGGATCCGGTGCAGGATCCGTTCGACCCGACCGGTAATGGTTACGATCAGGACCTCTACAATGGTTATGGCCGGGTGGTCTACTTCCGCCTGCTCCAGAACTTCTAAAAGGCTCAAGTGCCAGTCGAAGAAGGGGGGGGCGAAAGCCCCCCTTTTTTTTGGAGGACGTTTTTGACCAGCGATCGGGATATATCGACTGACGACTTGAGCCAAGTGGCGCGTCGGCGTTTGGCGTGGACCCGGTTTTGGGGTCAGGGTCCCCTGCATTCACTTGGGACGTCGTTCGCAGGCAATTACGCCGATGCGATCGGTACCTTCTGGCAGGGTGAGTTCGCCGCCTGCCGATCGCACGAAACCATCCTCGATATCGGATGCGGTAATGGCCCGCTCGCAAAAATTTTGATCGATCTGTACCCCGAAGACGGCCCAGAGTGGACCGGCATCGACCTCTCGAACCCCCGACCGACGTGGATCGCGCAGCTCGTTGAGGCCGCAGCGAAACGTGTGCGGTTTCGTGGGGGCGTATTGGCCGAAGAATTACCTTTCGAGGCGTCGAGTTTCGATCTTGTGGTGAGTCAGTTCGGTATCGAGTACTCCGACCTTTCGCGCAGCCAACCCGAAGTCATGCGCGTCCTAAAACCGACAGGAAGATTGGCCTTGGTTGTGCACCACGCGCAGTCCTTGCCGGTCTATGTGTCGCGGCAAGAGCTCCGCCATCTCGAGTTTTTGAGTCGTAGCGATTTCCTCGAAAGCGCAGCGATGATGATCCCGTATTTCGCCCTGTTGAACGACGTCGAGTCCCGAGCGCGCCTCCAGTCCGATCCGCGGGCGACCGAGGCGCGCCAAAGATTCGATGCCGCGCAACACGAGATCCAGAAACGCGTGGTCGGTGAGCCGATCCCCGACCTACTCACCGACGTGCAAATTTTTGTACAAGACTGTTTTTGCGCCGCCGTGTCGGCGGGTGCGCCCCCTGCACTCGATCGCTTGTCCGGCTATCGCGCATTGCTCGAGGACTCACGTTTGCGTCTCGAGGATCTCGTGCGCAGCGCGCTCGACGAAGCGGGCATTCTCGCTTTGCAGGAGCGCTTCGAATCGGCCAAAGGTCGAGCCGCGCGCAGCTCGCTCAACGCGCTGAGCGTCAACGATCAGGTGTTCGGTTGGGCGCTGCGAGTTTCCTGATCGGCGTGGAGGTCTGATGTCCTCGGACCACTGGGATCAATTCCTGCAGACGGGCACGATTGCATCGTGCCCCACCAATGCGGACGGGACTTACGATCTCGAGCTTGAACAGGGCTGGCGGACATTTTTCGCGACGCTCGATCAGGGCGCAGTCATTCTCGATGTGGGCACCGGCAACGGACCGATCCCGCTAATTGCGAAGAACGTGTCAGAGTCCGACGATTTGAAATTTCGGCTCCATGGTGCAGACCGTGGCGTCATCGATCCGCCGCGATACGTGCCGGGCGGCGTCGAGCGCTATTCGGGGATCACGTTTCATCCTCGGATGCCCACCGAAAAGCTCGCATTCTCGAGCGAATTGTTTGATGCCGTCACGGGACAGTTCGCCTTGGAGTATGGCGATCCCACGCGCAGCATTGCCGAGGTGGCGCGAGTCTTAAAGCCGTCGGGCGCGGCGCGTTTCGTGGTGCATCACGAGCGCTCGATCGTCGTCGAGACCGCACGCCAATCGACGACCCATGCGGAATGGATCCTCGAAGAGCTCGAGGTCTTCGAGAAACTCGAGCGTTTCGTACACATGGAGCGGATCAAATCCGCCGCGGTCGAGCGGGCGTTCGCCAAACTCGAAGAGGCGGGCAGGGCGATGACCGGCGAGCTGCGCCGCGTCCCGGAGAGTCACGTGCTCAACGTCACGGTCGCAGCCGTCCAGAATCTCCTCGATCTTCGCCGACGCGCATCGCCCCAGTTCGTGGGTGCAGAAATCGATGCGAAGCGACGGGCGCTGCGAGCCGCCGTGGTACGGATGCAAGATCTGTTGGCGCACGCATGCTCGCCCGAGAAGGTCGCGACGCTCGAGTCGATCGCCTCACAGGCCGGCCTGACCGTGGCGCCCCGCGAAGAGCAACGCCACGACGGCAATCTCGTCGGTTGGATCCTGCTTTGGAAAAAGCCGATCAGTTGTTGACCGGTACCTGATCGGGCACGGCGCCGGCCAACTTGAACTTGGCGTTGAAGGCGATGGTGAGACGTTCACCGTCCGCGTTGTAGGGCCGAACTTCGTGCAGGAGCCACGACGGGAACAGCAGCAGCTGCCCGGGCTTGAGTTTGATCTCGCGAGGGCCGTAGTTGTACCCGCCCATCATGCGTACGACGGCCATGTCGATGAACATGGTGCTCATCGCAAACGGGTTGAGGAAACTGAGCACGCCGCTGCCGGCCTCGTCCGCGGCGTCTTGCCCTGGATCGACGCAATAGATTCCTGACCAGCTGTGCAGCGCGTGGTTATGCATCGGGAAATAACCCCCGCGTCGTGTGACGTGGAACCACGACTCGACACCGATGTGCAGGTTCTTCAGCATATCGACGGTATAGCCGTTGAGTTGTCCGATGGCCTGATAGAGCTGCTGATAGCAGAACACGCGCAACTCCTGGACCGCCGCATTCTCGGCTGCAAAAAGCTGGAAGTGGCTCTCGAAGAGTTGCTTGCTGCGATTGACCATGGGCTGGCGATTGGCGCGCTCTTCGCCCTTGGCTTCTTCGGCGAGGATGTACTCCCGAAGACGCGCGTTGAGCGACGCAGGATCCGGGTGGATGACCGAGGCGAGCGGAACGGCGAAAAACGGTTCGATGCTAAGATTGGGCGTCGTCATCTTTTTGCTCAGGCGAAGGGGCGAACGCCGGGCAGCTTAACCGCTCCTCTGCCGGGCAACAACCGGGGAACTCGACCATGCAGAAAGACGCGGGATCACAGTCCGCCCATCGCGATGCAGCCTTCGACTGCCTGCGGCAGCGCGACTTCCCGAAATCCGAGGCGCTCTTCAAAGAATTGATTGCGGCAGGATCCGTCGACCCTCAAGATCGATTTGGCCTCTCGATGGCGCTGTACGAGCAGGGTCGACTCGAGGACTGTCGTGAGTCGCTCGCCGAGGCCTGTCGTCTCGAGCCGAACTTCGTCCACGCTTGGCTTTATCGCGGCGTGGTGAACGAGCGCATGGGCTTGCGATCTCCCGCCGCGGGGGCGTACTTGCGCGCCGATCGATTGATGAGCGGCACCCCTCCGGCGAGCATCCCGCCCGATGTTCGAAATCTCTTGACGCACGGTGCTCGATTTCTCGGCGGCGAGATTTTCGGGGCGTTGTCGGCCGAGCTGGCTTCGGTTGCGCGCAAGCATGGCGAAGCGTCGATTGCGCGTCTCTATCACGCAGCGGAGATGTTCGCAGGCATCAAGCCTCTGCGTTACGAGCATCCGCGTTGGCGTCCGGGTCTCTTTTACGTGCCGGGCATGACCCCTCGCCAGTTTTTCGAGCGAGAACAGTTTTCGTGGATCGACTCGGTCGAGCGTCACACCGACGTCATTCGCGAGGAATTGCGTGCGGCGCTCTCCGAAAACAAGGGCTTCAAACCCTATGTGCAGTACGCCGAGGGCTCCGAAGAAGCGCGCATCTGGAACACCTTGAACGGCTCGACCGATTGGTCGACGTTGCATCTGGCACGTCACGGCAAGTTCGAAGCGGAGGCGTGCGCGCGCTGTCCCAAAACGCTCGAAACCTTGACGGCCATTCCCGATCTGCATGACGTGCCGGGATACGGCCCCGAGATCATGTTCTCGGTCCTGCAACCCAAGACTCTCATCCCCGCGCACCGAGGCAGTGTCAACGGACGTTTGGTCGTGCATCTTCCCTTGGTCGTGCCGCCCAACTGCGGCTATCTGCGGGTCGGCGACGAGAAGCGCAGCTGGGAGGAGGGGAAGTTGATGATGTTCGACGACACCTTCGATCACGAGGCCTGGAACGGCAGCGAGCAGACGCGAGTCGTGCTGATTTTCGACGTCTGGAATCCCGAGTTATCCATCGCCGAGCGCGAGGCCTTCCGAGTCGTTTTGTTCAGAGCGGCCGAGTTCGAAAAAGAGCTGCTCAATTCTTGATGTGTCATTGGAGGTAAAGCGGATGTGGTATTCGACGTTCATGCGCATCGCCGTGCTGGGTATTGCGTGCTGGCTCTTGCCGCTCGATGTCGCGGCGCAACCGGCACCCTCCTCGATACCACCCGAGGTCTATCGCGCCGCAGGGCTCGATAAGCTGACCGGCGCCGAGCGCGAAGCGCTCATCGAGTGGATCAACGCCGGGGCGCCGATGGTCCCTGGTTCGCCAGCTCCGGTCGTCTCATCGGCGCCGATCGCCTCAGTGGCGCCAGTCGCGTCACCGCAGCCAGCCGCTCTACCGACCCCGTTGACACCGCTTTCCGAGAAGAGCGAAATCAACACACGCATTCTTCCCCCTTTTACCGGTTGGACGGGCCGTACGATCTTCACGATGGAAAATGGCCAAGTCTGGCAGCAACGGATGGACGGGAACTACGCGTTTAAAGGTGCGGACACGCGTGTGATCATCACTCGTGAGGCTTTTGGCCTCGACCGAATGAGGCTCGTTGAGAGTGGTCGTTGGATCGGAGTGAAGCGGATCAAGTAAACGCTTCGATGAGCGGAGCGAGATGCCGCTCGTACGGCTTCCAGATTTTGCCGCGATCCTTGCGGATCCCGTCGCGCATCATGACGCTACTGGCTGTCGCTACTGCGCCTGTACGTGTTTCGAGCTGGATCATCCCCAGCTCGAAATCGAGCCCGACGAACTCCGCCATCTGTCTTGCCATCGATTCCGGCTCACGAACCAAATCGTCGTAGCGCACATCCATGATGCGTCCCGGCAGACGCGCATGCCATGCCGACATGAGTTCGCGATACCGATGATGGTGTGCGATGAAATCCTTTTGCGCATAAGAGTAGGGCGCAGCGTGGGAGAACAGCGTGCGAAGGCTCGAAAATCCGACGTCGATGGGGTCTCGGACGAGATGGATGAATCGGCTCTCTGGCAGAGCGCGAGCGATGAACCCCACATTGAAATAATTCGAGGGCAGTTTGTCGGTGACGCAGGGTTTTCCCGCGGCACGCCACGACATCCCTCTCAGATAATGCTCGCCGAGTGCCGCGTAATCGAGTTCGTGCCGCCGACCGATCAGGCGCGTGTCGAGTTCGTGCCGAAAATGCAGCGAGCTGACGCGGCGGAGCTGGGCACGAAGGTCGTAGGTTTCGCCGCCGCTCGCCACCTTGGAGTGGCCTGCCAGAATCTGCTCGGCAAGCGTCGTCCCCGAGCGGTGCAGTCCGATCACGAAAATCGCCCGGAGTTCTGACGAGGCGTGGCCTGCGCGATCACTATTCCAATCTTCAGCTTCTCGTAACGCGTCAAAAATTTCGTTCTGCTTCTCGATCAGCGATTGGGCTTTGGTTCGTTTTGCGTCGCAGGCCGCCGCAAGTGCGCTCCAGGACGCATCGGCATCGCCTTGATCATGAAGCTCGTTGTGTAGCGCATAGGCAAGCCAGGCCCGATCTTCGGGAGACTGCGCAGCCGCGAGCAGAGGCTTCAGGCGATCGATGCGATCACTCGCGCCGGGTTGACGGAGGCGTGAGAGCAGCCAATACGAACTTGGATCATCCGGCAGCAGGGTCAAACATTGACGACAAAGTTCCGCCGCCTCCTGATGCTCGCCGAAAAAGGTCTTGAGCGTGGCGAGGCTATAGAGACCGGGCTGGAACTTCGCATCGCGGGCGACAGCGGCCTCGGCGAAGATGAGGGCTGCATCGAAGGCGCCGACGCTCATCAAGAGCTGGGAAACGTGGCTCAAGGACATCGCCGAGTCCCACTGACGCGGTGCGATCTGCCGACTGATCTCGATCATCAGTCCGGACTCGCTGAGTCGGGCGAGTACTTGCAGCAGCTTGAGTGCGGTGCGCGGCCCGTCGAGGTTCGAAGAGAGCGCTTTGCCGACGAACCCTCTCGCACTGTCGTTGCGCTCGCGTCCCATTTCGACATCGGCCGCGAGCAACAAGCCCATCGTGTCTTCGAAATTCTTCGAGAGCACAGGACGAATGACCCCGGCCGCCGCCTCGATCTCGCCTTGGGAGATCAGACGCTCCGCCTTGTCGATATCGCTCTCGAGCATGTCGCTAACGGATCGTCAGGGCAACGGATTTCGGGGCGCGAGATGTCGATCGAGGAAATCGAGCATCTTGGTGTAGAGCTCGACATTGTTCTCCGGGATTTGGAAGCCGTGACCTTCTTTGGGTTTCACAAGGACCAGTTCCGGTTTCTTTCCCGACTTTTTCATCTGGCTGATCAGGAACTCCATCTGCTCGATGGGCACTCGCTGATCTTTGGCGCCATGAACGAGCATGACGGGGATGTTGATCTTGTCGACATTGAAGGCCGGTGATTGCGCTCTCTGTTCGTCCTCACTCTCCGGGAGTACGCGCTTCAAGAAATTTCGTCCTGAAGGAGATCTCGGGATATCACCCTTCTCGAGCATCATCGGCATGCTGTAGACGCCGACGTAGCCAATGGCGCAGCGGTAGAGACTCTGTTCGCGCACCGGACTCATCAATGCGGCGTAGCCACCGTAGCTGCCACCATAGATGCACACGCGGTCCTGGTCGGCGACCCCTTGTTCGACGGCCCAGCGCACGCCGTCCGTCAAATCGTCTTGCATGGTGGTGCCCCACAGCCGGTAGCCCGCACGCTCGAAGGCTTGGCCGTAGCCACCTGATCCGCGAAAGTTGATTTGCAGCACGGCGTAGCCCCGTGTGGCCAAAGCCTGAACTTCCGGGTCGAACCCCCAGCTATCGCGAGGTCCGTGCGGTCCGCCGTGAACCAGCACCACCATCGGTGAGCGACCCTGGGCGCCACGCGGAGTCGTGAGGTAGCCATGCAAGGCGAGTCCGTCCCGAGCCTTGAAGCTGATCGGTCGCGAAGTTGCCATGGACTCGGGCGACAACCACGGACGCGAGGACAACAGGAAGGTCGCCGTGCCCTTCTGAAGATCGAAGAGGTAATACGCGCCCGGATCGGTATCGTTGAAGGCGCGGAAGATTCTCAAGCGACCGTCGCTCGAAGAATTTCCGAAAGCCAAAGAATGTTTAGGGAAAGCCTTGATGAGGCCCGCGATCGCGCGACCTTCCGGATGAGTCGAATTGATGACATCGACGGTGTATCGATCCGGTTGGTACTCCACGGCGAGCATATGCCGCTCGTCACCGCTCATGATTTGCTCGGTGGGGTCGGAGATGGCGTTTTCGCTCACGACCTCGGTCGCGCCGGTTTGCGGATCTTTGAGGATGACTTTTCTCGGCGCGCCTTTTTCGCTGCTCATCATGAACACGCGACGATTGTCGGCATCAAAGGCGATCGGCATCAGGAAATCATCACCACCGAGCTCCATCTCGCTGAGAGTGACCCAGTTATCGCCCTGTCTTTGAAGGGTACGCAGCACGTTGTTTTTGACTCGGCCGATGGCGTAGCGAACCTGCTCGTCATGATCGAGAAGGAAGCTGCCGAACTCGAGCGGTGCCGAGGCCACAGTATTCGCTCGTCCATCGCGCGTGTCGAGCTTGAACAGGAAGGCTTGCTCGATCGAGCGCTGGGCCCACAAAACGTTCGGGTCGTCCTTGGTTCGGCCGAGGATCTGGTAGGTGTTCCCGTTCGGTATTTCGATGCGCTTGGAACCATCGATATCCGACGCATAGAGATCAGGGGTGGGTTGACGGGAGTCGAGGCTGCCTTTTTTCTCGGAGACTCCGAAGAGGATGCGCTGGTTGTTGACCCAGTACACATTGCCAATGTGCTGCGTCGGACCGAAGTCCCAACGCGAGAGCGGCTTTTTGGTGCCGATTTTGAGTACGACGAGCACCGTCCGGTCGCCCTCGGGCAGAGTCACTGCAATATGCTGGCCGTCCGGCGAGAGGGTCACTTGCCGGAACTCCGGCTCTCGGAAAAGCGCCTCAAGGGCAATGGGTGTCGCAGGTGCCGGCGTCGGCTGCGCGTCGGCAGCGGACGTGAGCAAAGAGACGGCAATGATTACGAACCTGGTCCAGCTTTTCACTTTAGCCCCCTCAAAGAAATAATCCAGAAATCTACCGCACCAGCGGCTTGTACCGAATGCGATGCGGCTGATTGGCGTCTTCGCCGCGTCGCTTGCGGTAGTCCTCGACGTACTCCTGGTAATTCCCTTCGAACCACACGACTTCCGAGTTGCCCTCGAAGGCGAGGATGTGGGTCGCGATGCGATCGAGGAACCAGCGATCGTGTGAGATCACGACGGCGCAGCCGGGGTAGGCGAGCAGGCCTTCTTCGAGCGCTCGCAGGGTTTCGACGTCGAGGTCGTTGGTCGGTTCGTCGAGCAGCAATACGTTGCCACCCGACTTCAATACTTTGGCGAGGTGCACGCGATTGCGCTCACCGCCCGAGAGCTCACCGATCAGCTGTTGCTGCTGCGTGCCCTTGAAGTTGAAGCGACCGACGTAGCCGCGCGAAGGCGTCTCGTAGTTGCCGACCTTGATGAGATCGAGTCCGTTCGAGATTTCCTGCCACACGGAGTTCTTGTCGTTCAGTGCCTGACGCGACTGATCGACATACGACAGTTTCACCGAGGGGCCGATACGGATCTCGCCGGCATCGGGCTTCTCGACACCCGTCAGCATGCGGAAGAGGGTGGTCTTACCGGCGCCGTTCGGGCCGATGATGCCGACGATGCCACCAGGCGGCAGGTTGAAGTTGAGGTTGTCGATCAGCAATCGATCTCCGAAAGACTTGCGCAGACCCTTGGCCTCGATAACGAGATCGCCGAGCCGCTCACCGGGCGGAATGTAGATTTCGTTGGTCTCGTTGCGCTCCTGAAACTCGCGCGAGGCCAGTTCTTCATAACGCTGCATACGCGCCTTGCTCTTGGCCTGGCGCGCTTTCGGGTTTTGTCGCACCCACTCGAGCTCGCGCTCGAGGGTCTTGCGCAGCGCTTCGCGCTCGCGCTCTTCCTGGGCGAGGCGCTTTTCCTTTTGCTCGAGCCACGAAGAGTAGTTGCCGTGGTACGGAATGCCGTGCCCGCGATCGAGCTCGAGGATCCACTCGGCCACGTTGTCGAGGAAGTATCGATCGTGGGTGACCGCGATGACGGTCGAGGGATACTCTTCGAGATATTTTTCGAGCCACGCGATCGACTCGGCGTCGAGGTGGTTTGTCGGCTCATCGAGCAGCAACATGTCGGGCTGCGACAGCAGCAATCGGCAGAGCGCCACGCGGCGTTTTTCACCGCCCGAGAGCAATTCGATCTTTGAGTCCCAGGGCGGCAGGCGCAGCGCGTCGGCAGCGATCTCGAGAGTGCGGTCGAGCTCCCAACCGCCTGCAGCGTCGATCTCGTCCTGCAACTTCGCCTGCTCCTCGAGGAGCTTGTTCATTTCGTCGTCCGACATCGGCTCGGCGAACTGCTCGCTGATCGCGTTGAAGCGCTCGACCTTTGCGAACATGCCGCCAATGCCCTGCACGACTTCTTCGCGCACGCTCTTCTTCGGATCGAGCTCGGGTTCCTGCGGCAGGTAACCCACCTTGATGTTCGGCTGCGGGCGCGCCTCGCCCTCGATGTTGGTATCGAGCCCCGCCATGATCTTGAGCAGCGTCGACTTACCCGAGCCGTTGAGGCCGAGCACGCCGATCTTGGCGCCCGGGAAGAACGACAGGCTGATGTCGCGGAGGATCTGACGCTTGGGGGGCACGATCTTGCCCACCCGGTTCATCGTGTAAATGTACTGGGCCATGTTAGGTATCTGGGGGCGCCGGAGGCTTAAAAAAGAGCCCGCATTATCGCCTGTGCTAGGCTCCGGCGCATCGAAAGTTCGGGGCAGGCGGGGGTCATGTCCGAAGTGCTCGTCATCGCCGGTGAGCGGCTCGCCCGCTACGGTTTCGGCAACGGCCACCCTTGGGGTCCGGACCGTCACGCCGCTTTTTACCGCGAGTTCGAGGCTCGAGGGCTCGCGAGGCGTTGCCACGTCGAAGACACGCGCATGGCGACGCTCGAGGAGCTCGAACTTTTCCACACCCGACAGTACGTCGATTTTCTTCGCGGCCGCTCACAGGCGGGCTTCGGTTATCTGGATGGTGGCGACACCCCGGTGTTCTCGGGCGTGTTCGAGGCCGCCTCCGACGTCGTCGGGGGTACGCTCGAGGCCGCCGCCGCCATCATGACGGGCAGGGCCCGGCGCGCCTTCGTGCCCATCGCGGGGCTTCACCACGCCGGGCGAGAGGGCGCTGCGGGTTTTTGCGCGCTCAACGATTGCGGCATCGCCATTGAGTGGCTGCGCAAAACCTACGGACTCTCGCGCATCGCCTACATCGACATCGACGCGCATCACGGCGATGGCGTCTTCTACGGCTTCGAGGACGATCCGCAAGTCATCTTTGCCGACATCCACGAAGACGGACGATTTTTATACCCGGGTACGGGCAGTACCGATGAGCGTGGCAAGGGCGAGGCGGCGGGTACCAAGCTCAATGTGCCGCTCGCACCGGGTTCAGACGATGTCGCCTTCGCCCCGGCCTGGGCCCAAATCTTGCGTCATTTGGAAAGTTTCGAGCCCGAGTTCTTGCTGCTGCAGTGTGGGGCCGACAGCATCGCGGGTGATCCGCTGACGCATCTGGCGCTGTCATCCGAGGCGCATGGGAGGGCGGCACGCGATCTCACGAAGCTCGCCGAGCGACTTGGGCATGGGCGCGTGCTCGCCACGGGCGGCGGTGGATACAACCGGCAAAATATTGCGGTAGGCTGGAACGCCGTGGTCGAGGGGCTGTTCGGCTAGAATACCGGGCCTTCCGTTGCCGATCTTTAACAGCCCGAGGCCCCGCCGATGTATTCGAGTCGCATGACCATCGCAGAATTCGATCCCGAACTCGCCCGATCGATGAGTGCGGAACGCGTCCGGCAAGAAGATCACATTGAACTCATCGCTTCGGAGAACTACGCGAGCCCTCGTGTGCTCGAGGCTCAAGGCTCGGTGCTCACCAACAAATACGCCGAAGGGTATCCCGGCAAGCGCTATTACGGCGGATGTGAGTTTGTCGATGTCGCTGAGCAACTCGCCATCGATCGTGCGAAGCAGCTCTTCGGTGCCGATTACGCCAACGTACAGCCGCACTCAGGTTCGCAGGCGAACGCGGCGGTGTACCTCGCCATGCTGAAGCCCGGCGACAGCATCCTCGGCATGAGTCTCGACCACGGCGGTCACCTTACGCACGGCGCCAAGGTCAATTTCTCGGGCAAGATTTTCAACGCGTCGCAGTACGGCATTCGATCCGATAACGGCGAAATCGATTACGACGCCCTCGAGAAGCAGGCGCTCGACGTGAAGCCTCGACTCATCATCGCAGGGTTCTCTGCCTATTCGAGGTACCTCGACTTCGCACGCTTCCGCGCGATCGCCGACCAGGTGGGGGCCTATCTGCACGTCGATATGGCCCACGTTGCCGGTCTCGTGGCGGCGGGCGTCTATCCAAACCCGGTGCCGTACGCCGATGTCGTCACGACGACCACGCACAAGACCCTGCGCGGCCCGCGCGGCGGGCTCATTCTTGCGCGTAAAAACGACGAGCTGACAAAAAAATTCAATTCGCTCGTGTTCCCGGGCACGCAGGGCGGCCCGTTGATGCACGTGATCGCGGGTAAGGCCGTCGCCTTCCTCGAGGCGCTGCAACCCGAGTTCAAAGATTACCAACACCAGGTGGTCGCCAATGCCCGCGCCATGTGCACCCAGCTGCAGAAGCGCGGCTATCGCATCGTCTCGGGTGGTACCGATAACCATCTTTTCCTGATCGATCTTTCCGACAAGAACATCACGGGCAAAGAGGCCGATGCCGCGCTCGGGGCGGCTCACCTTACGGTCAATAAAAACGCCGTGCCGAACGATCCGCGCCCGCCCATGGTGACGAGCGGTATTCGCATCGGCACGCCGGCGGCCACGACCCGAGGCTTCAAAGAAGCCGAGGTCACGCAAGTTGCCGACCTCATCGCCGATGTGCTCGATGCCGAAGGCTCGGCCGAGGCGATCGCGAAGGTGCGCGAGCAGGTGACGGCCCTCTGCCGCCGTTTCCCGGTGTACGAGTCGTCGCGAGCCGGTCGCTGATCGACCGAGCACGCCACTGACGGGACGACGCCATGCACTGTCCCTTCTGCGGTCACGAAGAGACCAAGGTCAATGACTCGCGTCTCGCAGCCGAGGGTCGGCAGATCCGCCGTCGTCGCGAGTGTCTCGCCTGCGGTGAGCGCTTCACCACCTTCGAAACCGCCGAGCTCGTCATGCCGCTCGTCGTCAAAAGTCATGGCAGTCGCGAGCCGTTCGACGAACAAAAACTACGCTCGGGTCTTTTCAAGGCGCTGCAAAAACGCCCGGTGGAGCAGGAGCGGGTCGAGTCGGCCGTGACCCGCATCATGCAGCGGTTGCGCGGCCTCGGTGAGCGCGAAGTGCGCTCGCGCCAGATCGGTGAGTTCGTGATGGACGAGCTGCGTCATCTGGATGAAGTCGCCTATGTGCGCTTCGCGTCCGTATATCGCAGTTTTCAGGATGTCGAGGCGTTTCGAGACGAAGTGGAGAAGCTTCGTAGCCGTCGTCGACGCGAGCCGCTCGCCGGTCAGCTGTCGTTACTGAGTGGTGAAGACGCAGCGTCAAAGAAATCCGGCGGCGCCTCGAAAGACTCGAAAGGCGCGAAGGGCGACGACGGTGAGTGAGCCGCGCGATGAGTGACGCCCGCGACGAGCGCTGGAGTCGCTTCGAGCGGCTCGCAATGCAGCGCGCGCTCGAGCTCGCGGCGCTCGGCGCCACCACCACCCAACCTAATCCGCGCGTCGGCTGCGTCATCGCACGCGACGACACCATCCTCGGCGAAGGCTGGCATCAACGCTCCGGTGAGCCCCATGCGGAGGTTTTCGCGCTGCGCGCTGTGGGCGAGGCAGCGCGCGGGGCCACCGCGTTCGTGACACTCGAGCCCTGCAATCACCATGGGCGTACACCACCCTGTACCGAAGCTTTGATCGCCGCTGGTATCTCCAAGGTCATTTTTGCTTGCGGTGATCCGAACCCCCGCGTCGACGGGTCGGGCGCCGCGCGACTGCGCGCCGCGGGTATTGAGGTCGAGACTGGGCTGCTCTCTGATCAGGGCGAAGAACTCAATCTCGGGTTTTTCAGGCGCATGCGAACAGGGCGCCCCTGGATGCGTCTCAAGCTTGCCGCGAGTCTCGATGGTCGTACCGCACTCGCCAACGGCGAGAGTCGCTGGATCACCTCGCACGAGGCCCGCGACGACGTGCATCGTTTTCGGGCCGAGAGCGCGGCGATCTTGAGTTCGAGCGCGACCGTCCTCGCGGATGATCCTGAACTTACGGCGCGACCTGCTGGTGCTGCGAACGATGACTCGAAGATCAGACATCCGCTGCGCGTAATCCTCGATCGTCATTTACGAGTTCCGGGCGCAGCGCGAGTCTTTGCGACGCCGGGTGAGATCGTTCGCTTGACGTCGGCGCCGGCATCCGCGTCGGCGGCCGCCGACGCGAGCGGTCGTATCGAAGTGATTGCGAGCGCGCCCGACGGGCACCTCAGTCTCGAGGCGGCACTCGCCTGGATGGGCGGGGCAGGGCTCAACGAGGTGTGGACCGAAGCCGGCCCGACGCTCGCCGGCGCCTTGTTGAGCTCGCATCTCGTCGATGAGCTGGTGCTCTATCTCGCGCCCCGCCTGCTTGGGCCCGATGCGCGACCGCTCGCCCACCTCGAGGGGCCGCTACGCCTGGCCGACTCGCCCGAGTGGCGGATTCATGATCTGCGCCAGATCGGCCCCGATATCCGTATCATGCTGCGCCCGAACCGCTGAGGCGGCCGGGTCACCCAGGACCAGAATCGATGTTCACCGGAATCGTGCAGGATGTGGGTCGGATCGTGACGCTCGAGCGTCGCGGCGGTGACGTGCGCCTGCGCATCGCGGTCGATCGTCTATCACTTGCGGCCACTCGTGCGGGCGATAGCATCGCGGTGAGCGGTGTGTGTCTTACCGCGCTCGAGATCGACGCCCAAGGGTTTTCAGCAGATGTCTCGAACGAGACCTTGTCGCTGACCACATTAGGCGCACTCGAGGTCGGTCGCCGCGTCAATCTCGAGCCCGCCCTCAAAGCCGGGGATGCGCTCGGCGGACATCTTGTGTCGGGTCATGTCGATGGACTCGGTGAAGTGCTCGAGGTGCGCGAGGATGCGCGCTCGGTACGCATGCGCTTTGGTTGCCCACTGTCGCTCGCCAAATACTTTGCTCGCAAGGGCTCGGTGGCCATCGATGGCGTAAGCCTCACGATCAACGACGTCGGGCCGACCGAGTTTTCGGTCAACCTCATTCCGCACACCCAAGACGTGACGACGCTTGGCGAGTTCACGCCGGGTCGTCGCGTGAATCTCGAGGTCGATCAGGTGGCGCGTTACGTCGAGCGTCTGCTCGATCCGCAGGTGGCACGATGAGTGTCGAGCTCGATCGCATCGAAGATATCTTGGCCGATCTTGCCGCCGGTAAGATGGTCATCATCATCGATGACGAGAGTCGCGAGAACGAGGGCGATCTCTTGATGGCCGCGAGCAAGGTACGGCCTGAAGACATCAACTTCATGGCGCGCCACGGGCGTGGGCTCATCTGCCTCACGCTCACCGAAGAGCGATGCCGACAACTGCGCTTGCCTCTCATGGTGAGCGACACGCATCGCGAACACCGCACGAATTTTACCCTCTCGATCGAGGCTGCCGAGGGCGTCACGACCGGTATTTCCGCGTACGACCGGGCGCATACCGTGCGTACGGCTGTTGCGCCCGATGCCTCGCCGCAAGACCTGCGTCAGCCGGGGCATATCTTCCCGATCATGGCGCAGCCGGGCGGCGTACTCACGCGTGCGGGTCATACCGAGGCGGGGTGTGATCTCTCGCGTCTCGCGGGCCTCGAGCCCGCGGCCGTGATCGTCGAAATCATGAACGACGACGGGACGATGGCGCGGCGCCCCGACCTCGAAATCTTTGCTCGGCAGCATGGTCTGCGTATCGGCAGCATCGCCGATCTCATCCGTTATCGATTACGCAACGAGCGCTCGGTCGAGCGCATCGCCGATCGGCGCGTGACGCTCGAGTCGGGCGAGTTCCAGCTGCTCGCGTATCAAGATCATGTGCATCGTGACGTGCATCTCGCACTTGTGTACGGCGACATCGCAAGCCACGTATCGCCCCTTGTGCGCGTGCATCTCACCGATACACTGCGCGATGTGGTCGGTGTGGTCGATAGCGCCAGGCGCTGGACGCTGCGCGCGGCCCTTGAGCGCGTGGTCAAGGAAGGCGCAGGGGTGGTCGTGATTCTTCGCGATATCGAATCCCCGCGCGAACTTGCCGACGCCGTGCAAACCCTCCATCGCCGCCCCTCGGCAGGCGCTATTGGCGAAGGCCCTGAGGTGCTGCGCACCTATGGCATCGGTGCGCAGATTCTCAAAGATTTGGGGATTCGCCGAATGCGAGTGCTCTCGAGACCCTGGCAGTTGCAGGGCCTCGCGGCGTTCGATCTAGAAGTGGAAAGTTACCTGGACCGCGGCTCATGAAACTGGACACACCCTCGACAGAACTCGGTCGGCCGCCGACCCTCGATGCGCGCTCGTTGCGTGTCGCGGTGGTCTGCGCACGTTTCAATGATGCCCTCGTATCGCAGTTGCTCGGAGGCGCGCGTGCGGCGTGGGCTCGTCACGGTGGCTCGCCTGAGTCGCTTGTTCTTCATCGTGTACCGGGTGCGTTCGAGTTGCCGCTCGCTTGTCAGCAAATTGCCTTGGCGGGGCGTGTGCATGCGGTGGTCGCGCTCGGTTGCGTGATCCGCGGTGACACCCCGCACTTCGATTACGTGGCCGGGGAGTGCGCGCGTGGCCTCATGGACGCCGGGCTCTCGACAGGCTTGCCGATTATTTTTGGTGTGCTCACGGTGGATAACCTTGCGCAGGCCGAGGAGCGCGCCGACCCGGCGCGCCTGAACAAAGGTGGCGAGGCGCTTGAAGCAGCCCTCGAAATGATCCAGCTGCTTCGGGAGAATCGTTCTTGAGTCCCATCAAAGATCCTCGCTCGGGCGCGCGTTCTGTCGCCCGCAAACTCGCCATGCAGGCGCTCTATCGTCTGCAGCTCAACGAATCGCCTTGGCAAGATCTCCTCAGCGAGTTCGCCGCCGAAGAAGACATGGCCCGCGCCGACCGAGAATATTTCGACGAGATCGTGCGTGCCGTCGTCGAGTCGCGTGCCGCGCTCGATGAGCAACTCAAAGACTGGGCCGATCGCGCGCCCGCTGAGCTCGACCCCGTCGAGCACGCCGTGTTGCTCATTGGCGTGCATGAGCTCGCGCAGCGCCCCGATGTGCCCTGGCGTGTCGTGGTCAACGAGGCCGTCAGCCTCACGCGCCGATTCGGCGCCACGGATGCGCACAAATACGTCAATGCCGTGCTCGATCGCGCAGCGCGAGTGCTGCGACCGCACGAACATTGAGCCGAATGGCCCTCGGTGAATTCGAACTGATCGATCGCTATTTCCGCGAAGCCGGCTGTCGCCGCGGCGACGTCGTGCTCGGCGTGGGCGACGATGGCGCGATCCTTCGCCCGCCCGAGGGCTTCGATCTCATCGCTGTCAGCGACACCCTCGTCGAGGGCGTGCATTTCCCGGCGGGTGCGCCGGCGCGCTCCGTCGGACATCGTGCGCTCGCCGTCAACTTAAGCGACATCGCCGCCATGGGCGGCGCGCCCGCCTGGAGTTTGCTCGCGCTCACGCTGCCGCGCGCCGACGAGACCTGGCTCAAGGAATTCGCGAAGGGGTTTTCTTTGCTTGCACTCGAACACGAGGTGTCGCTCGTCGGGGGCGATACCACGCGTGGTCCTTTGATGATTGGCGTTCAGGTGTTGGGGTTCGTGCCCCATGGCGTTGCCTTGCGTCGCGCCGGAGGTCGGCCTGGCGATCTGATCTGCGTGTCGGGTACACCGGGCGATGCCGCAGCGGGCCTGGCGCTGCTCGCGCCCGATGCAAGGGAAGGGGTCGGCGACCCGATCTCTCGCGCCGCGTTGCGTGCGCGGTTTGAATACCCCACCCCTCGACTCGAACTCGGCCGCCAATTACGTGACATCGCCTCCGCCTGCATCGACGTGTCGGATGGCCTTGCAGGCGATATCGGCAAGCTCGCTGCAGCAAGCGGATGCGCGGCCGTGATCGATCTCGAGTGCGTGCCGCGCTCCGAGGCGCTTGCCACGCTCGTGCGCGAAGGGGTATTCGAGGAGCGTGACGCCCTGCGTTTCATGCTGGCCGGGGGCGATGACTACGAGCTCGCGTTCACGGTGCCCCCCGAGAATCGAGAGGCACTCGCGGAACTCGAGGCGCGAGGCGATGTTTTCGTGATCGGTACGTTCGTCGAAGCGAAGGCCTCAGAGCCGCTCGTGGCTATTCGGACGGAACGGCAGGAGCTACAGCAATACCTTGATGCGCTGCCATCAAGCTTCGATCACTTTGGAGGCTGAGCGTTAACCCGCCGCGTCTTTGTTGCGCTCGATCAGGGCGTAGGCCGAGTGATTGTGGATCGACTCGAAGTTCTCGGCTTCGACGCTGTAGGCGGCGACGCGATCTTCGGCATTGAGCCGCATCGCGATATCGCGCACCAGATCCTCGACGAACTTGGGATTGTCGTAGGCCTTTTCGGTGACGTATTTCTCGTCGGGGCGCTTCAAGATTCCAAAGACCTCGCACGAGGCCTCGGACTCCGCAATGTCGATGAGCTCCTCGATCCACAGATGCTCGCGCAGCTTCGCCGTGATGGTCACGTGCGAGCGCTGGTTGTGCGCACCCCGATCGGAGATGCGTTTGCTGCAGGGGCAAAGACTCGTCACGGGCACTACCACCCGCACCCACATCTCGGCCGCGGTACCGCGCTGCTCGCCGAGGAGTGTCGCGCGATAGTCCATCAAACTCTCGACGCCCGACACCGGCGCCTTCTTCATCACGAAGAACGGAAAACTCATTTCGATGTGACCCGACTCCGCCTCGAGGCGCAGGGTCATCTCGCTCAGCATGCGCCGAAAGTTCTCGACGGAAATTTCGCGCTCGCTGTGCAAGATCTCGACGAAGCGAGACATGTGCGTGCCTTTGAAATCATGCGGCAGATTCACGTACATGTTGAACGTGGCGACGGTGTGCTGCTCGCCGCTCGAGCGATCACGCAGCTTAACCGGATGCGTGATGTCCTTGATGCCGACCTTGTTGATCGGTAGCTCGCGCGTATCGGCGCGCGACTGCACGTCTTCGACGGTCTGAACCACAGAATTCATTGATCAGGTCCCCGTACGCGACAAGTTGCGCTGTGCCTGCCACCAACCGTCGATTTGCTTGGCGAGACCGGCGGCATCGAGGCCGGCGAGGGCGAGACAGTCTTCGCGACTGCCATGCTCGATGAACCGATCGGGAATGCCGATGAGATGCAGCGGCAGGGAGATACCCCCTTCCGCGAGCGTCTCGGCGACTGCCGACCCTGCGCCCCCCTGCACGGCATTTTCTTCGACCGTGATGACGGCACGATGACGCGCCGCCATCTGTTTCACGAGGGCGACGTCAAGAGGCTTGATGAATCGCATGTCGACGAGCGTCGCATCGAGTCGATCGGCGATCGGGCGCACCGCATGCAGCAGCATCCCGAACACTAGGATGGCCAGACCGCTTTGGCCCTCGCGGCGTACGACGCCACGCCCCACCGGTACCGCCGACATCTCGCGCACCGCGGGCGTCCCGTTGCCGATACCACGCGGATAACGCACCGCCGAGGGTCCCGAGAGCGTCGTCGCCGTGTACAGCATCTGACGACACTCGTTCTCGTCCGAGGGCGCCATCAGCACCATGTTCGGAATGCAGCGCAGATAAGAGATGTCGTACGCGCCTTGATGGGTTGCACCGTCACCGCCGACGAGACCCGCGCGATCGAGCGCGAACACCACGGGCAAATTCTGAAGCGCGACGTCATGAATCAACTGATCGTACCCGCGCTGCAAGAACGTCGAGTAGATCGCGACCACGGGCTTCAAGCCCTCGCAGGCGATGCCTGCGGCGAAGGTTACGGCGTGTTGCTCCGCGATCGCCACGTCGAAATAACGACCGGGGAATTTCTTCGAGAACTCGACGAGGCCCGAGCCCTCGCGCATCGCCGGCGTGATACCCACGATCTTGGGGTCGCGCTCGGCCATGTCGCAGAGCCACTCACCAAAGATTTGTGAGAACGACGGCCCCGCCGACTTCTCTTTGAAGATGGTACCGCTCGCCGGGTCGAACGCACCTGGACCGTGCCACTTGATGGGGTCGGCTTCGGCCGGCGCATAGCCTTTGCCCTTGCGCGTGACCACATGCAGGAACTGAGGGCCCTTCAAGAGTCGCTGATTGCGCAGCGTGCGCACGAGTGCGCCGATATCGTGTCCGTCGATGGGGCCGATATAGTTGAACCCGAGCGCCTCGAAAAGGCCGCCTGGAAGGATCATCCCCTTGAAATACTCTTCGGAGCGGCGTGCGAACTCCCAGGCGACCGGCATCTTGGCGAGCACTTTCTTGCCTGTCTCGCGCAGCGCCGCGTACTTGCGACTCGAGAGCACCCGCGTGAGGTATTTCGAGAGCGCGCCCACGTTCTCCGAAATCGACATGTCGTTGTCGTTGAGCACGACGAGCAGGTCGGTGCGCAGTGAGCCCGCGTTATTGAGCGCCTCGAAGGCCATGCCGGCCGTCATCGCGCCATCACCGATCACGGCGACGACGCGCCGCGAAGTGCCTTCTCGCTCGGCGGCGACCGCCATGCCGAGCGCTGCGCTGATCGAAGTGCTCGAGTGACCCACGCCGAAGGTGTCGTACACACTCTCCGCGCGGGTGGGGAAGGGCGCGAGCCCGTCCTTTTGTTTGACGGTGTCGAGCCGATCACGACGACCCGTGAGCACCTTGTGCGGATAGGCTTGGTGGCCGACATCCCACACGAGCCGATCCTCGGGAGTCGCAAACACGTAGTGCAGCGCGACCGTGAGCTCGACCGTGCCGAGGCCCGCGGCGAAGTGACCGCCGCGCGTGGCGACGGTGTTGATCAAATATTGACGCAGCTCATGGCAGACCTCGCCCAAGGACTCGACCGGCAGCGCGCGCAGGTCAGCCGGCGAGTTGATCTTCGAGAGCAACGGATATCGTTCGTCGAGCGTAGTCATGGGAGCGCGACAGTGTATTAGTTCGCGCGGCCGATGACGAAATCGGCAAGCGCTGCGAGCCCCTTTCCGGCCGCTCCGAGCGGGGCGAGGGCCGCATGCGCCCGGGCCCGCTGGGCCTCGGCCGCGGCTTTAGCGCCCTCGAGACCCATGAGGCTCGTATAGGTCGGCTTGTCGTGGGCCGCATCCGCCCCGGCGATCTTGCCGATGGTGTCGGTCGTCCCGGTCACATCGAGAATATCGTCCTGGATCTGGAACGCGAGGCCGATGGCTGCGCCGAATTCGTGCAGGGCCTGCCAGGTCGGGCCTGAGAGTACGCCCGCGGCCGCCGCACCGAGCAGCACCGAGGTCTCGATGAGCGCGCCCGTCTTGAGTCGATGCATGCGCTGCAGCGCGGGGACGTCGAGCGTGCGACCGACCGATTCGAGATCGATGGCCTGACCGCCGGCCATGCCCGCGGTGCCGATGCCGCCGGCGAGCAGGCGCACCATGGTGAGCCGACGGATCGCTTCGTCGGGGGATTGATCCGCAGGACCTGCGAGGCGCTCGAAGGCGACCGCCTGCAGCGCATCGCCCGCCAAAATCGCCGTCGCCTCATCAAAGGCCTTGTGACAGGAGGGACGCCCGCGTCGCAGATCGTCATCGTCCATCGCTGGCAGATCGTCGTGGATCAGGCTGTACACGTGGATGAGCTCGACCGCAGCGGCCGGGTCATCCAAAGATTCGAGCGAGGAACCGAGCGCGACGCCTGTGGTGTAGACGAGCGTCGGACGCAGACGTTTGCCACCGCCGAGCGCGCTGTAACGCATCGCTTCGATGAGACGGGTCGAGTCCGACCCTGACAAAGGTAGCGCGCGCTCGAGCACGCGCTCGATCCGCTCGCGGTAATCCATGCTCACTCGTCCTGCGAGGCCTCGTCGTCCTCGTCCGCATCGAAGCGTTCGAGGCTCGCCGCGCCATCGCGCTTGAGCAAAATATCGACCCGCGCCTGCGCCGCATCGAGCGCGCCTTGGCAGTCACGGGTGAGGGCGATCCCCTTCTCAAAAGATTTCAGGGATTCTTCGATCGGCAGATCCCCGGTCTCGAGCTTCTCGACGATGGCTTCGAGCTCGGCCAGGGACTTTTCGAAGTCGGGCGTGCGCTTGGTTTTGCTCATGAGATTCTCAGCCGGTTGACGGTGGGGGGTCCCCAGACTACATTGACCTGACCATTAGACTGAGTCTAACTGGTTCCCCAGGACTTCCGACACAAGGAGTGATTCCGTGCATCTCAAAGGCAGCAAGACCGAAAAGAACCTGAAGGACGCCTTCGCGGGTGAGTCGCAGGCCAACCGCCGTTACCTCTATTTCGCAGCCAAGGCCGACGTTGAAGGCTTCAACGACGTCTCGGCTGTGTTCCGCTCGACCGCCGAAGGCGAGACCGGCCACGCCCACGGCCACCTCGAGTACCTCGAGGCGGTGGGTGATCCGGCCACGGGTCTGCCGATCGGTGACACGAAGTCGAACCTGAAGGCCTCCATCGCCGGCGAAACACACGAGTACACCGACATGTACCCGGGCATGGCGAAGACCGCGCGTGACGAGGGCTTCGACGAAATCGCTGACTGGTTCGAAACGCTGGCCAAGGCCGAGCGGTCGCACGCGAACCGCTTCACCAAGGCTCTCGAGTCGATCTAAATCGCTCTCCAGTACGGCGGCGTCGGTTGCTCCACGGCACCGACGTCGCCGTTCTGATTCTGGCGAGCGTATTTCCCAAGGAGAGGGACGATGAGCCAAAGCACGATCACCGGCGGTCGCGAAGGATCACTCGAAGCGCCGATCCGTCATCCGCTTAACTGGCGCGATCCCTCGTTCTACGACGAGGGGGCTCTCGAGAAAGAACTCGAGCGCGTGTTCGATATTTGTCACGGCTGTCGTCGTTGCTTCTCACTCTGCAATAGCTTTCCCACCTTGTTCGATGCGGTCGATGAATCGCCCTCGGGCGAACTCGATACCGTTGATAAGAAGGTCTATTGGGACGTCGTCGATCACTGTTACCTCTGTGACATGTGCTACATGACGAAATGTCCTTATGTCCCGCCGCATCCGTGGAACCTCGATTTCCCGCATCTCATGCTGCGCGCCAAGGCCATCAAGGCCAAAAAAGGCGAGGTGCGGGTGCGCGACAAGATTCTCTCGGCGACCGACGTGGTCGGCCGCATCGCCGGGATCCCGGTGATTGCGCAGGCCGTCAACGCCGTAAATAAAACCGACGTCGGCCGTACGCTGCTCGATGTCACGCTCGGTGTCGCCACCGATGCGCCGATTCCGGAGTACCACTCGAACAGCGCGCGTCGTCAGCTCGCCGGTCGCGAGCTCAAGGTTCAGGCCAAGCCCACCGAAGACACCCGCGGCAAGGTCGTGCTCTTCACCACCTGCTACGGTAATCGCAACGAACCCGATCTCAACCTCGATCTCGTCAAAGTATTCGAGCACAACGGTATTCCCGTGAAGATCGTGTCGCAGGAAAAATGCTGCGGCATGCCGAAGCTCGAACTCGGCGATCTCGAGACCGTCGCTCGCCACAAAGACACCAACATCCCCGCGCTCAAGCAGGCGATCGATGAGGGGTATGACATCGTCGCGCCGATTCCGTCGTGCGTACTGATGTTCAAGCAAGAGTTGCCGCTGATGTTCCCCGAAGATGCCGATGTGCAGGCCGTGAAGGCGCGCATCTTCGATCCTTTCGAGTACCTCATGCTGCGTCATAAGGCCGGACTCTTGCGGACCGATTTCACCGACGAGCTCGGCAAGGTGAGCTATCACGTGCCCTGTCATTTACGCGTACAAAACATCGGCCTCAAGACGCGCGATGTGCTCAAGCTCGTACCGAATACCACCATCGATGTGATCGAGCGCTGCTCGGGGCACAACGGCACCTACGCCGTGAAGAAAGAGTTCCGTCCGGCCTCGGTCAAGATCGGCAAGCCGGTCATGAGTCGAGTCGAAAAAGCGAACCCCGATCACTACACATCGGACTGTCCGATGGCCGGCCACCAGATCGAGACGGGCCTCAAGGATCCGAAGGAACCCGAACACCCGCTCAAATTGCTCCGGAAGGCTTACGGAATCTGACGCCATGCAAAAACTCACCACCGCCGATCTCATGCCCCTCGAGACCTACGCCCGGGAGCGTCAGACGTTTCGCAGCAAGGTCATTGCGCACAAGAAAACCCGTACCGTCCCGGTGGGGCCGAATACCACCTGGCTCTTCGAGGATCGACTGACCATCCATTACCAAGTGCAGGAAATGCTTCGCACTGAACGGATCTTCGAGCCCGAGGGGATCGCCGAAGAGCTGCATGCCTACAACCCGCTCATCCCCGATGGCCGCAACTGGAAAGTGACGCTGCTCGTCGAGTTCGCCGATCCGGCGACCCGTCCGCAGCATTTGGCGCGACTCAAGGGCATCGAAGATCGTTGCTATGTGCAGGTCGCCGATTTCTCGCGCGTCTACGCCATTGCCGATGAAGACCTCGAGCGCGAGAACGAAGAGAAGACCTCGTCCGTGCATTTCCTCCGTTTCGAGCTCACCGACGCCATGGTGGGTGCGCTGCGCTCCGGTGCGCGGCTCGTCATCGGTATCGATCATGCGAACTACACGCATGCGAACGATGCGTTGCCCGAAGCGTCACGCGAGGCGCTGCTCGCCGACCTCGACTAGGCCGATTTAGCCTAGAATTGGGGGATGGCCAAAGACTACGACGCCTCAGCGATTGAGGTCCTCTCCGGGTTGGAGCCTGTTCGGCGCCGCCCGGGCATGTATACCGACACCAGCCGACCCAACCACCTCGCGCATGAGGTCGTCGACAACAGCGTCGACGAGGCCCTCGCAGGGCACGCCAAGCAGATCGACGTCACTGTCTACAAAGACGGCTCGCTCGAGGTCACGGACGATGGCCGTGGCATGCCAGTCGACATCCACCCCAAAGAAAAAGTGAGCGGCGTCGAGCTCATCCTCACGCGATTGCACGCGGGCGGCAAATTCGACAGCGGCAGCTACAACTTTTCCGGTGGTTTGCACGGCGTCGGCGTGTCGGTGGTCAACGCACTTTCGAAGCAGCTCGAGTGTTGGGTCCGTCGCGGGGGCAAGGAATACAACATCGGTTTTCGCGACGGCAAAATCAGCTCCAAGCTCGAAGTCGTCGGCACGGTCGGGCAGCGCAACACCGGCACCACTGTTCGGTTTTGGCCCGACTCCAAATTCTTTGATTCCGATAAGTTCTCGGTGCCGCAACTGCGCCACATGCTCAAGGCCAAGGCCGTGCTGTGCCCAGGTCTGCGCATCACCTTCGCCAACGAAGCGACGGGCGAGAAGGACAGTTGGTTCTTCGCAGGAGATCTCGGTGCCTATCTGGTCGACGAGCTCGGCAAAGCTGAGCGCCTGCCGACTGAGCCCATCACGGGTAAGCGAGAGCAAGATCAAGACAGCGTCGACTTCGCGATCTGCTGGGCGCCCGATAGCGAAAGCGCCATCGCCGAGAGCTACGTCAATCTCATTCCGACCTCCGACGGCGGCACTCACGTCAACGGTCTGCGCGGCGGGACGGCCGCGGCGGTGCGCGAGTTCTGCGAGTTCCGCAACCTCTTGCCGCGTGGCATCAAGCTCGCGCCCGAGGACGTGTGGGACGGCGTGCGCTACGTGCTCTCGATCAAGATCCGCGAGCCGCAGTTTGCGGGGCAGACCAAGGAGCGACTGGCTTCGCGCGATGCCGCGCAGCTCGTCGAGGGTTACGCCAAAGACGCTATCGGTCTCTGGCTCGCGCAACACCCCGATGCCGGCGAGCGCATCGCGCAGTTCGCCATCGAGAATGCGACGCAGCGCCTCAAGGCAGCTCAAAAAGTACAGCGCAAACGTATCTCCGGTGGGCCCGCGCTGCCGGGCAAGCTCGCCGATTGCGCAGGCGACGATCCCTCGCGCTCGGAGCTCTTTTTGGTGGAAGGTGACTCAGCGGGTGGCTCGGCGAAGCAAGCCCGCGACAAAGATTTCCAGGCCATCATGCCGCTGCGCGGCAAGATCTTGAACACTTGGGAACTCGAGCCCGGCGAGATCGGCTCGTCAGCCGAAGTGCACGACATCAGTGTCGCGATCGGCATCGACCCAGGCACGTCGGATCTCTCAAGACTGCGTTACCACAAGATCTGTATCCTCGCCGATGCCGACTCAGACGGTCAGCACATTGCAACCTTGCTCTGCGCGCTTTTTTTGCGGCACTTCCGGCCGCTCGTCGCGCAGGGCCACGTGTATGTCGCCATGCCGCCGCTCTATCGCATCGATGCGGGCAAGCAAGTGTTCTACGCACTCGACGATGCCGAACGCGACGCCTTCCTGCAGCGCCTCACCGATGAGAAGGTGAAGGCGAAGCCGCAGGTCACACGCTTCAAGGGTCTCGGTGAGATGAACCCCTCTCAGTTGCGCGAGACCACGATGGATCCGCGTACGCGGCGACTCGTGCAGCTCACGCTCGATGCGGCCGACCAAACCGACAGTCTCATGGACATGCTGCTCGCCAAGAAACGCGCCGCCGACCGTCGCGAATGGCTCGAGCAGAAAGGCAATCTCGTACAGGTGAGCGTCTGATGCAGAAGCAGGAATTAGGATTCGAAGGCGTCGAGCGTCAACCGCTGCGCGCCTTCACCGAGAAGGCGTATCTCGAGTATTCGATGTACGTCATCCTCGATCGCGCGCTGCCTGCGATCGGCGACGGGCTCAAGCCTGTACAGCGACGCATCATCTACTCGATGAGCGAGCTCGGTCTCTCGGCTGTGTCGAAGCACAAGAAGTCCGCGCGCACGGTGGGCGATGTGATCGGCAAGTTCCATCCGCACGGCGACTCGGCCTGCTACGAGGCGATGGTGCTGATGGCGCAGCCCTTTGCGTATCGGTATCCCATCGTCGATGGGCAGGGTAACTGGGGTTCGCAAGACGATCCGAAGTCCTTTGCGGCGATGCGCTACACCGAAGCGAAGCTCACGCGTTACGCCGAAGTGTTGCTCAAAGAACTCGGCGAAGGCACGGCCGACTGGGTGCCAAACTTCGACGGCACGCTCGAAGAGCCACAGGTGCTGCCGGCGCGTTTGCCCAACTTGCTGCTTAACGGCACGACGGGCATCGCGGTCGGCATGGCGACCGACATCCCGCCGCACAACCTGCGTGAAGTCGCGCAAGCCTGCATCCATTTGCTCGATGAGCCCGAGGCGACAACGCGCGCGCTCATGAAGTTCGTGAAGGGCCCCGATCTGCCGACCGGGGCCGAGATCGTCTCGCCGCGTTCCGACCTCATCGATTTCTATGAAAAGGGGACGGGCAGCTTCAAGGCCCGCGCGACCTACACGATCGAGGACGACTGCATCGTCATCGAAGCACTGCCTTATCAGACCTCCGGCTCGCGCGTGCTCGAGCAGATCGCCGAGCAGATGCGCGCCAAGAAATTGCCGATGGTCGACGACCTGCGCGATGAGTCCGATCACGAAAACCCGACGCGCCTCGTCATTGTGCCGAAGGGTCGAAAGTTTGAGGCCGAGCAACTCATGGCGCATTTGTTTGCGACCACGGATCTCGAGCGCAACTACCGCGTGAACCTGAATGTCATCGGTCTCGATGGTCGACCGCGCGTCATGGGGCTGCGCGACATCCTTACCGAGTGGCTCGAGTTCCGTATCGCAACGGTCAAGCGCCGCCTCGAGTGGCGCCTCGACAAAGTGTCGAAGCGTCTGCACCTCCTCGATGGCTTGCTCATCGCCTATCTCAATCTCGATGAGGTGATCCGCATCATCCGTCGCGAGGACGAACCTAAGCCCGTACTCATGAAGCGCTTCAAGTTGAGCGAAGAGCAGGCCGAGGCCATCCTCGAGACCAAGCTCCGTCACCTCGCCAAGCTCGAAGAGATGAAGATCCGCGGCGAGCAGGAAGAGCTCGCCAAGGAGCGCAATGAGCTCGAGGCCATCCTCGGCAACAAGAAGCGTCTGCGCAAACTCGTCGGCGACGAACTCGCTGCCGATGCCGAAAAATATGGCGATGCCCGACGGTCGAAGATCGTCGAGCGCGAAGCGGCTCAGGCCATCGACGAGACGTCGCTCATCGCCAACGAGGCCGTCACCATCGTGTTGTCCTCGGGGGGTTGGGTGCGCGCGGCGAAGAGCCATGAGATCGAGCCGAAATCTTTGCAGTACAAGACAGGTGATGCGTTTCAGGCGGCTGTGCGCGGCATGTCGCTGCAACAGGCGGTGTTCCTCGATACCACGGGGCGCACCTATTGCCTGCCGGCGCACTCTTTGCCGTCGGCTCGCGGACTCGGTGAGCCGCTCTCGGGTCGTCTCAACCCGCCGGATGGTGCGAAGTTCGCCGGCGTGATGATGGGTGATCCGGAGGGGCTGTGGTTGCTCGCGTCCGATGCGGGCTACGGATTTACGGCGCGTCTCAAAGATCTCATCACCGATCGCAAGGCTGGCAAGACCGTGCTCAACCCGCCTGAGAATGCTTTCGCGTTGCCACCGGCGTTCGTACCTTCCGAGAAGAGTCTCGTGTGTGTCTCGATCGTCGATGCCGATGGCGAGAACGGCCGACTGCTCGCATTCCCGGTGAAAGATGTCCCCGAGATGCCGCGCGGCAAGGGCAACAAGCTTTTCAATA
>Ga0194112_10000586_pt1 | contig 53375 bp, 39 predicted proteins | sample TA2MahC400mmetaG_FD_146191 | JGI IMG/M metagenome (GOLD analysis project Ga0194112, IMG submission 146191) | Freshwater microbial communities from Lake Tanganyika, Tanzania - TA2015016 Mahale Deep Cast 400m | ecosystem: Environmental > Aquatic > Freshwater > Lake | place: Tanzania: Lake... | reverse complement strand
CGCTGCCAGTTCATTCGCGCGCAGGATCTGTTCGACGAGATGTATGCATCCTTGGCCGACCGCTCGACACGCCAACTGCTGAAGCGCCTGGCCCGGCTGGACGTCCTGCTGATCGACGAGTTCGGGTGCCTGAACCTGACGCCCGAGCAGTCCAACATCTTCTTCAAGCTGATGGAAGAACGCTACCGCCGCCACGCCACGATCATCACCACCAACCGCTTATGCGGTGCACCGCATAACAAGTTTAATGCGGGGTCGACTTTTACGCGGAGCGGAGGTTGTAACAACGGACGATTCCCCTGTCGCTTCAATGCGGAACGGCTGACACGAGGAGCGCGGGACTTCGCATAACCATGACGTCCTAAAGGAGGACGTCATGCTGACGGAGTTTTTCGAGTCACCTTTTCGCATCCAGGAATTACGCGACGGCCCGGAGGGCCGCCTGCTGGAAGGGTTTGCTGAAGAGTTGTACCGCGCGGGCTATGCGGAGATCACGGCTCGCCGGCATATTCGCGCGGCCGAGCATCTTGTCCACTGGACAAGTCGGACGGGCAGAACGATCCCCACTTTGGATGAACGGGCGATCGAGAAGTTTGCCGGCCACCTGAAGCGATGCCGATGCCCGCGATACGGTCGCACGCACCGGGAGGATCTCCAGAATGGAGCGCACCTGTTCCTCGGCTATGCCCGGGCTGCCGGCGTACTCACGACACCGATCATGGAGGAAAGCATCACGGAGCCGGCCTTGCTGGTTTCCTTCTGTCGCTGGATGCGTCAGCAACGTGGGACCTGCGATGCCACGCTTTGCCATTACCGCATCCACCTGCGCGAGTTGCTGAAGAGCTTGGGAGAAGATCCCTGCAGGTTTGATGCTCACCACCTGCGGCAGTTCGTTTTGGATACCAGTCAACGGTGCGGATGGGCAGCGGCGAAGAAATGCACTACTGCCGTTCGAATGTTCGTGCGCTTCCTGATCGCCGACGGCAAGTGTACGGCTGGTCTGGAAGCATCGATCCCCGTTCTCGCGCATTGGCGACTCTCGTCGCTGCCGCGGTATTTGCTGCCCGATGAGGTCGAACGGCTGATTGCCGCGTGTGATCCTGCCAGGCCGGCGGGCAAGCGGGATCGCGCGATTCTGCTGTTGATTGCACGCGGGGGCCTTCGTGCGGGGGACATCGTGAAGCTTCGTTTGGGCGATATCGCTTGGAAAGAGGCCGGGATCTGCGTTTCCGGAAAGGGCCGCCGTCAGACACTGCTGCCCCTGACTCAGGAGGTTGGCGATGCCATCGCCACCTACATCAGAGAGGGTCGTCCTCCTACTGCCGCCGATACATTGTTTATTCGGTCCCGCGCGCCGTTTCGCGCCCTGGCGAGCCACTGCGCAGTCTCGGTAATCGTCGCCCAGGCGATGCGCCGTGCGGGTGTCACTTGCCCAAGCCGAGGCGCAGCCCATGTTCTCCGCCATTCGATGGCCAGTTCCATGCTTCGCCAAGGCGCGTCTCTGCAGGAGATCGCTGGCGTTCTCCGGCACCGTTCCATCGCGACCACGGAGATCTACGCCAAAGTAGACGTCGTTGTCCTGCGACAGATTGCGCAGCCATGGCCGGAGGTGACCTCATGCTGACCCAGGCCGTGGAATCGTACCTGGCGCTGCGCCGGGCCACGGGGTTCGCATTCAGGTCCGAAGGCAGCCTGCTCGAAAGTTTTGCGGCCTTCTCCGAGGCGGCGGGTAAACGCTACGTCTGCTCGGAAACCGCCCTCCAGTGGGCCGGGGCGGCACCCTCGGTGCCGCAACGAGCTTGGCGGCTTGGCCAGGTGATTCGGTTTGCGCGGTACATCCGTGCGGAAGACCCACAACACGAAATCCCTCCCCCGGTCTTCGGCAGTGAGAAGGGGCCGCGACCCGTCCCTTACATCTTCACCAGGGACAACCTCCAGCGTCTTGTCCAAGCTGCATCCGAGTTAGGCCGTCGCAATGCCTTTCGCGGGCATACCTATAGCGCCTTCTTTGCTCTGCTGGCGTGCACGGGGCTCCGCGTCTCGGAAGCCATCCGTCTCTGTTTCCAGGACATCACGACCGACGGTCTGCTCATTCGCTCTTCGAAGTTCCGCAAGAGCCGTCTCGTTCCTCTTCACGAGACCGCACAGGCTGGCCTGGAACGATACCTCGTGCGGAGGCGCGCCTTTACGCCGTTGGATGACCACGTGTTCGTTTCCTTGCGGAGGCACCCGTTGCTTCTGCACGACGCTGAAACCGCCTTTCACGACGCAGTGGAAAAGATCGGTCTCCCTCGCGGATCTGGGCTTCCACGTCCCACAATCCATTCCTTGCGGCACTCGTTCGCGGTCAGGGCGCTGGAAACCTGCCCGGATGGCCGCGATCGGATCACCAAGCACATGGTGGCACTGTCAACCTACCTCGGCCACAGCAAGGTTGCTGACACGTACTGGTATCTGGAGGCGACGCCGGACCTGATGAGGAACATCGCGGATTCGTGCCAAAGTTTCTTCACTGGAGGGCGGCCATGACTCTTCTCGCCCCACACATCACGGCTTTCCTTCAGCAGCGCCTACCGATCGAGCGGCGCGCCAGCCCGAACACGGGCGACTCCTACGCGCACGCCTTCAGACTGCTATTCGAATACGCCGGCGAGTGCATCAAGGTGCCGCCCTCGCAACTGTGCCTGGAGCAAATGGATGCCCCGCTCATCGTGAACTTCCTGAATCATCTGGAAACAACTCGAGGCAATGGCGCCGGTTCCAGAAACGTCCGGCTCGCAGCCATCAAATCTTTCATGCGCTACATGGAGTACCGCGTGCCGTCGGCGCTGGAGCAGATCCAGCGCATCCTGGCCATCCCCACGAAGAAGACGGATACTCGGCTGGTTCGGCACCTCACGACCCAGGAGATGCAATCGATCCTGGACGCCCCTGATCCCACTGTCCGGGACGGCATCCGTGACCGGGCGATGCTTCATCTTTGCTTCGCGGGCGGGCGGCGAGTGTCTGCACTGGTCGGACTCCGAATTCAGGATCTGATTCTCCAACCGCAAGCGAGTGTTCTGATCCACGGCAAAGGCCGAAGAGAGCGTTGCCTCCCGCTGTGGAAGGAAACGGCCTCCACGCTGCGCGCCTGGTTGTCGGTCCGGGGTGAAGGCCGGGTCCCGGAGCTATTCCTCAATGCCCGCAACGACTCGCTGACCCGCGCCGGCTTCGAATACATCCTGCGCAAGCATGTCCGCACGGCGGCAAAGCGTTGCCCTTCGCTTGCAGCCAAGAGAGTCTCGCCGCACGTCTTACGGCACACCTGCGCTCTGACCATCCTGCAGGCCACCAAGGATCTCCGGAAGGTGTCCCTCTGGCTCGGACATTCCAGCATGCAAACGACGGAGATCTACACTCGCGCCGACCCAACGGTGAAGCTCGAAGCCCTTGAGTTGGTGATTGCTCCGAAGCTGCGCACGGGCCGCTTCAAGGCAACGGACAAACTGATCGCCCTCCTGAAAGCTGCTCCCGTAATGCGAAGCGAAAAGGCCCCCAAATGACAGCGGGCGGCTCCGACAGAGTGCGCAGTCCGCGTAAAAATCGACCCCGCATTAAACCGCCCGGTGGAGGACTGGGGCAAGCTGCTGGGCGATGCCGCCGCGGTGGGCGCCATGCTGGACCGTCTGCTCCACCACAGCCACCTGCTCAAGTGCGGCCCGCGCAGTTGGCGCACCAGGACCGCCGCCACCGCATGAGTATGTCCCACCGCACCATGCTGGAAGGAGTAAGCGCGGTGGAAATGCCGGGGCCGTGGAAAACGTGGAAAACCAGACCGCGGTTTCCCACCTTTCCCACCGCCCCTTGGAAATCGCCCCAGGCGCGATTTCCACATTCCCACCGCGCCCACGACGGCTCCCCTACAGGAACCCAAAAACCAACCCGTCACGGCTCGGGACCTTCGCGCGCTCACCGGGATGCCAAGGCAGGGGGGCGGCCACCCGAAAGAACGGCTTGCCGGAACCACCTCCGGCAGGGTATAGATGAAGTGTTCTGGGTCGGCTTCCTATGGCCGGTTTTGAAGTGACCCCGTATGGCCGGTTTTGAGGTGACCCCCGAGGGTGCGAGCCGCGGGCTGGTCACAAAACTGACCTCAAACTTCCACAACGCCTCCACGGCGAACTTCTTCTCCGTCCCGGGCCGCAAAACCAGAAAGACCACGTCCAGCGAGCCATCCTCCAATTCGGCCATGAGTTGCGAGGTGTGGCCGGCCTCGAGGAAGATGTCGATCGATGGATGCCTGGATCGGAACGCTTCGAGGAGACGGGGCAAAACATAGCTACTGAAAGTAGGCCCCGACGCCACTCGAACGCTGCCCCGTTTCAGCTGCTTGAGATCCGCGGCAGCCGCCTGTACCGACTCAAACTGCAGCAGCAGCTCCTCGATCAGTGGCAGCAGGCTCTTCCCTTCGGAGGTGAGGCGCAGCGATTTGCCCTCCTTCTCGTAAAGTTCGAGGTCCAGCTCCTCGTTGAGAATCTGCAGGTGCCGGTGAATGGCGGAGGGCGTCAAATAGAGCGCTTCGGCGGAGCGCGTAATGTTGCCTGTTCTGGCCAGGACGGCCAAGCTCCGGAGTTCTTTGATGTCCATTGAAAGCCTTCAGAAAAACTGAACGTGTCTTCAAGATTAATCGATTTGCAGAAAAGCCTCAACGTCATATACTTGAGATCGGAAGGACTCGCCATGTCGCTATCTCGTTTTCCCATCCTCACCCTGCTGCTTACGCTAGCCGTGCCTGCCCCAACGATATGGGCCCAATCCACCGGCGAACTCACCGGTTCAGTCACCGACGCATCTGGAGCGGCGGCAGGCAACGCGCAACTGCGGTTGCTCAACCCCGCCACGGGGACGGCGCTGAGCGGAGTGACAAACAGCGAAGGCGTCTATCGCTTCGTGGCGCTGAACCCTGGAGCCTACACACTGACTGTTACCCTGAGCGGGTTCGCCGAAACCACATTGACGGGCATCGCCGTGGAAGTGAATCGCGTCAGCCGGGCCGACGCGTCGCTGCAAGTGGCCTCGACCCAACAGGCGGTAGAGGTGTCGGCATCCTCGCAAATGCTGGACTTTGATTCGAGCGCCAAGGGCCAGATTATCGGCTCCAGGCAGATTCGTGATTTACCCCTTCAATCCAAGAATCCGCTGGCCCTCATGACCCTTACACCAGGCGTCACGACTGCGAGCGGCAACGCCGTGACGAACCGGCAGGGAAGCGATGGGACCCAAGTCTCTTCCATCTTCTCCATTAATGGCGGCACTCGAACAGGAACCGGCGGAAACCAGGAAATGATCGTCGACGGCATCAGCATTGTGAACCTTCGTGACGGCACAACCTCGGCGCTTCCTGCCGCCGATTCCATTCAGGAGTTCCGTGTTCAGTCCGGAGGCATGAGTTCCGAGTATGGTTACACAGTCGGCGGCGTGGTGAACTATGCCACTCAGGGCGGATCCAATCTCTTCCATGGGAACCTCTTCGAAAATCACCGCAGCACGGCCACCAATGCCCGCCGGGCCATTCCCGCCACAGCCGGGAAACCGGCTAACGTCTTCAATCAGTTTGGCGGCACCTTCAACGGCCCGGTTCATCTGCCCAAGCTCTACGACGGCCGCAACCGCACCTTTTTCCAGTTTGGCTATGAGGGCTCCCGCTGGGTCCGCAACAACCCGCAGGTCGCTACCATTCCCACCGCCCAGATGAAGCAAGGCGATTTCAGCCAGTTGGCGGCGATCATCTACGATCCTGCGACCTCCGCCACGCCCGCCGGAAGGACACCCTTTGCCGGCAACCGGATCCCTGCTGCGCGATTCAACACGATTGGCAAGAACATCGTGGACAAGTTCCCTAACCCAACAGGGAGCGGACTGGCCAACAATATTCAGGGCGTGAACCGGGTCCTGACGCCGGTAGACAACTATACGGGCCGTCTCGACCAGAACATCACCCAAAACCAGCGAATCATGGGCCGAGTCACATGGGTCAACTCAACTTCCGACCAAAGCTGGCCTCTGGGGGCCGCGGATCAGGCGACGCAACTGATTCAATTCCCTTCGCGCGGACTCGCGGTGAACTACAACTACTCGATCCGCCCGAATCTGCTTTACAGTGCTGCGTTCGGCTATACCAAGTTCCATCGCGTCAAACTCGATGCCGATGGCAACACTCTCGGCGGGAACTACTTCCGCATCACTGTCCAGCCCACGCCCGATCCACTGATCAACGTCCGTCCTGCCGCCACTTTTGACATCTACCGTGCGCTTGGGAGCACGGGGCCGGAGGATCAGCTTGCTCAGTGGTATCAGTTGAACCAGAGTGTCTCCTGGATTCTAGGTAGCCACACACTTCGTTTCGGTGGAGATCTCCGCCGACACGGAGCGGGCGGCCGCCTGAGCGGCGGCGCGCCCAACGGAGGATTCGCCTTCAACGCGCTGCAAACCAGTCTGGGAACGGCCGCGACCGGCAACTCAGCCGCATCGGCGCTGCTCGGCATGCCGACGTCGATCTCGTTCAATCAACCGCCGCAATTGAGTTCGCACAAGTGGGCAACGGCTTTCTATGTTCAGGACGACTTCCGCGTGACTCCGCGCTTGACTCTGAACCTGGGCCTGCGCTGGGACAATGAAGGGTCGCTCTCCGAAGCAGAGAACCGCGTGGGGTACTTCGACTCGGTTGCGGTCAACCCCATCGTCGGCGTGCCTGGCCTATTTCGATACGCCGGTCTTAACGGCGCTCCTACTACGATCACCACTCCGGATAGAAACAACCTGTCTCCGCGCGTGGGTTTCACCTACGGCATGGACGCCTCCAGGAAGACCGTTTTGCGTGGCGCATTCGCGATGTACACAGCGCCCTCGCCGACGGTCGGCGGCTATGGGGCAGCGATCGGTTTCGAGCCGACGCTGGCCTTCGTCGCGCCGGGAACGGGTCTTCCCGCGGGTATCCTGCAATCCAGCTACACGCTGCCGGCGGCCAGCGGTCCGCTGGGGGATGCGGCGTATCTGGGTCAGGGATTGACAGCCTACTTCGACAGACGGCTCGAAGTGCCACGCGTCTATCAGTGGAATTTCGGACTTCAGCGCGAGACCTGGAAAAACACTCTGGTAGAGGTTCTTTACACGGGCAACCGCGGATTGCGGCTCCTGAACGGTTTCAATTTCAATCTGCCTGCGCAGCCGCTGATCGAGGAGGCGATGGGCCGCACCCTTTCCACCGGCAATCCTGGCGCGGCGCTGGCCTACCTCAACGAGCGGGTGCCGAATCCGCTCGCGGGCAAAGTGCCTGGGACGCTTGGCGGCGCGACGGTGACACGAGCGCAGGCAGCGGCGCGGTTTCCCCAGTTCGCCGGTGTGTCGGCACTTCAGAACAACCGCGACTCCATCTACCATGCCCTGCAGGCAACCATGCAACGGCGGCTGAGCGGGGACCTCACGTTCCTGCTCTCCTACACGTTCTCGAAGCAGATTGACAATCTGAATGCTGTCGTCCGCGACGGGAATGCGGGAGGCTACCAGAACCCTTACAACACGCGGGCGGACCGCGCCGTGGACGCCTTTGACATGCCTCATGTCTTCTCCGCCAATTTCGTCTATGCGCTGCCCTTCGGAAAGGGCAAGCGCTTTTCCGGCGGCAGCGCGCTGAACGCTATCGTTGGCGGCTTCCAGATCACCAGCGTCATCGCCGCCAACGCCGGCATGCCGATGGCTGTGCTGCAATCCCCCGCCAACGGTCTCGGCGTGGGAGGCGCGCGGCCCGATGTAATTGGTGATCCGGATCAGCTCAGCTCTTCCATCCGCGGCACGGTAGCCCCAAATGGAACCGTCCGCTGGATCAGCCCGCAAGGCTACGCCCTGGTCAACGGGCGTTATGGCAGCGCGCCTTCTCGAGATTCCCACTTGCGCGGACCAGGCTTCTGGCAGGTGGACCTCGGCCTTCAGCGCGACTTCAGGCTCAACGAGCGCGTTGCTCTGCGCTTCCGCGCCGAGGCATTCAACTCTCTCAATCACACAAACTTCCAGGCGCCGGATCAGAACTTGAATTCTCCTGGTTTTGGAACGATCAGTGCGGTGTTTGATCCGCGTATCTTCCAGTTCGGGCTTGAACTGAAGTTCTGAGCGGCATGCCGGGAAAAGAACGAAGGATGATGCGATGACACTCACGCACCTGGTCCTGTTGTCGTGGTTGGCGGCCGCGCAGTCTCAGTCGGACCCCGCGGAACTCGATGCCCGCCTCGGCGGCTTGCGGGGGCAATGGCTCGGGCCCGTCACCGCGCAATACCCCCGCAATGGCGAGGGCTCCACTATCCGCCTCAAGGACGGCCGCTTGCTTCATGCCTTCAGCCGCCACTCCAAAGGTTCTGAGGGCAACGTCGATCTCTGGCCCGGCGTCATCGTCTTCATGCACTCCTCCGATCACGCCAAGACCTGGACGCAGCCCGAAGTAGTATTTAGAAACCCTGGTGGTCTCACCGCCATGCAACCGTCATTTGTTCGGCTGCCTGAGGGAGGCCTCGGAATCACGTACAGCCTCATCGATTCCTTCACCATCGCGCGCAAGGTCTTCCGCTCCTCCACCGATGAAGGGAAATCCTGGTCGGAGGAGAAGGTCATCAGCCCGCCAGGAGGTTACTGGACCGGCGCCCATGACCGCCTGATCGTCATTTCGGGTGGCCGGATTCTGGCTCAGCTCCACACCAAACTCTCTGCCAAGCCGGAGCGCCTGGCCACCCGAATCGCCTACTCCGACGACTCGGGACGTACCTGGTCATTGTCGCCCCAAACGTTGACCGTTGCCCAAGTCATCCCCGGTTCATCAGCAGAGAAACTGGGACGCAGCGGCCTCCACGAGGCCTCCATCACCGAACGCGCCGACGGCTCGCTCCTCATGCTGGGCCGAACCATGGCCGGCCGGATCTATCGCACTATCTCCACTGACCGCGGGGTCACATGGACGACGCCAGAACCGACCGAACTCCCCTCCGGCGCCGCGCCCGCCCGGGTCGAGCGCATCCCAGGATCAAACGATCTCCTGGTCGTGTGGAACAGCTGCTGCATCGACAAGGCGAATGAACAACTCGGAGAACGCATCACGCTTTCTTCCGCCATCAGCACCGATGGAGGCCTCAGTTGGAAATGGCGGCGAACTATCGCTGACATCGTTCCCGGGCGAGGTTCCGCCCGCCATTGGGCGGATTATCCAGCCATTACGATCGATGGCGATACGGTCTTCCTTTCCTACCGTGCTGTCTACCTCAACGGCCCATCGACGCTGATGCAGAACTACATGGCTCCCCTTCCCTTGAGCTGGTTTTACGCCGCAAGGGACAGGAACCCTGGGAGCGGTGCCGAAAGCGCCCGCATTTTCACCGGTGCCGAGATCCGGGCCGCCTTCGCAGGGCTCCCGTCCAGGCCGCCAACCAACCGTGAACTGCAGACCACCGAACACACTGGATTCAAGGTGGCCCGCGTTGAAAACCGCGACGGGCCGCGTGAGATTCAGCCCGAGGAGGATCGGATATTCTACGTGACCGCGGGCTCTGCGCGTCTTAAGGTGGAGGACTCGCGTGACCTCGCCATGGAGACCGGCTCCGCCATCATCGTCCCTCGCGGTGTGCCCTATCAGATTCTGGCAAGCGGAACAAAAGTTGAATTCCTTGTTGTGAGGGTCAAATAACGTTGAACAGTATCCGCAAGCAGGTTGTTGTGGTCGGCGCAGGCGCGGCCGGCATCGCCGCTGCCGTCGCGGCCGCCCGCAACGGCGCCGAGACGCTGCTGATCGAGTACAACGGCTTTCTTGGCGGCATCTCGGCGACTCTCGGCTGGATCGGCTTCCACGACAACCGCTACCGGCAGGTGGTCAAGGGTCTTGCCTCCGAGTTCGTCACCACCATGCAGGAGCGCGGCGAGGCTTCCCCGTATGTCCTGGACCCCAAGTGCTCCTCCATCGTTACACTCAACACGCACACCTGGAAAATCCTTGCCATTGAGCAGTGCCAGGCCGCGGGCGTCGACCTCATGCTCCACACCCACGTCGTCGACACCCTCCGCGAGGGTGACCGCGTCACCGGCGTCGTCGTCGAGCACAAGTCCGGACGCCAGGAGATCCACGCCGACATCGTCATCGATTGCAGCGGTGACGGCGATGTTGCCGCCCGCGCGGGGGTGGCCTGGGAAAAGGGTCGCACTGGCGATGGACTGGTGCAGGCGCCGACTCTCGTCTTCCGTTTGGGCGGGCTGGACCGGCAGGCCTTCATCGAAGGCTGCAAGGACATCTCCAACAACTATCGCGAGTGGCTCTCGCCTCACCCCGACCTGTGGGAGAAGATGATGCGGCGCATCGACACGGAAGCCGCCTTCATCACCGGCGGCTTCGCCGGCCTGGTTGAGAAGGCTCATCGAGCCGGCGATTTCAATGTGCCGCAGTCCCGCATCGTCGGCGTGAAGACCCACATCCCCGATGAGTTCCTGGTGGTGAGCACCAGAGTGCTCGGCCTCGATCCAACGGATGTTCGCAGCCTCACCGACGCTTATACGCGGGTCTATCAACAGATCCCGGTGCTGGTGAACTTCTTCCGCAAGTACATGCCCGGCTGCGCTTCGGCCCATGTGCGTGAGATCGCCCCGATGATGGGGGTTCGCGAAAGCCGCCGCATCATGGGCCACTACTTGCTGACGGCTGAAGACGTCATAGAGGGTCGCACCTTCCCCGACGCTGTCGCCATGGGCGGCTATCACATCGACATTCATCGTCCCAGCGGCACCTGGGTGGATTCCAGGAACGTGGAAGCCTACGGAATCCCCCTGCGCTGCCTGGTTGCGCGCGGCATTGACGGTCTCATGATGGCCGGCAAGTGCCTTTCCGCCACGCATGAAGCGGTTGCCTCCACCCGGGTCATCCCCATCTGTATGGCCCAGGGCCAGGCTGCGGGAACAGCCGCCGCCATGGCGCTCTTCCGCGGCTCATCGGTTCGCGATGTTCCTATTGCCGCCCTGCAGGCGCGCTTGATTGAGCAGGGCGCCGAAATCGGCCAGTCGCTCTCCGAGGCCGACCCTGCCATTATCGAATCAATCGGTCTGCTTCCCAAAGAAGAGCCGCCCTCGACCGGCGACACCGATCCTGTCAGCATGATGGAAACCGCCTGGGTGCGATAAAGGACTACCGATGAATTCAGCAGCTCTCTTCCTCGCGATGGCGGCCTCTGCCGCGGCGGCCCCGCCACCTGATCCCGCCACGATGAACCTCGGAGGGATGCGCGGCATGCTGATCGGCAGGGCCTCGGACGACGTCGCCAAGAACGGCGAGGGCGCCACCATCCGCCTCAAGGATGGAACTCTGCTTCACGCTTTCAGCCGTCACATGCGCCCCAGGGCCAATCCCGAAAAATACGAAAACCCCGATCTCTGGCCCGCCCTCATCGCCCGTACCGAATCCCGCGATAACGGCCTCACCTGGAGCGAGCCGGCCGTGATGTTCCGTTCCTCCATCGGCGAGAACGCCATGCAGCCCTCCTTCTCAAGGCTCACCAACGGCGAACTCGGCGTCAGCTACAGCCAGATCAACTCCCTCAGTTCCGCTACCAAGGTCTTTCGCTACTCAGGCGACGAAGGCAAATCATGGTCCCCCGAAATCCCCATCAGCCCCACCGGCCAATACTGGACCAGCGCCCATGACCGGATGGTCGTTCTCAGATCGGGCCGGATCCTCCTCACGCTGCACCACAAGAAAGTGCCTATTCCCGAACACATCATCACGCAGGTGGCCTATTCCGACGACCACGGCCGCACCTGGAGACTCAGCCCTCAGCAAATCGATGTTCCGGACGCGATCCCCGCCTTCCTCGCCAAGTTCGGCGGCCGCTTCAAACAAGGCTTTTGGGAGGCATCCATCGCTCAGCGCGCCGACGGCTCCCTCTTCATGCTCGGCAGAACCTACGGCGGCTGGCTCTACCGCACGGAGTCGCGGGATGAGGGCCTCACCTGGACAAAGCCGGTTCCCTCATCGCTGATGTCCAGCGCCGCCCCTGGCCGTGTCGAGTCGATTCCCGGCACAAACGACCTTCTCGTCGTCTGGAACAGTTGCTGCCTGGATCCCGCCAACGGCCTCCTCGGCCAGCGCCTCGTCCTCAGCTCCGCGATCAGCACCGATGGCGGCGCAAGCTGGAAATGGAAACGCGACATCGAATCGGTCATGCCTGGAACCAGCGTCGAGTATCCTGCCATCACCATCCTCGATGGAACCGTTTTTCTGACCTACCGCGCCAGATCGTTGAACCCGGCCCGGCAGTCCATCATGCAGGAGTACCTCTCCATTCTGCCCGTCAACTGGTTCTATGCCGAACGCGACCAGCACCACCCCGGCCAGGCCCTGCGCCCCGGAGGCCATTAATGCCCCTTGCTATGTGCCATACCGCGGCCATGATGCTGCGCGGTTCTGTTGGTCCCGACACCTCTCATCTCGAACCCTATGAGGCCGGATGGGCCTCTCGCGCCATCGCGTTCGTCTGCGTTCACGAACCAGCGCCGGACGGCCTCCATTTGCAGGTGATCCTCGAATCTTCCCCCGATGGCCTTCGCTGGGCCCCGCTTCACGCGATGGAGGTGATCGACCAACCGGGCGCCCACAGGACCGAAATCCAGGGATTCGGCAATTGGCTCCGCGCCCGCCTGACTGCCGCCGAACCGTGCTGCGCGGACTTCTATTGGGTGCTCAAATGAGAGACCGGCTGCTCGACCGCTATCAACCACTGCCCCGCATCCTCTCCGTCGACGACTTCAACGAAGGATTCTGCGGTTGGCAAACGCTTTTCCCTGACTACGACGGCTGGGACGACTATCCTCAAAAACATCCCGACATCGACTCGCTCGCCCGCAGCGTCGAGCTCACGCACGCCGGCGGCCAGCGAGTGGATCGCAAGCTCCCCCTAGGCATCCGTGCCGTCCCGATGCTGAGCACAATGACGTCCTGGGACATCGGCTCACAGGGCGCATGGAACGGCAACTACGCCCTCAAGATCCCCACACTGCCGCGCGCCGGTGAGAAAGGAACCGCCGTCAAACGTCTCACCAGCCCATGGCGAGGCCGCGTCCGTTTTGAAACTTGGTTCTCTTACAAAGCCGAGCACCCGGACTTCCGTCTCGGCGATAGTGCAATCCGCTCCATCATGTTCTGCGGCGATGTCATGGATCTCGACACCCAGCACTCCCCCGGTTCTGCCCGGTGGTGGCCCTCAGTCCGGTACCGCAATGTCGAAAACGGCGAACTCACCGGCCGGTGGCAGATTCAGACGCATGGTTCCGGCGGAGTCTTCGACGGACCCTGGACCGACGTCCCCGATGGCGCCCAGAAACTCGCCTTCAACCGCTCGCCCACCAAATATCAGTGGCATTATCTCCGCCTCACCTACGACCTCCGATCCCACCGCTACATGGACTTCCATTGCTACGGCCGTGAGTTCAACGTCGCCGGACTCGGCCATGAGCCGAACCCGCCCCTCCCGGGCTATCGCGGCAGCACGGACCGGTGCGCCGGACTCATGGCATTCTGCCTTGGCGTCGAGGCGGAACAGGACCGCCGCTGCTTTCTCTTTCTCGATTCCTCTGTCGTCTCCGCCGACGAGGGCGTCGCTGAATGAGCTTCCTCGCCGGCCGCCAGCGCTGGTTGATCGTCGCTTTGCTGTTCTTCCTCTCGACGATCAACTACCTTGACCGGCAGTCGCTCTCCGTTCTCGCGCCCACGCTCCGCGAAACCCTCAACTTCACCGTTGAACAGTACTCCTACATCGTTTCCACTTTCCTGCTGGCGTACACCATCGGCTACCTGTTTTGCGGCCGCATCATCGACCGCTTCGGCCCAAAGGTAGCCATCGGGACGGCTCTGGCATTCTGGTCAATCGCCGCGTGTCTCCACTCGATGGCGCACTCCTGGCGCCACTTGGCCGCGTTCCGATTCCTGTTGGGGTTGGGCGAGAGCTTCAACGCACCCGGTGGAGCCAAGGTCATTCGCGAATGGGTTCCCAGCAGGGAGCGCGCACTCTCGATGGCGGTCTTCTCTACCGGAAACGTCGCCGGGGCCATCATCGCGCCGCCTTTAGTGAGCTTCCTCGCCATGAAGTTCGACTGGCGCATCGCCTTCCTCATTACCGGTGCTGTGGGTTTCGTGTGGCTCGCCGTCTGGTGGCGGACCTACCACCCGGTGGAGACGCATCCGAAGCTGATGGCGGAAGAGCGGAAGCTGATTCTTGAAGGGCGCGCAGCGGCATCCTCCCAGAAGCCGCCGGCCTTCTGGGCGATTGTTCGCCATCCGCTGACGATTTCGTTCATCCTCGCCCGCTTCCTGACCGACACTCTGGCCTACTTCTTCAGTTTTTGGATGCCCGAGTACCTCCGCCGCGGTCACGGCCTGACGTTGGCTGAGATCGGCATGCTCGCCTGGATCCCTTACCTCGCTGCCGACATCGGCGGAATCTCCGGCGGCGCGTCGTCCGACTGGCTTGTGCGCAGGGGATGGAATCCGGTGAACGCGCGGCGCCGCATTCTCCTCATCGCCGCGTGCCTCACACCAATGTGCCTGGCGGCTATGCACGTCGAATCGGCCTATGCCGCCCTCGCCTGCATCGGAATCGTGCTCGCCGCACAGTCGGCCTGGATGACCAACCTGCTCACCGCCATGACTGAGTCGATGCCGCCGCAGGTCGCCGGACAGGTCGTGGCTTGGTCGGGAATCGGCGGAAGCATCGGCGGCGCCCTGGCCAACCTCGCCACCGGATATGTCATTGCCAAACACGGCTACGGGCCCATCTTCACCTCACTCGCCTTCGTCCACCTCACGGCTCTGGCGATTCTCACCGCTGGATGGTTTTTCAACGCGAAATCAAATGCAGACCGCAACTCAAGGAGGCGCGTACATGAATAAGCAGAACTGGACCACTTTGGCTCTGGCATGCCTTGCCCTCGAGTTTCCGATCGCCGCCCAGCCCTCGGGATTCGCCGCCATCGCGCGGGAGATGGGCGGCGTCCGCGGACTCGCGATCGGTGGTGCGTCGCCTCGCCGGTACTACCCGTCCGAGGGAACCACGATCCGGCTAAGGGACGGCAGAATCCTGCACGCGTTCAACTGGCGCGAGCAACCTCAAACAGGGCAGTCCCGTCATCCTCACTTCGTTCGTACCGAGATCGCCGCGGTCTATTCGAGCGATGCCGGACGAACGTGGACCGCGCCCGTGGTTCTGCTGACTTCGGATACCAGGACCGCCTCTCATCCCTCGCTTGTCCGCCTTGCGAATGACGAACTCGGCATCACCTACAACAAGATCGCTTCCGCTGAACGCGCGGTGAAGGTATTCCGTTTCTCACGCGACGAAGGCAAGACTTGGTCTTCCGAGATCATGATCAGTCCCGGCGATGCCTACTGGACCAGCGCCCACGACCGCACGCTGGTCCTCTCCAGCGGCCGCACGGTCATTCCTCTCCACAACATTCAGAAGGCAAAGCCGGAGCACATGATCACTCAAGTGGCTTACTCCGATGACAACGGCCGCTCGTGGAAGATGAGTCCGCAGAAACTCGACGTCTCAGATGTCATCCCCTCCTTTCAGGCGCGGTTCAAGTTTGAAGGAGGCTTCTGGGAAAGCTCCATCGCCGAGCGCGCGGATGGCTCGCTTCTCATGCTCGGACGGACTTACGGCGGCTACCTGTATCAATGCGAGTCCGCGGACAAAGGCCTCACATGGTCTCAGCCCAAACCGTCCACCCTCACTTCCGCCGCCGCACCCGGCCAGGTGAGAAGGGTTCCCGGCTCATCGGATCTCCTCGTCGCCTGGAATAGCTGCTGCCTGGATGACCGCCAGTCGCTCCTCGGCAACCGGCTCACGCTTTCCACCGCCATCAGCACGGATGGCGGCAGGACGTGGAAGTGGCAGCGGGAGGTCGAATCAGTGGCTCCTCCGCCCGGCGCGACATTCACCGATGTTGCCTACCCCTCCATCTACTTCGATGGGGATAGCGCCTACATGACCTACTTCGTCCGTCGTGTGCCCGGCGAAGTGGAGGGCGAGCAGTATTTGAGCGTTCTACCGCTCTCCTGGCTCTACGCCGGCCGTGACTACGACCGCCGCGCGGAACTCCAACCCGCGAAGGATGACCATCATGACTGATCAGACCAACTTCATCGAATACCTCAAGGGCATCGACACCCCCACGCTTGTCAACGGGATCGAGTTGCTCAAGGTTCGCCCAAACCGTGAGGGCTTTACTCCACTACAACTGCGCTGCCTATTCCCCGAACTCGGCCGGATGTGCGGCTACGCAGTCACAGCGCAGGTAGAAACAATCACGCAGGGCGGCCCCTGCGAAATCGATCGTTTCCTGGATCTCTACCGGTTGGTGGAAGCCACGCCGAAGCCAGCCGTGATCGTCCTGCAGGAGATCGGCGGCCACGCCGATTACGCCGCCCACTGCGGTGAAGTTATGGGTACTTTCTTCACCCGCCTCGGGGCTATCGGATTGGTCAGCGACTGCGGTGTTCGTGACATCCCGGAGGTGCGCCGCCTTGGCTTTCACTACTTCGCTCGCGGTTCCGTCGCCAGCCATGGCAACTACCGCATCGTCCGCGCCGGTGTTCCAGTCCAGATCCTCGGCATGGAGGTGAGCCCGGGGGACATCCTCCATGGCGATGAAAATGGTCTGATCACCATCCCCTCCGGCTGCGAATCGACCCTGCCCGGTTGTATCGAGACCATCCGCGTCCGTGAGCGCAAGATCATGGAATTTGTCCGCGGCCACGACTTCTCGCTCGACGGATTCAAGGAGGCTGTGGTCGAGTAAATGAGTTCCATCCGAGCATGCCTGCCGGTTTTGCAGTGGGAGGAATTGCCTGATCTGCCATGCGCTATTGGGGGACAGTTCGTCGGTGTGGTAGACGGCATGCTCGTCGTCGCTGGAGGCAGCGTTTGGGACCGGCCGTCGTGGGACAGAGGAACGAAATCCTGGGTCGACACGATTTATGTCCTTGACCAAGGCTCAACGACCTGGAGGCTGGCTGGCAGGCTGCCCTACGCCCTCGCCTACGGATCTTCGGTGAACGTCGAGGATGGCCTGATTCTGTTCGGCGGGCAGACGTCATCGGATTTCGTAAGCGCGGTGGTCCGCCTCTCCCTGAGAGCGGGCAAGTCCGAGATCAGAGCGCTGGGCGACTTACCTGCGCCCATGGCGATGATGAACGCCGCCCTCGCCGGAGGCATCATCTACCTGGCGGGAGGACAGCCGTCATTCCGACCCTCGACAGCTCTCCGGACGTTCTTGTCCATCTCCCTTTATGACCTGTTGTCGGGCAAGCCGGCATGGAGGGATTTGCCTTGCTGGGATGGTCCGGGGCGCTTCTTCTCCCACATGGCGGCCTGCGGTGACGAAGTCTACCTTGCGGGCGGAGCTGATCTCGTGCCTGGTCCGGCTGGAAACCCGGTGAGGAAGTTCCTCAGGGATGCACATCACTACAGTCCGAAGTATGGCTGGGAGAAGCTGCCTGACATGCCGCGCGCAGCCCAGGCGGGTCTGGCGGCCTGTCATGACGGGAGGTTCTATGTTTTCGGCGGCAGTGATGGAACGCTCTCGGAAGAACTGCGGGACCAGCACCCGGGCTTCCGGCGCGACGTTCTCGAATATGAACCGCAAGCTCGCTGCTGGCGCGAAGCCGGACGCTTGCCAGCGTCCCTGGTCACGACCGGCAGCGCTCTTTGGAATGGCACGCACGTGATAGCCGGCGGAGAGGATCGGCCTGGATACCGGTCGGCCAAAGTCGTCGCTGCACGGATTGAAGTCAGTAGGAAGTGACCACAAGGACCGAAATCTCCGGCGAACCCTGTCTCGACTACCTCAAGATCGTGGAAGCGCGAACGTCCGCTACCACCATTGAATTGCCTGGCGTCCTTACCAACCGCGAGCTGCATGCGATCTTCAATCCGCCGTCTGATTCCTGAATTGGGCCGGATGTTCGACTCAACGGTTCCAGGGCTCGTGTGTTCCCAGTTCGGCCCCATGAGCGAGGAAGAACTCACGCAGGGGCTGGATCAGGCATTCAATGCGTGGCTGTTCACGGGCAGGCATGCTATTGAAAAGGGCACCTCCACCGGCGGCCGCGACTGGGGTTTCAGGCTGCGCGCCGCTCGTAGCGGTGGTGCCGTCCGCCACCCGGCGGACGGCATCATGGGGCCCCTATGCGGGCCTTGAGGAGGTCACTAAGTCAGATCATCTTTCGTCAACGAGAGCTCAGTCCGCGAATCGTTATTGTGGGCCCTGCGAGCACAACCCTGCGGTTTGGATTTGCCATTTACATCAAGTGGTTTGCCGATTCTCTCGGTCTCCCAGAACACCCTTTGTTTGAGTTGGGAAGGCAGTTCCGGGCGAATGACGCGCTACCCTTCCACAATCCCGCTGTCGACCATCAGGGCGAAGGTAGTGGAAGGGTTGCCATCGTGAGCTGTTCCAGCTGTGCTACCCCCCGCGCTTCGTTCACCCTCTTCGAAAGCGTGACGACCTAACGCCGGACCGGCGCATAGGGTTCGAAGGGCAGTTCGAAGAACGTCCGTTCTAAGCACTCCGTTGGACGCCTGGTGGCGGGGTCGAGGAGGAACCCCTTCAGGTCCCGATAGTTCTCCCGCTCGAAATTCAGATGGTGTCCCCACAAAAGTCCTCACAGTGGACAGCGTGAACTAGATCTCCAGGGAACTCGTAACGGACTTGGAGAATCGGGGCTTCGATTGTGAGTCGCGGCGTTGCCACTCGCGCGTTCGACAAGAGTCAGGGCGGCGTCCCTGACTTCGAATCGCGAGGGACCAAGGGGAGCTATGCACCAGCGCGCGGCCAGTATCTCGCGGCCCGCATCAGCGTTGCCGCCATGATGGCAGTAGTATAAGTATGCGACTGTAATATGCCGATGACGACCCATGGGTAAGCCGTTGCGGCAGTGATTTCATTTGCCACTTTCAAATGAGGGCATAACATGAACACTCAACCCGAAAATCAGAACAAAAAGGCGCTAAACGGGGATGTCTCACGCCGCATTCCGAGACGGGTGTGGCTCGCTGCTGGCCTTGGCTTGGTTGGGGCGATATTGACTGCCGCCGTCGCGATAGTGAATGGGAGTCTCGGCGGTGCTGCTCAGCTGATGTGGTCCGTGGCTGCACCCTGCATCAGCATTGCGACGATGATTGCAGTCGTTTGCCATGCGATTGTGAAATACCGCTGACCGTTAAGCCGACCAAGGGCTCTGCGCAGGGAGATGACGCAGCCGGAGCGGAACGTCGGGGCGGTCAAACAGCGACTGAAAGCACTTCAGGATCGAGGCGTAGGCCGTCTGCGACAGAAGACCCAGCAGCTTCCGGTCACGTTCGACCAGGCCGCGCAAGGCCTCGCGGGTTGCGGCTGAATCCTGAATCACGCGCACCGGAAGTTGGCCCTCGCTCTCGTACCTCCAGCTCAACTTCCGGTTAAGCCGACGATCCTGGGATCGGGCACCGATGCTCACATGGCACAGCTTCCGCTGCCCGTCGCGGCCGAACTTGCACTATGCTGTTCTTTTATGAATACAACAGTCTGGGCTCTGCCGCTTTCATTCGGCGTATTCGTCGGAATCACCGTTCTCCTGGATGTTGGCTATCGCCTGGGTCGCCGCCATTCCGAGAGCCTGGCCCATGAGGGCATCGGAGCCATTGAGGCAGCCGTGTTCGGACTGCTCGGTCTCCTCCTGGCCTTCAGCTTTGCCGGAGGGACGTCCCGACTCGATCAGCGGCGCCAACTGATTGTTGAAGAGGCGAATGCGATCGGAACCGCTTATCTTCGTCTGGACCTGCTCGCTGCTGCCGACCAAGCCGAAATGCGCCGTTTGTTTCGGGAGTACCTGGATTCACGGCTTCGAGTTTACCAGAAGCTCCCGGACTTGCCGGCCGCCGAGCAGGAGATGGAGCACGCTGCCGGGATCCAACAGAAGATATGGTCCGGGGCAGTAGCTGCTAGGTCTATGACCGCTTAAAAGGTTTGGGTTTGTAGTCAAACTTTCGACGTGCCGTCTTGCGGTCGAACTTCCAGTCGATTTTGACCCGATCCCGGTTCACCCGCCGGTTCCAGGCTTTCGCTTCTTGACGTAGAGTCTTCAGGTCAGGGATGCGTCGGTGTCCCAGGCATTGTCGCGAAAAGATCCCGATCTCGATTTCCGCTTGGTTCAGCCAACTGCCGTGAGTGGGCGTGTAATGGACAGTGAACCGATCCCAGACTTCGGCGGCCATGTCCGCGCCAAAGGCATCCGCCAATGCTTTGCGGCGATGGATGTTGAGGTTGTCCAGTACGAGATGGATCGTCTCCGCCTCCGGATATGCCATCGCCAAGGTGACCGCGACCTGAGCAAACTCGAAGCCCGAGCGATCCGGCGTCGCGAAGGTGAAATGGCGGCCTGCCTTCGGCTCTACTGCACAGAAAACATTGGCGGTCCCGCAACGCTTGTATTCATTGTCTCGGCGCGCTTCTCGTCCCGGTACTGCCGGCGAGGCGGGCCGCACATCGGCGTGCAGCGTGACTGGCTTCTCATCGATACAGACGACCGGTTGTTGCGGGTCCAAAGGCCGCTCATATACTTCCAGGACGTCTTCCATCCTGGCGATGTACTCGTCATCCAGGTCGGCGACCACCCACATTTTTTTCCCGCCACGGTTTGAGATCGTGGCTTATAAGGAGAACTCGGACCGTCTCTCTTCCCACGCGAGGGACCAATTTGCGTTTGACGGCCTCTTCCGCCACCAGACGCACGGTCCAGCGGGCGCGGCCTTCTGGCGGGCTACTGCAAACCATTGCAATCAAACGTTGTTTCTGGCTGGCATCGAGTACTTCGGCGGCGCCCGGCCGCTGGCGTTCGTACAGTGCCCCTTCCAACCCGCTTTGCTGGTAACGGCGGCCAATGTTGCGGATGGCCTGGGCACTGAGTGGAACTCCGGTGGCGATTTGCGGTGCACTGGCGCCTTTCGCCAACTGCAATAGAGCCAAGGCGCGCAGCACAACCCGAACCTGCTGGACGCCGCCGCCCAATAACTGTGCGAGTTGTCTTTGGTCCTTCGGCGCGATGTCGATGCTCAGAGGTGGACGACCCATACCCCGAGTATGCGCCAAAACAATTCTACATAAAAATGGTTTTTCTACACTTTTCAGGCGGTCGAAGACCTAGCCGAACCGACAATACATCGGCCCTAGCAATAGTCCTCTTGCCGGCTCTTAATCAGATGATTGACATTACCACTTCGCGCTCCGTCGCCCTGCGCACTCACCTGCCTTCGCTGATCCTTAACCTGCTGATCGCTGTCGCCCTCCTTAGCGCATTCCTGGCCGGTTATGCCATGGCGAAGCGCAGGAGCCGCAGTTGGCTCCACATCCTTGTCTACGCGCTGTCCATCACTTTCACGATTTATACCGTAATCGATCTTGACTATCCTCGCTCCGGCTTGATTCGGCTTGAAGCGGCCGACAGCGCTCTCGCGAAGCTTCGGGATTCTATCCGGTAGGTGACCTCATCAGAGCATGCAACGCCTCATCGGCTCCACTGGGTAGACCGCCATCTGGACACCGGGTGTCAGCCGGCGATCTCAGTTCAACGCTCGATCACGCGCCGACCGACGATTCGCCGGAGTTCTTACTCCCGGAATACGGCGCATCCTTTCACTATGCGTCCCCGCAGATCGGACCAAGACCACCTTTCCAGCGTATTGCACAGACCGCTCGTCCAGAATGTATTCGACAGAATGTATTCGACAGCATCAGGAGGTTGGCCGGATTTGGGAAGACTGCGGGCGTTACCAGGCGCTATTGCGGTCCCGAGGGTCTGGATCAAGGGAACTTGCAGTGTCTCTGACGGCTGGGCCGCCGAACTCGTTTGGGAGCGGCAGGATGAAGTAGACTGCTTAGACGGAAGCCGCTCGGTTTAGCATGGATGGTGTCCAGGACGCGAAAAGGAAATCCTGGCTCGAACGAGTCGGCCGCACGCCATGGCTCTCTGGCCACCTCGATCGCGGCCCGAAAACGACACCCCGGGACCGGGGGAGGGAGCATAGCCGCATGAAGCCTTGCGCGTGGTACTGCGGGTTGATCGCCGCCTCAGTCTGTACTTTACTTGCCGAGACTCCCGCCGCACGGCCGGCAGAGAAGTTGCAGCTCCGTTTCGGCCTCGCCAAATTTGCTGACTACAATCCGCTCGCGGACATCGACAAGATCGGGGCCTGGGGCTTCGACTACATCGAGCCCGCGGTCACGCAGACCATGGAGTTGAGCGACGCCGAATTCGAGGCCGCGCTGGCCAAGGCCCGTGCCTCGAAGATCCGTGTGGAGGCGATGAACATGTTCCTGCCCGGCGCCTTGAAGGTCACCGGACCGTCGGTGGACCGGGAGAAGGTCCGTGCTTACGTCGAGAAGGCGCTCGCACGCGCCGAGGCGCTCGGGGCGAAGGTTGTCGATTTCGGGAGCGGCGCCGCGAGATCGGTCCCGGCCGGCTTTCCGCGCGAGCAGGCTTGGCGGCAACTGCAGGAGTTCCTGCGCGACTGCGGCAGCCACATCGTGAGCCGCAAGTACGGCATGGTCATCGGCATCGAACCCATGCAGAAGGCCGAGTCCAACATCGTGAACTCCATAGAAGAAGCCTGGAAGCTCGCGAGAGACACAAACCATCCGAAGGTACGGATCATGGCCGACTTCTATCATCTTGCGGTCGAGAACGAAGACGCAGCCGCAATTCTCGAGGCAGGACCGTACATCGTCCACACCCACATCTCCAATCCCGGCCGCGGCCGGGTGTTCCCGAGAGACGAAGCCGAGGATTCGCGCTACGCCGTTTTCTTCGGAAACCTGAAGCGGATTGGCTACAGCGGGAGAATGAGTGTCGAGGCAAACACAAACGATCTCCAGTCCGACGCGAAGGCGGGCCTCGAGTTCATGAAGCGCATGTACGCAAAGTACCAGTGATCCCCCGGGCCAGCGCGGTGCACGCTCACGCTGGAGAACTCGATGTTCTGGAGCACTTCCAGGCGCTCCTCTTCGACGCAGCTCATTTCAGCCGCGTCCCCCGCTTGGACGTACCCGGCTGGACCGTCGCGCTGCCGATTCTGGCGATCCCACCGACGATGACGCTGGCGGTGCGAAGGCAGGCGCCCCACCAGAAACGGGAAGTTCCGCCCGGATCGCGGCGCATCCGGACCATGGGCAACCGCGCGGTGACTGGACACGCCGAACCGCCGAACTGGTTCGTCTCCCTGCTTCTCGGAGCGCTGGCGGCCCTGCCGGTAGCAGCGTGAGCTCAACAGCATCGCCGTTCGCAGTGGGCCGCCCACGACGAGTTCCGCCTGGCGGTCGAGCCGGCGTCTGGTGGATGTGATCGACGCGGGCGTGTTGCCGCGTTCGTTAACTATATACGCCGCGCGGGTTCGGCACGTCCTACCTGGGTTCTGACAACCTGGCGGAGCCGTTAACCAACTCAGCGAATCGGCCCGGAGACGGGGAGAAACGGCCTCCGGTGACCGCGACGGGCGCGCGCACCTGGCGCACCAAGCCGAACGCGGAGACAAACGGAAAGAGGGAGAACGCGCGAAACGTCGGCCAGTTGGGGACTTGCAGAAGCGGCTGTGCCGTCAACAAACTGCGGGGAAAACGTTGCAGGGAAAAGAATTGGCTCCGCGAGACGGACGCATTTCCGGAACCCTCGTGGAGAATCTCCGAAGTTGCGCTTGGCGCCCCGAGTGGAGCCGGCCTCGAAACGGCGAATCAACAATGCTGAAGAACTTCTAAGAAACCAAACGGTTTGCAGTTCTTCTGCCTCTGAAGCTGGCTCTTAACCAAGCCCCGGCCCCGGGGCGCTGGCCGCCGTTCAGACGGAGGCGCTGTCCGCTCCGTTGCTCTCGAAGCACCCGGTCTTCTTCCCGAAGATCGTTGCTGGCATCCCGCTACTGCTGGCCCCAGGCTCCGGCCCTGCCAATGAGCGGAATCGGAACGGATCGAAGCTCCGGCGCCTGGGCGCAGGATGGAAGCGAAGACCGCCGTCACGGGCGCGGCGGGCCGGGCGAGAGGAAGCAGAGCGAGGCTTTGGCCACCCTGCTCTACGGCCACAGAGTCGCCGGAACCACGGCCAGACCAAGTGCCGGATATGGGCCAGGTTGTGGCGGTCCCTCGGGTCGGCGGCCTGCACCACCGTTACGAACGCCGGACGGCGTGAGACAAGCGCCGGCGCATTCCTCCCATGGGATCGGTGGGTCGTCAGGGCTGTTGCCCACCCCGCGAACCCGCCGCCCGCCGTGACCGAGTGCGTTCGGCGATCGGCTGCGCCTCGGAAGCCATCGGCTCCCCACCAGTTCCACCGGAGTCCCGGCAGTCCCTCACTTCCTCACGGATCGTTCCTAGCCGCTGGCTCGCTCAGCTGGGATTTACGGTAGGCACAGGCTTGCCGCCACTGCTGATTTCGGCGCTCGCGGCCTCGGCAGGCGGCCGGAATGACGGCCGGAGGCGGCACCCAAGCCCCGGCGCGCCGAAAGCCGCGAAAACCGCGCTGGGGGTTTCGCGGGGGGGGGGGTGGGGTGTATTCTGAACTCGTCCGGTAGTCCAAAATGATTGAATAACGGCGTCGGCTCCAGTCGGCCGGGTAGACTTGGCAGTAACGATCTGACCAAGACTCGGACGAAAGGAGCCGAGCATGTTGATTATAGGCTGTGATTTGCATACGCGCTTCCAGCGGATCGCCATGCTGGATACACAGACCGGCGAGCTGGTGGAGCGCCGGTTGGAACATGAGAACGGAGAAGCCCGCGCCTTCTACGCCGGCCTTCCAGAGCCGGCGCGAGTAGGAATGGAAGCCACCGGCTACAGTCAATGGTTTGAAACCATGCTGGCGGAGCAAGGGCATGAGCTGTGGGTGGGAGACGCGGCGGAGATCCGGGCGGCGGTGGTGCGCAAGCAGAAGACGGACTCCCGCGATGCGTACCATCTGCTGGACTTGTTGCTGAAGGACAAGTTTCCACGCATCTGGACTGCGTCACCCAGGGAGCGCGATGTGCGGCAATTGCTCCGGCATCGGCATAAGCTGGTTGGCTGGCGCACGTCGGTGCGGAACCAGTTGCACGCTCTGGCGATGGGTGAGGGGATCTGCCGAAAAGGAAAGCTGTGGACGGCGGCGGGCCGCCAGGAACTGGAAGGCCTCGCCCTGGGTCCGTGGGCCAGCCGTCGGAGGCAGGAACTACTGCAGATGCTGGACTGGCTGGCGGCCCCCATCCGCGCTTTGGACGAGGCAGTGATTCAGGAAGCCGAGCGCCGCCCCGCCGCCCGGCGCCTCATGCAACAGCGCGGCGTGGGTCCGGTGACGGCCCTGGCGTTTGTGGCGACGATCGGGCCCGTGGAGCGCTTTCGCAACAGCAAGCAGGTGGTCAGTTACCTGGGGTTGAATCCCCGGGAGTCGAGTAGCGGAGGCAAACAACGGCTGGGACGGATCAGCAAGCAAGGCAATTCGATGCTGCGCTTCTTGCTGGTGGAAGCCGCGCAGACCGCTGCGCGGGAGGATCCGGAACTGCGGCGGGACTACCTGAGATTGAAGTTCCGTCGTAGCAGTGCGGTAGCCAAAGTGGCCATCGCGCGAAAGTTGGTGGTGCGGCTGTACTGGAAGCTGCGGCACGCCGGGCAGCCAGGCGCCGCCGGCTCGTATGCAGGGTAGCCCGGGGATTTCCGTGGTGGACCGAAGTCCATCGACAAAATGGTGGAGCACCCTGCCTCCCCTGGCAACGGAGAGGGGAGTTCGAACAACGAATCATGGTCTGTGGTGGAAGATCGGATAGATGGCTGGTAGAAGCTGATGGTACCGTGGGATTCGAGGGTACGAGTCTTGGTCAGAGGCGGCCAAAGAATCCTGATATGGACGAAGCCGCGCTTTGCGCAGGCTTCATCCCCGTCCCAGTATGGGGAGCCGTCCGCAGCGTCAAGGGTCTGCGATGAACGGTCCGACAGAAGACGTCGGACCGCCCTTGACTCTGCTCCCGGCTCCAAAAAGTCGAGGTGTCGCTTGACAAGGCCGACGCCGTTATAGATGGAAATCTCGGACAAGAGTTGTTCCGTCGCATGTCACAGCTGTCCAAATCAGCCGCGAACCGGGCATGTTGGGCAGGTTAAGTCGCTGATTTTATTGAGGCGGCAGTATGGCGTGAAAAGCAGGTTCTCGTCGGCTTTCAGATGCTGTCCAAATTGGCGCCGGCGGGACTCGGGACCCTCCCCGGGCCGCGGGGCACGCCGAAGGCTCGTGCTACGGGCCTCCGGAGCGGTCTGGGGGTCGGCGGCGGCCTCAGAGGTGCCGCCACGTGCTGTCCAAACTGGCCCGGCTGAGAAGCTAATTTGGACAAGCGTGGTTGCATGTGAGTGCTCTGCTGGGTCGGATGGCCCGATGTCTGGAGGTTCTTTGACATGAATGACATTCGAAGGATTGTCTTTTCTGTCCGCATGTTCTCCATGGCGTTACGCGCGCATGCTGCTCAGACGCAGACACAGAGCCGGGGAGCGGTAATCGTTTCGCTTCTGGCCGCGGTGGCGGCGTATTCCGCGCAAGTCGCGCCCCAGCCGCCGAAGGTGGTGGCGGTCGTGGGGGCGAAGGTCGAGGTCATCTGGCAAAGCCAGAGAACCACGATGGGCGTGGGGGAGCGCACCGGCCCTTGGACTGTCATGGCTGTTTTCAGGACCGAGAATGGGACCCCGACCGCCGTGTTCGAAGACTTTAGTGACCGAGCCGGCAGCCTTATCTACGCTGGCACGGACGGGGTGCGGGCCAGTCTGCCGAAGTCGCTCGAGCCCACTTACGCCGCGCCGACGAGCCTGTACCGCGGCCACACGCTCGAAGAGGTCCTCCAGAGCGAGCACGATCTCCTGGGAAGGGAACTTCTGGAGCAGGGAGGCGATCCCGAGTACTCCGAGGTGGCCGGGTGTTTTCCGCCGATCACCACCATGCGGACCCAAACCTTCACATTCGTGGGCACGCGCCAAAACCGTGACAAGGTGGGATTCGCCTACGGAGGGCGCACGGCTAACTTTGACCCTGCCGTGTACGCACCCCAGATTCGCGCTGTCCGGCAGCAACGCAAAGTGTGGGACGGTTTGGTGGGCGGCTGGCTGCCCGTGGTGCGGTTCGTCTACCCGGACGAGGACGGCAACTGGTCAGAGATGATTGCCTTCGCGCCGCCGCGACTGGAGAATGAGTGGATTCAGCCGGTCTGGTATCGCGTTTGCCGGGTCGAGAATGGCGAGTTGAAATGGGTGCGCTATTTCGATTCGTACCACCCGTTCCCGCCGCGAACCGAAGCGGCACCGGGGCCTTTTTATGCGGACCTGGAAGCAACGCGCGCGTACTGGAGACGCATGCTGGCGCCCGCCATGGAGATCGAGATTCCGGACCAGCGGCTCGCGGACATGGCGCGTCATTCCCTGGCGCGAGCCATCATCACGCGCGTCGGCGCCGAACCGAAGTACGGTGTTTCCGACAAGGCGTATGCGGGCTACGAGCACGACGGTTTTCCGGACACCCTCAACGCGGACACCACGGCCATGCTGGAGTGGGGGCTCTTCGGGCTGGCCCGGGACTACATCGATAACTACTTCAGCAAGTTCGTCCGGGACGACGGATCGATCCTCTATCGCGGGCCGGAAACCGGCCAGTATGGGCGAATGCTGACGGTGGTCGCCGCATACGGGGATTACAGCGGGGATACCGATCTGCTGCTGCGGCTCCGGCGGCGCATTGACGCGGTGGCGAAGTTGCTGCTGGAAATGCGGAAGAAAGCACTGGACCTGCCGCGGGAGAGCCCGGCCTTCGGCATGATCGCGGGATGGAGCGAGGCGGATTCCTGTCTCGATCCCGACCCGTTGCGCTACATGCAACCGTATTTCGGAAACAGCACGGAGGCGGCGCGCGGTTTCCGGGACCTGGGTCGAGTGTGGGAAAGGATCGGCAAAGCGAAGTCGGATGCTTCGTTGGAAGAGTGGGGCCGAACGCTCCAAAAAGAGGCGGCGGCGCTGCGCGGTGATCTGCGAACCGCGATCGAGCGATCCATTCTTCGAGGAGTGCAGCCGCCGTTTCTGCCGGGGATTGCGGGGGTGCGGGAGGCTTTCCCCGAGGCGCTGAAGCGCGACCCGCTGGACCCGCAGTCTCGCTCGTACAGGACCTACATGGAGATGCTGTTTTCCGGCAATCTCAGCCGCGAGCAGGTCGAGATGGTGGTGAACTACCGCGCGGCGCACCGGGACATCATTCTGGGTGTGCCGGCAGCGTACGGCTACGGCAGGAACGAAATGGCCGGGTTCCTCACGTACGGGCACGCCTACGGCCTGCTCCAGCACGATTTCATCCCATCGTACCTGCTGACGCTTTACAGCATCATGGCACACCAGTACACGCGCGGCGGGTGGGTCGCGCCGGAGACGCGCAACATCGGTCTGGAGCGGCCGGCGGCACCGTACTGCACTCCGGCGCAATTGGTGGTTCCGATGATGGCGCGTTGGATGCTGGTGTTTGAGGACTGCGAGTCGGACGTAGTCTGGCTGGCGAAGGGAACGCCCCGAGAATGGCTGGAGCACGGGAAAACCATCTCGGCGAGTGGCGCACCGACGCGGTTCGGACCTGTCAGTTTCAAGCTGGTCTCGAGGCTGCGCGACAATCGAATCGACGCCGATCTCACGCTACCGGAGACCTTCACTGCTACTGTAAAGCTCCGCTGCCGCGTGCCGGGAGGGAAACGGATCCGCGCGGTGACGCTGAATGGCAGGCCCCTGCGGCAGTTCGATGCTGTCGAAGAAACCATTACTCTGCCGGCGAACTCATCTGGACGGCAGCTCATCACAATTCACTTGAGATGAGATGGAGTCCATCGTCATCAACACGAACTATGACGTCCATCGGACGCTGGTCTGCGTCAAGCGCCTGCTCGGGTTGAGAGTACCAGGCGTTGCCATCCTGACCTCCCAGATCGATCCCTGTGTGATGGAGATGCTCGTCCAGGAGAAGGTTGGCTCGGTGTACCTCGATCTGGGCCGGGTGGACCGGTTCGTCAGCAACATCGTGCTGGACTACGAGAACGGCATCGGCCAGGCGATGGAACACCTGAGGGCGCTGGGGCACCGCGAAGTCGGCTTCATCGGCGGACCGCTGCACCTGCATTCCGCCGACCGGCGCCGGCGTGCGTTTCTCGACTGCGCCGGCGCGGGCAGGCCCATTGTCGCTCGAACGGTCGAATCGGACCTGACCGTAAAAGGCGGGTACTTCGCCTGCTCCCGGCTCCTGTCCACCGGTCCACTCTCGGCCATCGTCGCGGCCAACGACCTGATGGCCATCGGCGCCATGCACTGCGCGTACGACAAGGGCATCGCGGTTCCGGCCGAGTTGTCGATTGTCGGCTTTGACAACATCACGTTCTCCGAGTACGTGCAGCCCGCCCTTACGACCGTGGCGGTCCCCAGATCCAAGATCGGCACCGCGGCCTTCCAGGCACTGTGGGATATGCTGGCCGACGACAGCCGGCCCGGCAACGAGTACCGCGTGGAAACCAGCCTGGTGGTGCGCCAATCGACCGCTCCCGCCCGTACGGGGTGGTCGCAGTCATGAGGACCTTCGTGCAGCGTCCGGGCCGCAGGGATGCCACATTCCGTGGCCCGAGGTCTTATCCGACCGGAGACTTCATCCATGAGCAGATCTGCCATCGCAATCCGATTCACAGTGAGCCTGGCGATGCTCATCGCCGGGTCCGCCACGCCGGCGCAGAGTGAACCGCTCGTATTGATGACGGCTGCGCTGAAGCGCTATGTCGACCGTTTCAACCGGCACGACGTCGAATCGATGATCAACCACATTCCCAACCAGGCTGCTTTCGATTTCCTGAAAGACAATATCCCGTTGCTGGACTGTCCGGACGAGGACATCGAGCGGACGTACTACTTCCGCTGGTGGACGTATCGCAAGCATCTGAAGGAAACGCCCGACGGCTTCGTCGTTCTCGAGTTCCTGCCGCCGGTTTCGTGGGCGGGCAAACACAACACGATTTCCTGCCCCGCCGGGCACCACTTCTACGAGGGGCGCTGGCTGCGCGAAAGGCGCTATCTGGATGACTACAGCGTGTTCTGGATCCGCAAGGGAGGCGAGCCGAGGCGCTACAGCTTCTGGGCGGCCGACTCGATTTACAGCCGCTTCCTGGTTACCGGCGACCGGCGGCTAACTACCGAGCTGCTCCCCGATTTAGTGGCGAATTTCGAGGCTTGGGAAAACGGCTGGGCCGTGGACCCGAAACAAAAGGACGCCGGAGCCGCCAGGCTGGGGCCGAATGGCCTGTTCTGGCAGATCGACGACCGCGACGGGATGGAGATCTCGATCGGCGGCAGCGGGTATCGCGCAACGATCAACAGCTACATGTATGGGGATGCGGTCGCTATCGCCCGGATCGCCGAGATCGCGGCCCGCAGCGATATCGCCACCAGGTTCCGGCGCCGGGCGGCCGAGATCAAGACTGCCGTAGAGGAGAAGCTCTGGGACGAACAGGCGCAGTTCTTCAAAGTGCTGCCGCAGGATCCCGGCGCAAAGCTCGCCGACGTTCGGGAGCTCCACGGCTATACCCCGTGGTACTTCAGCCTTCCCTCATCCCGCTACTCCGTAGCATGGAAGCAGCTCATAGACCGTGACGGGTTCTATGCCCCCTACGGTCCGACCACGGCCGAGCGGCGGCATCCCCGCTTCATGTTCGAGCACAAGCACGAGTGCCTGTGGAACGGTCCAAGTTGGCCTTTCGCCACTTCGGCAACCCTGACCGCGATGGCCAACCTCTTGAACAACTACTCGCAGGAGTTCGTTTCCAGGCGAGACTACCTGGAGCTGCTCCGTATCTTCGCGCGGTCCCACCGAATGAAACTGCCGGATGGCACTATCGTGCCGTGGATCGACGAGAACCTGCACCCCGACACGGGCGAGTGGATCGCCAGGACGATCCTGCACGCGCGCGACCGGCGCGATAAGGATCGCGGGAAGGATTACAACCACTCCAGTTTCTGCGATCTCGTGATCAGCGGCCTGATCGGGCTGCGGCCCCGCGCCGACAACGTCGTCGAAGTACGCCCGCTCGTTCCGGACGGGGCCTGGGATTACTTCGCGCTTGATAACGTCCGCTACAGAGACAGGACGCTGACGATCCTCTACGACAGAACCGGCAGGCGATACGGCCGCGGCCGGGGGCTGCGGGTCTACGCCGACGGGCAGCAGATCGCGGCCAGCGAGAAACTTCAACGGGTCACCGGCTCGTTGAAATAGCCCGGCGGCGGCCGGCTCTTAAGGCTGGCCTGCGGCGCCGGCGGGTGTGAACGAACATGGAAGCGCTTATCGGATAGGGAGATCCCAGATGCGACAGATTTGTATTCCAGCCCTCATCGTTGTTGGGGCTTTCGCGGCCTACGCCGCCGAGCGGCCGCCATCCGTGATCCTCAACCTGGAGAAATCACCGCACGCCAAGCTGCGGAACGTGCCGGTCTCAGCCGTCAAGATCAGCGAGGGTCTCTGGGCTGAGCGCCGGAAGATCAACGTGGAGAAGAGCATTCCCACGCTGCTGGAACTGCTCGAACAGAACGGCATTGTGGACAACTTCCGTCGCCTGTCCGGGCGCAAAGACGTGCCGCGGCGCGGGCCCCTCTACACCGACTCGGACCTCTACAAATGGATGGAGGCGGTCGCTTTCGTGCTGCAGAGCGAGGACCGGCCCGATCTGCGCGCCAACTTCGACCGCCTCACCGATGAAATCCTGGCCGCGCAGGAGCCCTCGGGTTATTTGAACACCTGGTACGTGGAGGACCGCAAAGCGCTCCGCTGGAAGGAGCAGGAACGCGGCCACGAGCTGTACTGCCTGGGCCACATGCTGCAGGCTGCGATCGCCTATTACCGCGCCACCGGCAACCGCAAACTGCTTGACGGTGGCATCAAGTTCGTGGACTACCTGCTGCGGGACTTCGGGCCGGACAAGCAGCCGCTGCTGGCCGGCCATCCGGAGATCGAACTGGCACTGGTTGAGCTGTACCGCGTGACCGGAAACCGGCAGCACCTCGACCTAGCTGGTTACATCCTGCGCGGAGACGGCGAGCGCCTGAAGCTCCGGCCCCAGCAGCTCGTGTACATGTTCAGCGGCAAGCCTTTCACACAGCGGACGATCATGGAGGGCCACGCGGTTCGGGCCGCATATGCCACCTCCGGCGCGACGGACTACTACATTGAGACCGGCGACGCGGAATACCGCAGGACGCTAAACCGCCTGTGGAACGACATGGTCACGAGCAAGATGTACATCACCGGCGGCATCGGCTCGCGCGCGGCGGGGGAGGCCTTCGGCGATCCCTACGAGCTGCCCAACGCCAGGGCGTACACGGAGAGCTGCGCCGCCATCGCCAACCTGATGTGGAACTGGCGCATGCTGGCCGCCGCGGGCGAGGCCAAGTACGCCGACGTTATCGAGCTCGCGCTGCACAACTCCATCAACTCCGGAATGTCCCTCGAAGGCACCCTGTACTGCTACCGCAACCCGCTGGAACTGACGGCCGAGGCGGCCAAAGGGATCCGGAATCCCTGGTACAGCACGACGTGCTGCCCGCCCAACCTGGAGCGCACGTTCGCCTCGCTGCCGGGCCTGTACTACAGCACCAGCCGGGACGGGCTCTACGTCCATCTTTACGGTCCGAACGAGATGAACTGGAAGCTGGAGGACGGGACGCCGCTGAAGGTGAAGCAGGATACGCGTTATCCCTGGGATGGGACCGTGGACCTGACGGTGAATCCCGCGGCCGCGAAGGAGTTCACGATTCACGTCCGTATCCCTGAATGGGCCGAAGCAGCGGAGGTGCAGGTGGGCGGCAGACGCATCGCCGGGCCGGTGAAAGCGGGCGAGTATATCCCCATCAAGCGGCGCTGGGCGCCCGGGGACACGGTCCGCATTGCCCTGGATATGAAGCCGCGTGCGATCAAGTCGCACCCGCGCGTCGTGGATAACCAGGGCAGGGTGGCGATCATGCGCGGCCCGATCGTCTACGCGCTGGAGCAACACGACCAGCCCGCGGGCGTCGACGTGTTCGACACCTTTTTTAAGCTTTCGGCCGATCCGGCCAAGGACTTCACCGCCGAGTTCCGGAAGGACCTGCTCGGCGGAGTGGTGGTCCTGCGCCATCGCGGGCTCAGCGCCACGAGACCCGCCTCGGGACTGTCGCTTTACGAACCGGTGCAGAGCTTCGACTACAAGGGCGGCAAGCCGGCGGACCTGGTGCTGATTCCCTATTACACCTTCCTGAACCGGGGCCCGGCGGCGATGCAGGTCTGGACGCTGTACCAGAAGTAGACGCTCTCGCCGAAAGGGGGCGCGGCGGCCGACCTCCGCGCCCTTTCTCCCGGACGCCCGGAGCTTATGACGTCACGCTGGAGGCACACCTTGCGTCGTGGGAAGAACAGTTTCAACGGAGGGCAGATAGGCCGGCGGGCATTTCTGTCGCTCGCCGCGGTACCCCTCGCCGGTGCCACGCGCGGCATTCCGGAGGATCTCAAGACTCCCTACAAAATCGGGCGGCTCGTCGTAGCGCCGTCGGAAGCTGCCGGTGATTTCGACAGCCAGGGCGCGGATTGTCCATTTGTATACCACCACGGTGGCCGGTTCTGGATGACTTACGTCGGCTTCGACGGCATCGGCTATCAGACCGGCCTTGCGTCATCGCACGATCTGGCGAGCTGGAAACGCGAGGGGCTCATCATACGGCGGGACCGGGAAACGCCGCTGATCCGCTACAGCATTGCCCTGACGTGGATCCTCCGCGAGAACGACGTCTTCGCGCCCGGCCGGTTGCGGCGCGTGCGCGGGCGATTTCTGGGCGTCTATCATGCCTACCCCAAGCCTGGCTATGAGCAGGGCCCTGCGGTGATCGGGTTGTGCTGGAGTTCGGACCTGAGGAAGTGGGAGATCGAGCCTCCCTGCCTTCGCGCTGAAGACGGAGCCGATTGGGAGCGCGGCGGGCTCTATAAAGCCTGCATCGTGGAGCAGGGCGGCCGTTATTTCCTCGTTTACAATGCGAAAGACGAAGGGCGCCGCTGGAAGGAACACACCGGCGTGGCGGTCTCGCGCGACCTTCGAACCTGGACCCGCCTGCCAGCCAACCCATACTGCCGGCCGGCGCGCCCGGCTCACCAGACGAGATCTTTGCCAGCGACCCCTGCGTCTTGCGCTACCGCGGCGGCTGGGCCATTTTCTATTACGGTCTGGACGCCAAGGGCGTCGCTCGCGACCTGCTCACACTCTCTCGCGATCTTGAAAGCGCCGAAAAGTGCGAGGGCGTGCTGATCGACGTGGGAGCGCCCGGGTCGGTGGACTCGCGGTACGCTCACAAACCGTCGGTGGTCGCCCACCGCGGCACATTGTTCCATTTCTATTGCGCGGTCTCGAAGGAGTTCGGCCGCGGCATCTCGGTGGCCGCGTCGCGTCCGTGGGAACCTCGGGCGCGCTAGCCTCGATTTCCACGCGTGATCAGCGGGTCGAGACTCCAGGCCCCCTCCTCGTGGAAGCCGCGCCATTCGCTCAACTGGCGCCGCTCACTGTTAACGGAATCAGGTCCTGAAACATTTTTTGCCGTGTTTCTTGTGTTTAAGCGGCCGCCGCTGAGTCCGAGAGGGCTTGATCGCTCACACCTTCGGTGAAACTTCGGCACTCGCGAGAAATGACCCGGGTTCGCTCGCCAAGAGTGACCCACCCCAGTACTCTTGACGCTCCTTTGGCGCGCGCCAAATCGCTGTGAACTGCATCTGAGAGGCATTCCCGATCCTGTTCCCCGCCCGGGTCACTCTAACCGAGCACAACTGGGTCATTCCTGCCAAGCGCCGAGGGGGGGCGAGTGTTTCGAGGATTTCCAGCGACTGCGGGAAGACCCGGGATTGAGCGAGATGATCGGGCACGGGATTCCCTCGCCCGAGGCGGCGCGGAAGTTTCTGTATCAGTTTCACGAGGAAGAAAAGATCGAGGAGGCCAAGCAGCGGCGCCGGGGCGAGGAGATCGCCTACATTCCCGCGGAGAGCGAAGCGCTGGTGGGGCTGGGTTGGGTGAACCGCGGCTTGGTGCAGGAGTTGGGGCGGCGGTGTCCCGACCAGCGGATCGCCACAGTGGACCAGGACGCAACCATCATCGAGAGCCGCAAGCAGGAGGCCTTGCGGACGTACGAAGGAGAACGGGGTTACCAGCCCATGCTGGCGGTGTGGGCGGAGCTGAACGTGGTGCTGGCCGATGAGTTCCGGGATGGGAATGTGCCGGCGATGATGGAACCGCTCACTGTGGCGAAGCGGGCGTTCGCGGCGCTGCCGGAGACGGTGACGACGTACTACTACCGGGGCGATTCCGCCTGTCATGAAAGCGATCTGATCAACTGGCTGCGAAACGAGAAGCGTACGGAGGGGCCGCGCGGACGCATCGGCTTCGCGATCAGCGCCCGGATGAGCGAGCCCCTGCACAAGGCCATCGAGAAGGTGCCGGAAGCAGCGTGGGAGCCCTATGGGGCCGCGCATCCGGTGGAGATCCGGGAATGCGCAGAGGTGAGCTTTGTGCCCGGCGAGAAGTCCGAGCACAAGGACACGCAGCCGCTCCGTTACCTTGCGATCCGGATTCGGCAACGGCAGGAGAGCCTGTTTGCCGACGGCAGCAAGGTGAAGCACTTCGCGGTGGTGACGAACATCCGGGAGTGGAAGGCGGGACGGTTGATTGAGTGGCACCGGGAGAAGGCGGGAACGATTGAAGGCGTGCATGACGTGGTCAAGAACGAACTGGCGGCGGGGGTGATGCCGTCGAAGTACTTCGGGACCAATGCGGCGTGGCTGCGCTTGGCGGTGATCGCACACAACGTGATGACGGCGCTGAAGAGGCTGGCACTGCCGGCGGAACTGCTGACGGCGCGGCCGAAGCGGCTACGGTTTTTGATCTTCAACACGCCGGGCCGGCTGGTGCATCACGCCCGCCGCCTGGTACTGCGTCTGGCCACGACCGCGGCCCGGCTGGCCGAATGGCTGGCGGCGCTGAGGATGCTGCCCATCCGCGTGTAGCCGGTCTTCGGGAAACCTTATCGACGGATTTGCAGACCACTTCTTGGCAGGCCGCAGGTGGAGGTGTGGCTCCCCCCGGCGTTGGAGCGTCGCCTAAGGGGCAAAGGACGCTCAAGGTCAGCCAACGACACGCCGCGACGCGAGAACACGCCTGATTGCGCAGTCGCCGCAGCCACCCTCAGGGGCCGTGCCCTTGCATCCAGGTGGCTACGGACGGATCAGGGCGGGCCGATTTCCATTGACAGGGTCTTCAGTCTGTGCTACACATACGAACAGGTTGACAAGGCAGCGCTGAACACCGAACGGAGTTGCACCCTCCGGGCCGGCAGGGGTAAGCGCTGCTAGTATGCCAGCCGGGTCTCTGCGCCACGGCGGCTAAGGGAAAGAACGGAGGGCACGTGCGCCAAGCCGCGGGTGCCCTGGAAGGAGGGAGTGGTGTCTGTACAATCCATAGCCCGGGCGATGCTGCCGATCCTGATGCTGGGTCTCACGCAAATGGCGTGGCCCCAGTTCAGCAGCAATGTGCAAGGTGTCGTGCAGGATCCGTCTCTTGCGGTCATCCCCGGCGTGACAGTCACGCTAACAAACCTCGCGACGGGCGTAGAAGTCACCACCGTAACGAGCGACTCGGGAGTGTACCGCTTCAGCAGCCTGGCGCCGGGCCGGTACCTGGTATCGGCACGTGCCAGCGGGTTTCAGCCAACCACTCTGGAGATCACGCTTCAAACCGCGCAAACGGCCGGCGTAAATCTCGTTCTGCAAGTGCGGGGAACCGCCGAGGAGGTGACGATCTCGGCCCAGGCGCCGGTCTTGAACATCGCCGAAACGCGAATTCAGACCACAATCGAGCGCGAAGTCCTGCAAGAGCTGCCGCTGAAGAGCCGCGATGGTCTGGGGCTCGCGGTCATAGCGCCGGGCGTGACCGGACTCGGCGCCAGCGGGGGCACGGGCTTCGGCGCCGCCGACAACTTCGCCAATGAGCGCATGCTCGACTTCAACGCCGGTGGGCGCAACCTAAGCGGCAACCAGTACACCGTGGACGGGCTCAACGTGACCAGCAACATCATGCAGGGGACGACGAACCTCTCGCCCAACCCTGACTCGATCGAGGAAATCGCCATCCAAACCAACACCTTTAGCGTCGAGGGGGGCTGGGGCAGTTCGATCCAGATTGCCGTCACCACGAAGTCTGGCAGTAACGACTTCCACGGCACCGCCAACTACATGTTCAACAACCAGCACCTGACCGCCCGGACGGTGTTTACCCAGAAGTACGAGCCGTTCAAGAAGCACTACATCACCGGCACCTTGGGCGGGCCGGTGGTTCGGAATAAGACGTTCTTCTTCGTCTCCACGGAAGCTCTGCGATCGCAGATCTCCATGGGTGACTCGGTGAGAACCTTCGAGAGCACCGAGTTCGTCAACTGGGCCAAGGCCAACTTCCCGAATTCGCTGGGCACGAAGATTCTGGCCGGCTATCCCATGCGCGACACCACCATCACAGGGGTGGTCCGCACGGCGGCGGACGTTTTGGGAGCCGAGTGCGGCACACCCGCGGCGCGGAACGTGCCCTGCAACATGCCCATGGTCATGACCGGCCTGTTTCGACGCAACGTGGCGCGCAACGCCATCCAGTGGAACGTGCGCGCGGATCAGTATCTGAACGCCAATCGCGACCGCTTCTATGTCAACTATTACAAGAAGGTCCTGGACATACAGCCGCTGATCCTGCGCCAGGGCGTCGAGAACTACAAGGACGACGATACCGTGCCCGCGCTGCAGGCCAGCTGGTCGCATACCTTCTCGCCCAGCCTGCTCAACGAGGTCGGCTTCGGCTACCTGCGGATGCAGGGGAAACGCAATTTCACCGAGCAGGAAGCGATGAAGCTGCCCAGCATCAGCATCGGCTTCCAGGGCACCGGCATCAGCCTCGGCGGACCCAACACCTGGATTCAGCACAACTATAACTGGCGTGACGTGCTGAGCTGGGTGCGAGGCTCGCACTCGCTGAGGTTCGGGTTCGGAGCCTGGCATGGTGACGACGACGCGCGGTTCCACGGCGGCTCAGCCAAGCCGTCCTTCTACTTCAACAACCTGCTCGACTTGGTGCTGGACAATCCCTACAGCCAGTCCGGCCTCGCCTTCGACCCGCTGACCGGCAAGGTCGCGAAATACGATTACTGGTTCAAGCTGACCACCTTCGGCGCGTTCGTCCAGGACGAGTGGAAAGCCAGGCCCAACGTCACCGTCACGGCGGGAGTCCGTTGGGACGACTACGGTAACCACTACCCCGCCGGGGAAACCAAGCTCGGCAATATCGTTCTCGGCCAAGGCAGCACGATGGACGAGAGGATCGCTGCCGCGGCGGTGCGCCAGATGCCCGGCATGTATTACAGACGGCAGAACAAGAATATCACCCCCCGGGTCGGCATCGCCTGGGATCCCAGCCGCGCGGGCAGGTGGTCCATCCGGGGCGGTATCGGCCTCTACCGGGACTGGATACCGCTGGGCGAGGAGAACCGTATCCGCGCGAACCCTCCAAGCTTCATCTTCCCGACGCTTTACGCGCACGGGGATCCGAAGCCCGTCTTCTCCATGGGCACCAGCACGAAGTACCCCTTCGGCTTTGCGCTCCCGACCATCCCGGCGGCCGACCTTGACGAGAGGGGCGGGTTGAAGGGTGTGCAGGCAAACGTCGGCGGCGTGGATCCGGCAATCAGGGCGCCGAAGACCATAAGCTACCTGGCCGGATTCGAACGCCAGCTCGTCGGCGCTCTGGTCGGAGGTGCGACGTACAGCGGCTCGCGCAGCTGGGATCACATCAACGGCACCGATTTCAACCGCTTCCCCGGAGATCTGCTCGACGGCAAACTCCACCGCCTGAACCCCAGCTTCGGGCAGATGATCTACGAACTGAACCGCAACAAGATCTACTACAACGGGATGATCCTTACGCTGCGCGGCCGCTGGGGGCCCGGCAGCTTCCAGAGCTCCTACACTCTGGCCAAGGTCGAGGACTACGGCCAGGGGGGCTCGCGGATCAACCGGGATGGCGGGTTTAACTATCCCGACCAGCATGAATTCGAGCTGTACAAGTCCTATGCTGATTGGGATATCCGCCAGCGGTTTTCCCTGAGTGGCGTATACAATCTGCCCACCCCGCACGGGCACCCCGTTCTGAAGGTCCTGTTTGGACGGTGGACCCTGTCGTCGGTCACCATTCTGCAAAGCGGAACTCCGTTCATGGTGGTCAACACCAGCCCGTTCAATCCGATTCGCGATGCGACCGGAAAGGTGGTCGGCTACCGTCCCGGCAGCGGCGATTACAACGCCGATGGTTTGAACTACGACTACCCCAACGCTCCAAGCAGGGACCTCACCGGAAAGCACAGCCGCCAGGACTATATCCGGGGGATCTTCACGGCCGCTGACTTCCCCGCTCCGGCCCCGGGGACACAAGGCAACCTCAAGCGGCATCCGTACCGCAACCCGGGGTTCATTAGTGTCGATACGGCAGCGATCAAGAACGTACCCGTGCCGCCGCTTGGCGAGCGCGGAAATCTTCAACTTCGGTTCGAGTTCTTCAACGTGCTGAACCGGGTCAACCTCCTGGGAGTAAGCGGCAGCGTCACCGGCGCCACCTTCGGGCGGGTGACTTCCACCCTGGATCCGCGCATCATTCAGTTGGCCGCGCGGATCTCGTTTTAGGTCCGCATACGGGGGCGACTCTGGTCGCCCCCGTCCGAGTCTGCTCCCGATGACACCGCACCTCAAGCGGGCTGCGCTTGCGACCGGCTGTGTGGCCCGCCTGTGCGCCCTGGCGCCGGCGGCCGAACCCGACTGGCGCTCCCAGGGCATCCTGTATCTCGAGGACTCTCCGCACGCAAAGTTGCGCTCCGTTCCTGTCCGTGCCGTGAAACTGGGCGAGGGATTCTGGTCCCGCCGAATGCAGGTCACCGTGGAACGGAGTATACCGACCCTCCTGCCGCTCATGGAAGAGAAGGGCGTGGTGGATAATTTCCGCTGCCTCTCGGGACGCAAGGACGACCCCCGGCGCGGGGCCCTGTTCACCGATTCCGATCTCTACAAGTGGATGGAAGCGGTCGCCTTCGTGCTCCAGCGCGAGGACCGCCCGGAGCTTCGCTCCACGCTCGACAGGATCATTGACGAGGTCGTAGCCGCACAGGAGCCGAGCGGATACCTGAACACCTACTATGTCGACGAACGGCGACCGCTGCGTTTCGCGCAGATGCAGAGCGGCCACGAGCTGTACTGCCTGGGGCACATGCTACAGGCCGGCATCGAGAAGACGGACTACCCGTGGAGCGACACCGTCGAGATCACAGTCGCGCCCGCGGCGGCTGCCGATTTCACTCTTCATCTCCGCATCCCGGGCTGGGCCCCGTCGGCCGCCGTCGCCGTGAACGGCAGCGCGTGGCAGGGCGCCGCGCAACCCGGCAGCTATCTTCCCCTGCGCCGGCGCTGGCGCCCTGGCGACAAGGTCGCAGTGAAATTCGACCTCCGGCCCCGCCTCATCCAGGCGCATCCCTATTCCAGGGACAACCACGGCAGAGCCGCGCTCGAACGAGGGCCGCTGGTGTATTGCCTGGCGCAGATCGACCAGGAGGGAGTCACGTCCCTGGCCGAGGTGTCCCTGGCGCTGGGCCCCGAACCCTGGAACCGGTTTCAGTCCGAGGATCGGCCCGACTTGCTCGACGGAATCCGGACCCTGCGCCACAAGGGCGCCGTTTGCCCCAACTCTCCCATCGAGGAACCGCTCTACCGCGCCCTTGCGGCAACGCCCGCCAGGCCCGTTCGGCAAGCGGAACTTGTTTTTGTTCCCTACTACACCTACGGCAACCGCGGGCGCAGCCCGCTGCTGGTTTGGGTGAAGTACACGTGGAACTGAAATGAACAGAACGAGGTGAAATCAATGACGCCAATCCGTGCCCGGCTCGCGAAGCCGGCGGCCTGTCTGGTGCTGCTTGTGGCGGTGGGATCGCCGGTGCAGGCCTCTGCGCCCGCGCGGCGCGACGACACCAAGGTCACCGCCGTCGAAACTCTTCCCCCGAAAGGCAAAAACGATTATTACGTCGGCAACCGGGAACCGCTGTTGCCGAGCACGCTGATCAAGCTGCCCATCGGCAGCATCCGGCCCGACGGCTGGGTGCGGCGCCAACTCGAATTCAAAGCCGAAGGCTTCATCGGTCACCTCACGGAGATCAGCGAGTTTTGCAGGTTTGACGGCAATGCGTGGACCCATCCCAGCGGCCAGGGCAAGTACGGCTGGGAGGAGGTTCCCTACTGGCTGCGGGGCTTCTGGAACCTGGGTCATATCCTGGACGATAAGCGCATCTCCACGGAGGCCCAGCGATGGGTTGAAGCGGTCCTCGCCAGCCAGCGGCCCGACGGTTACTTCGGCAGCCAGAGCAACCTCGACGGCGACCGGTTCCCTCGCGGCTCCAACGTCCCGGACCTCTGGCCGAACATGGTCATGCTGTACCCGCTGCGCTCCTACTACGAAGCGACTGGAGACAAGCGCGTGCTGTCGTTCATGTTGAAATACTTCCGCTGGCAGACGACAATTCCGCTGAACCGTTTTCTGCCGTTCAGCTGGCAGCACTGGCGCGCGGGCGACAACCTCGACAGCATCTACTGGCTTTATAACCGCACCGGCGAAAGCTGGCTGCTCGACCTGGCCCGCGTAAACCACGAGCGTACCGCCGGCTGGGTGGGGGGGATACCGACCTGGCACGTTGTCAACATTGCCGAGTGTTTCCGCGCGCCGGCGCAATTCTATCAGCAATCGAAGGACATTCGGTATCTGCGCGAGACGGAGCGGGTCTACGACACGGTATTCGAGATCTACGGCCAGGTGTCCGGCGGCCTCTACGGCGCGGACGAAAACGCGCGGCCCGGCTTTACCGGACCGCGCCAGGCAGCGGAGACCTGCGCGAAAGCCGAGATGATGTACAGTGACTATCTGCTGGTCGGCATCAGCGGCGATGGGAAGTGGGCCGACCGCGCCGAGGACATTGCCTTCAACTCCCTGCCTGCCTCGATGACACCGGATCTGAAGGGCCTCCACTACCTGACCGCCCCCAATCAGATTCAGCTCGATCGTCAGAACAAGGCGCCGATGATACAGAACGGCGGCGATATGTACTCCTACAACCCTCACCAGTACCGGTGTTGCCAGCACAACGTGGCGTTTGCCTGGCCCTACTACGCGGAGCACCTGTGGATGGCCACGCCGAATAACGGTCTCGCGCCGGTGCTCTACGCTCCCAGCCAGGTAACCGCCAGGGTGGGCGACGGGACGAAGGTGACGATCACCGAAACCACGGACTATCCGTTTGACGAGATCGTCACCTTCAGCGTATCGTCTCCGAAGCCGGTGCGCTTCCCGATGACGCTGCGAGTGCCGGCCTGGTGCAAGGCGCCGAAGTTGCGCGTCAACGGGCAGCAACAGGCGCTGCCCGTGAACGCGCGCGGATGGCTCGTCGTGGAACGCACCTGGAGCAACGGAGACAAGCTCGAACTCGAGCTGCCGATGGAGATTGCCACCACGCAATGGTCGAGAAACAGAAACACGGTTTCGGTACATCGCGGCCCGCTGACCTACTCGCTGCGGATTGGCGAGAGATGGGAGCGCAAGGAAGGCACGGACAAGTGGCCCGGCTTTGAGGTGTACCCCACCACCGCCTGGAACTACGGCCTCCTCGTGGACCTGAAGTCTCCGGCCGCCTCCTTCGAGGTTGTCCGGAAGCCGGGCCCTCTGGCGGCGCAGCCGTTTACCGTGGATGCAGCCCCGATCGTGCTGCGCGCGAAGGGCAAGCGCATCCCCGAATGGAAGCAGGAGTCCAACGGTCTGGTTGCCGAGGTGCAGCAGAGCCCGGTGCGGTCCACCGCGCCGGTAGAGGAGATCACGCTCATCCCGATGGGCTGTGCGCGCCTGCGCATCGCGTCGTTCCCCCAGATCGGCGAAGGCCCGGACGCGCGTGTCTGGCAGGATTCCCTCCCCATCATCCTCTACTCCAACGCGTCTCACTTCGAACAGCCCACCGCGATCAACGATGGTGTTCTGCCCCGCAACTCAGACGATCCCGATACGCCGCGTTTCACCTGGGATGGCCGGCGCGGCATGCTGGAATGGGTGGAATACCAGTACGGGGTTCCGCGGCGGTTTTCCGCGACCGAGGTCTACTGGGCTGAGGACAAGTCCCCGCGCGCGCCCTGCCACCTGCCCGAGTTCTGGGAGGTGCAATGGTGGGACGGCAGCCGATGGCACGCCGTCAGCCGCACCTCCGAGTACGAAACACGCGCGGACGGGCTCAGCCGTGTCAGCTTCCAGCCGGTCGAAACCAAGCGGGTCCGTTTGAGAGTCCAGACGCAAGAGCGTTTCGCGGCGGGCATTTACGAGTGGCGCCTGCAGTGACTCGTCCCGGTTGCGCTTGCTAAGCGCCGGGCCACGGTAGTATGGAGCGATGCAAGTCGTTATCGCCACGGTCGCAGTGCTGTTGCTGGGTGGCCAGCCGGTACCGCGGGCGGGCGCGGTCGAGCAGGTCGGGCACGCGCTCAGGTTGAAACGCTTTGACGAGGCCTTGCGATTGCTCGACCCCCTTGTCTACGCGGCGCCTCGCGACGCTCGCTTGTGGACGCTGCGCGGGTTGGCGTTGGATGGTCTGGGCCGTTCACGCGAAAGCCTGGAGGCCTACGACCGCGCCGTCGCCGTGGCGCCCGAGTATCTCCCGGCGTTGTTGGGCAAGGCGCAGGTGGAGTATACTCTCGGAGAACCGCGTGCGTGGCTCACGCTGCGCAAGGTCGTTGCGCTTGACCCCGGGAATGCGACTGCGCACGCAATGCTTGGCAGTCTGGCCTTCGAGCGCAAGCAATGTCGAGACGCCCTCGGCCACTTTGAAAAGGCCCGTCGTGAGATTCAAGCCGAACCGTTAGCGCTCTGGCGTTTCGGGCAATGTCTGCTGCTCGAAAATCGCCCTGCTGATGCCGCCGCCGTCTTCCGTATCCTGGTCGATCTGCAGCCCGACGACGAAAAGCCGCGCCTGAATCTTGCGTTGTGTTTGCATGAAGCCCGCCGGTACGATGAGGCCTCAGACATCCTGCGGCCGCTCACCGGGCGGCCTGATCCCAGCTCTGACGCGCTAACTCTGGCCGCCGCTGTCCAACGCAGCGCCGGGCGGCCGGAAAAGGCCATGGCCGCGCTGCGCCGTGCCGTCGAGCTCTATCCGCGGGAAGAGTCCCATTACCTGGACCTCGGCGCCCTTTGTGTGGATTACGGGTCACGAGCGATCGGAATCGAGATCCTTCTGGTGGGCGCCAGGAACATTCCGACGTCGGCTGCCCTACGAGTGATGCTCGGCGTACTGTGGGCGCAAGAGGGCAGTTTTGACGAAGCGCAGGCGGCGTTTGATGAGGCAGACCGTCTTCAACCGCACGCCGGACTCGGTGCCGTTGGCCTGAGCTACAGTTCGACGCAGTTGGATGCCCAGCTCGACAGTGCGATCGAGCAATTGCGGCTACGGCTGGTCGAGAATCCAGGAGATGCGCTCCTCAACTACCTGCTGGCCGACGGCCTCATGCGGAAGAAGGTGCAGCCGGGAGATCCCGAATTCGAGCAGGCCCACCTCGCCCTGCTCCGCTCCGTGGCATCGAAACCCGATTTCGCCAAGGCCCGCACGGCACTCGGCAAGATATACCGGATAACCGAGAAGATCCCGGAAGCCATTCGTGAATTCGAATTTGCGGTGAAGCTGGACTCCAGCGACCAGTTCGCGACCTATCAGCTCGCGATGGCCCTGCAGCGCGCCGGGCGCACGCAGGAGGCCCGTGCAATGGTGCAGAAACTCCGCGAGCTCAAAATGCAGGAGCGTGCTATCGAGGACGAACGGGCCAGGCTACGCGTTTTCAAAGAAGCTCCCGGGCGCCCGCGCTGACCCGATGAGCCTCCCGGCACACCGGTACCGGCACACCTATCCCGGGGTTAGCCCAAGTTCGTCACGGAGAGGGCGGGACTTGAGTTAAGCCCTTTGGAATCAGTTCAGGCTATCGTCGAGTCTGCACTACATTCCTGATCGAAACTGAGGCGTTCTGGCAGGGTGATCCCGAGCTGATCCAGCAGAGCTTTTTGCTCGGTCGTCGGCGTGGTGACGCGCCGGAGTCGGATCTGATGGCCGTCGGCGGTGGGCAGGACGATGTCGGCGCTGATCAACCTGCCGAGCAACGCCAGCGCCTGGGCCGGCGAGAAAGCGGAATGTTTCCGGGCCAACAGGTGCTTCAAGGTGACCCACAGGGCGTAGCCCAAGAAGGCCACCAGGATGTGGGCCTTGGCCCGTCGCTCCAGTTGATGGAAGATGGGCCGGATGGATAGTTCGCTCTTCAGGGCCCGGAAGGCGGCCTCGGTGAGCTGAATGTAGTTCTTCCACAGCTTGTCCGGCGCCGCCGGGGACAGGTTGGTGCGCAGCAAGTAAGCCCCCTCCCGGGCCCGCTGCCAGCGCTGGCGGTCCGCGATCAGTTTCCATTCCAGCGTGAGGACACCGGCTTTTTCCGTGACACTCACTTGGTAGAGATCGGCCACCTGGGGATGGCGCGCCTGGAGGCTGCCCAGCCGCCGCTCGACTTTATGGCGGTCCTTGAGCTGGCCTTCGGCCACCCGCTTCTGGAGGGCCTTGAGCGCCTTTTCCATGCGCCCGGAGAATCGGCTCCGGATGGCTTGCTCCTTCTGTCGTCGCGCTGTCGATCGGCACAGGAGGTAGGTTTCCTCGCCCTGCGGGATGGGCACCAGTTTCACTTCGACCTCCCGGCGCACGCGCTCCCAGCCGCTGGTCTCCAGCAAGGACTGCTCGAACTGCTTGAGTTTCGAGCGCGGCGTGCCCACTAGGTACTGACCGCCGCGCCGCCGCAACGCCTCCAGATTCTCCTCGCTGACCACGCCGCGGTCGAACACCCAGATCCGGCGTGCCTTCCCATACTTGCGCTCCACCATCCGCAGCACCGCTTCCAGCGTGGTTACATCCGCGCGGTTGCCATCGAAGGTCACGTAGCTGAGAGGAAAACCCTCCACGTTCACGATCAGCGCGATCACCACCTGCTTGCAGTCCGGCCGGTGGTCGCGGGAGTACCCGCGGCGCATCATGGGATCTTTGCGCGCCGCGCCCTCCACGTAGCTGCTGGTCAGGTCGTAGAGCAGCACATCGAACTCGGCCGCGAACAACTCGCCGTAGCGGCGCGTCAGGTGCTGCTCGAGCTTGGTCTTGTGCGGCAGCAGGCGGTCCAGAGCGCGATACAGGCGCGTGTGGTTGATCCCACCTTCCTCGATCCCCAGCAGGTCGTCGAGAGCCGTGGCCGGGTACCAGCGCTCTTCAATCGCCAGTTCGCTGCCCGGCGCGCACAGCCGGTTGATGGCCAGCAATGCCGCCACGCGCGACCAGGTCACCTCGGCCGGATCTTCCTCCCGGTCCAACAGTGGTTCCCAGAAGCGGTCCAGCCCCAGCCGCTTCCACAACTCCAGTCCCAGTAGACAATCCCCGAAGCGCCGCGGGCGTTCCAGGCGCACCTGCTCGACGAGTACCCGCACTACGGCGGGATCGTCCTCGGGAACCTCGGCCTCACACGGGAACAGCTTCAGTTGCCTGCTCTCACCCTGCTGATTGAAGACCTCCGTCGTCTTCAGCCAGCGCGCCTGCCCGGAGGCGTTGAGTTCGCCCAGGTAGCACAGCCTGCGCTGACGTGGCCCATCCGGGGTCCGGACCGTTTCCACCAGCGACCAATAGGTGTGGGGCTTGCCATCCTTGGTGCGCCGGTGGGGCCGCAGAAACATTCTGCGTTGATATTGTCACGGCTTTGCCGGGCCTTCAAGAGGGTAGGTCTGCACTACATCGGACTTCAGATCGAGCCCTGTTGCAGGCAAAGCACTTCCGCGCCTCATCGCGCCCCAAAAAGCCAAAATCCGCCCGTCCGTGACGAACTTGGGCTAGGGGCGCAACTTGTCCCTCTTGACGATGCCTTCGCCTTCCCGGATCACCACCAGTTGGTCGCAGGTCACGTTGGGGAAGCTCTCCACCGAGCCGTTGGGCCAGCGCACGGTGAGATCCGCGCTGGCAGCGGCGCCCAGGCCGAAGTGCAGGCGGCGGTCGCTCACCGACAGATAGCTGCACTGGGCCAGCACCTCCTGGACCTGCCGGCGCTCCCCGTAGCGCGCCGTGACCCGCGCGCCGATGGCGCTGCGGTTGGATCTGGTCCCCGTCAGCTTCACCTTCAGCCAGTGGTTGTCCCCGGTGACGTCGTTGCGCAGCAGCGACGGCGGCTCGTTGATGTTCATGATGAGGACGTCCAGGTCGCCGTCGTTGTCGAAGTCGCCGAAAGCGCAGCCGCGGCTGGCGTGCAGGGCGCCCACGCCGGGCCCGGCCTCCTCGATCAACTGCTCGAACCGGCCGCCGCCCAGGTTGCGGAAGATGAAGCGCGGCATGCGGTGCGGATACTCGGGATACTGCTTCTCCACCTCGGGGTAGACGCTGCCGCTGACCACGAAGATGTCCGGCAGTCCGTTGTTGTCCAGATCGGCCATGCCCGCGCCCCAGCAGATGAAACGCGTCTCCACGCCGAGGCCGGCGCGAATGGTCACGTCTTCGAAGACGCCCTTGCCGCGGTTGGCGTACAGCGCCGGGGTGTCCTCGGTGAAGTGGGTCTTGAAGATGTCCAGGCGTCCGTCCAGGTTGTAATCGCCGACCGCCACGCCCATGCCGGCCTGCTCCTGGCCGTCTTCATTGAGGCCGAGGCCGCGCTCCAGGCCCTCCTCGCTGAAGGTGCCGTCGTGGTTGTTGCGGAACAGCAGGCTGGGGGTGGAGTCGCAGGCCACGTAGATGTCCGGCCAGCCGTCGTCGTCGAAGTCGGCGGCCACCGCGGTGAGGCCGTAACTGCCGGTGCCCTTGCCGATGCCGGAAGGGGCGGTGACGTCGGTGAAGGTGCCGTCGCCGTTGTTGCGGTAAAGGCAGTGCGTCTCGGGGGGCAGACCCCGGGGGCCGCAGTTGATGGGGATGCCCTTCCAGTTGCAGTTTACGTCCTGGCCGGCGCGAGGGATGGTTTTGAAGTCGAACTTGAGGTAGTTGGCCACGAACAGATCCAGGCGCCCGTTGCGGTCGTAGTCCACCCAGGTGCAGCCGGCTCCCCAGCGCGGGCCGGGCGCCAGCAGGCCGGCCTCCTTGGTCACGTCGGTGAAGGTGCCGTCGCCGTTGTTGCGATAGAGGACGTTCTGGCCCCAGTAGGTGATGAACAGGTCCTCGAAGCCGTCGTTGTTGTAGTCGCCCACGGTCACCCCGTAGGCCCAGCCGGAGCGCGCCAGGCCGGCCTGCTTGGTCACGTCGGTGAAGGTGCCGTCGCGGTTGTTGCGGTAGAGGCGATTGGTGGCGCCCTCGGGGATGCCGTCCAGTCGGCGGCCGGACAGCACCAGGATGTCCAGCCAGCCGTCGTTGTCGTAATCCAGGAAAGCGATGCCAGCGCCCATGGTCTCGATGATGTAGTCCACGCGGTCGGCAACGCCGTAGATGACCGGCTCGCGCAAGCCGGCCGAGGCGCCCACGTCGGTGAGCCGGGCGTGGAAAGGCAGCCCGGAGGGCTTGCCACGCGGGGTGGGCTTGACCCCGCGGGAGGCCATGCCGCCGCGCTGCGCGCGCAGGCCGGCGGCTGGGGCAGTCAGCAACGCCAGCAGGCCGCGCCGGGTCATTGGTAGATTATGGCGCGGTACCGGCCATCGGGCCGGCCCGTTTCCATGTAACCCCCTTTCAAACCGTACGTGCGGTTTTCCCGCATACGGCTTACCGATGATCTTCCGGGCGCGGCTTGGGCAGCGTAGCGCACGGTTCCCGCCTCCACGCTTCCCCCAGGACGTCACCCCTGGACATCCGGTCGTACAGCACGTGGAAACGCCGTGTCTTGCTCTGCTTGGCACACGCCCATAGCTTGCGCTGGAGTTCTCGTACTTTATCGACTACCGGGTGGTTGTCCGTTTCCGGCATGCCCTCGTGCTTACCTCCCCACAAGCCCGATCAAAGCAGGGCCCCTTCCCTCCAGCGCGTTGTCTTGCGCGCCTTCACCGGTACTACCGGCCCCTCGGACTCCCTCCCGGCTCCGCACGACTTCAGCCATCCGGCCTTATACGCACGGTCTTTGCACGACGCGGGCTGCCGGGTAGGGTCTCTCCTGTTCCACATCCTTCTGTCCAAACGTGCCGCCGCCTCCAAACCCCGGAGAGGTCCAACAGGCGCTCTGCAACCGGACTGCTGTCTGTTGCCTTCGCCGCGACATGACCGGCTCGGCCCTCTCAAACACCTTTCGGCTGATACTATGACGTGGCTACAGCGTTCACTTGCGTTGCGGCCCGCTTGCTTGCCCTCCACCCAAAGTGGACTTTCGACACCCCGCTCTGGCCGGTTGGATCTCTCCTTCCGGCTGGGGTCTGCTACCGGGTGCTCCAGCGCTTGCCCGGGCAGGACTTTCACCTGCAAGAAGAAGGCGTCTTTGTCAGGACGCACCATGGCCTTAACAGTATAGCGGCATAAGCGACGTCGTGTGTTATGATCTCCTGAAGACAGGAGCGAACAGCAGGTGCTGTGGCCCGGAAGGGGAGGCTTGCTCCACCCCAAGGAGTCGCGAGCGTGGTTGTCAACGGGGTCTTGAACGAGATTGCCGCAACAACGGTGATCAAGCAGCCGGTGAGCGCGCCGGAGGTGCTCAACGAGGCTTACCACTACGCGCGTCCCAGCTCGTTTTCCCGCGCTATGCGGGTGGAGATCGGCAACGTAGGGGTGCTGTTCATCTCCGGCACCGCCAGCGTGGATGAGAACGGCCAATCGGTGCACATCGGCGATTTCCGGGCGCAAACCCAGCGCATGTTCCAGAACGTGACCGCGCTGCTGGAGCACGGCGGAGGGAGCTGGCAGGACGTGGTGCGCACGTGGTACTACCTGCGCGATATTGACCGCGACTACGCCGTCTTCAACGAGGAACGCACCGCCTTCTACCAGGAAGTGGGGCTGGACCCGCTGCCGGCGTCCACCGGCATCGAGGCCAAGCTGTGCCGGCCGGAGCTGCTGGTGGAGATGGAAGCGGTCGCCATCTTCCCCAAGCGCCCGGACACCGGGCCCCAGCCCTGACGGGCCGACGAGGGCGCCGGAGAACCATGCCGCGCCTCCACCGACACCGCAGCGCAGTCTGGCTGGGCAGCCTGATGGCGGCCGCCCCGCTGGTTGCGGCGGAGCCGGTGGTGGGGGCGGAGCTTCTGCGGGCGCTGGCGCCCAAGCATGGCGGCGTGGTGTTGACCCAGCTTCCCGTCGGCGCGCCGGCGAAGCCGCCGGCTGGGGCGATGCTGCGAGCCGGTTACGGCGACGGGGCGCGTCTGGCGCTCCCTTCTCCGGACGGCGCCTTCCGCATCCTGAGCGAAAGGTTCCACAGCGCCGCCGACCCGGAGGTCTCCTTCGACGGCGGGCGCCTGCTCTTTGCGGGCCGGAGGACGGCCTCGGAGGAGTGGAACATCTACGAGATGGAACTGGCCGGCTCGGGAGCGCGCCAGATCACCCGAGGCTTGGGCGACTGCCGGAGCCCCGCGTACCAGTCTTCTCTGGCTGCGCTTTCGCTCGCGCCCATTCTCCGATCTCCTCGGCCCGTTTCGAGATACGCTCCAAGCTATCAGATGCCTGGGGGTTACGTCTGGATCACTACGGTTAGATCAGACCCGGGATCGGGGGAGGGGGCGGCGAGGATGTCGAACGCCAGGTCGTCGCCTTCGTTGAAAACCGGAGTGGGCCATATGGTCAGGCGGATGCGCTCGTCGGCGGCGTGGTCGCGCGTGACGACCGCCTGGAAGGTCTGGTTCGGCGCGTCAACGCTGATGACCTTCATGTATTCCTCGTTCGGCCCGCTGAGGGCGATGAAGACGAACCTGCCCGCATCAAGGCCCAACCGGTTCGCGCCGTAAGAGACGGCGAGGACCCTCCGGGGCGACCCACTGCCGGTGATTGGCTGGGCCAGCACGATGCCGTAGTCGGCATAGGGCAGCCGGCGCGTGGCGGGCAGACCGTAGCCCTCGTTGATGACCAGGAAGTCGTAGGTGTTCTTGTAGGGCGTTGGCAGCGCCTGGGCGATGCCCATCTGCTCCAGCGGCGCTGGAACTGCCAGGCCTGGCGTGAACGCCGGCTCGATGTCGGGATTGTCACGCCCAACCTGCCGTCATGGCCCAGCAAGCCACGCCGTTGGGTCGGCTCCTCATCATGGGCGCAGGGGACGCCGGAGCCCGCCCGCCCCCACCGCTACGCTCTGACATTCTTGGCACCCGCCTTTGTCCTGACCGCTGCGTCGGCCGGCTTCTTCCGGCTCGTGCCGTCACGCCTCGGGCCGCCTTCCGGAGTGCTGCTTATCGCCACCGCACCTCGCAAATGCGTCGTCTGGTGGCAGCGCCGAGAGCCGGCGGCCGGAACGTGTAAGATCCAGCCGAACGACGGCCCGAGCGCCCCAGGAGTTCAGCTTTTGCTCAAGAGGTGGGAGCAGGCCGGATTCTTACAAGAGCTCCTCATTGGCGCGAGCCTCGTTGCTGTACGTGGGGTCACTGCGGCCACTGAGGCTGCGCCCGCGACGCCGAGCCGGCGATCCGGATAGGCGGAACCGCGGCCCGGCCTCGTGATAGAATGCTTCGGAGCCGCCCAGCCGGCACCCGACGACTGGCGGGCGATTCTCGCCCGTTAGCGGCGGTGAGAAGCAGCGTTTCGCTGCCGCGGACGATGATCAGCCTCGACGAATTCCTGGCTCGGACGGCTTTGCCGCCGCGGTCCCTGAATCTGATCCGCCAGGCTCGGAAGGAGATCGAGTTGGTGCTGACTCAGCGGGTGAATGCTCTGCTGACGCGCAAGCTCGGCCCGTCCGGTACCGACCTCGGACCTCGGCTTACCTTCAGCGCCCAAGGCACAATCCAGGGCACAATCCTCCGCCAAAGCGCGCTGCTTTACGAACTGGTGGCCACTGCATGCCTGGGCGCCGTTCAGCTGGAGTGGGATGTCGATAAGGTGTTTGAGGACTTAGCTGCAGCCGTGGTGGTGGAAGCGAATAGGCTCTACCGCCGAGCAGTCGACGGCGTATGGCTGGAATCCTACTGGGGGACGATCAAGAAGAAGGTGCCGACTTCGGAAAGGCGGCGTTGTGATGGCCTTCCTGGGCGGGACGACATTGTGACGCGGCCATTGGTGGATCGGAACGAGGACACTGATTCTGTAGCTTCTACAGACTGGCCAGCCTTTCTGGGGCTGGAAGGACAAGCAGCACTCGTTGACGCGCTGGAGAAGATGCGGCGGCAATTCCTGGAGCGGGCGCTGAGCCAGCAGGTCACCTTGGGAGCCGCGCTGCAGCCAGAGCAGGCCGAGGAAGAAGCCGCGAAGAAGCCGGAAGAGCCGGAACCCGGGGTTCAGCCCCAGTCGGAAGCACGCCGCAAACCCGGTCCCAGGCCGGACCGTGAGACACCGCAGATGGTCGCGGCTGTCGTTAAGGAACACACGGACTGGAAAGCGGATCTGGATGACCTGTGTGACAAGCTCGACGACTGCGGTGTGCCGGCACCAAGACGTCGTGGTGGCCCCCGCTACCGAAGCTGGCTAGAGGCGCTCGGGAGCGGGCAAGCCGTCGATCGCGACCGCGTCATCAAGGCCATCGAGCACCGCTTGAAAAGGCTCAACCAGACGTAGCCAGGCGCTGGCTTTCACGGAACTGTCGCGGCATCCCCGGCCAGCTGCGGCATGCCTGCGGCTTTCCGGGTGGCTCTACCACCTCGGTTCGCGACAATTGAACTTTCTCGGAACTATCGCGAATTGTCGCGGAACTGTCGCGGCCTGCGCCTGAGCCCTTTCCTCCTAGTTTTCAACGGTTTGCGGTGCGCCCATCCGCGACAGTTGCCCGAATATTAGCTTTGCCTGAGCATTGAGTCAAAACCAAGCGGGAGGGAGCACGCAGGCCGTGGAGAGTAGGAGTTGAGCGCCGGACGGAACTTCCCGGGCGAAATCCCCGGGACGCAGGGGAGCGAAGTGTCGCTTGTCATGATCGATGTTCGCCGACCAGACGGCGGCCTGGTTTACCGCGCGACGGAGCGCCAGGCAAAGCTGCTTGTTGCAGGCCGGGTTTGCGACGAGGTGCGGACCCGAGCCGGTCGGCTGCGCTACTTGGC